>Ga0209274_10000873_pt1 | contig 16300 bp, 9 predicted proteins | sample HubBroMetageREF1_FD_188343 | JGI IMG/M metagenome (GOLD analysis project Ga0209274, IMG submission 188343) | Reference soil microbial communities from the Hubbard Brook experimental Forest, New Hampshire, USA - Hubbard Brook CCASE Soil... | ecosystem: Environmental > Terrestrial > Soil >...
CACCGGCGCTCCGGCCATGCAGGTGAATTTCGATTTCTACGAAAATCTCGACCCGGAGAAGGTGGATGTGATTTTCGAGCAGTTGCAGGACGGCAAGCGGCCCAAGCCCGTCCCGGTAATTTCCGGCGCGCTGCACGAGCGCAATCCCAACGAAGTCGTGGTGATCAGCAAGAATTTCGGCATTCCCAATTCGCGTTCGATCGATACCTACATGCAGCGCGACGGCTACAAGGCGCTGGAAAAAGCGCTGAAACAGATGACCCCCGAACAGATCATCGACGAAATGAAGAAGTCGAATCTGCGCGGACGTGGCGGCGCCGGTTTCCCTGCCGGCATGAAGTGGAGCTTCGTTCCCAAGGATATTCCCAAGCCGAAATACATTCTGGCGAATGGCGACGAGAGCGAACCCGGCACTTCCAAAGATCGCCCGCTGCTGGAAATGGACCCGCACCAACTGATCGAAGGAATGGTAATCGCCGGGCGAGCGATCGGATCCAACCAAGGCTACGCCTACATTCGGGGCGAATATCGCTACATTATTGACATCCTGGAAACTGCGATCGCCGAAGCCTATGCCAAGGGTTTCCTCGGAAAGAATATTCTCGGCAGCGGGTTTAATTTCGACCTCGCGGCACACACCGGCGCGGGCGCCTACGAATGTGGCGAAGAATCCGCGCTAATGGAATCGCTCGAGGGCAAGCGCGGCTATCCGCGCATCAAACCCCCGTTCCCGGCCGTAGTCGGCCTGTACGGCTGTCCCACGGTGATCAACAACGTCGAAACACTCAGCTCTGTCCCCGCCATCATTCGCGGTGGCGGCGATTGGTACGCCAGCCTGGGCACTCCGAAGAATGGCGGCACGCGGCTATATTCGATTTCTGGTCACGTCAACAAGCCCGGCATCTACGAACTTCCGCTAGGATTCAATTTGCGACAGCTGATCGAAGACGTAGCCGGCGGCGTGCGCGGAGGAAAGAAGCTGAAGGCGGTCATACCCGGCGGCAGTTCGTGCCCGTTGTTGAGCGCCGATGAAATTGACGTCAGCATGGACTACGACTCGGTGGCCAAGATCGGCTCGATGCTCGGCTCTGGCGGTACGGTGATCATTGACGAAGATACCTGCATGGTGGATCTGGCCCGCCGCATCATGCATTTTTACGCGCACGAATCCTGCGGCTGGTGCATTCCCTGCCGCGAGGGCACCACCTGGCTGCGTAAAATGCTCGACCGTTTCCATGAGGGCGGGGGCCGCGCGGAAGATATTCCGCTGATTGATGAACTTTCAAAAAATATGCTCGGGCGCACTTTCTGCCCGCTCGGCGATGCCGCGGCTATGCCGACCATCAGCATCGTCAAGAAATGGCGCAACGAATTTGAAGACCATCTCCACGGAAAATGCGCGTACAAATCCGCGGAGATGATTCTGGGAGCTCACTAGGAAACGCATGGCGGATCAAAAACAAGTCACGTTCACTCTCAACGGGCAGCCCGTGGTCACCCCGGCCGGCACGCTGGTGCTCGAAGCGGCCAAAAAACAGGGCGTCGAGGTCCCCTCGTTCTGCTATTACCCGGGTCTTTCGCTGCAGGCCGCCTGCCGCATGTGCCTCGTCGAAGTTGAAAAAATGCCCAAGCTACAAACCGCGTGCACGCTCGTCGCCACCGAAGGCATGGTCGTAAAGTCCGACACCGAGCAGGTTCACAAAGCCCGCAAGGACATGATCGAGTTCCTGCTCTCCAATCATCCGCTCGATTGCCCCGTCTGCGACAAGGGCGGCGAGTGCGAACTGCAGGACATGACTTTCCGCTATGGCCTCGATCACAGCCGTTTCACCGAAGAAAAGCTGCACTATCCAGAAGAAAAGTGGTCGCCGCTGGTTTATTACGATGCTCCGCGCTGCATCATGTGCTTCCGTTGCGTGCGCGTTTGCGATGAAGGCATGGACGTGAAAGCACTCGGCGTCGGCGCGCGCGGCGTCCATTCCGTGATCATTCCCAATGAGCCCGGGCAGCTGGCCTGCGAAGAATGCGGCATGTGCATTGATATTTGCCCAGTGGGCGCGCTTACCAGCGGCACCTATCGGTATCAGACGCGGCCGTGGGAAATGCAATACGTTCCCAATCCTTGCACGCACTGCTCGAACGGCTGCAAGACGACGCTCAGCGTGCGCAACAGCGAAATTCTGCGCGCCAATAATCGCGATTCGTCGGGCGTGAACGGCGAATTCCTCTGCGGCAAGGGCCGCTTCGGTTTCGATTTCACGAATCACGCCGAACGCGTGCGCCAGCCGCTGGTTCGCCGCAACGGCAAGCTGGAGCCGGCAAGCTGGGAAGACGCACTAGAAGAAGTCGCGCGGCGCCTAAAGCAAGTGCGTGATCAGCACGGCGCGAACGCCATCGGCGTGATCGGCTCAAACCACACGACGAACGAAGAGAACTATCTGCTTAATCGCTTCGCGCGCGCCACGCTCGGCACCAACAATATTGACCACCACCGCACTGCGGATTACGCCGGCCTCGCCGCGGCCCTAGGCCCGGACGCCAAAAGCGCTCTCGCCACAATGTCAGATGTTTCCACCGCGCCCGCCGTCCTGCTGATCGGAAACGATGTCACGCAGCAGAATCCGCTGGTCGCCTGGCAGATTCGTACCGGCGTGCGCCATCACAAGACTCGCCTCTACGTCATCAACGGCGTCGAAAGCAATATCCATCGCCAGGCCACGCATCGGGTGAAAACCGCCAAGGGTGGCGAGCGCGCTGCAGTCCGCTGGCTTACGCATAGCGAAGGCACATTCGACGCACCTACGACGGAAGCGTTGCTGCAACTGAAGGCCGCGCTCGAAGCCGAAAAAGACGTCGTGATCCTCTTCGGTGCGGAAATTCAAGGCCCATCGCTGCGTGATCTGGTCTCGTTCGCAGCGCGTATCGGCGGCGAGACGAAAATCATGGCGCTCGGCGACTACTCCAACTCGCGCGGCGCCGCAGACATGGGCGTGCTACCGGATCGTTTGCCGGGTTATGCATCGCTCCACGATTCCGGCGAACGCGCCCGCTTCGGAAAAATCTGGGGCGCTGAAATTCCGTCAGCACCGGGCATGACCGCACGCGCCATGATGGATGCGGCCCTAGCTGGAAAGTTGAAAACGCTGTACGTAGTGGGCGCCAATCCCGTGAAAACTTTCAGCGTGGCAGAACCCGACAAGCTCGGCAGGCTGGAATTGCTCGTTGTCCACGACATGTTCTTGACCGAGACCGCGCAGCGAGCCGACGTCGTCTTCCCGGCGGCCTCCTCCTACGAAAAAGACGGCACGCTGACCAACACCGCCGGCGAAGTGCAAATGACGCATCGCGCGATTGACCCGCAAGGTCCGCGCAGCGATTTCGACCTGATCCGCATTCTTTCGCATCAGCTCGGCATGTTGGGAGTCGGCGCACCCATCCGCCTGCGCACGCCCGAAGCGGCTTTCGACGAAATTCGGCAGAACGTCACGGGCTACGACTTGCCGGTTTCCAGTCTGCTCGGCGGTGGCGCGCCGCAGTCCGCCGCCACGTGCAAAGCGTCGGAACCTTTGTACGACGTGCCCGTGGGAAATATTTTTTCGGCGAACGATTTTCTCTTTACCAGCGGCTCCCTGGGACGTTACTGTTCCAAGCTCACTTCTACCAAAGAGGCGAAAGATACGCCGTGGATTTCATCACCCAACATCCAGTCCTGGTGGTATCGCTAGCTAAAATCGTCGGCTTGATGTTTGTGTTGATGACGACGCTGGCGTACCTGTCTTGGTTTGAACGCAAGGTCATAGCGCACATTCAATCGCGCTGGGGCCCGTACTACGTCGGCGCGCACGGATTGCTGCAGCCGCTGGCCGACGGTGTGAAATTTCTATTTAAGGAAGACCTCACGCCTCCGGGGGCGGATCGCTTCGTGTACATTCTCGCGCCGGTGCTCGCGCTTACGCTCGCCATGACGACGCTGGCGCTGATTCCCTTCGGGCCGCCCAGCGTGCAATGGCTCGGGGAATCCACGCTCATCGTCGCCGATAGCAGCATCGGCCTGATGTTCGTCTTCGCGATTACTTCGATGGGGGTGTACGGCGTGGCGCTCGCCGGCTGGTCTTCCAACAGCAAGTATCCCCTGCTCGGCGGCCTGCGCAGCTCGGCGCAAATGATCAGCTATGAAGTTTCGCTCACGCTCGCGGTGGTCGGCGTGGTGCTGCTCTCGGGCACGCTGAACTTCAACGAAATGATCGCGCATCAGGGCGGGAACTTCTGGCATTGGAATATTTTCTACGTGGGGCATGGCTCGTTCCCGCAAATCGTCGGTTTCCTCTGCTATTTCATGTCCGCAGTCGCCGAAACGAATCGCGCACCCTTCGACCTCCCGGAAGGCGAAACCGAACTCGTCGGCGGCTTCCACACCGAATATTCCAGCTTCAAGTTCGCCATGTTTTTCATGGCGGAATACGCCAACATGATCACCGTATCCTGCCTCGCCACAATTCTTTTCTTCGGCGGCTGGCTCTCGCCTTTCCCGGAGTCGTGGACATTCATGCGCTACCTGCCGCCGGTGGGCTTGCTGGCGCTGGCAGTCTATCTTGCCTATGACACAGTAGTTCTCGCGCGCGGCATTGCGCGCATCCAGCTCATCGTAGTCACCACGGGCGCTCTGGTGATCGGCCTCGCTTGCCTGCATCCCGTGGTTCTCGCGATAATTCAAGGACCGTTCTGGTTCCTGCTGAAAGTCGGCTTAATCATGTTCTTCTACGTATGGACGCGCGCCACGCTGCCGCGCCTGCGTTACGACCAGCTGATGTCCTTCGGCTGGAAATTTCTGCTGCCCGTGTCGCTCGCCAACCTGGTGATCACGGCGCTGGTAAAAGTCTGGCCGCTGCTGGTGAACCACGGATGACGCTTCCGTTCATCGTTTTCTTCGTTTGCGCGATCCTGGCCGTCGTCGGCGCGCTAACGCTGATTCTGGCGCGTGAACCGATTCACAGTGCGCTGGCGCTCGTGCTGGTGATGGTTTCGCTCGCCGTGCTCTATCTGCTGCTCGGCGCGGAATTCATCGCCGCGGTGCAGATCATCGTCTATGCCGGCGCGGTCATGGTGTTGTTCGTCTTCGTGATCATGCTGCTCAACGCGGGAGTCGAAGAACGCACGGATTACAGCCAGCTGGCAAAATATGCCGGTCTGCCGCTCGGCATATTTCTGCTGCTCGCGCTCGCGTACTGGATGTTCGATTCCTTCATCGGCAAGCAAATTGCCAATGGCGTAGGCGGCACAAACGCGTCGGTTTCCACGCGCGAACTTTCCGCGCAGCTTTTTCAGAAGTACTTGTTCCCGTTTGAAGCTACCTCAATCCTGATTTTAATCGCCATTCTCGGCGCGCTGGTTCTGGCGAAGAAGGACGAATGAGCATAGTCCCTGTTTCGTATTACCTGGTGCTGAGCGCCATCCTTTTCGGCCTCGGCGTCGTCGCGTTCGTTGTTAAACGCAACATCATCACCATCTTCATGGCCATCGAACTGATGCTCAACGCCGTGAATCTGGCGTTCGTGGCCTTCGCGCGCGCGCATAACCAGCTCGACGGCCTTGTGTTCGTCTTTTTCGTGATCGTCGTCGCCGCCGCCGAATCTGCGGTGGGCCTCGCCATCATCATCACCGTGTATCAGAATCGCCAAACCCTGAACATCGAACGCATCAACCTGCTCAAATTCTAATGTTCATACTCGACCATCTCTGGATCATTATCGCTCTGCCCCTGCTCGGCGCGGCAATCAACGGCTTGCTTGGCAAGAATTTTTCCAAGCCTATCGTAAATTCCGTTGGCATCGGCTCCGTCGCGCTGGCATTCCTTTCCTGCGCTGAATTGGCCCGCGAATTCGCGCAGCTTCCTGCTGGTCAGATCCTCGAACCGGAGAGTTACTTCACATGGATCACTGCAGGTCAATTCAAAGTGGATTTCTCCTTGCAGGTCGATCAGCTCACCATCATCATGCTCGGCGTCGTCACCTTCGTCAGCCTGCTCGTGCACATCTATTCCACTGGCTACATGGCGCACGAGGAAGGCTACTACCGCTTCTTCAGCTACCTGAACCTGTTCGTTTTCTTCATGCTCACTCTGGTCCTTGCCGCGAACGTCGTGCTGATGTTCGTCGGCTGGGAGGGCGTGGGCCTGTGCAGCTACCTGCTCGTCGGATTCTGGTTCCTGAAGCCGTCCGCCATCAGCGCAGGCAAGAAAGCCTTTATCACCACGCGCATCGGCGACTTCGGCTTCACCATCGGGATCCTGCTGCTTTTCTGGACTTTCGGATCCGTTGACTTTGTCACTATTTTCAAGCAACTCGTTGGCGCTCCGCCGGACGCCGCCGCCTCCACCGGCGTATTAACGACCATCTGCCTCCTGCTCTTCACCGGAGCCGTAGGCAAATCCGCCCAGCTACCTCTCTACGTCTGGCTGCCGGACGCGATGGAAGGCCCCACGCCCGTTAGCGCGCTGATCCACGCGGCAACGATGGTCACTGCGGGCGTCTACATGGTGGCGCGCATGAATCCGCTCTTCTCCCGCGCGCCCGTAGCGATGTTCGTCGTCGCGCTGATCGGTGCTCTCACCGCTTTCTTCGCCGCCACGATCGGCCTGGTGCAGACGGACATCAAGAAAGTTCTCGCCTATTCCACCGTCTCGCAGCTCGGCTACATGTTCCTCGGCCTCGGCGTCGGCGCCTACGCCTCCGGCGTTTTCCATCTGATGACTCACGCGTTCTTCAAAGGCTTGCTCTTCCTCGCCGCCGGCAGCGTGATTCACGCGATGGGCGGCGACCAGGAGATGCCGCACATGGGCGGCCTGCGCAACAAAATCCCGATTACCTTCTGGTGCATGTTGATCGCGACGTTCGCCATCGCCGGCATTCCCGGATTCGCCGGATATTTCAGCAAGGACGAAATTCTCGAAGCCGCGCGCTCTGGCCCGAACGCGAACATCGGGCTCTGGCTGCTGGGCTTGATCGGCGCCGGCTTCACTTCGTTCTACATGTTCCGCCTGATTTTCCTCACCTTCTTCGGCGAACCGCGCTACGACGAGCACAAAGTACACGTGCACGAATCGCCGTACAACATGACGGTCCCGTTGATTCTGCTGGCGATTCTCTCGACGGTCGGCGGATGGGTTGCCGCGCCGCATCTCGTCGGCGGCACGGACTACTTCGAGAAATTCCTGCATCCAGTATTCGCCACCTACGCACCGGCGGTCGCCGAGAGAGCCCCGGAGGCTTTGGAAAGCCCCGGGATGATGCTGTTTCACGCGCTCACTGGATGGCCTGTGCTCATCGCGCTCGCGGGATTGCTCGTAGCCTGGTGGTTCTACATCAAGAGCCCCGAAACACCGAAGAAACTTGCGGACAGCCTGCGCGCGCCTTACACGCTGGTGCTGCACAAATATTATGTGGACGAACTCTACAACGCCGCGATCATCCAGCCGCTGCTCTGGATTTCAACGAACGTGCTCTGGCACGTGGTAGATGAAACCGTGATCGACGGCACGGTGAACAGCGTAGCGCGCGTCGCCCGCGAATCCGGCAGCGAACTGCGCGAAATTCAATCCGGCAACGCGCGCAGCTATGCCACCTGGGTGGTGATTGGCGCGGTCGGCGTCACAGTGCTGATGATCGGACTCTGGGGGATGGTGCGCTAGCGTGGAAATGCAATCTCATTTGCTCTCGGTGATCATATTCCTGCCGCTGCTGGGTCTGCCGGCGCTGCTGATGTTGCGTTCGGACGATCATACCTGGATTCGCCGCATCGCGCTGGCCGTCTCGCTCGCGGAATTCGCGATTTCGCTCGCGTTCCTGCTGCCCACTTTCGATTCCGCGAATTCCGGCTACCAGTTCGTTGAAAATCACCGCTGGATTGGCGACGCGATCCAATATCACATCGGCGTGGACGGCATCAGCCTGTTCCTGGTTCTGCTCACCACTTTCTTGACGCCGCTCGCGATCCTCTGTTCCTGGAATTCGATTCACGAGTACGTGAAAGGCTTCTTCGTCGCGCTGCTGGTAATCGAAACGGCCATGATCGGCGTCTTCGTTTCGCTCGACCTGCTCCTCTTCTTCTTTTTCTGGGAATTGACGCTGATTCCCATGTATTTCCTGGTCGGCATATGGGGCCACACCCGCCGCATCTACGCTGCCGTGAAATTCATCCTCTACACCATGTTCGGTTCGATCCTGATGCTGGTCGCGATTCTGTGGCTCTACAATCTCAGTGGCGGAGCGAGCGGCCTCGTTCGCACTTTTGATCTGCCGGAACTCGCCTCGCGTCTGCAGCGAGGCTACATCTTGATTCCGGCGCACACCGAGCTCTGGCTCTTCGGTGCATTCTTCCTGGCCTTTGCCATCAAAGTCCCGCTCTTCCCGCTGCACACCTGGCTGCCGGACGCGCACACCGAAGCTCCCACCGCCGGTTCCGTGATCCTCGCGGGCGTGATGCTGAAGCTCGGCACCTACGGCATGATGCGTTTTTGTCTGCCATTATTTCCCGACGCCGCGCACCGCATGGCGCCGCTCATCGGCGTACTGGCAATTATTGGCATCGTTTACGGCGCGCTGGTCGCCACCATCCAACCAAATTTCAAGCGGCTGATCGCTTACACGTCCATCAGCCACTTGGGATTTGTAGTGCTGGGAATTTTTTCCTTCACCACCATTTCGTTCCAAGGCGCGGTCTTTCAGATGATCAGCCACGGCGTTTCCACCGGCGCGCTCTTCCTCGGCCTGGGCATGATTTACGATCGCCGCCACACTTACGAAATCAAGGAATTCGGCGGCCTGGTGAATCCCATGCCGGTGCTGATGGCCTTCTTCCTGTTCGTTTGCCTCGCGTCGCTCGCGCTGCCGCCGCTCAACGGCTTCATCGGTGAGTTCCTCATCCTGATCGGCGTCTTCCAGTTTCATCATGCCTGGGCTTCCTGGGCTGCCAGCGGCTCGGTGCTCTCAGCGATTTATTTGCTGTGGTCCTACCAACGCGTCGCGCTTGGTGAGGTCACGAACGACAAGAATCGCACGCTGCCTGATGCTTCCGGCCGCGAACGCGTGATTCTCGTCACCGTCGCCCTCGCGATTCTCTTCATGGGCGTCGCATCGCCGCTCTTCACACACCGCATGCAGGCTGCCACCGATAGCCTGGTCCAGCAGACCAAGGGCCTCCCGCGGAACGATGCTACGCGGCCTCCCCATCCTCCCGCGCTCGCCGCCGGACAAACGATGCTCCTGGCGCCACCGCAGCCGCAGCTGCTGCATGACCGCTCGCTCGCCTCCATCGCCGCACGTACGGTGCAGCCGTGATCCAGTTCCCCGCTGAGCAACTCGCGAACCTGCATCGCCTCGCGCCGGAACTCGTCCTGTGCTTCTTCGGCATCCTCATCATGGTCGCGGACCCGTTCCTCGGCCCGGCGAAACAGCGCATCCTAGGATGGCTGGCGTTCGTCGGCACGCTCGTCGCGCTCGGCGCGGTGCGCCTCATGGCGCTCGATCAGGGCATGGCTTACAACAATCTGATCAGCGCCGACGCTTTCAGCATTTTTATGCACGTCGTGGTAATCGGTTCGGCGGCGCTCGCGATTCTCGGTTCCATGCAATATCTCGAACAGGAAGGCATTCAACGCGGCGAATACTACGCGCTCGTTCTGTTCGCCTCCGCTGGCATGGGCATCCTCGCAGGCGCAAACGAACTGGTCACCGCGTTCATCGGTCTGGAAATGAGTTCGATCTCAACCTACATCCTCGCCGGCTTTCGCCGCCGTGCCGTAAAATCCAATGAAGCTGGACTGAAATATTTCATCCTCGGCTCCTTCGCCACCGCATTCTTTCTTTACGGCATCGCGATGGTGTACGGCTCCACAGGAACCACGCGCATTGATCTGGTGCGAGACGCGCTCGAACAATTGATAACCGCGCAAGGGCGCCTCGATTCACTCTCCATCGTCGGGCTCGCGCTGATCTTCGTCGGCCTCGGTTTCAAGGTCGTCGCCGCCCCCTTCCAGATCTACGGCCCGGATGTTTACGAAGGCGCGCCCACGCCGGTCACGGCTTTGCTCGCTTCAGGTCCCAAGGCCGCCACCTTCGCGCTGATGCTGCGAATTTTCTACGTGGGCTTCGGCACCGCGGACGGCCTGTGGTTCTGGGCCATCGCGATTTCCGCGGTCCTCACACTGTGCATCGGCAATTTCGCCGCGCTCGTGCAGACCAACGTCAAGCGCATGCTCGCGTATTCGTCCATCGCGCATGCCGGATACATTCTGGTCGCCTTCGCCGCCGGCACCGTTTACGGTGTCGCCGCAGTTCTGTTTTATCTCGCCGCCTACGTCCTGATGAAAGTCGGCGCTTTCCTCGTGATCGCGCACCTCGGTCAGCGCGACGAGCAGCGCCTGGAAATCACCGATTACGCCGGTCTCGGCACCAAGCAGCCGGTCCTCGCCGCCTGCTTCACGCTGTTCCTGTTTTCGCTGCTCGGCTTGCCCGCCACCGGCGGCTTCCTCGGAAAATTCTTCGCCTTTCAAGCCGCGCTCGATTCGCGCATCGTCTGGCTGGTAGTGATAGCCGCGATCAACAGCGTCATCGGCGCCTACTATTATTTGCGTGTAATAATCGCCATGTATTTCTGGGAGCCATCGAAAGACTACACGCCATCGAAAGTCGCCCCCGCCGTAGTTCTGGCCCTAACCATCGCCGCGATCGGCACGCTCTACCTAGGCATACTCCCCAGCCACGTCCTAGACTACGCCAAAGCCGCCGCCGACTCCCTCACCCTGCATTAGAAACCGCCTGCGGTTCTAATTAGTATTTCTCGTAGAGGCGGGTCTCAGACCCCGGCGCGGCCCGCCAGGTCCCTAACCTTTGCGGTTGTAGCGGCCGCCTTCAGGCGGGCGCAGTTGAATTTGACGTGGCCTTTCGCGAGCGTCACGGACGTGCGCCAGACAAAATTCGCGAACTATCACAAAAAATCGGAATAGGGGGAGCGGTCGCCCGCTCTCCCCTGCCACACCACCATACATGCGGGTCCGCATACGGCGGTTCAGTGGGTTACGCTCGATTAGCGAGGAGTCGAGGAAGACCGAGAGCGTCAAAGTAGGCAATGCGTAGCGCGTGTTGCAGCGCGGGGCTATTCGCCAGTCGCCACGGGCCGTGAGGACTCCCCGCCGTTTGTGCGGCGAGATCCTTACCTACCCCGAGTTGGCGTAGCTTCTCGTAGCGCGTTGAACCGCGTTTCCATTGCTTCCAGATCATGGATCGCAACCGACGTCGTATCCATTCATCCAGAGCTTTCAGCAGCGAGGGTGTTTGACAGTAGCCGAAGTAGCTCTTCCAGCCCCTTAAATAGGCCGTAAGTTCCTTCAGCATCTGCTCCAGACTGATCCCTCGTGTCCGTCGCGTCAGTTCTCGGATCTTTTGCTTGCAGCGCAACAGGGCCTTTGGCGCGATACGCCGCCTCGGTTCCTTGTTGTGGCTGAAGCTAAACCCCAGGAACTTCCGCTGCATCGGTCGAGCCACCGCACTCTTGGCCTCGTTCACCTTGAGCTTGAGCCGTTGCGTAAGGAAGCGCGTGACGTTCATCATCACCCGCTGTCCCGCTCGTCAGCTGCGGACATAGATGTTGCAGTCGTCCGCATACCGCACAAAGCGATGTTTGCGCCGTTCCAGCTCTCGGTCGAGTTCGTCGGGTACGATGTTCGATAGAAGCGGAGAAAGTGGCCCCCTTGCGGTGTCCCTTCTTCCGCCGGACTCACCAGCCCGTTCTCCAGCACTCCCACTTTCAAGAACGTTCGGATCAATCGGAGCATTCTCTTGTCGGTTACCCGCCGCGCGATCGCGCGCATCAGTCTGTCGTGATTGACCCGATCAAAGAATTCCTCAATATCCAGGTCTACCACGAGTGCCTTTGATGCAGGTGGGGCTTCGCGATCATTGGCTCGCTCGCCCGGCACCGTAGGCCTCTAATCCAGTTCTTGTCCATCGGATCGCGCGTTTGCTCCACGCTTCTTTCATACCCCGCCTCGCGGCTCAGCCCTTGCGCTTCGCTATCACTTCACCTCCATCAGGTTATGAAGAGGACTTTCACCTCCAAGCTATCGAACATGCTCGGCACACCAATAAAAAAGGGCGGCCCCGAAGGGCCGCCCTTTTTGCTGCTAACTCCCGAATGGGAAGTTAGAAGATTAGTTTGCCCTGAATCTGGCAAATTCGCTGGTCCGTGGCCGCCGCCGCGAATGCTCCGTAAGGAGACGTCGGCATGGTAGCCGTGAGTACCGTGAAGCCAAACGGACCGTCGTTTCCGTTGGAGTTCGGAGACGGAGTGCCGTAGTTCAGGTGGTTGAATACGTTATAGGCGTTGAAGCCGAGCTGGAACTTGATGCGCTCGGTGAGATCGAACGTCTTGCGGATGCTGAAATCTGCTCCGAAGAAACCCGGCCCGACGAACGCGTTTCGTCCAACCGCACCGACGAAGTTGGTCGATGCGTTTAGGATATTCGTGGCGCCAGAGCCCGCAAAACCAAAGCACGGTACTCCGGTGATCAATCCAATCGCGCAGGGGTTGCTGTTCGTGAACTTCCTCGTTGTAAAAGTCGAGGAGGGTTGAGCCAGAACTGTCGAAGCCGCAAGATTGTCACCCGTGATCGCTGCCACCGCCGCCCCGTCAACAATGCTGAACGGGAAACCGGTGTGCCAGAAGAAGTTTCCGGACAACTGCCAACCAGCCACCGCATAATTCAACATCTTGCTCTCCGTCTTGAACGGTATCGCATAGATGTAATTCGCGCTGACGTTGTGACGGATGTCGTTATCCGACGTCGCGTAGTCAGCTCGAGGGTTGAACGGGTTGATCTGGTTGAGAATGCTGTTGATCACGCTGAACGGGTTAATACCGCCATTGGAATTGGCATCGAGCGAGTGGGAGTACGTGTAGTTCAGCCGTCCCGAAAGCCCGTGCCAATCATTCTCCATAATCGAGGCAGTGATCCCGTTGTAGTTGGAGTAGCCAATGTTTGTCAGCTGGGCAACGTTTGCAACGCGTGGATCCGCTGGGGTCGTTGGCAGTCCCGTGTTGACAAATCCAGCTCCCGTGCATGCCGCACCGCAATACGAGTTCAAATAGGGGTTGACCAGCAGCTCATCAAACCCATGGTTGCCCACGTAGTCTATCGAAAGAACCGTGTTGCGCGCGAGCGTACGCTGAATTTCGAAGTTCCATTCTGTGTACTTCGGGTTCAGCACCTTCCCCGCGGTATCGTTAAGGTTCGGAACGATCAGATTGCCTGTCGACGCCGATAGGCAATTCCCAGGGATTAGGCTGGCCGCCGTCTGATAGGTATTCAGGTTTCCTCCAGACGCAAAATTCGACGCGAACGCACTGTTGCATTGTTGAACCACGGCCACGCCGCTGTTGGGGAAGGCCGACGACGCCGGAGCGTTGAGGTCAAACGCCAAGCCGCCTGCTGCGACGTTCCATTGATTCACGACAGGGAAGTTGGTCGTGTAGTTCCCCAGGATCTCTCCAGGGTAAAGGTCGGTGAAAAGGCCGACTCCGCCCCGGAACACCGTCTTGTCGCCGATCGGCGTCCAGGCGAAGCCGAACCGTGGTTCGAATACAACCTTTTCCACGTCCGGCAGGATTTTCTTCAATCCCGTCTGGAAAGAACCACCCGCGAACGCCGCATTGTACGGGACATCCGCGCCATGTGGCATGTCGTTGAACGGCGTGACTGGAAGCGTGGCGCAATTGCTCTGGCAAACGCCGCCGGAATTGCGATCCGCACGCAGGGTCATGGTCAGTTTCAACTTCGAATTGACCCGCCATTCATCTTGGAAATAAAGGCCAAAGCTGTAAGACGCGATTGGCTGGCGGTTGCTAACAGCAAAGTTGTACAGGACGCTTCCGCCAGGAGCAGCTTCGAACACCTCGTCGTTCGCAAAACCGAGCAGCGACGTGTTAATGCCAGGGTATTCAGTCTGTGAGGCTGACGCATAGTCACTAACATCATCCCGGCGGAAGTTTACTCCCATCTTGAAGCCGTGGTTTCCGCGCGTGACCGAGAGGTCGTCGATGAGCTGCCACTGCGTGACGTGGCGGCCCTGCGGATATAGGAAGCCCTGCGCGAACCCGCCCGGGTTACCCGATCCGGTTCCCAGCGCGGTGGTCCCAGATCCGTCAGTGAAAGCCAGATTCCCTGGGAATAGAGCCAGAGCCGGTCCCGGAGTCGTGCTGCCGAAGATGGCCGCGTAGTAGAGCACGGACCCGATGAAGTTGTTCACCACGTTCGGGCTGAACAGGTGCGTGTAATTCAACTGGCCTTCATCCTGAGGCTGATTGCTGCTGTCGTTGAAAGCCGGATTGATCGAATCCGTGTAGGTCGGCTGCAACCCACGGTCAAACTTCACGCGACCGAAAATCTTGTCCGTGTCGCTGAAGGAGTAATCAACGCGCCCGCTCAGCAGCCATTCCTTGTTGCCGTTCGAAACGGACTGCGTGTAGGTCTCGGTGCAACCGCCGCCGCCTGATCCGTCAGCGTTCGTCGGCTGCAAAGCCGCGGGAAGAATGGCGCCCGAAACTGGATCGGAGATCAGATTTGTGAGCGGATTGTATGAGAAGTTCGCGCAACTTCCGAGCGGCGCGTTGGGGGCCCCTGGGCTAGTTGCGGTTGGGGCGATGTACTTTGTTCCAAGGTTCGGAACAGCCTTGGCAATGCCCGGCGCTGCGTTGTAGAGCGAAAAGGCGTTGTTGTAGAACGCTGGAGTCGCCGCGTTGAAGAACGGACTTGAGCTGATATTGCTCAAGACGTAGTTTTGGAACGCCGGCGTCATCAGAACGGGCGTGTGCACGGAGCCGAAGATGTAACGAATACCTTCCGTGTTGACGAAGAAGAAAGCCTTATCCTTCTTGATGGGACCACCAAGAGCCGCCGCCCACTGATTGTTATTGGCGAAAGGCCGGGTGCCGCCAAACAGCTTATTAATCGGATCGTTCGCGGTCAACTCCCGCCCTGTCCAGTAATAAACGGCATCGCCGTGGAAAGCGTTGCCTCCGGATTTCGTCGAATAGTCCACTTGGGCGCCCGCCTGGCGGCCGTACTGGCCAGTGTAGCCGTTCGCGACGATTGCAACTTCTTGCATCTCGTTGCCGCCGAGGAGCAAGTTGCTGGCCCCCGTGTTGTTCAGGTTCAAGAACGGATCGTTGTAGTCGTTGCCATTGATCGTGAAAAGGTTGGCATCCGCCGGCAGGCCAAAGGCGCTGAAGTTTCCGTAACCACCGACCGTGGAGTTGTTGGCCACGATGCCAGGCGCCGAGTTCGCGATGTAAGTGACGTCGCCGCCAGGATTCGGCGTTTCCTGCATCTGCCGGGAGTCGAAAGTCGTGGTGATGTTGGCGTCCTCAGTCTGCAGCTGCGCGCCTTGCTCCGTCGTCACTTCTACCGTGGTGCTCACGCTTCCTGTTTCCAGCTTAATGTTCACCGCAACGATCTGCCCTAAGACCACTTCGACACCCGTTGCTGACGTCTTAAACCCTTGCTGCGTCACCGACAGGGTGTAGCGGCCGGGCTTCAAGAGCGAAAAACCGTAAATGCCACTCGAGGATGACGTAACGGTCTGCGCTTCCCCACTCGCAGTCTCCGTCAGAGTTATCTTCGCGCCGACGATTACTGCGCCAGTTTGGTCTGTGATCGACCCGCTGATTCCTCCGGTCACCACGCTTTGCGCGGCGGCCATGAATGGCAGCAACAACGCGAGCAGTGCAACGATGCAAAGCGGCTGCTTGAATCGCATTTTTCTCTCCTCGTTTCGTCTAGCTTTGAATGGTTGGGGCGTAAATGCTTACTGCGACACGTACCAACGACGCGAAATCTGTAATGATCCCCACCCTCCTAACGCAAGAGAATTGCCATCCTAGGATTAATATTAAGTGCTTTACGTAGAATAATATAAGAGGGTTACACGTTTTCGGAGGCACTGGCGATATACGTGTTTTGGAATATTGGTACGATATTCCATTTCTCGGACGCGAGACGCATCTTGTGCATTCGAGTGAAGACAATCGGCCAAGATGCCGCCCGACACCTCGACTGGCGTGCCAACTGGTGCCCATAGATGATGGCGGGGATACTTCGCAGACACACCTTCGTACACAGGACGTCGAAAGATCCGAGGATTCTGGAGGTACCGGCAGCCCTACGAACGCAAGCTAGTCCCTCTCTATTGCTCTGGAGCCTTAAACACTAACTGTGTGCCCTTCTTCAACTTAACGTCGCTCACAGCAG
>Ga0209274_10000875_pt1 | contig 16293 bp, 12 predicted proteins | sample HubBroMetageREF1_FD_188343 | JGI IMG/M metagenome (GOLD analysis project Ga0209274, IMG submission 188343) | Reference soil microbial communities from the Hubbard Brook experimental Forest, New Hampshire, USA - Hubbard Brook CCASE Soil... | ecosystem: Environmental > Terrestrial > Soil >...
GCGCTGTCGGGCATTCTCAACGGGATCGACGAGAACGCTTGGAACCCTGCGACCGATCCGTGGATCTCGGCGCCGTTCGACGCGGACGACCTCTTCGGCAAAGCCAAGTGCAAGCAAGACCTGCAGCGGGAGCTCGCGCTGGCCGAGCGCGACGACGTGCCCCTTATCGGCATCGTATCGCGACTGAGCGAGCAGAAGGGCACCGACGTCGTGCTCACGGCCCTGACGCGCCTTCTCGACCTCGACGTCCAGATCGTCATTCTCGGCTCGGGCGACAGCGCGGCCGAGGGTTACCTCTCGATGCGCTCGCAACGCGGTGGCGATCGCTTTCGCGCCGCGATCGGATTCAGCGAGCCGCTCGCGCATCGCATCGAAGCGGGTGCCGACATGTTTCTCATGCCTTCGCGCTTCGAGCCCTGCGGCCTGAACCAAATGTACAGCCAGAGGTACGGGACGCTTCCCATCGTGCGATCGACCGGGGGCCTGGCCGACACCGTCGAAAACTACGACGCGACGACCGGCCTGGGGACCGGATTCATGTTGTGGGACTTGAACGTGGACTCGCTCGTGGCCACGGTGAAGTGGGCGGTCGAGACGTACCGGAGCCAGCCGAGCGACTTTCGAATCATGCAGCGACGCGCGATGCAAAAACGCTTCGGATGGGACGCGGCCGCAAAGCGCTATGCGCAGGTCTACAATTGGGCCATCGACGCGCGCCAGGGAAAGCCGTGACTTGCACGTTCATCACGGTGCTCGTCGACGAGCACGACGATCTCCCCGAGGGCTGCTGCATGCGCTTCAAGGCGGTCGGGACCCCGCGAATCGTGCGCCGCGTGCGAATCGAGCTCGAACGGCAAGGACCGCCGGACGAAGACGCGGCGCCCCGCGAATGGACCGTCAAGTCATGCGGAGAAAGTGGAGAGCTCGGCCCGGCTCACGGGATCCTCGTCGAAGATTCGAGCGCCGGCTCGAGCCTACTCATCTACGGCGGGGCCCACGGCTTGCGGCTTCGCCCCGCGCCGGACGGCGGCGCAAGCGCGGTCGCAGAACCTTATCTCCTGGTCGCCGAACGCGCCGTCCTCGAGTAGCCGTCGAGCCTTCTCGGCGGCCTCGCGTCGAGCCTCGTGGGGCGAGACCCGTCTTGAGCGTCATCGGCGCGCCTCGTGTGGGCGGCGCCCGTACGCGATCGCCCAGGAAATTGCGGGCCGGCTCGACGACTATCCTTTTCTTCTGCCCCTGCTGTGCATAGTCTCCCGCGTAGCGTGCCCTGCAAGAGAGAGCGTCTCGTAGCCGTCGGTGCCGCCGTACTTTTGCTGGCTGCCGCTGCGGAGAGTCGTGCGCAAACCGCAAGCGGCGTCGACCTCGACCGATTCAACCCTTCGGAACGTGGCAGCGACTGGTTCGCGCTCGATTCGCTGGACTTTCGGGGCTCGCTGCGCCCGGCGATCGGCATCGTGGGCGACTACGGCTACCGCCCCCTCGTGCTCTACAATCCAAACGGGTCGATCGGCTCGGAGATCATTCGTGACCAGCTGATCGTGCACGTGGGCGCAGCGCTCAATCTGTGGGAGCGCCTCCGGCTCGCGGTCGACTTGCCCATCGCGGCTTGGCAGGACGGCGCAGGAGGCACCGTCGGTGGAGTGACGTATCCGGCGGCGACCTCGGGAAAGATCGGCGACACGCGACTTGCCGTCGACGTTCGCCTGCTCGGCACGTACGGCGACCCGATCACGGTCGCCCTCGGAGCGCAGGTCTTTCTTCCGACGGGCGATCAAGCCAGCTACCTCAGCGACGGCGCGGTGCGCGTGCTGCCGCGCCTGCAGATTGCCGGCGACGCGGGCCCGATCGCGTACGCGCTGAGCGGCGGATACATGTACCACGCAGAGGCCAGCTCGTTTGCCGGCTATCCGCTCGGGGGTGAGCTCGTGGGCGCCGCGGCGCTCGGCGTACGCGCTCTCGATCACGCGCTTCTCATCGGCGCCGAGGCCACAGGCTCCACCGTGGTCACGAACTCCGCGGCCTTCGGCGCTTTGCGGCAGACGCCGATCGAGGGGCTCTTGGGGATCCACGGCACAGTCGCCCCCGACTGGCGGCTCGGCGTCGGCGCAGGGCCCGGCCTGACGCGCGGCTTCGGCGAGCCGACGCTTCGCGTTTTGGCCACACTCGAATGGTTCCCCGCCATGCCGAAGGCGCCCGTGGCGCCGGCCCAAGGAGAGGGGGGCCCTGCCCGGCCCGGCGATCGAGACAAGGACGGAATCCCGGACGACAAAGACGCGTGCCCGGATCAACCGGGAATCAAGACCGCCGATCCCGAAACGAACGGCTGCCCCTCCGATCGCGACAAGGACGGCATCGTCGACACCGACGACGCGTGTCCGGACCAGCCCGGCCCGCCGAGCAAAGATCCCAAGACCAACGGCTGCCCGCCACCGCCGCCCGATCGCGACGGCGACGGGATCGCGGACAAGGACGACGCTTGCCCCGACCAGGCCGGCGTCAAAACCGATAACCCACAGACCAACGGCTGTCCGCCCGACCCCGACCGCGACAAGGATGGAATCGCGAACGAGGACGACGCGTGTCCCGACCAAGCCGGGCCGGCCGACTCGGATCCGAAGAAGAACGGATGCCCGAAAGCCTTCATCCAGGGCACGCAGATCAAGATTCTCGACCAGGTGAAGTTTGCGACCGCGAGCGCCGCGATCGTGGCCGGCAAAGAGAGCGCAGAGGTTCTCGACGCCGTGCTCAAGGTTCTGACCGACCATCCCGAGCTCACGGCGGTCCGAGTCGAAGGTCACACCGACAACCACGGCGCAGCCGACTTCAACAAGAACCTGAGCGAGCAGCGAGCCGCCTCGGTCGTGCGCTGGCTCGTGCAGCACGGGGTCGACGCGTCGAGACTTTCGAGTCAGGGTTATGGCTTCGAGCGGCCAATCGACTCGAACGACACCCCCGAGGGGCGCAAAAACAATCGTCGCGTAGAATTCCACATCGACAGTTCGTCGACCAAGTAGCCGAGCGGGCGCGCAAGGGAGACGTCACATGGGTAGAGGGGCGTTCGGGCGGGTAAGTCAGGTGAGGCGCGGACGGCCGGCGGGCCGGGCGGTTCTCGCCGTCGGCTGGATCGCGGGCGCTGCCCTGCTCGCCGCCTGTTCGAGCGCGGCTCCGAGCCCCGAAAGGGTCGACCAGGTGTCGAGCGCCGTCTTCACCAACGGTGGCTTCGAAATGGGGGCGGCGACCATGCCGCCCCCCGCGCCCTGGGTGGTCCAAACCTGGCTCAATCCCGCCATCACCGTACAGACGCCGCAGACGCTTGCGGGGCTCAACCTCGCGGCAGGCGGCGTGGCCAAGACGATCCTCGTGGCTTCCGCCGCGGGGCAGGACTCGCAGGTGGACCCCGACCTCGGTGCCGCGGCGTCCCTACGCTGGCCGCGCTACGGCGCTCAAAGCGCGCTGGTCAACCAGGAGGGCTTGAACAAGAACGTCAACTCGCTCACGCAGACCATGACGGTCGGAGCCGGCGACGTCGATCCGAGCGATGGGCTCGTGCACGTGCGCTTCGCCGTCGCGCCCGTGCTGCAGAACCCCGTCCACCTCCCCGACGAGCAACCATACTATTTCGTCCAAGTCACCGACGTGACGACCAGTACTGTTCTTTATTCGGACTTCAACCTGAGCGGTGCCGGGATCGCCTGGAAGAAGATCAACGCCGGCTTGGCGACCGAAATCGACTACACGGACTGGCAGCTCGTCGACGTCTCGTCCGGGAGCTCCAAGATCGCCATGGGCGACATGGTCGGCCTCGAGATCATCGGCGCCGGTTGTTCGCTCGGGGGTCACTTCGGCGAGATTTACGTCGACGGCATCGGCCCGACCATTCCCGGGATTTCCGTGGAGGGCGCAGGGCCCGCACAGGCCAACCCGGGAGCAACGATCACCTACACGTTCACCTACAAGAACGGCGCCGCCGCCGGCGAGACCGGCGCCGTCGTGACGATCGCCACGCCCACGAATACGACGTTTCAGGCGATCGGCGCGACCGGCCTCACTTGCACGACGCCCGCGGTGGGCGCCGCGGGCACCTTGACATGCACGATTGGCACTCTCGCAGCCGGAGCGAGCGGCACCTTCACGGTGACGGTCAACGTGCTCGCCGCAGCGACGGGCACGATTGTCGAAAGCACGTATCAAATTCAATCGAACCAGGAAACGCCGCTCGATGGCCCCGCCGTCCGGACGCTCCTCGGCTGCACCGCAGACTTCAACTGCCCGGGGGGCACCTGGTGCAACGAGAGCGCCGACAGCTGCACGCCCACGCTCGCCAACGGAACCGCGCTGCCGACCGACCCCACCCACATGAACCCGACGCTCAACGGCATGTGCACCCCGTCGGCGGGAATGCTGGTCTGCACGAGCGCAGTCTGCGACACCGACAACAAGTGCGGCCTCGCCGTGGGCGACGGCCCCTGCACAGCGCAAACCGGCACCGTCGTTTGCCGCTCCGGAGCCTGCAGCGTCGCCGGCACGTGCGAGCCGATGGGGGGCTGCAATGTCGACGGGGACTGCGCGACCGGCGACTGGTGCAACAACCTCGTACCGCCCGGAGCGTGTCAGCCGAAAGTGGCCAATGGGCAGCCGGTTCCGGGGGGCAGCTGCGTCGTTACGGTCGCGACTCGTGCCTGTCTGTCGACCACCTGCGTCGCGACCGGGACCCTTTCCGGCACGTGCGAGGCGTGCGCGAGCGACGCCAATTGCGCGACTCCGACGCCCGTCTGCAACCCGGTGTCGGCGACCTGCGTCGGGGCTCCGGTCGAGGCAGGCCCAGACGGAGCCGACGAGGACGCGAGCGCGGTCGATGCGGGCGACGCCACGACCCCGAGCGATGCCGGCTTCGATGCCGCGCCCGTCGACGCGAGCGAGGCCGGACCCGATGTTTTCGCGAGTCCCGCCGACGCCAGCGATGCAGCGGTTGCGGACGCGGGCGATGGAGGCACGGACGCGACCGACGCCGGGCCCGCAGACGCCACCACAGCCCCGCCGGTAGACGCGAACGACGCCGAGCCCGTGAGCCCCGAAGAAGCGAGTGAAGGGGAGGACGCGGAAGCGTCGGTGCCCCCCCCTCCGGCGGCGACGGGCGGCAGCATCGAAGGCGGTGGCCTCTCGTGCTCGATGTCGACTTCACCTCCTCCAGGCCACAGCAGCTTCCTCGGCATCGTCCTCGGAGCGTGCGCGCTCGGAGTGTCTCGTCGTCGACGGGTCAAGCCGTGAAGCGAGCCCTCGCCGTTGCCCTGCTTGGGGTGGCGGCAACCGGCGTGGGTCGTCAGGCGCACGCTCAAGACGCTCCCGAAGGGTCCCCCGAGCCCGAATACACGTTCGTCGGCAGCCGCGTGCAGATCGTCGCCGGCGGCTCGACCTCGGTCGTGGATCTCGGCTGCCAGGGACGCGCAGCCCTGCGAACCGGGGCCAAGCTCCTCGTCGCTTGTGGTACCGCCGGGGTGGTTCAGATCGACCTTGCCGATCGGACCTCGCCCCACCGCGACGGCGCGATGCAGGTCGACGGAGAAGCCACCGCACTCTTTCTTCGCGACGGGCGGGTATGGGTCGAGATTTCCCATGTCGACGCTCGTCCCTTGCGCATCGAAGCGCAGCCGGTTTCGGCGACGGCGACCGTCGCCCCGACGCCCGAGAGTGACGTCACGCCAAGCCGAGAAGCCGCCGCTCCCCCCGAGGTCCCGCGAGAGAGCCCGAGCCTCATGGCTCCCCCGCGCCGCACCCATATCTGGGAGCTGTCGCTGGAGACGAGCGCCTTCATCACGATCGGGGCGCTCGGGGTCGGAGTCCTGGGCTCGGCCTCCGTCGCCTATCGCTTCGACCTCCCCTTCGTCCTGCGCGCCGAGGTAACTCCATTCGGCATCGCGGGCCCCGCGACGAACAATGGGACGACGGCAATCAGCTCGAACGGCATGACGACGCCCCCGCCGCAGCCCCAAGGCGGAACGGTCTCGACCGCCGCCGCGCACCTGCTCGCGGGAATCGACACGGAGTTCATCGAAGTTGCGCTCGGGGTCGGGGGCGCGTCGGTCAACCAGAACACCGGCTCGTCCACGGGATCGCCCGACACGAGCGCGCTTTCGATCGCCGAGTCGGCGAGAATCGGCGCGCGCGACGGGCTCGCGCTGAACCTGGAGAGCAGCATCATTGGCGCCAACCATCAATTCAATCTCGGATACTTCCTATCGAGCATCCAGATCCCGCTCTCGCGGACCACCATGCTCGTCATTCGGGGCGGCGGGGGTCCTGTTGGTTTTGCCTATGGCGACATCGGCGTCCGCGCGCTCGTCCGCGGCGACGGAGGCCCGGGAACCGTCGCACTGACGGGCTTTGCCGGGGGCGCCTCCATCATGGTCGACCTGTGCAGCAGCAATCCGCAGGGACCTTTTACGGAGGTGTGCAACAACTCGACCCTCGGCGGTCCGTCGCTGGGCGGCGCCGTCGAGTGGAAGCTCTAACCGTTAGAGCGCGTTCAGGAACGCCACGAGGTCACTGACCTCGCTCGTCGTGAGATTGGAGGTCAAGCCATGCGCGCTGGTGGCGCACTTGGTGAAGCGCTCGGTGAGCGTCGCCGCGCAACCAGTGTGCAGGAACGGACTGCGCGCGCCCACACCGACGAGCGGCGGGACTTGGAGCTTGGCGCCCGTGCCGACGTCGATCGTCTCGTTGTTCGTGTACGAGGGGCCGGAGTGGCAAGTCCCGCAGGCGCCCTTTCCGACGAACAGGGCCTGCCCACGCGCCAGCGCGGCCGGGTCTTGCGCCGGCCGCTTCGGAGCGGGCAGCTGCTCGAGCCAAGCGCGAAGGGCCGCAAGCTGCTCGGCCGCGAGAGCCGGACCCGACATGCGCCCCGTGTAGACGTTTTGAACGAGCGCCTGCAGATCGGCGAAGTCCGCGTCCCAGTGATACGGCGCAGTGCCTTTCACCGTGCCGAGAAGAGACGGCGTTCGCCGAGGTTTGGTGCCGTTGAAATTCCACGTCTGAGCGTCGTCGCCGCCTTCGCCATGGCACGATCCGCAGGCGAGCGAACCGCCGGAGTTCGTGTGGAAGATGGTATGCCCCGTATCCTCGCGGCTCACGTCGGACAGCACGATCGAGTTGAGAATCGCGTCCGCGGAACCAGCGCCATTCGCGTTGGGCCGGACGAGATAGAGACGCGCGGGCTCACGACTCTGAAGAAAAAGGGTCCCGTCTTGGCCGATCTCCGCAGCAATGATCTGACCTTGGACCGCGGCGGGCACCCCCGCACCGGGCCCCACGCTCGAGTAAGCCGGCGTCACGGGAGACTTCCAGTTCCCCGCAGCGACCACGATCGACGTACCGGCCGTTCCCTCGGGTGCCACCGCAATATCGACCGGCATCACGTTTCCTTGGACGCTCCCAACCAGCGTGGTCGTCATGTCCGCGGGCGAGACGGTGGCCACGGCGGTCTGTACGATGGGGGGCGTAAAGCCCCCGCCGTATCCGCCTGGGGTCGTCGCAACGAAGGAGGTCGAGTCAACCTGATAGGCGGCCATGATCTGATGGTCCGACGTCAGGCGCATGCGCCAAGCCAACGCGACGGAAGCGCCGCTCGGTAGGCCGCCGACGGCCATCAAGGGTTCACCCGGGGAAGCCGGAGCCGTCGCGCCGCCCGAGATCGGCCCGCTTGGAGGCGACGACGGTGAGCCCGGGGCAGGCGCGCCCGGAGTCGGGGCCGACGCGCCCGGAAGGAACACGCGATTGGTGACGGTCCCGGTTCGCGTCACGGAGAGAATCTCCGCTGTGCGGAACTTGCTGACGAAGATCGAATCGCCATCGACGATCACATCGCGCAAACCGGGCTCGATCGTGACGACCTGAACCACCGCGCCCGAGGCTGCGGGCAGCGTCGCGAGCTCGCCGGTCGCGCATGCGACCAAGACTTGGTCGTTCGTGGGGTCGTACGCGACGCCGCGGGGCTGCGGACAGACGGGCTGGCGGTCGACGAGCTGTCCGGTCGCCAGCGAAATCGTTGCCACCGCGCCCGACCCGCGAAGCGCCACGTGCACCTGACCGCCGCTGTCTTCCACGATCCGTCCGGGCTCGTCGCCCGGAGACAGACTGACCTGCGCGCGAACCACGCGCTGGGCGATGTCGACGAGGCTCACGAAGTCGCGATCGGGATCCGACACGATTGCCGTCGTCGCGTCGCGCGATAGAAGCATCGTTCCGCCGGAAACCGGCGGCGGAGCCACGTCTTGAAGCGTCGTCGGGCCGAAATCGGGAGCACCCGGCAGCGGCGGGTTCTCCGGAACGGGGGGAGCCGCGTTGCACGCGAGACCGGCGCTGAGCAGCCCAAGGGTCACGGGACGTCGCCAGGCGATAACGATACTTTTCATGCAAGCCTCCCCTGATGTCACAAAACGCTATGCCCCTTGGACAGCCCCCGCAAGGGGAAGGCCGTCATCATCGCACCCGTCCCCCGTATCGCCATTCTAGGGACAATCCGTCGAAGCGAGGGAGAGCACACGCGTGAACGCCGCCCAGCCCTTGTTTCTTAGGGAAACCCGGGCGTAGGGCCCTGCGTCGGGCAATAGATGACCTTGTAGTCTTTCGCGCCGACTCCGTTGTTTTGAGCGGCCGACTTGCAGAGAAACAAGCTCTGCGGATCGTCGAATGGGTACGTGTAAGAGGTCGGACAGTTCTGCTTGAAGTACGTCGTGATGGGCGTCGGGCTATGGCCGTCTGGCGCGCTCTGGCCGTTTTTGCATCCCCAAACGTTGCCCGCGCTGTCCTTCAACTGCTGGCTTGCGGGGCAGCCGGGATTCATGTCAATCGCGCAAATGGGGCTGCCGCACTCCTGAACGTCCATCGGGAGCGGACCCCCGGGAATGTAGCTGGGGTCGAGACCCCACGCCGCGTCCAGCTGGATAATACCGACAGGGATCGTGAAGCCATCCACAAGACTGATGTCGTACCAATCCGACGCCATGCCCGCGGTCAGCGTGAACTCGGCGAGCGTGTCGGGGCCGTTGCCCTGTACGCACTGCAGGTTGCCGCCGGTGCCCGTGCATTGAGTGCGGGGCCAGATGCGGCCTGAGAAGCTATTTGCCCAGCCGAGGACGACGGCCTGTCCGGGATCGAGCTCGAGGGGCACGCTGCCAGGAAGCGTGGATTGGGGGAGAGTGAAGGTCCACGTCTGATAAGTGCACTGGTTCTCGATGTAGAGCTTGCGCGGCAAAGTTTGGTCGCCAATCGGCATGGGAACACCGACCGGCGTCATGGCGGGATAGGACGCGTCCGTGTTGCAGCCGTTCGGGCAGTCCTTACTGGCCGGCTCGACGATCCGCGCGGCGTCCACGTCGCTGGCGTTGGTCATTCCCGCCGTGCTCGCGTCGACCTCGACGGCAGGGAGCACGCTGCTCGTGCCGCTCCCTTGGACCGTAGTGGTCGTGCCCGAGCTACTCCCGCTCACGGACCCGCTGGCAACCGAGCCGCTCGCGGGAGCTCCCCCGATCGTCGTTCCACTGCCCACGCTCGTCGAGCCGGATGGGCCGCTCGCCATTGTGCCGCTCGCGGGGGGAACGGAGCCCGACCCGGCGGAGCCCGAAACACTCATGTTTGCGGTGCCACCCGAGGAGCCCCCGTTCTGCGAGCGTTCCGGGCTCGGGCTTCCGCACGCGGCGACCACGAAGAGCGCACCACTCCACGTCAAACCTGCTGCGAGACGCATGTCAGCCGCTCCTAACTACGGAAGAATCGTATTGTGAAAAGTATTGTGAAAACCCCAACCCATGCACGCAAGGCGGAAGACGGCATATGTGTAATCAATGTAGCGAAACCCGAATATTCCACTCGAGCTTCAGCTGGCCGGGCGGGGCCAGCCCGTCGGCCTCGCCGGCCCAATCAGGCGGCTGGTCAGTCGGAAGCCCCGGCGTCTACGGCGGTCTCGACCGTCTCCGCGTCGCCGCCGTCACCGCTGCCGCCGTCGGTCGAGCCCCCGAGGCAGCTCGAACAATGTGCGCTTGCCGCGCAGACGAAGATCGCGTTGGCGACGCCGGCGGCGAGACTCTTCGACGTAAAGGTCGGCGTCATGACCGCACTTGGGTCGGTCGTCTCCAAGCCGGCGCTCTCTTCCGACAAGCACGCGCCGTTTGCCGCGCCGGGCGTGAGACACGCGGCTCCCGCGGCGCTTCCGCAGTAGCAGCTCGTCACGAGCGGATCGGCGCACGACGTGCCCAGGATGCAGGAGAGGGTCATGGCACAGAGGGACGGCTTCCACGCGCCGGCGTTGGGCCCGCTCACGGCGTCGCCCACGAGGTCGTCGCACTCGTTGCCCGAAAGACCGGCGTCCGCGCTATCGAGGCATCCGGCGCCGAGCAAGCACGCATAGCAGCCGCCCGTCATATCTTGCTGAATAAATAGGATCTCGGTGGGCGTGCACAGGCCACCGGGGGAGCCCTCGCAGGGCAAGCATCCGACCTGACCGGGAAACGTGCATGCCCCGTTGGGCGTCCCGGCGTCTTCGACGAAAGCCTCGCAGTCGACGGTGGTCGAAGAGGTCTCGACGCAGCCGGGGGTCACGACCTGCACTGTGAGAATCGCGAGACCAACCTCGCTGCAGGAGAAGCGAGTCGACGGTGTGTTCGAATTCAAGAACTCGCCGCCCGTCGCGGTCCACGTATACGAAGGCGTCGCCGGGCTCGTCGGGCTTATCGATACGCTGACGGTCACCTCGCCACCGACCGGCACCTCCCCCAACGCGAGCGTGATGTTCAATTGCGGACAAGCGCCTTGGGAGGCCTGCGCATCGCCCGCGTCGCTCGCATTGCCGGAATCGTGAGCACCGCCGGCATCTCCCTTCGCCCCGGCGGGCGACGCCGTCGCGCTGCCCGCGCCGCACGCCGCTTGCGCCCCTGCGACCAGCAGCGGTAAGAGCACGGCGCGATCGAGGCGTCGCAGAGCGATTGTGAGGACCCCGATCAAGGTTGGATTGTAGGCGTCAGAGCTCGCCCGGTCTACGGCGACTGGCGCGCGTAACGACGATTTCGAACACCGCGACGAGAACGCCCAAGACCGTGCACCTTGGTAGGCTAGGCTCTCGTGGGGGTGTCCCGATGTCTTTCCCGCGAGCCAGCCTCCGCGCTTTCGTTCATGTTGTCGCGTGTGAGGTGCGCCGGTGGCGACGGTCCTTGGGCCTCGTTCTCTTCGTGGCCTGCGGCGGCGTCCCGAGCAGCCCGATTTCCGGGTCGGGCAAAGCGGTCGGTGTCGAGGCTTGCCTGCCGGGCGTCACGCAAATGTGTCTGGGACCGGGAGCTTGTCGCGGCGCGCAAAGCTGCCTGACCGACGGGTCCGGGTTCGGTGCGTGCGACTGCGGTACGGGGAGCAGTGGGGCCGGGACCGGGGCCAGCCTCGGGTCCACGGGTTCCGCGAGTGGCGTCTCGAGCGGCGCGAGCGCGAACAGTGGAACGATCTTCCAGCGCTTCGACGACGCGGGCACGGGGACCTCGACGGCGGCGCTCGTTCCGGACGGGACCACCGGCCTAGCTTGTACGACAGACGCGGACTGCATCGGCGACGGCGGAGCCGGCATCAACCGGTGCAGCCGCGACTACCAGGGGACCTTCACGGCCGTCGACGTCACCGAGTTCGCCACTCCCGTGTGCATCATTCCGCCTGCCGCGGGCGGCAATTGCGATCCGGGCACGGTTGCCGACCAAATCCAATTCTGCGACGGCGACCCGAACGATCCAAGCTCGCCCGGAGTCTGCGTGCCGCTCAATCCGACTGCCCCCATGACGGATCAGGGCGTGTGTCTTCCCAAGTGCACCTTCTTGACCGACGGCTCGGCGGCGACCGGCTGCCCGGGCAAGGACGCCTGCAGCTTCAACACGTACGTCGCGGTCCCCGACGCCACGGCCGATGCCGGCGTCGACATTTTGGGGATAGGCATCTGCCAGAGCGCCTGCCGCACGACGGCCGACTGCGCCGCGCTCGGGTCGACGTACAGTTGCGAGCCCGACATCGGCGAGTGCACGCCGAATGCCCCCCTCGCGCGCACGAAGATGCCAGGGGATGCCTGTACGACCGCCGATACGACCAGCGGAGCGTGCTTCTGCGCGACCGGATCGGGAACTTCCGGCTTTTGCACGCTCGACTGCGTCATTGGCGCGACCCCCAGCGATTGCCCGAGCGGATGGGTCTGCGACACCGGCGAGCCGACGATCCTCGACTTTGGACCCGGGTCACCGACGTTTCCGCCGCTCACGAAGCAGACGAGCGGTGCGATCGGAATCTGCCTACCCGTGTGCACTTCGGCCGAAGCCGGCGCCGCTGCTTCGGAAGCCTCGGCGGCGGTTCCTGGCGGCTGTCCGGGCACCTCGTCGATGTGCTCGACGGGAGACATCGCGGGCCCTGATTGCACACCGCAATGACAATCGGCACCAACCTGCAAAACCCGCCTCGTCGCGCGGAGGTTGGATGCCTGCGGCCCTCCCCACGATTACGGCTTGGCTTCGGCGTCCGACCGACGACGTCGTTCACGAGGCCTACGTCGCCATCACGCCTGTCGCGTTCACCGCGGCACGTGAACGCCCAGCGACCGTGAGGCTTGGTCGACTCGGTAGTGGCTCGACGAGCCGCGCTGAGTCGGGCACGGCATCTCATCGGTCCAGCATTCGGCGTCCATCGCGACCAAAGTGACGTTCGTTCGGCGAGAGCCTTTCGCTCGTCTGGCGCGAAGTGAAGCTCGATCGGAGGAGGCGTGCTTCATGTCCGGCCGCCGTGAAGCTGACTCGGTCGGAAACGAGGCGCGTTCCGATGGATCCGCGGCGTCATCTCCAACCCGACGAAGCACGCGGTGAGAAACGACCTTCGTTCCGAGGGAAAGGGGTGTCCCAGTGCTTCAAGAGTCAACAGCGTCCGAGCGGATGAGTGTCGCGTAGGCGGCGAGGATGTCTGAGGCGGGAGCCCCAGGTGCCTCTGCTTGGCTCGCCGAGTTCCGCCGCCGGAGAGATACTCGTCCGCTCGGACGCGTTTGGGTGGGTGTCGCGTCAGCCCAGCCCGCGCCAACGCTTCTCTACCACGGCTCGCTCTGCCATCTCGTATCGCTCCGGGGAATCGATCGCGCAGCGGTAGCCGCAGAGTGGATAGGCAAAAATGCCGACCTTGTGCACGTTCGGTACGTACACGTCCTGAGCAAGGTCGCATGGGTTGCTGTCCGGAATGAAGGCCAAAAGGGAGCGGTGGAGGATCTGAACTCCGGAGTTCACCCAGGTTGCCTCGGCCGGCGCCGGGTCGAGCGGTCGTTCCAAGAACTCGTGCACCCGTCGATCGGCGCCGAGCACGAGTCGACTGTTCGATGCGCTTCGACGGTGCACGAGCAGTGTCGCCGCGGCTCCGGTTGCCTCGTGTTGCGCGATCATCGGACCGAGCGGTTCGTCGAAAAGGAGATCGCCGTAGACGACCAGCAATGAGTCGCAGGTCCACCGGTCGGCGAGCGCGCGAGGCGTGCCGGCGGTTCCCAAGAGTGCGGGCTCCTCGAAATACTCAATGCGAACGTTGAACCGCGAACCGTCGCCGACCGCGTTTCGAATCTGGTCTCCTCGGTAATGCAGATTGACGATGACCTCTTCGAGTCCCTGATTGCGCAAATGTGCGAGTGTGTATTCGATGAGTGGTTTCCCGGCGAGCGGAAGCAGCGCTTTTGGACATTCCCGAGTCAGCGCTCCAAGCCGAGTCCCGAACCCGCCGCAGAGAACGAGCGCCTTCATGCTCCGAGTATCCAGTCCGCCGCTTCCGCGAGGTCCTGGCATGCATGGTCCGCGCGCACGTCGGCGAACGCGTCGGGAGAAACGATCGGAGGGGCCAAGTGTTTGCCGGTTCGTACCAGTACGGTCTTGCATCCCGCGCGAGCGCCCGCGGCGATGTCCGAGGCCCGGTCGCCGACCAGAAAGCTCGTGGAAAGTGCGAGATCGAGCTCACGCGCGGCCCTGTGAAGAAGCCCTGGCCTCGGCTTTCGGCAGTCGCACTCCACGCGCAGCGCGGGCACGACGGCATCGGGATGGTGCTGGCACGCGTAGAACGCGTCGACGTCCGCGCCGTGGTGCCGCAACAATTGACGAAGGTGGTCGTGAAGGCTCCGCAGCTCGGCCTCCGTGATAAGCCCGCGCGCAACGGCGGGCTGATTCGTCACGACGATCAATGCAAACCCGGCCTTGCGCAGGCGAATGAGCGCGTCCGGCGCGTACGGGAACAACTCGAATTGCTCGGCGGTGGTGACGAGGTCGACGTCTCGGACGATAACGCCATCGCGATCCAAGAAAGCCGCGGATCGCTGCCTGGGCATTATCGTTTGAACACCCGGAGCATGTAGGCCAGCGCCAGGTGGTCGAACATCAGATGCAGGACTTCGATTGCCCCGTAGTCGTCGGAAGGCACGACGACCGAAATATCGGAGAGTTCACGAAGCTTGCCACCGTCCTTTCCAAGAAACGAGATGACGCTCATTCCCAGCTCACGCGCCGTCTCGGCGGCACGAAGAACGTTCGGGCTGTTCCCGCTGCCGGAGATCGCCAGCAGGACGTCGCCCGCGGACCCCAGCGGCCGGAGCTGCACCGCGAAGATGCGCTCGTAGGACGCGTCGTTCGCTACTGCGGTTATGATGGGGATGTTGTCAGTCAGCGCGATCATCTTGAACGGCTGCGCGCCGTAGTGCTCCATCCCCCACACCATGTCGTTGGCCATGTGCGACGCCGTGGCCGCGCTTCCGCCGTTGCCGATCAAAAATACTGTGCGGCCTTCTCGATGTACGCGCTCGAGCGCTTCGAGCGCCCGCGCCAGCTCTTCGCGCGGAAGTCGCGTGATGGCATCAACCAGCGTGCTCAAGTAACCGTCGATGAAAGCGCGAGCCTGGGTCAATGGGATTCTCCGAGAGCGACGATGAGTTTCATGAGGGTTTCCTTGTCGACCGGGCGCTCGTTGCCGACCGTTCGCACGGCCAACGCGCCGGCCGCATTCCCGATCAACCCGATGAGCGGCAGATCGCAGCCAATCGCGGCGAGCGGCGAGGTAAGCGACAGGAACGCGTCCCCCGCGCCGACGGTGTCAACGACTTGCCGCGAGAGAACGGGGACCGCTGAGTATTCGTTCGGCGCCCGGTACATGAGCGAGCCGCGCACGCCAAGGGTGACCGTCATGATCTCGGTCTGCAGCGTCGCAGCGAGCCCGGGGACGAGTCGTTCGATGGGCGAGAACCTGTCGCGGACCGCCATTCGCGTCTCCGGTTCATCGATGCAGACGTAGTGCGCGCGGGGGTACTTCGTAACGACGTTGTAGCCGTAGTTCATGCTGTTCAGCTGCGTATTGAGCGCCAAGAACCTCGCTTTCGACGAAAGAAGCTCGATCAGACGCGGCGAGATCAGTCCGTGGCCGAAATCGGCCACGAGGACCAGATCGTAGTCCCCGATGATCGCTTCCAGCTGAGCCCGTATTTGCCCTTCCAGGCTCTCGTCGAGCGGGGAGTCGTCGTAGTACGCCAGCTCGAAGAGCTTCTGGAGCAAGAAGCGCTGCAGATAACGTCGCTTGAGGGTCGTTGGGGCGCCGGGTCGTTTGAAGAACTTGGGTGTCACGTTCGGCAGGAGACGACTGCGGATGAAGCCTTCGTAGGAGTTCTGGTCCCCGAGACACGTGAGCAAGGTTACTTCGCGGCAGAATCCTGCCACATGGTTGGCGACCGCGAGCGCGCCCCCCGCGTACGCCTCTTCCGCTTGGTGCTTGGCCGCGATGACGGCAGCCTTCAGAGGCATCCCGAAAGGCACCACGAAATGGTACTCATCGATGATCGCGTCGCCCACCACGAGCACACGAAGCTTCTTCACGCTGTTGACGCAGGCCTCGACATCAGCCAGCGAATAGCGTTTGAAGAACGACTCGAGGAACGCATTTGGGTGGCCATTCGACCCAGAGTAGACGAGCTCTCGGCGCGAGCCGCTGTCGCCCGTCGCAGTCGACGGGCTCGGTGGAGCGACGCTTTCGGGGCCTTTCTTCATGGACTCTTTCGCGCGAGGTACGCGAACCAGGCCTTCGTGGCGCTGGCGATGGTCTCTTTGGACCACACCGGTGCGTCACGCCAATCGGCGATGTGTGCGAGCATTTCTCGCACGCCGAATTCGAACGAGAGGCTGACATTGTTCGACAACTGGCGGCCGATTCTGGCGTCGAAGGGAAGGAACAGCCGGCCGGTCTGGCCAGTGATCGGATCGCCGTAATTGATCCTGATGTCCG
>Ga0209274_10000876_pt1 | contig 16291 bp, 11 predicted proteins | sample HubBroMetageREF1_FD_188343 | JGI IMG/M metagenome (GOLD analysis project Ga0209274, IMG submission 188343) | Reference soil microbial communities from the Hubbard Brook experimental Forest, New Hampshire, USA - Hubbard Brook CCASE Soil... | ecosystem: Environmental > Terrestrial > Soil >...
CGTGGTGGTACTTCCAGACGGACGGCCTCGCGGCGGCTTACGGCGGGACGCTGAACTACAACCAGCTTCCGATCTACTTCTACCACACGTCGAACTTCGTCGTCGAGAACGCAGCGGACATCGGGCTCTGGTCCTCCGACATCGAGGTGGGCCACAACTACGCGGTCTACTGTAACGTCTGCACGAGCTCGTTGTTCGCGGGGGACCGGTTCAACGTCTCGAGCGAGGGGCTCGAGTTCCTGGGGACCGGAGTCGCGCCTGCGTCGGGCATCGGGGACAATTACGTCTGGGGCAACACGTTCGCGCCGTTCTCCCTCCCCGGTGAGGACACGGGAAACCCGGCCCTCGCCTACGGGGGGATGTCCCTGCCGTCGACCGGTCTCACCGTCTCCCAGAGCGGGGACTGGATCTACAACAACGCGTTCTATACGAACGGGACCGCCAGCTCGTCGGCCTCGTCCCGCACCTGCTCCGGATGCACGTACACTAACTTCTGGAACGCGACGGGAGGCTACCAGCCTGCCTCGAACTCGATCACGGTGAACGGGGTCGCGCTCACGGGAAGCATCCTGGGCCAACCGATCCAGGGCGGAAACTTCTGGTTCAACTACGGAACCGTGGCCGATCCGTTCGGCGTGCCGTACGTTGCGCGGGCCTCAAGCCCTACGGGCACCGCGGCGATCGCGAAGAACGCGGACCTCGCGCCGCTCTCGACCTACATGAACGTGGCTCTCGCTCCGACGGTCCCGACGGCGCTCGGGGTAGGCCTCTACTCGGTCACCTTCACCGAATCGGGTCTCCCCACGGGGGCCTCGTGGACGGCGCGGATCATCGGAGTACCGGTGTACGAGCCTCTCACTCAGACGACGTTGACGACGAATCCGACCAACACGACTGTGGTGAGTGCGTCGCTCAAGACGAACATCCTGTGGGTCCCGAACGGGACCTACGCCTGGAACAGTCAGACCACCTCGGCGGGTCTCGCTGCGCTGGGAGGGATGGTGACGGTGAACGGTGCGTCCGCGGCGGAGACGGTGACCTTCAAGACGGGACCGGTCGCCACGCTCTCCCCCGGTACCGCCACCACGCAGGTCGGCGGCTCGGTGGTTTACACGGTCGGTGTTTCCGGCGGACTCGACCCGGTCACCTGGACGCTCCAGTCCAACCAACCCGGTTCGCCGACGAACCTCTCCGCCAATACGTTCACGGCGACGACTCCCGGAGTCTGGACGGTCTACCTCAACGCGACGGACGCGGGCGGGAGAACCTCCCACACCACGGCGACGGTTACGGTGAAGCCTGCGCTCGTCGCTACGCTCTCGCCGGGCACGGCGACGACCCAGGTCGGGGCCTCCGTAACGTACACGGTCAGCACCACGGGGGGAGTCGCACCGATCACTTGGACGCTCCAGTCGAACCAGCCCGGGTCTCCGTCGAACCTCAGCGCCAACACGTTCGACGCGACGAATGCGGGAACCTGGACGGTGTACCTCAACGCAACGGACTCGGTGGGGAGCACGTCGGACACCACGGCGACGGTCACGGTGGAACCGGCACTGGCCGCCACCCTCTCGCCGGGCACGGCGACCACCCAGGTCGGTGCGTCCGTGACTTACACGGTGAGCACCACTGGGGGCGTCGCCCCGATCACCTGGACCCTCTCGTCAGACCAGCCCGGGTCACCGTCGAACCTCAGCGCCAGCACGTTCGTCGCGACCCACCCCGGAACTTGGACGGTGTACCTCAATGCGACGGACTCGGTCGGTAGCACGTCGGACTCCACCGCGACGGTCACGGTGGAACCGGCACTGGCCGCCACCCTCTCTCCGAGCACCGCGTCGCGGCAGGTCGGCAATTCGGTGACGTACACCGTCGGCACAACCGGCGGAGTCGAGCCGATCACGTGGACCCTCCAGTCGAACGAGCCGGGCTCGCCCTCGAACCTCTCGGGAAACACGTTCACGCCGACCCAGGTCGGGACGTGGACCGTGTACCTCAACGCGACGGACTCGGTCGGTAGCACGTCGGATACGACGGCGACCGTGACGGCAAATCCGGCGCCGACGTACTCTGTGACCTTCTCTGAGAGCGGACTCCCCTCGGGTCTCACGTGGCGGGCGACGGTCAATGGCCTGACCAAGAGCCTCACGACGAACGGTGGTACGGAAGGCCTGACCTGGACCGGTCTCGCGAACGGAACGTACTCCTACTCGATCGGGAAGAACCCGGGATGGCACGAGTCCACTCTCCCGTACAGCGGGAGCGTCGTGGTGAACGGCCGGTCGGTGACCGAACCGACCCTCGTCTACACCGAGGTGACGTACTCTGTCACGTTCTCCGAGAGCAGTCTGCCCTCCGGTCTCACCTGGCAGGTGACGGTCAACGGGGTGACGATGTCGCTCACGACCGACGGGGGCACTGACGCCCTCACTTGGACCGGTCTCCTGAACGGCAGCTACGCCTACTCTATCGCGGGCAATGCCGGCTGGCACCAGTCGAACCGACCCTACAGCGGGACGGTCGTCGTCGCCGGCGCCTCGGTGACGGACAAGACCCACTACGTCAAGGAGACCTACTCGGTCACGTTCTCGGAGAGCGGCCTTCCCTCCGGGCTGACGTGGACGGTCACCGTCAACGGGGTGAAGAAGTCGCTCACGACCGATGGCGGGACGGATAGCCTCACGTGGACCGGCCTCGCGAACAACACGTACGCCTACACGATCCACGCGGTCGCAGGCTACCACCAGAGCACGCTGCCGCCGAGCGGGACCGTCGTCGTGAACGGAGCGTCGGTCCGGGAGCCGACGATCGTTTACACCTAACGGCGGGGGCGCGTCACCGGCCGCGGGGCCGGCTCCTTTCGGGGGCCCTCGGTCGGTGACGAAAAACGGAGTTCAGCGGACATCGATTCCGTCGCGGTTCGCCTCCACGAAGGCACGCGCTGACCGCCGCGCTCCGCAGCTCTCGGGAGTCCCTCCGTTTCCGGATGCCCAGAATGCCCGTCAGCAGTGGTTGCAACGCTGATTGCATCTACCTGGCAAGAGATGTCGAGATATGGCCCATCTTCCCCTCACTTGGAGATTCAACCCCAGATGACCCTCATTTGGAATCTTCACATGTGCCCTTTAGGTCGGTACGTGATGGCAAGGACCCCGTTCCGATTCCTAATCAGGTCGACGACCTTCATTTTCTGGGATACGAATTCGCCTTCGAAGAGGCGTAGGCCCGTGCCCGCGACGATAGGGAATAGAATGAGGTGGAGTCTATCGAGAAGATTGTTCCGGATCAGGGAGCGAAGAGAGAAGGGCTCCCGTGCACCCCGATGGTTTTCCCACGCCGTGACTTGAGTTTGAGAATGGACTTTCGAAGGTCACCCGAAACCACGGTCGCAGTGCCGGTACCACCCCAGGGGGCTTCCTTCAACGAACTAGTCACAACATACTTTGCCACCGTGTTGATGTGATCGGCAAACGGCTGGATCTTCGAGGACGGCCAGAACCCCGACCACGCGTAGTACGTTTTGCGGCCCAAGAGCATTGCGTCTTCTTGCGCGATCTGCCGGGTCATGTCGCTCGCAGCCTTACCATTGGACATCCGAACGACGGCGTCGTGCACGGCCTCAAATGTCACGACTCCGTCAAGAGTAATGAGCAGGTGCGCAGCGACTTCTCTCATCCGCTGGACTCCTCTACCTATCGAGGCTCCGACTGCATGCCATCTTTGGTCATGGAATTATCGATCGACTGCCTCGGACTTGACCTGATGGGAACCTCGTGCTAAAGCGGCTTCGGACTCTCGCATCGAATTGCTGGGAACAACTCAGCAGGCACCCCCCCCAGAGAGTGCGTGCAAGTGACCTCGCACCGCCCTACCTACGACGGACCTTGAGGTTGGGCCACTCGCCGACAACGATAATCGATGGTCACCGTTCACCTTGCTCGCACAAGTTATTGGACTAATTACAGTACGAAGTACATGCCCGCCACGTCTCGATCCACGAGCGTCCCCGTCCGAGCCTCGACCCTGCACGCCCTCCGGGCCTACCGAGTAGGCGGCAAGAGTTACGACGACATCATCCTCGATTTCATCGGGGCCAACCCCCCGACCACCTTCTGGAAAGAGATCGAACGACGGTCAAAACAGCCCGCTCTAACTTTGGAAGAGAATCCCCATAAACTGGGGTTGTGATCTGCCGTTTCCCGTTTTCTTCATAAAGGATGCCCTGAGAGACCTTTCCCAGCTTCCGCGAAACGCCCAGTTACGCTTCCTCTTTGCTCCGGGTCTGGTGGGACGGACCCCCACACGGCCTTCTCCGCATCCGTTGATCAAGCAAGTGAGGGGACACCCGGGATTCTGGCGCTTTACTGTACGGAAATGGCCGGGCATCTACCACTTCGACGGTCAGCAGGTGGGCTTCTACCTGTTCGGGGATCAGACGACAATTTACCAGCAATTCGAATCGCGCCGCTGAGGACGAGAATTCTCCGGATAGCATGGGTGCAAGACTGATGGCCCGTAAGGCACGATGGACCTTGCACACACGGACTCGCGAAGGAAGGCTTGGGGGGGTCTGCTCACCGACATTAGCACGCCAGAAGCCAGCTAATGCGACCTGGTTCCCTCGGCAAAGAGCCCCTCAGGATCGGCGCGCGGCCTATGGCCGGATCGTGAGGAGCGCGGCGGCGCGGACAACCCCTACTCCACCCGCGATAGAACGGTCAGAGCCCGGAGCGTGATCATCTTGCTGGGTTTCCCTACCTCCTCGAACGTGAGGGGCTCCGGGCACTTCCCGGGGTGAGTGGCGAACCAGTCGACGAACTCCTGATACGGATCCGGTTGGAACGCATCGAGATTCCAGCGGCCGTCGGGCCGCTGCTTCGCGCGCAAGAGGTCGAGCGCGTAGCCGAGCCGAGGATCCTTGCCGTAGCCCAAGTCGGTCAGGCAGTCCAAACCCACCAGGAGGTCGTAGTAGTAGTGCACGGGCCAGTGGAAGCGGTACCACGGCTCATACCGGCTCCCTTGGTTGTGGAGCTCGTGCTCGAGGTAGTACTCGGCGGTCCGCTCGACGACCGCTGACATCCCAGGGGTCCACTTCGCGCGAGGATACGCGGCAAAGGCTCCGAGGCCCTCCCACGCATCGAGCGATTGGCTTGGGGCCGGCCCGTTCTTGACGTATCGGCAGGACCATCCCCCCTTCGGGTGGGCGGTCCTCACGATCCAATCGAGGGTCTTGCGGACCCGGGGGTCGTCTTCGTAGCCCAGGCGAAGGAGTCCCCGCGCCATGTTGGCGGTGTAGCAGTGGTGCCCCTTCTCCTTCCCGAACCCTCCCACGCCCCCTCCCTCGAGGGGGGACTTGCCCATCCAATACTCGGCCGAGGCCGCCACCGCCGGGATTGCGCGCGTCGCCCCCAGGTCCGCCAACGCCAGCATGACCCAGTGCGTTGCCACAAACCGGGGTTCCATCCAACCCTTGTCGCGTGCCCACCACCCTGCAGGGTCCCGACGGGCGAGGAGGTCGGCCACCCAGCCCGTGGTCCGAATGCGCGACCTAGTCTTGCGTACCTCGGGGTCGGACTCCTTCTTCCCGAGGAGGTGGGTTAGCGTGAAGTAGCGGATCGACGGCTGCTCGGGCTCCAACAGCCAATCCAGGACTTTGTCGCTGGGCACGGGTGCTACGAGAATCGCTCTCGTACATGACCCTGGTTAGGCATGGGGTCCACGGGCAGGTAGCTCCCGCGGCCCTCATACGGGGTTGTGCCGCTCGGCGCAACGCCGCGAGGTACTTGTTTGTGCGATTTCCGGCCTGCGGCGGACCACGCGGCCGATATCGAGACCGCAAGGAGTGCGCGGGGTCCTGGCGAGAACGATGGGTTGCCACTACCCGCGCGCAAGACCACCGCCCTCTGAACTTCATGTAAAGGGTTCCCGTTGCCAAGAACTGGAAAGTAGATGTATTACAACTTGCACGCGGGGTCCAATGGACCTTGCACATTTTCCGTTAGTACGATGATTGACCTGCCAGTTGCGGGCCTATCTTCGTACTGGTCTTCAGGTCACCATTCACGAAGACCGCGCAGTTCATCTCTTGGCGCCCGGTAAGGTCACGTCAATCGCGGGCCAAAATCGAACATGACGGAAGCCGGTTCCGGTTACGACCGAGATACCCTAAGGTCGATTGCCCAGGCAAAGCTCGACGATGCAGAGTTATTGATTCAAAACAAGCGATTCTCGAATGGCTATTATTTGGTCGGTTACGCGATAGAGGTCGGCCTGAAGGCGTGTATCGCTCGCCAATTCGTAGCCGATGTGATTCCTGACCGGAAGTACGTCGACGCGATTTATACCCACCAGCTAGATGACCTCGTGAAGTTGGCCGGACTGTCACAAGAGCTGGCCAACAAGCAGCACCTCGAGGCAAACTTCGGGGCAAACTGGGCGCTGGTCGCCCAGTGGAGGGAGAGCACGCGGTACGAAGAGATTGACCAGGCGACCGCAGAGGATATGATGCGCGCAGTCATAGATGCTAGATCGGGGGTGTTCGAATGGATCAAGGTGCATTGGTAAAGGCCGGTCAACTCCTGTTGTCGAAGCTGGACGCCACCGGGTCACCCCCCCGAGTCGCACTTTGGGTCCACGACTCAGATCCTGACCGATGGTCGCTCTGGGTGGTCCCCAAGAGCCCGGCCCCCGGCCCTACCGACTTCTACAAACAGGTACTGCAGATAATCGATAAAGATCGTTCGGCCTTCGAAGGTCTCGATGCCTCCGACGTGAAAGTCGTATCGGAGTCGAACCCTACCGTGCGCGCGTTGGGCACTTTCATGCATGTACCTGGTACAGGCGACATCCGACTACACAATGTTCGGATGAGCGACGTGTTCCTTCCGGATGGCATCGTTCTCAGGTCTGCCCTCTAAATTTGAGGAGGTGTGATTTCGAATCGGCCCCGCTGAGACAGGTGGGTGCAAGACTGATTGCAGCCAGCGACGAATCAAAGGCCCCGAGAGGGCGCGCGTGTGAAGGATCGTCCCCACGGGAACATGCGCCGCGGTTGGACGCCTGGGGAGAGGCGTTCGGCGGCCTTCTCAAGGGCAAGCTGGGCCGATACGACAGAACCGGAAAAATGAGGGGTTCTCATCCTGCGGCTCCATGCGCTCCAACTTTCCCCCTCCAGTGCATGGGCTCCCGAGCTGGTATGGACAGAACGGGTCAGGATCAGCAACCGCTGCTCGAGATCCCTAATTCCCTCCCGCATGGAACGGGATCCGGGAAATGACTCGGGTGGGATCTGGGTGATTCGGACCGCCTTCTTCCCGTCAATCTCCTCTAGAACTCGTGTGGAGTTAGTGCTCATTCCGGTCATCTGCCAGGGCCCGCGGGCTCTCCCGATTCTCACGAGGGCCGGCCACAGGCTCCGATCGATCAAGGTCACCTTTCCCCGCCAGAGCTTAGACAGGAGTACGTTCGGGTCAGAGTCTAGAGCCTCTCCGACCCGGTAGATGAGCGGACCTGCCGGATGTCCCCACCAAGACCCAACGACGCGAGACCCGGCTACGATCGAGACGAGCGAAGGGGCCTTCGTATCCGAGAACGGAAGGAGTTTGAACTCGCTAAGATCTTCCTTTACCCGCGCCAAAGCTTGGCGCAAGTCTCGTTCGGGCACATCGTCCGGGAGCGGTAGAAGCATGAAGTGTTTCCGACCCGTAAACAGGGCCTGTCCGCTGCAGATATCACCCAGAGTTCAGGTTTCGCCCAGAGCGTGGACGTTCCGCGAGCCGGCGCGTTGATCCGACTCAGCACTCGGTTGTCCGCTCCGTCAGGATGTACGCTATAGTCACCACGTTCCCGGAGTTCACCGTACCCTCGACCGGCCCAGCCGGGTGTTCTCCCTCAAGTATCTACGCAAGAACCAGCGTACGAAGACGAACTCATCCCGTTGGGTCTGTGCTCGTTCGAGAGCCCGGTAATACCCCGATCGACGCTCGTACGGGATGTCCAGCATGGGGTATCCCTTGCGGTATAGGACAAAGTTCATTGCGATTCGAATGACGCGGCCGTTTCCGTCGCCGAAGGGATGAATGGTTACCAGCCGGAGATGTACCAGAGCCGCCAACACGGTCGGAGGGAGGGTCCGCCAAGCGCGTGGGAGCCAGACAAAGAAATCATCGAGTAGTAGGTCGAGCTCGAACGGCGCCGGGGGAACGAAGCGGCTGCCGCGGATTCGAACTTGGTTCTGTCGCACAAGACCCGCATATTCCGGCTTAGTCTCTTTGAATAGTGCCTTGTGCCAAGCCAGGAAGGTTCCCCGATCGAGGCGCTCCCCCGGCGACAGCGCGGCCAGGAAGACCTTCCGGTGAGCCAGAGTTTCTTGGACGTCCGAAATAGGTCGATTGCTCGGCGTGATTCCATGTTCGAGCAGCGATGCGGTTTCTTGAAGTGTTAGACTTGACCCCTCGATGCGGTTGCTGTCGTAGGTGAAATTGATCGCAAACGTGCCGAGTTCTTTCTCTCGAATACTCGGAGCCATCCGCTTCTGATCCGCTGCGTAGTGAGCTCGGACCTCCTCCAGTCGCGATCCCCACTGCTGCGTAATCGCGGCCTGCCCCAACTCTTCCTTGATTCTCGTAAGAGATTCGGGCGGTCTCCGGCCGAGGTATCGCTCGACCTTGCGAACTTTCTTCCCGTCCCGGTAGGAGTACACGAGGTAGTAGTACGTGTTTCGGCCCCGACGCCGTTGCTGTAGGTCCATAGCTGTTGCCCCTACATTATAGCGAATATATGATTATATTGGTGTAACGTAGGGGCAACTAAATGCGGGCTGAGATACGGACTAACGGGGGGCCCTATGATCCACTCACCGTTCCGACGTCCCCCTTCTTCGGAGCGGTCTGGATTCGTCAGCGTGTGGGCTCACGGTTGAAGGATGGGCGCAAGGCGGCTTGCAACCACCCGCTCTCGAGCGAGGAGCGGTCGTGGGGTTCTCGCGGTCTGGCGGGTCGACTACTCTCGGTTCCTGGGCCGGGGGACTCGGCCGCCCGATTACGAGTGCGGAACGGTCTTTTTCTTCCCGGGTGACTTTCGACGGACCGTGCCGAGACCCATCACCGCGGGCGTGCTGACGATCATTGGTGGGTTTTTCATTCTCCTTGGGGGTGTTATCTTCGCCCTCCTCGGCGCCGTGTTCGCGATCTTCGGGGTCGTAAGCGGAATCTTCCTGCTTGGGCTTCTCGCGGGGCTGCTGACGATCATCATGGGGTTCTTGATGATCGTGGCGCCTTCGGGACACACGGTTTGGGGCGTGCTTGCCATCGTACTCGCGATCGTGAGCCTACCGGTTTCGTTTGGCGGTCTCGTTGTGGGATTCCTACTTACTCTGATCGGGGGTGTGCTGGCCGTGAGATGGAAACGCCCGGCGCAGCCTTGGATCGACGGCGAGGGCCGGAGAATCTCTCCCCCGGCCGAGAAGTAGCCAACCTGGGGCAAGCCGCGCCCTCGGGCTACCGAGCCGACGGTCGAGTCTCGGCGCTAACGCGGTAGACGACTGAGGGCTATTCGACCGAGTCGCGCCCGGGCCGATCCAGCGTCGCACCCATCGCCTGTGGCACACGAGTCGCGAGCAAACGGAACATCTGCATCGTTTTTGACGGAGGGTCCGTCCTTAATGTGGTCGAAAGACCGCCGAGGCATCGGCACCCCGGGAGCCTGGGCAAGAAGCGGTTCAGGAGGTAGGGTGGCCTCGAAAGAGGAAAATCCACCCGACGATTTCTGATGCCCTAGGACGCCGGCTGGACGGGCTCCGGGCCCCTCGTCGGCTTGGGGGCCGGGGCGTCGTCTCTCGCGGTTACGGGCGCGAGCGGATCCTTCACGGCCGGCTTAACCACGTCCTTCACAACGGGATTCGTTGTATCGGGCGTTCCGGCCGCGAGTTTCGCGTTGGCGGTGGGCTTGGGCGATCCCGTCGACGCAGGGCTCGTTGGTTGCGAATCTCCACCCGTCTTCTTTCCCAGGCCCGAGCTGTCGGTCGGGTTGGTCTTCGTATCCTCTTTGTCGGATGTGTTCTCCATCGTGGTCACTCAACGGGTGCCGAGTCGACCTCGTGAGTTATCCCTTCCCTCAGTACGAATTGACGAGCTGGATCGCAAGATGCGGGCGTTGGTTCAGCCGACTCCGTGAACTCGCCGGGCGCGAGGAGACGACGTGCGGGGCTCGAAGAGGCGACGAGGCAATCGCTCGTTGGAATGAGGATGTCGTATATCTACCCCGGTTGTCTGCCGCCGGCCATGCCCTACGCGCGATCGGTCGTCCTGGGAGCTGTCCTACTCGCGTTGATCATGCTCGGGTCCGCACTCGCGGTTCAGGCGGCGCCTTCGGCCACGGCCAACGGCCTGACTCCGACGTCGGCCCCCATCGCATCCTCCGCCTCGCTGCCCCCGGCCGCCACGCAGGCCGCGCCGCCGGTTCAGCCGTTCGGCACAAACAGTAATCTGGCTACCACCGTCGCGGCCGACGAAAAGGCGCTTCAAGCGAATGGTCGAAATCCCCTGGCCATCCATCCTCCGAACCTCCATCAGGCCCCGTCGATCAAGTCTACCGGTGGCAGCATTACCCCCCTCTACGACATCGCGCCTGCCCCGATGGGGGTCGGCTACTTCGGACTCAAGAACACGACCGGTACGATTCAGAATACGACGGTAAATACGACGACGCTGGCGGGCACGTACTCCACGAGTGATCCCCTCGGGACTCAGACCGAGGAGTTCGACGTCTCTACCGGGGCGAACATCAATGACATCCAGCCGAACCAGGACTCCTACGGCGCCCAGCTGAACGCGGTCCTGACCAACGTCACGGTCTTTGGGCACACTTCATTCTATAATCCCAACGACCCGGACGCGCCCGCCGGCTGCCCAGGGTACGCCGGAAACCCCACGTCCGGTCCGGCGCCCTGCCCCAACGAATTTTGGATGCAGAACTACATCGAGTATGTCCCCTCGTCCCACTCCTTGCAGATCGGGGACGAGGTATGGAACTTCTCGAACCCCACCGCGAGCTGGGGAAACCCCTTCAGCAACTCCACGGCGGATGAGCAGACGGCCGTCGGCTTCGGTTCGATCGCCTACGGACTCTATTTCCTGACGAACACCGCGAGCGAGTACGGGCCGACGATTCAGATCAGCTACCCTTTCACCCTCGTTCTCTACATCAATGTCACTCGGGGTCCGTGCCACACCGATAGCGTCCCCGGCACCGGCGTTCCGAGCTGCACCGTGGACGGCAGTACGGTCAGCACGACGGAGCCCGTGAACGAGGTCTTCTTCAACTATAGCGTCTGGAAGACACCCAGCCAAGCGTGCCCTTCCGGTGACGTCTGCCACGGGCAACACGTTTGCCCCGCCACCGAGCCCTATCCGGGGATCGTCTGCGGGGAGTACGACGATATCTTCTTCAATTCCGTCAATCCCGCGACCCCGACCGTCGGGGTGCCCCTCCACGGTCCCCACGGACAGATCGGGTCCGCTGCCATCGAAGCGAACGGGAGCGCGTACGACCCGGTCGGCCTTACCAACGACTTCGAGTTCGACTACGGAATCGGTTCGGACGACGGCGACACGAACGGAGTTGCTTACGCCAACGGTACTGTCGGGATTGACTACTGCCCGCAGGCGCATACGCTGCCGAACGGCAAGTGCACCGCCTATAGCGACACCCCCTCGGCGGTCGACTTCGGGGGGGAGACGGGGGAGACGAGCACCGGGGAAGTAGGCTACTGGGCGCCGCAGGGAGCGCCGACGGGCGCAGGATTCCTTACCCGATCCGGAGCTCCGCTTGCGCATCTGGTGTCCGGCCCCTCGCTACTTCAAGGACTTTGGAACATGTCCGGCTCAGCCTATCCCGGAGGCTCCGGTGACCATCCCCTGAATTTCGCCCACATTTCGCCCGCGAACGCCTGGGTGGGGATTGCTGCGGGCGCCGGCGTAACGAACCAATCGCACTTCCAGGTCGCGCCGACGTTCGGCTGGTTCTCCTACTGGAAGGGGTCGGGAGGGGTCGCCGCTCCAACCTCGTTGGGCGCGAACCTGTACCTGCCTACCGGGATGTACACGGTCGAGGTCCTGTTGAGCGGTTACTCGCCGTACATCGGCACCATCAACCTCACCCGGTCCGGCGCATCGCCGGTGATCTCGCTGTCGCGCGATCCCGGCACGGGAGTATACACTCCCCTATGGGCATTCAGCAGCTCGGACCTCGGGAACATTTCCAAAAATGCGGGATCGTTCGGCATCGGTAGCGTGGGGAATCAGTATCGTATCGAGAACGCCACCCCCACGGTCGGAGCGCCGTTCGGCGTCCGAGGTTCTCTCTCGTGGCTATTCTCGAATCTGAACGATTATCTGTTCACGCAGTGGATCGGAGAGTACGTCAACTCCACGACGGCCTACGCGCAGTCCAATCCCGCGCCGTCATTCCTCATGGACTACCCCAGTTGGCAGTTGTCGAGCTTGGACCTCTTCGGGGTCCCGCACTCCAATCAGTTCCAGCTCTACTTCTACCACGTCCAGAACTTCACGCTCGCCGGAACGACCGGCATCTACTCGTGGGCCAACGACGAGGCGTTCCCGGTCAGCAGCGTGGTGTGCAATGACTGCGAGAACGACCTCTTCGCCGGGAATTCGTTCTCGGTGTCGGACCGCGGGCTCGAGCTCGACAACGGCGGGACCTCGCCCCCGGTCGGGGCGTCGCTCGGCAGTACGCGAAACGTCGTGTGGGGGAACACATTCACGCCGGACCCGCAGCCCCACTACTCGGGAATCCAGAGCCCGTCGACAGCGCTCATCCTCCACGAGAGTTTCGACCGGATCTACAACAACGCCTTCGAGGCGTTCAGCGCCTCGTTGAACGCCAGCGCGTCGTCGCCGTCCGCCTACTCGAACTGGTGGAACGCCACGTGCCAGAGCGGCTACAGCCCGCTCTCGTACGCCAGCTATCCGGGCCCGAAGGTCTGCGAGCCCCTCTCCTATTCGCGGACCGTAAACGGCTTCGCCCTCACCGGAAGCATCGTCGACTCCCACTTCCAGGGCGGGAACTTCTGGGCCGCCTACGGGAATGAACCGAACCCATACGCAAACCTGCCGTTCAGCGCCGAATCCACGAGCCTCAGGAGTCCCGCGGGCATCGGAAGCACGACTCCCTCGTTCGCGGGAGATTATGCGCCTCTGATCACCTCCACTGTGTACCGAGCGACCTTCACCGAGCGGGGCCTCCCGTCGTCTTCGAAGCACACGGCGTTCACGATAGCGATCGTCGGTCGGTCGGGAAACCACCTCCTCTGGGTAAACATGACCGCGACGAGCGCCACCCCCGGAGGCTGCCACGCGGGGTCGACCTGCGTCCGATTTTACCTGCCCAATGGCACGTATGAGTTCCGGGTTTCGATCGCGAGAGTGTCCGGAATGAAGTATCATCCGTCCCCAGCGATCGGAAACGTGAGCATCTCCGGTGCGCCGGCCGGAACGATTCCGATCACGTTCAGCCCTGGACGCGCGGTCTCCGCACCCGCCTCCGCCCAGCCCAACGCGGCGGTCCGGTCGATCGATATCCGGATCCAATCCCCGACGAGGTAACCTGGGCAGGATCGCCGAACGCTCACTCCCGGTCGCCTATGCCGCGAGACGTTGGGTCTCGAACCCGCGCGGAGACGGCGTGCCCCCTCCGTACGCAAAGCTTTGTACCCGGCGGCGGGTAATTTCCTACGAGCGGAGCGGCCGAGGTCGGCGGAACGATGAGTGTCATCCCAGAGGGCGAGAATCCGGAGGTCGAGACGAGGTTCTCTCGAATGAGCGCGGCCCGGAAGGCCATCCTGCTCCTCATCATCGCAGGCACCTGCGCGGCGATCATCGTGGTGATCATCATCCTGGTCACGGACTCGAAACCGAACGGCTCGCTGGAACTCGGCGCTTGGATGACCCGGGCGCTCCTCAAGCCACCACGTGACGCGGCGCGGTTCTTCAGTCCGTTCGTCTGAGCAGGGGACCTCTCCCCCTGGATATCGGAGGTGTGGGTCACGGCGACCTCAGGGGTCCCCCGGGGAACAGTTCACTCCTAGGACCGTCCGGCGAACTGCCGTTTAGGAGGAGTTTCCGCTCGATGGGATCGTCAGCGGGGGCCCACGGTTCGGTTCCATCTCCCATCACGGACACCGTCGAAGGTATTTTCAGTATGAACCCCCCCCGACTCAAGGATGCGTTTCCCTAGGGCCCTGACGACCTCGCGCGCGGCGATCACATCCACGGCGATCCTGGTTCTCCTCGCTCTCCTCGTTCTATCCGTGCTCGGGGGGCTGCCCACCCCCCACGGTGGCAACAGCCACCTCCGCACCGCATTCAGTGCCAGCTTTACGATCGAGTCGAACGGCTCGCTATCGGCGAACGGGGTCTTCAGTCGGGGGGGTCCCGATCTGGACACCTACACGCTGGTCGCGAACTACTCGGGGAGCGTGTTGGACCTGAGGACCGAAGGCATCCTCGCCGGTGCGGGAAAGACGATTGACCACACCAACGGAACTGCGGGACTCCTCGTCCTCCAAGCGAACAGCGTTACGATCAGCGGACTCAACATCACCGGCATCGGGGAAGCGCTCGAACTCTACGACGTGTCCGACGTGAGCGTTAGTGACAACAACTTCACGGTGGCGGGCCTGGCTCTCTACGTCGCAGATTCTACCTCAGTGACGGTGTCCCACAACTTCGGTAACTGGACCCAGGGGGCGCTCCTCGACGGCTCTTCCAACTTGTGGATCGATTCCAACGAATTCTCGGGGTCTACCAGCGATGGGCTAGAGGCCTCCGGGGTGACCGCCCTCACCCTCGAATCTAACGATTTCTCCCACGCTGCGGTCGAGGGCCTGAATCTGGACTCGGTGACTTCGACCACGGTCTGGGACAATCGGGTCGTCGGAGAAACCGCCGGGGCGGGCATCGGCCTCTCCTACGTTAGCGACGGAAATTTCTCCTCGAACAACATTACTCTCAGTCCCTACCCGGTGCAGATCTCCCGCTCGGCCGACGTTACCCTCTGGAACAATAGCATGAGCCCGGGCGAGTCCATGCCCTACACTGTTTCACTGTCGGACGGGATTGCCATACTCGACACCACGGCGCTCGACCCGGGCACGGCCGGGGTCACGCTCGTTTTCGATCACGGGGTAACGATCGCGGGCGCGGACTTTGCCGGAAGTGGCTACGGCGTGCATGCCGTGGCGAGCACCTCGGTGCAGGTCTTGAACTCCAACCTCAGCAGTGGACAGGCAGGGATCTCCTCCTCCGGAGTATCCGGGCTCACGGTTTCCGGCTCCGACCTGGCCATGGGAAATGAGGGGCTCCTCGACGACGGGAGTTCGGGCATCCTGGTGCGGGACTCGAATCTCAACCGGACCAACTATCCGATCGATCTGATCGACACGCGCAACGTCACGGTGGAGGATAGCGAACTCGATGGCGCGCAGGTCGAGGGAGTGTACCTGAACGACACGACCGACGTGACGATCGCCGGGTGCAGCATTCTCGACGATGCGGGGGCCGGATCATACATCATCGGGTCCCAAGGAGTGACGATCGAGTCGACCGACCTCGACGGCCTCCCGCTTCACCCCCAGCCGCTCGGAATCGCGACGGTCGACGACACGGGCGTTACCCTCGCCAACGACTCCCTGGAGTGGACTACCGCTCCCTACCAGGACAGCGGGTCGACGGGGGTCGATGTCCAGAATTCGGACGTATCCAACTCCACTGGGGACGGAATCTACCTCTACGGCACCGAGAACGTCCAGATATCCGGAACAGACTTCTTCAATGACTCGGGCGCCGGGGTGGACGCCCAATCGGTCACGAACCTTTCCGTGAGCTCCTCCAATTTCGGCGAGACGATGGAGAGCGGGGTCGCGGTCAGTTACAGCACCGAGGTCTCGATCTTCGACAACGAGTTGAACGACGAGGGGGGGAACGGCATCTTTCTCGCGAACGTCGACAACGTGGTGGCCTCGGGGAACAGCCTCAACGAGGACGCGTACGCCGTGTTCCTCGAGGTCGGAACGAACATCGCGATCATCGGGAACACTGTGCTGAACGACTCTGACGGCGGAATGGCCGCCTCATCGGATCAGAACTTGGCGCTCGCCGGAAACAACATCTCGGAAGACAGCGCCGACGACCTCACCACCCTGAGCCTTACGGACATCCAGGGGCTCTCGGTCATCGGGAACACGTTCTACCAGGACTATGAGGCGCTCCAGCTG
>Ga0209274_10000878_pt1 | contig 16270 bp, 9 predicted proteins | sample HubBroMetageREF1_FD_188343 | JGI IMG/M metagenome (GOLD analysis project Ga0209274, IMG submission 188343) | Reference soil microbial communities from the Hubbard Brook experimental Forest, New Hampshire, USA - Hubbard Brook CCASE Soil... | ecosystem: Environmental > Terrestrial > Soil >...
TTACCCAGCATACCCAGCGTCCGCACAGTCTCCGTGGCTGTGTTGCCCGCGGCCGACGGCGCGTCGGTCTGTCCCTCCATCGCGAGGGTGCCCGGGTACCAGTGACACCAATGCTTTAGAGTTGTCATGTAATCGTAAGCCGCTTCCGGCGTCGCATCGAGGAAAACGGAGTGCTCTATCCGGCGCGTGGGAAATGTCGAACTCAAACCGGCCCCCTGCAGTTCAGGCCACGGAGTTTGGCCAACTGAGATCCAGTCTTTCGCGAATGGACCTTTACCATGTCCATTACTGACTGGAAAGGTATCCGTTACCAGTCGCAAAGATTATCACAGGAATTTTCCGTGTCAATCGAAACTAAGTTGATTTGAATCGGTCTGCAAAACGCTGCGCTCGCTGATGCCTGCACCTGCGTCTCCGACATATCTAATTCCAACGGCCAGCTTCACTGCCAGAGCAGCTTCGGCTCTGTTCAACGATGGCCACCAGGAGGCGCTGGTGAACAACATGAATGAGAGGCCATCGCTCTACTACAACGCTTCGCCGATGGGGAACTGGATCAGCTTACAACTGGTGGGCGTGAAGTCGAATCGCGCCGCTTTGGGCGCTGTGGTCACTCTGGAACAGAATAACGACAAGGATCAGGATAAGGATATCGACAGCGCGCGCAGGAAGCGCGCAGTGGGGATGGCTACATCTCGCAGAGCGACCTGCGGCAGCATTTCGGCCTCGGTAAGGCGACCAAGGCGGAGAAGGTGGTGATTCTCTGGCCGAGCGGATTGATCGAGACGCTCTCCGATCCTCCCGCCAACCAGTACTACGTTGTGCGGGAAGGTAACGGCGTTGATACGAGCAAGACCCACGGGGTCAGTTCAGTACGGATTCAAATTTCGACCGTGGCCAAATAATCCACATGGACCTGCAACTCTAAAGACAAGGTCGTGCTGGTGACGGGCGGCGCGAAAGGCCGCGCTTATTCTTCGTCCAGATATTCGCCTGGAACATCGTCCTCCGGCACCTCGTGGGTGTGAACTTCCTTCTCGTCATTGTCTCCAGCGCTCTCCACGCCAGCCACGACGTCGGCCTCGAAGGCGTTGCCCTCCTCCAACAACTCGTCAACACTTTCGGAATCTGCAGATTCGACGTCGGATAATCCCTGTAAATCTCCCGACCGTCCCGCGGACCGCGATCTCAGTTCGGGGAGTTGAAATGGCTCGGTGCCTCTCGCTGGAAGCCGCCGCTTGCGAGCGCCCGCGGGCTTCGAGCCGGCTGTCTTCTTGCCGACGGTTTTTTTCGTTTTCGCTTTTTTCGCGGCAGGCTTCTTTTTAGCCAGGGTCTTCTTCGCCGGTTTCTTGGCGGCGCTCGGCTTTTTCGGGCCGGTTTTCTTGAGTTTTTTGTGCTTCTTCTTGGTTTTCTTGTTGGCCATAGGCGCAGTCTAACACCGGTTCATAGACGCTCACAAACCGAACAAGACGCTATACACCTGGGAAACCACCGTCGACAGGCAATTCGATTCCCGTGACGAAGCTGCTGAAGTCGTTGCCGTACTTCACCACCATCCAGGGGGTCTACATCTATGCGGTAAGGCCCAGTTCCTGCATTTTGTCTGCATCAATGTTCAAAGCGGCTGCCGCTACATTTTCTTCGAGGTGTTCAACCCGCGAGGTTCCGGGAATTGGGAGTATGACTGGAGAGCGTGCGAGCAGCCACGCCAGAGCCACCTGTGAGGGTGTTGCCTTTAGTCGCGCAGCCGCTTGACGGATGGGGCTGTCGGCGCCGGAGACTCGACCGGCCGCCAATGGGAACCACGGAATGAAGCTCATTTTCTGTTTTTCGCAATACTCCAGAACGTTTTCCGATCCGCGGTCGGTCACGCTGTAACGATTCTGGACGCTCACAACTGGAACGATCGTTCGCGCATGCCGAATCTGGGGCACGCTGACTTCGGATAAACCGATGTGTTTAATTTTTCCTTGAGCCTGCAAATCCTTCAGCGTGCCGAGCTGATCTTCGGCGGGCACCTTGGGATCGATTCGATGCAGTTGATACAGATCAATCCGATCCAGACGCAAGCGGCGCAGGCTACTCTCGCACGCGGATCGCAAGTGCTCCGGCTTGCCGTTTTCGACCCAGCGATTGGGACCGGGCCGATCAAAGCCGCCTTTTGTGGCGATCACCAGGTCCGGGGGATACGGGTGCAGGGCCTCGGCGATGATCTGTTCACTCACGCCGGGCCCGTAGGAGTCGGCGGTGTCGATGAAATTGATGCCCAATTCGACCGCCCGCCGCAGCACCCGGATGGCCTCTGCACGATCCGCGGGCTCGCCCCAGATTCCATCTCCCGTGATCCGCATTGCGCCGTATCCCAGGCGCGTGACACGGAGATCGTTTCCGATCAGAAATTCGCCAGCCATTTCGGCGAGCGCATGATCTGGCTGCATTGCGGACTTGTGGTTCTGCATAGGTAATCTCCTTTTCCACCTGATGATGAAGGTCGACCGGCTGAGTGCTCTTCCCTTTGGAGTAGCGCGATCCCATCGACGGTGCAGGAAATTCACGTCGATATGCATCGCCTGCAATCGCCGCGATGATGGCTCACTCAGAGAGATGTTGCAACGGAAACCGCCTCTCGAGTTCTCCGACACGCTCCCTAAAAGCCCACTCGCCCGTCTACAATCATGCACACGAGGAATATCCATGGCCCTGATGAACTCCGTTCGAATCCGCACCACAAAGGTTATTCTGTTATTTATGAGCACCGTGATCACAGCCGGAACCATCGCGCTCGGTTCCATCAACCCCGCACTTGCCGCAGCTGCCGACTTTGGCCCTTCGAATCCGTTCTTTGCGCCCAGCTCACTGCCGTTTCAGGCTCCGCCCTTCGACAAGATCAAGGACGAGGACTTCCAGCCTGCGATTGAGGCCGGCATGGCGCAGCAGCAGGCTGAAATCGAGAGCATCGCCAACAATCCCGATGCCCCTACCTTCGACAACACCATCGTCGCCCTGGAGAAGAGCGGCCAGTTGCTGACGCGCGTTGCGGCGGCCTTCGACGGAGTCACCGGCGCAAATACCAATGACACCCTGCAGAAGGTCAGGACCATCGAGGCTCCCAAACTCGCTGCCCAGCAGGATTTCGTCTTCCTCAATACAAAGCTTTTCGCGCGCGTGGCCGCGATTTACAAGCAACGTGCCACGCTCAAACTCGATCCCGAGTCTCTGCGGCTGCTGGAGTATGACTACGACCATTTCGTGCACGCCGGCGCCAATCTCTCGGAAGCCGACAAGACTGAACTCAAGAAGCTCAACGAAGAGGAGTCTTCACTTCAGGACACCTTCCTCAACAAACTTCTCGACGCCACCAAAGAGGAAGCCTTCGTCACCACTGACAAGACCGCGCTCGCCGGTTTCTCCGAAGCTCGCGTCGCGGCCGCTGCGCAGGCCGGCCAAAGCCGCCAGTTCGATGCCTACGTAATTCCGCTGCAGAACACCACGCAGCAGCCCGATCTAGTCTCATTGAGCAACCGCAACACCCGTCAGACCATCTTCGGGCGCTCCTGGAATCGAACCGAGCGCGGCAATGCCAATGACACTCGCGACACTATCGCTCGTCTCGCTCAACTCCGTGCTCAGAAGGCAAAGCTCCTCGGCTTTTCGAGCTTCGCCGCGTGGGCGCTCGAAGATCAGATGGCCAAAACTCCCCAAGCCGCCCTGCAGTTTATGGATGCGATCGTGCCCGCCGCAACCGCACAGGCCGGGCGAGAAGCCAAGGATAACCAGGCCGTCATCGACGCCCAGAAGGGCGGCTTCCAACTCCAGCCCTGGGACTGGAACTTCTACGCCGAGCAGGTGCGCAAGGCTCGCTATGATTTAGACGATGCGCAGGTGAAGCCCTACTTCGAACTCAACAACGTGCTGCAGAACGGCGTCTTCTACGCCGCCAATCAGCTTTACGGCATCACCTTCAAAGAGCGGCATGACATCCCGGTCTACCAAGCGGATGTGCGGGTATTCGAGGTTTCCGACGTCAACGGCAAACCTCTCGCCCTTTTCTACTGCGATTACTTCAAGCGCGACAACAAGAACGGCGGAGCCTGGATGTCGATTTTCGTCGGCCAGTCGCACCTGCTGGGGACCGTGCCGGTGGTCTACAACGTTGCCAACCTGGCCAAACCGGCTGCAGGCGAACCGGCGCTGATCAGCTTTAGCGACGTCACCACCATGTTCCACGAGTTTGGACACGCCCTGCACGGCATGTTCGCCGACACCGAGTATCCGAGCCTGTCGGGCACGGCGACCGCTCGCGACTTCGTCGAATTTCCCTCGCAGTTCAATGAGCATTGGGCTAGTGATCCGGTAGTTTTTGCCCACTATGCGAAGCACTACAAAACCGGTGCGCCCATGCCAGAAGAACTGGTGGCGCGGCTCAGAAAATCTGCCACTTTCAACAAGGGCTATGACATGACTGAACTCCTGGCCGCGGCCGAACTCGACATTCAGTGGCACTCACTTCCGGCCACTGCCCCGCTCCAGACTCCCGACGAGTTCGAGAAGCAGGCGCTCGATAAAACTCACCTGAACGTCAGCTACGTTCCGCCGCGCTATCGCTCTACCTACTTCGCCCACATCTGGGGAGGCGAGTACAGCGCCGGCTACTACGCCTACCTCTGGACGGAAATGCTTGCCGACGATGCCTTTCAGTGGTTCGTCGAACACGGCGGCCTGACGCGCGCCAACGGCGACCGCTTCCGCCAGATGGTCCTGTCTCGCGGCAATACCGAAGACCTTGGCAAAATGTACGATGCGTGGCGCGGTGCACCGCCCAACACGAAGGCGATGCTCAAGTACAGAGGCCTTGAGCAACCCACCTCTACGAAGTAGCCGAATCGGACCAGATGGCAATCGCGTGGCCGCAGTTCATGTGGAGGGACGATGGCGGGGACAACGATAACGATGATGAAGCGCCCAGGACTGTTGGTGGCTTTAGTCATGACGTTGGCTCTGGGGCAAGCCGGAGCACAGACGGCAGCGGTCCAAATTGCGGCCGGCGCGCCGGCGCCTCACGAGGGGGACTTTGTCATCCACAATTTTCGCTTTCAATCGGGCGAAACCATGGCGGACGTGAGGATGCACTACACCACGTTCGGCGCTCCGATGAAGGATGCCAACGGGCGGACGACGAATGCGGTGCTGATTCTGCATGGCACGAGCGGTTCGGGACAGGGATTCCTCCGTCCGATATTTGCGGGCGTGCTGTTTGGACCGGGACAGTTGCTGGACGCCAGCAAGTACTACCTGATTGTGCCGGACAACATCGGCCACGGAAAATCGAGCAAGCCGAGCGACGGCATGCATGCGCGCTTTCCGCAATATGACTATGCCGACATGGTCGCGCTGCAGCACGAACTCATCGAAAAGGGGCTGGGCGTGAACCATCTCCGCTTGGTGATGGGGACATCGATGGGCTGCATGCATTCCTTTATGTGGGGCGAGGCCTATCCCGATGAAATGGACGCGTTGATGCCGCTGGCATGTTTGCCGGTGCAAATCGCGGGACGAAACCGCATCTGGCGCAAAATGGTCATCGACGGAATTCGTCAGGACCCGGATTGGAAAAACGGCGAGTACACGAGCGAGCCTCGCGCCGCACTGCAGATCGCCGCGGATTTTCTGCTGATCGCTGGGAGTGCGCCGCTGCTCATGCAGCACGACCTGCCGACACGCGACGATGCCGACAAGTATCTCGACGGTGCGATGAAGAAGATGACGGCGGACATCGACGCTACCGACTTTCTGTATGCGGTCAGTGCTTCGCGGGACTATGACCCGTCATCGAGGCTTGATTCCATTAAAGCGCCGGCGATGTTTGTTAACTCCGCCGATGATTTCATCAATCCGCCGGAGTTGGGGATCGCCGAGCGCGAGATCAAGAAAGTGAAGAACGGGAAATTCGTGCTGCTACCCGCTTCCGAGAAGACGCACGGTCACGGCACTCACACTTGGGCGGCGGTGTGGCAAGAGTATTTGAAAGAATTGCTTGAAGAGTCATCGTCCGCACGCCCGTGACAGTCTCTAGCGACAGCAATCTTGCCGTAGCAACCTTGTCCGAGACAGATCACGGCATCCCTAAAACTCCGCACTAAAGAGCCGCACGGATTCAGGTTTGCGACTGGGTAACCGAGCCCGGCTGCGGCTGAGCCGCCGGAGCCGGGGGATTCGGCGCAGCTTCGGGCTGCGGCGTCTGGTCTTTCTGGACGGAGTCGCCGTTATCCAGGCTGGTGCCAGTGCCGAGATCGAAGCTGTCATCACTAGAATTAGAATTAGCGGTCGAGTTGTAGTCCGACCTTGACGCGCTTATGCCGCTGGCCGGCGAGTCGTGGCCATTCGACGAATTCGGCGCTGAACCCGGCCGGTAGGGCGGCGGATTGTCGGACCAGTCGTAACTGTAATCCGGGTAGGAATCCGGATAGTAGTAAGACGCCGGCCACGGGGCGTACCAGTACGGGTTGTACCACCAAGGATCCCAGGCGAATCCCCAGCCCCAGTAGGGCCATCCGACGCCGAAGCCCCAGAATCCCCAGCCCCAACCGCAACATCCCCAACCGCGGCCCCAACCGTAACCACCGCCCCAACCGAAGCCACCTCGACCGAAGCCCGGCGAAATTCTGGAGGCCCCGACGAACCCGGACGCACCTCTTGACGAGCTGAAGGAGTGCCAGGCGCCATCGGAGATTCCGGTATTGCGGGCGGAGAGGCTGGCGTTCGCCACGCCTCCGGAATTGCGTGCGGCATTGGAACTGGAACCGGAACGCGCGGAGCTAGCCCCAGTGGCACGCGCGGAACTGCTGGCGCTGCCGAACGAATGCCACTGTCCATCGTTGATTGCAGGACGAACGTTCGACGAACGACTGTCGAACGAATTGCGGCCAGCTTCAGCTCCGCGGGACGAACCGCTGCCCATTCCGTAATGCCCCGTCGCTGATCCACCGCGAAAGCCGCCGCCGTCGTAGCCACGCTCTCCGCCAAAGGACTGCTCGCCGCCGTGAGATCCGCCATCGCTGTGGAAGCCGCCGCCTCCGCTGCTATGGGAGCCGCCGCCGCCGCCGTGACCGCCGCCGCCGTGCTGGGCGAATGCTGGGTTAAGAGTGAGAGTGAGACCGATGAAAGCGGCAAATGCGAAGAGGGACCCGCGAAGACAAAATCTGTTCATAATCCGTACCTCCCGGCGAACGTGCCTTCGAACGTGGGAGTGCAGCTGCGCACGAGGAGCCTACATACAACCCAAGGACGGCGCGCTCCTACTCATCAGATTCTACCGCCAAGCAGGGGGTTGCATCCATACCGGCCGTTCCAAAGGTTAGGTTACCTCTGATTCGCCTGGCCCGGCGCAGGCAGGAAGGGTCACCGGTTCGTCGTTTGCCATTTCATCCCGATTCTCCACAGCCTTCCACTACGTTGCTACTTGCATTCCCGCACAGAAGTTCCGGATAATCAGGGACGAGAGTTGTTGACAACTGTGTATCGCTACAGCCGAGCAGATCTGCTGCGTATTCTCCGGCTCGTTCCTCGCCAGCTTCAGACCTGGGAGAAGGCGGGATTGGTGACGGCGGGCGAAGATTATTCCTTCTTCGATCTGGTGCAAATCAAGAAAGTGCGCGACCTGTGCGCCAAGCGGGTTCGTCCGGCGGTCATCCGGCAATCGCTCGAAGCCATGCAGAAACAAGTTGCCGGCATGGAGAATCCGCTGCTTGAAGCCGGGACCTATCAGAGCGGACACCGCGTTGCCTTCCGGCACCAGGGGCGGCTGCTGGAACCAATCGCGGGACAGTTCATGTTCGATTTCTCGTCCGAAGAAAGTAGAGTCGTAACGAGCCCGCCTCGGAATGGACCGGAGCTGGTGGTTACCGACGTTGCCGACTTGTTCGCGCGCGGGATCGTGCTGGAAGAGAATCCCTCCACGCAGAGCGAGGCGATCACTGCCTATTTAAAGGTTCTCGATATGGATCCGATGCACGCCGCCGCGCATATCAATCTAGGCACACTCTATTACAACCGTCAGGAATACGCGCTCGCTGAAAGGCACTACCGTTCGGCGATCCAGATCGATCCACGCTACGCGCTCGCCCACTTCGACTTGGGCAACGTGCTCGACGAAACCGGACGCGTCGAGGAAGCCATCAACACTTATAAGACCGCAATTCAACTCGCGCCCACCTATGCGGATGCGCACTACAACATTGCGCTGGCTTACGAGAAGATACGCGAGCCGCGCAAGGCCCTGCAACACTGGCGCGCCTATGTGAAGCTCGATACTACCGGTCCCTGGACCGTCCACGCCAAGCATCAGATCCGGCGAATTTTGCAGGGCGACAGCCTTAAGCTGGTGCACTCGCGCAAGGTGAACTAGGCCGGCGAAGCAGCGCCTCCGGGGCGGCCGCGAAAAAAAAGGGACGCGGCTTGCGCCGCGCCCGGGAGAGAACACAACTCATTAGTCGTTTATCCGTCGACCAAGCCAGTTAGTCCACCACCAGCTTGTTCTCGACACTGAAGGCGCCCGGCACGGAACTGGCTCGTATTCCTGCGATGGTTTTGTCCATCGTGCTCTCGACCGTGCCGTAAAGCGTCACGTGTCCGTTGTCGACCACGATGCGGATCGGGTTAACCGGATCGCTCGCGTAGCGGCCCAGCACCGAGTCGCGATAAATCGCGCGTGCTGTGCGCATCCGGATCGAATCGTCAAAGCGCGAAACCGGCAGCACGTTTACGTCGTTGACCACGTCCTTTACGCCGGGCGTACGCGCCACGATGCTGAGCGCCGAGTCTTTCGCCACGTCATTCACCGTGTCGCCGTTGATGGTGACGACGCCGTCTTTTACGTCGAGCGCAAGATAGTTGAACGTGTTGTCAAAATATCCGACGCGGTCATAAGCAACCTGCTTTGCCAGTTTCTTCTCGAGTTGGCCGTCGGGCACGGTTGGTCCCGCGACCTCGATGTCATTGCGAACCCCGCTGACGTTTGCGAGCTTCTTAATTTTCTTGGCGGCGTCGAGCTTATCCTGATAAAGGCCGACCGTGCCGGTGAGGCTCACGATGCCATCCTCGACGCTCGAACTCACGCTCTGCAGTTGCTTCGCGTCGTGTATTTTCTGGCTGACCGCCTGCTGAATCTGCTCGTCGTACCGGCCAGTGGCGGCCATTGCAGTCATACTCAGCAGGACGAGCAACGCCAGAGTCACCGCAAATGTTTGCCTCTTCATGTTTGCCATCCTTTAACCGGAATTCCGGTCTTCCACAGTGTTAACCGGTTAGTTAAATAGATGCGCGGCGGCTGGGGAGGGATGTTGCTGCGAGGGCAGTTTTACAAACTATTACAAGCGAATGAAGTGCTTATCAGGGAAAGCCGGATCATCCGCAGCTTTGGAAGGTCGTTACCCTTAATGGACAAGAAAAAGAGGTTTTTTCCGCCAAGTGATCGAGGCGTTCTTCAGGGCTCATCGTTGGGATTTTACTGAGAATCGCCTCAGCCCACGAACACCGCATCGAACGGCCGGAAGGCCGGCGAGGCTGAACCCTACCTTTTGCGTTTTGCAGCTTTCTTTCCTGACGATCCAGTATTCCTCTTCGCGGCAGTCTTGTTCGGAAACACGCGCGCGAAAATCTTATCGATATTCTTGAGCTGCCGCTTCAGGTCGAATGCACGCTCGATCTTTGTTTTTGGCACGCGTCCGCGAATCTCTGGGTCGTTCAAGATTAGCTCGTGGAAGTCGAGGTTCTCCTTCCACGCGCGCAGGGCGTGACTCTGGACCAGACGGTAGGCGTCCTCGCGGGAAACTCCGCTCTCGACCAGGTCGAGCAATAACTGTCCGCTGAAGACGAGGCCACGCGTACTTTCTAGATTCGCCATCATGCGCTCGGGATAGACGAACATGGTTTCGATCAGGTTCGCGGTCTTGTTGAGCAGGTAGTCGGCGAGCGTGGTCGAGTCAGGGATGATGATGCGCTCGGCCGAGGAGTGCGAAATATCTCGCTCGTGCCAGAGTGCGACGTTCTCGAATCCGGCCTGCGCGTTCGATCGCACTACACGCGCTAGTCCTGAGATTTGTTCGCTGGTGACGGGATTGCGCTTGTGCGGCATGGCCGACGAGCCCTTCTGCTTTTCGCTGAAAAATTCTTCGGCCTCGCGAACTTCGGTGCGCTGCAGATGGCGGATTTCGGTCGCGATCTTGTCGAGCGTCGATGCGATCGTGGCCAGCGTGGCCAGGTAGTGGGCGTGGCGGTCGCGCTGAATCACCTGCGAAGATATTGCAGCGGCCTTCAGTCCCAGGCGCGCGCACATTTTCTCTTCTAGTTCGGGGGTGAGGTGGGCGAACGTTCCGACCGCGCCTGAGAACTTGCCCACACGCAGATCTTCGGCAGCCGACTGGAAGCGCGCGATGTTGCGCTCGGTCTCCGAATACCAGTTGGCGATCTTGAATCCGAAGGTGATGGGCTCGGCATGGATGCCGTGGGTCCGCCCGATCATCGGCGTGTCTTTGAACTCGAACGCACGACGTTCGAGAACTTCGGCCAGACGGTCGAGGTCGTTCGCAATTAAAGCGGACGCCTGCTGGATGAGCAGCGCCTGTGCCGTATCGACCACATCGTTCGAGGTGAGGCCATAGTGAAACCAGCGCGCATGCGGGCCAACGATCTCTGCGACTGCCGTGGTGAAGGCGATGACGTCGTGTTTGACCTCGGCTTCAATCTCGAAGATGCGGTCAACGCTGAAGCCGGCGCGCGCGTGGATCGCCCTGGCTGCAGCTTTCGGCACGATGCTGGCGGCGGCCAAGGTTTCGGTGGCGGCGACTTCGACCGCGAGCCAAGTGCGGAAGCGGTTTTCGTCGCTCCAGATGCGAGCCATCTCGGGCCGGGTATAGCGTGGGATCACGGCGCTTTCTCCTGAAGAGGAACTGGGGATTGTAAATCCCATGCGCCTTAAAAGCACGTGACGGTTTCGAATTCCACTTCGGGCACCATTTCCCCAATGTTTACGAGGGTTCCGCGCGATGAGGAACTCGTAGGCGCGATCGGCGTGCGAGGCCAAAATCTGAAATCGGGACCGCAATCGGGACCACTTGGCGGTTCCGGCTTTTCCGCCCCGAGGCGGCCCCTATGCTAGCCGTGTCCACTGGGGAGGATTCTTGGCCCCCGCTTTGACTTTTGCATCAATGTACTCATGCAGGGCATCTCTGAATTCCGATAGTATGGGTTCTACCTCGGCAGGATCGCCAGCCGCCGCAGCCTTTAACCACAACTCCTTAAGCCGCTCTTCGGACGCAGAAAGCATATCGGAATTTAGGCTACCCCTTCACAGTTTGGTCTTACTGGCCAATTTTGATCGCTTTTTTTATCGTGTCCGGATCGTGCCCGCGTCGGTAAGTTTCGGTACCCCTTGGTAGGCATGAGCCGGTACTTCGAAATTCCGATAAACCCTTCTGAATGCGAGGGATGCCCAGTGTTCACGAGGGTCCGGCGCTGGGGCGCAAAAGGCGGACCGGAGGGTTGTAAATCCCATGCGCCTTAAAAGCACGTGACGGTTCGATTCCGTCTCTGGCACCGGTCAACCCATTCAAGATCCTGAAGTTAGGCAGACGTGCGACGGCAAAGGCTGTTTGGGGGACAGGCTCGCACAAAAAGGTGTGATCGTCACCAACGCCTGTCGCCTCGGTCCACTTCGTTTTGTTGCGCTTCCTGAGCTAACGCAGGGGCAGGAGAAAGATGTCTCGCTGCTGATCGGTTCGAAGAGATTCTGATTTGCCGATTCTTCGAGAGACTTCGCGCGCAACGCATATGGCCGACGCACCTGGCACAAGTGCCGCTACAAAATCTCATCAGCTCTCTTTTTGATACTACACAATTCCATAGAGTTACATGTCCACCGCGCCTCTTCCTTCGAGCAGAGATAAAGTGTTAGTTACTCGAGTCCAATTACTCGGACCTGTTTGCTTGTTACTGGTCCCTGATTCAGTAAAACGCGCGCTTCCGGGTTGCAAAGTGCAAAGACGATATGAGTGGGCGGGCGTACTACGCCGTTCCTTCCCTATGCAGCGGACCGTGTCCACGGTCGGGGTGAAGAGCATGAAGCAGCAAAGACAAAACACCAGGTTAGTGTGGTTAGGGATTCTGATTTGCGTGGTAAGCATCGTGCAGCTCGCGGCTCAGGTCCAGAACGGACAGTTCTCCGGCACGGTAACCGACCCCACCGGAGCCGCGCTTGCTAACGCGAAAATTACGGCCACGAATCTGGCCACGAACTTGAGCGTTTCGGTTACCACGAATGCCACGGGCACTTACGAAGCAAGAGAGCTGCCGGCGGGTTCCTACAGACTGACGGTCGAAGCCCCCGGTTTCAAGACGGTGTCCAACGCAAGTGTGACCGTGAACGCGGGCACCACGGCGCACGTGGACTTCAAGCTGCAAATCGGCAAGACCTCGGAAGTGGTCGAGGTTACTGGCGAAGCGGCCGCAGTTAACACCGAAGATTCGAAACTGGCATCGACCGTCACCTCTACACAGATCAGCAACCTGCCCCTGAACGGTCGCAATGTGTATGACCTTATCCAATTGACACCGGGCGCGGTGAACATTGCGGGGGTGGATTTCGAAGCTGGGACGAACCATGGTTCCTCGGGCGCGGTGGTGAATGGCGTTCGCGAAGATTTCAACGGATTCCTGATCAATGGAATTTCCAATAAGGATCTCAGCGGAGGTGTGGTCAACGTTCCGATTGAAGATTCAGTCGAAGAATTCCAGCAACTGCAATTGAACGTGTCTGCCCAATACGGCAGCAGCGCAGGCAGCATCAACAACCTGATCACCAAGTCGGGGTCGAACGCCATTCACGGCACGGCCTGGGATTATGTGCGCAACGACATGTTCGATGCCAATCAATTCTTTCTTGACCAGCAGGGGGTGTCGAAGCCGCCGGTGCGATTCAATCAGTTCGGGTTTACCGTGGGCGGTCCGATCATCAAGGACAAGCTGTTCTTTTTTGGTTCCTTCCAGAAGGATCACTTCAAGTCGTCGGGCACGCCTGAGACGTTAACTGTCGAGTCGCCGGAATGGGAAGCCGCAGTGACGAACCCTAACGGGGCGCCGAATTCGGTGGCTGCGCTGCTCTACAACAACTTTAAGCCGACGATCCCCGGATCGATCGCCAACTTCACGTATTCGAACACGGCACAGCCCGGCAGTGTCGGCACGATTTTACCGGCGACGGTGAACAACTATTACCTTAACGCACTGGGCCAAGCTGCCGGTGGTTTGGTGAATTTGGCGTTGCCGTACGCGAACGGAATGCCCGGGCCGCTGTGCCAGACCTATAACAATATATCCGCCAAGCTGCAACCGATCTTTGGGGTCACGGCCGCCGAGGCCAGCACCATGGCCAGCACTCCTGGATGTGCCGCCAATGTGGTCGGTGGGGTCTATACCGGGACGGTAGGAGATCGGAGTACCGCCACCTCCGCCGGCAGCGTGATGCCCTTCGAGAACACGACCACCGCGATCTTCGGTACACAGACACAGTCCCTGGGTAACCTGTTCAACGGAATCGAGGGGTCGGGGCGCATTGATTACTCGCCGAACTCCAACAATCGGCTCTTTGTTCAGTTCAACTGGCTGCATGAAACCGACTCGTTCGGCCCCTGCTACTCGTACTGTACCCGCGGCTTTACCAATCCTGCCAACAATCACTTTCCGACAGGGCAGCTCAGCTTCATTCACACCTTCTCTCCCAAAGTGCTGAATGAGTTGCGGCTCGGATACACGCAAAACAATACCGGCACAAGCGTAGGATATCCGGGCGTGCCGTCGATCGCCTTTTCCGATCATACGGCTGCGATCGGTTCGTACAACGGCTATCCGCAGGTCTTCAAGGATCACGAGTACACCTACTCCGACATGGTCTCGATCAGCCACGGCAACCACAGTTTTAAGGTGGGAGCGGATCTTCGCCGCAATATCGAAAACAGCCAGTTCAACGTCGCGCGTGCGTCGTACTACTTCATCGACCCGGCCTACTTTGCGGCAGATTCGCCCGAATATCAGATCACGGGCGTGAATCCTGGATTTGTGGGAGGGGGGAACGGACAAGGGCAACTGGATACGAACGTTCGCCACTGGCGCAACTGGGAGGTGGGCGCATTCTTCCAGGACGACTGGAAGGTGAGCAAGCGCCTGACCCTGAACCTGGGCCTGCGCTGGGATCTCTACACCCGGCATACAGAAGAAGACAAGCTGGCAACAACCTTCCTGCTGGGAACTGGCAACAACATCATCTCGCAACTCGAGAATGCGAACGTTCAACTCGGCCAAACCGAACCCAACGGAACGGTTTGTGATCCCACCAATCCCAGCACTGTCGTTTTGGCAGGAGTCTGCGGTCCAGGTGGATTTTCTCCCACCAGTCGTTTGGGGCCGAATCACTACAAGGATTTCGGTCCGCGGGTGGGCTTTGCCTGGGATGTGTTCGGGGACGGCAAGACGTCGCTGCGCAGCGGGTTTGGCGTCTCGTATGAGGGCACGTTGTATAACCCGCTCTCAAACTCGCGTTGGAACCCTCCTTACTATTCGTTCAACCTGGAGTTCGACCCGCTTGCCGGTGGGACGGCGACCGTTGTCTACGGCCCGGAGACTTGCGCTGCCTCTAACGGTGGAGTCGCTGGCGGAGGCTGCACACCAGTCCCAGGAGCGACTCCCACCTATTCCGGGCATCCCGGAAACGCGGGGCAGAGCGCCTTCCCTTCCGGAGGCGCGGAGAATACTGGGAACATAACCGGCTACGCCCCATTCAATCCGGATACCGCTTACTTGACGGGCATCGTCCTGCCTCAAGGTATCTCCGATCCATACGTCTACAACTACTTCTTAAGCTTGCAGCGTGAACTCCGTTCCAAATTTGTGCTGGAAGTGGATTACGTGGGCACGGCTGGCCACAAGCTGTTCCGGGCGGAGGACATCAATCGTGCTCCGGGAGCGCTGCTGCCCGCGGGAGCTCAAGTCGTCGACAATCTGGGCAGAACGCTGACCGGGTTGGGGGGAGCTCCGAACGCCAACTACGGTATTCTCCGCACCTGGGAAAATTCGGTAAATTCCGACTACAACGCGCTGCAGGTGTCGGCGAAAAAGCAGATGAGCCATGGCGTCCTGTTCAACGCCAATTACACCTGGAGCCACTCCATTGACAACGGCTCGACGTGGCACAGTGGCGCCACTACGGCCAACGGCGGAGCCGCTGGCGAGGGATACACGACCGACCAAACGTTGCCGGGACTGGATCGAGGAAACTCGATCTACGATATTCGGCAACGCGTGGTGCTCAGCTATGTCATCCAACTACCCGGCCAGAGCCTGAAAGGCGCGCTCGGAGCAATCGCCGGCGGGTGGTCTTACAACGGGATTTGGGCGTTCCAATCCGGGGCGCACTGGATGCCGTACGCTCCCGTGGGCGACCCCGCCAATCTGTGCGAACCCACCAGTCCGGGAGCGGCAACGTGTTCCATAAATGCATCTACGGGAGCAGCGAATCCCTGCGTGCTTGCCGATTTCCCAGGGGGAACCGCAACGCCGAACTGCATCAACACGGGTGGAGATTTCAATCTGGATGGCGGCAACAATGATCGTCCAAATTCGACCATCCAACATGCGACGTTTAACCGGAGCAGCTGGGCCAATGGCTGGGCAACCGGCGGACAATCCAACTTACCGGTGCTGTCCAGTCCTTGTCTGGCGTGCACCGGCAACCTTGGGCGGAACAATTTCGTTGGCCCGGGCCAATGGTATGCCGATATGACCCTCGCCAAAACCTTTACCCTCACGGAGCGCTTTCACCTGAAGTTCGAGGCACAGGGATTCAACGTGTTCAACCGCGCTAATTTCCTGCTGGCGGTGAACGGTGGCGGCGCCCACAACGCGATAACGGACCCGCAAATCGGTCAGGCTGCTGGCACGTTGAACGCTCGTAATCTGCAATTCGGCCTGAAGCTCTTGTTCTAGCCGGCTGGTTCTTGTGGGTCTGTCCTCATTGAGGACGGGCCCTTTTTCCTTTTGACCTAAGACCGCAGCGAAACTGTTGATCTCGCCACCCGAACTTCTCCCACATCTTTTAGTTGTGACATAACATGCGATATCTGTCTTGCGAAGCATGGTAATTATCAAGTCATGATACTGTCACCAATCGCAGTTACTCCAATCAAATCAAGATGCGATGTTAGTCACTGAGCATTAGGTATTA
>Ga0209274_10000879_pt1 | contig 16264 bp, 17 predicted proteins | sample HubBroMetageREF1_FD_188343 | JGI IMG/M metagenome (GOLD analysis project Ga0209274, IMG submission 188343) | Reference soil microbial communities from the Hubbard Brook experimental Forest, New Hampshire, USA - Hubbard Brook CCASE Soil... | ecosystem: Environmental > Terrestrial > Soil >...
CAAGGCGCACTTCTACAGCTGGGACGGCCCCAGCCCACCCCATGGTCGAACGATAAAAGAACGGATCGGGGAGTCCGATTCCCTGTTCGTCCTGCTCTCGCCCGAGCTCGAAGAAAACCACGCCTCCATCGCTTGGGTGGGGTTCGAAGTCGGTGTCGCGGTCGGACTCGGCCGCCCCGTCTGGGTATTGGAAAGGCAGATGGATTCGGATCACCCCCCTATTGTCAAGATCCCAGTGCCGGGGCTGACGGGCTATCTGGAGCGTCCGGCTTCTCTAAAGCAGGCGCAAACAGAGCCCTTCTTCTCCCTCGTGGCCGAAACCGGACTCGGCGTTCCCAAGCGCCCTGAAGGGGGTCCGATCCGGAGAATGATGTGCCCGCGAGACGAATGTCAGGCAGAGTACTACGCCTTCTTTGTCGGCGGAAACCTGTACTGCCCCATCTGTCGGAAGCCGCTCAAGACCCAGTAGCCGGGCGGTCTCCGCTCGGTTCAGGCGTTCCGAAGGTTCGGGTGAGGGGGGATGCCCCCCGCGCGTCGAGTGGGCTCGGCCGGATTCGAACCGGCGGTCTTCGCTGTGTGAGAGCGACGTCGTAACCACTGGACCACGAGCCCGACGACGGGGGTCGATGGTCTGGGTCTTTTAAGCCTGTTAGAGCGGGAGCGATAGTACCGCCGGCAGCACGAGGCTGGCGGTCACGGTCAGGATGAGCCCACTCGCGAGGGCGAGGCTCCCAGCCTCGGCGTCGCCGTACCGCGTCACGAAGTAGAGCGTCGTGTCCATCGAGGTCGCACCCCCGAGCGCGGCGAGTCCGGTGCCCCGGAGTCGACGCCCGACGTACGGTGATAGTATCATGGTGAGGTCTTCGCGAAGGAAGTTGGTCAGGAAGGCGAGGAGACCGAGGACCGCGCCCGCTCGCGCGGCCACGAGGGGCCCGGCGAGGGAGTAGAAGCCGAACGCCAACGTCGTGGCCAACGACGCGGAGAGCGCGAGGTGGTCCGCGAACGCGAACACCAGGGCTGCCCCGAGGGCCCCGGCGGTCGCCGCCGTCAGCGGGATCCAGACTCCCCGCAGCGCGGCGAGTCTTAGCGGGATGTCGAATCCGACCAGCGCAAGGAGCACGTAGAGGACCCACGGGATCAGCGCATCCGCGGGCAGGCTGACCAGGCGCCCAACCCCGATCCCCACCAAGAGCGAGGCCAGGAGAACGAGGCTGAGCGGCAGCCGTTCGTCGTGGGCGGGGGGCGGCGCCGGCTCGCTCGGCGCCGGTCGAAGCTTCGCCAGCCCGAGCGCGACCCCCGCCGTCAGGCCGAGGATGAGGAGTGCGAACGCGACCGCGACCGGGACGGTCGTGACCAACGAGAACCACGGAACCGTCCCGAGAGAGACGCCGAGCAGCCCGACCAGGACGACTACTGTGGCCAGCGTGGCGCGGGGTACCCACGGGCCGCGACGGTGCACCACGCGACCGGCGACGAACCCGATCGCGAAGGCGATGTAGAGGAACGGGTCGAACGCCACGGCAGGGCTAGCCGCTCCACGCGGTCACGCCCAACGGACGGCGTCGGGCCGCCGGGGGGCCGAGCCAGACGGTTTCGTCACGGTGCGCTCCGTATCCGACGTACTCTACGGCCACTCCGGTCTCCTCGGTGATGTACTCGAGGTACCGGCGCAGCGCGGACGGAAGCGCGGTGGCCCCCTCTCGGCGCAGTCGTTCCTTCAGCCGCTCGTGGATCTCCGGCCAGCCCGGGAGCTGTTCGTACACCGGTTCCGCCTGGGCCAGCTCGTCGGCGTTGCTCGGGGGGGCGTCGCGGATCCGGGTACCGTCCGGCATCTGGTATTCCACGCACACCGGGATCTCGTCGAGGCCGCCGAGTACGTCGACCTTGGTGATCGCGAGCGACGTGAACCCGTTGAGCCGCGCGGCGTATCGGAGGAGCACGAGGTCGAGCCAGCCGCATCGTCGGGCGCGTCCGGTCGTCGCGCCGCGTTCCCCGCCCACTCGCCGCAGGAACTCGCCGCGCTCCCCGGTGTCCTCGGTCGGGTACGGTCCGGCCCCGACCCGGGTCGAATAGGCCTTCGCCACGCCGACGACGTCGTCCAGTTCGGTGGGAGGGATCCCGCTCCCCATCAGGGCGCCCGCGCTCGTCGGGTGGGAGCTCGTCACATACGGGTACGTTCCGAAGTCGACGTCCAAGAGGGCGCTCTGGGCTCCCTCCAACAGGATCGACTCGCCCCGGTCGATCGCATCCCAGAGGATCGGCTCGGTCGGGCGTACGAACGGGGAGAGTCGCCCCCCGACTTCGATCAGCTGGCTCGCCAGCTGATCGATCGGCGGAAGGTTCGGAAGGTGGGTCTTGGTCGCATACAGAAGCTCCAGCCGCTCTCGCAGTACGGCGGGGCGGCTCAGGTCGGCGAGGCGGATCCCGAAGCGACCCGCTCGGTCGGAGTAGGCCGGCCCGATCCCGCTCTTCGTGGTTCCGAGGCTCGCCGTCGGACGGAGCCGACCGCGCAGTTCGTCCTCCCATACGTCCTCGGCCTCGTGGACCGAGAGGATGACATGGGCACGCTCCGAGAGAACGACGTCGCCTCGGAGCAGACCGCGCTCTTCGAGGCCGAGCATCTCCTGTTCGAGCTTGAACGGTTGGATCACCATGCCGGGACCACTGATCCCCGTGACCCCGTGGCGGAGCACTCCGCACGCGAGCTGGTGGAGGATGACGGGGCCTTCCGGGAGAACGATGGTGTGGCCGGTGTTCGGTCCGCCGCCGCTGCGCACGACGTACCGCGCGGAGGCGGACATGAAGTCGGAGATCTTGCCTTTCGCCTCGTCGCCGAACTGGGCACCGAGCACGACGCGGACCGTCATCGTCTGCCTACGGCGGACCCGGAGCCGAGCGGATAGAAGGCACTTGTGCCCGCGCACACCGGGGTGCTCCCGAGCCGCGGCACGGAGCGTCGCGCCACAACGGTAAAGAAGGATACGACGGTCGCCGGCGAAATGGTCGCGCAGCGGGTGCGGACGGTCGAAATCTCGGGCATCCGCAAGATGTTCGAGGCCGCTCCGCCCAACTCCATCAACCTCGGCCTCGGGGAGCCGGATTTCGAGCCCCCGCCCGAGGTCGTCGAGGCGCTCTGTGCCGCCGTACGCGACGGGATGAACCACTACGGCCCCTCGGCCGGCCTGGCGGCGCTCCGCGACAAGGTCGCCGAGCGGTATCGCGACCGCGAACCGAAGACGAACCGGGAGAACGTGATCATCACGGGGAGCGGCTCAGAGGGACTGATGAGCGTCGCCCTCACGATGTACGACTCGGGCGACGAGGTGCTCATCCCGAACCCGGGGTTCGTGCTGTATGGACCGGATGCCCGGCTGATGGGCGCGACGCCGGTTCCGTACTCCCTGCTCGCCCGGCGTCGCTACCTGCCGGACCTGGACGAGCTCGAGCAGTTGGTCACGAGGCGGACCCGCGCGATCGTGGTCAACAGCCCGTCGAACCCGACCGGAGGCGTGTTTCCCGCCGCGGTCGTCGACAAGATCGTCGCGTTCGCCCAACGCCACGACCTGACGATCGTCTCGGACGAGGTCTACGAGGACATCGTCTACGACGGGACGTTCGCGTCGTTCTGGGGGAAGTCCGACCGCGTGATCATCGTGAACTCATTTTCGAAGACGCTCGCGATGACCGGCTGGCGGATCGGGTTCCTGGTCGCGCCGCGCGCCCTCGCGCTCGACCTGAACAAGATGCATTACCACATCATGGCGTGCCCGCCGACCCCGGCCCAGGTCGCCGTGCTGGCCGGGCTCTCCTCGAGCCAGGCCGCGGTCCGCGCGATGGTGCGCGAGTTCCGGACCCGGCGAACGCTCGTCGTGGGATTGCTCCGACGTATCCCGGGCGTCGAGATCGTTCCTCCGGCCGGGGCGTTCTACGTCTTTCCCCGATTCCGCTGGCCGAAGTCGTCGTCGGAGATCGCGACCGCCCTCTTGCGACGGGGCGTGATCACCACCCCCGGGGACGCCTTCGGTTCCCTCGGCGCTTCCCATCTTCGACTCTCCTTCGCGGCCTCGCGAGCGAACCTCGAGAAGGGGATCGGCGTCCTCCGGGACTACGGAAAGGAGGTCGCGAGCGCGTGATCGTCGAGCTCGTGGGGTTCTGGTTCCGCGCGATGGCCCGGGCCCTCGGAGGCGACCACGGCCGGGACCTCGAGCACGTGGGAGCGGAGCTCCAGCGGCTGGGCCGCCGGCGCGCTTAGTGGCCCGTGACCTCTCGGTACAGGGCGCGGTGGCGCTCGACGGTCACCGACCAGTCGTAGCCGCGCACCCGCTCCGACGCGCGACGGGCGAGCTGTTGGGTCCCCGCCGGATCGTCGCGAACCGCCCGAAGCGCCCCGGCCAGGGCGCGGGCATCCCCGTAGGGGACGAGGCGGCCGGCTCGGCCTCCGTCGACCGCTTCCGGGACGCCTCCGACCGACGTCGCGACGACCGGGGTCCCGGCCGCCATCGCTTCGAGCAGGACCAGGCCGAACGCTTCGTACTCCGAGGGCAACACGAGGGCGACGGCGCCCCGGATCACGGCACGGTACTCTCGGGGGTCCTCGACGTGTCCGAGAAAGAGGACGTCCCGTTCGATCCCGAGGGCGCGGGCTCGGGCCTCGAGGTCGGTGCGTTCTCCCCAATCGCGGCCCATCAAGACGACCGGTCGTCGCTCCGCCGGGGCCAGTCGAGCGACGGCATCGAGCAGCAGGGGGATCCCTTTGTTCGGGGCGATGCGGCCGACGAAGAGAAAATACTCGGAGGGGAGACCGGCCGCGGGGGGCCGGTCCGATCCGGGAGACTCCCACTGCGCGAGGTCGATCCCCGGTGGGATGATCCGGATCCGGTCCGGCGGCGCGAACTCGCGCAGCAGCCCGGCTTCGTACTCCGTTTGGGCGACGAGCGCGCGGGCGACTCGGTAGGCGGTCGCGCCGAATCCTACATCCTGGATGCGCAGGAGCCCTCGCTTGATCGGTGGCTCGCGAGGGCCGGCGGGATGGTAATGGGCGGAGACCACGAGGGGAATGCGTCGACGCTCGGCCACGGCGGCCGCCTCGAGGACGTGCCCGTACCGGTGCGAGTGGGCGTGGATCACGTCCGCCCCGCTCTCCGCGAGGGCGTCCACGAGTCCCACCATCATCGGCATGGTGAGTCCCGGTACCAGCCGCTTGCGGACGGGGAAACGCTCGACCGGGACGCCGTCGACGGTCGGCGCGTAGTTCGACCGTCGCTCCCAGCGTCCCTCGTCGTAGAGGTCGCTCGCGAAGACCCGGACGTCGTCGCCGGCGGCCCGCAGGCGACGGGTCACCTCCCGCACATTCGTCTCGACTCCGCCCGGGGCGTCGAACCGCAGCGTGACGTGGACGACCTTCACCGAGCGAGCACCTCCCGGTAGACGACCTCGAGCCGGTCGACGACCCGGTCCCACGTGTAGAGGGGAACGACTTCGGTGCGACCGTGCTTTCCGAGTCGATGCGCCAGCGACGGGTCGGTCCACACCCGCCGGATCGCTTCGGCGAGCGGCGCGACCTCCCCGGGCGGCACGAGGAGGCCGGACCGGCCGTCCTCGACGAATTCCGGGATCCCCCCCACTCGGGAGGCGACGACCGGCGTTCCCTGCGCCAGGGACTCCAGGAGAACGAGGCCGAACGCCTCGTATTCGCTCGGAAGGACCGTGAGGGTCGCCTCGCGGTAGGCGGCGGCCAGAAGAGATTCGTCCGGGACATGCCCGAGCAGATGTACGCGGGATTCGAGGCCCAGTCCCCGGATGCGGGCCTCGACGGTCGCCCGCATCCCGCCGTCCTCGCCGATGAGGACGAGCTGGGCGTCGACCTCGTCGCGGGCGACGGTCGCGAACGCTTGCAGCAGCTCGACCAGTCCCTTGTTCGACGCGAGACGGCCGACGAAGAGGACGAAGGGCCCCGGGATACGATACCGGTCGCGGAACGCCGACGCTCCCTCGGGAGGGGGCGGGAGCGGCGAATACCCCGGCGGAATGATCTCGACCGGCGGCAGCGGCAGTCCGAGCTCCCGGAGGAGGCGCTCCTCCTCTCGGGTCTGCACGATGACGCGCGCCGCGGCCGCCACGACCGGGCCCGCGATCCGACGGTCGTACCATCCGCGGATCTGATGTCGCAGCCATCCGCCGTAGATCGACCAGATCGGGTGGAAGTGGGCCGTAAGGACGAACGGAGTTCCCGAATGTCGGCGGTACCGTCGAGCCACGGCGACATGGTTCGTTCCGTACGTGTGGGTGTGGAGCACGTCCGGCCGGTCGCGCGCCAGCGCCTTCTCGAGACCGCGGAAGAACGGGTAGTGCAGTTCGCCCGGGAGCGACCAGGCGGGCAGGCGGTGGATGGCGCCGAAGGGTGCGCGCTCCTCCCGCGGGACCGTGGCGGGAAGTCGCTGCATCGGGAACTCCCGGTAGAGGTCCGTCGTGTAGACGTCGACCGAGTGGCCCCGAGTACCGAGACGCGTCGCCAGCTCCGCCACGTGCCGCTCGACCCCTCCGGGGCCGGGCGGATACCGGGTCGAGAGCTGGGCGACCTTCACGGGAGGCGAAGTATCGCTCCCCTTACTTGACGGCGTGGGCGGCCGGGAACGAGGGCCTAGGAGAGGGTCTTCATCCCGGCGAGCCGCTGGGCGTACTTCTTGTAAACCTCGGTCGCGCGCGCGACGGACTCGATCTTCACGTACTCGTTGGCCTGGTGGGAGAGTTCCTCCTCCCCGGCGCCGAAGATCACGACCCTCGGGTTTACCTGGGTGTAGTGGACGGCTTCGGAGGCGTGGACGAGGACCGCGCTCTCGGCCTGCGCGACGTCGCGCAGCACCTTCACGTGCTCGGAGTTCGGGTCGATCTGCACGGCGGGCATCGAGAGGATCCGCCGGAGCGTGAACGGGGTCTTGATGCGACGCAGGTGCTCCTCGATCTCGTGGTAGAGCTGGTCCGGTGAGTAGGGCGGGGGGAACCGGATATCGACCTCTGCCGTGCACTTGTTCGGAACGACGTTGAGGCGCGTGCCGCCGTTGAAGGTGCCGACGTTGAGGGTCACGCTTCCGAGGTCGGGGTGCGCGATCCGCCCCTTGAAGGATTCGAGGCCCCGCAGGATCCGCATCATCTTGCCGATCGCGTTCTCGCCGAGATGCGGCATCGCCCCGTGAGCCGCCTTTCCCCGCGTCTCGATGGCGAGGTCGAGGACGCCCTTCTCGGCGTACGCGACGCGAAGGCCCGTCGGTTCGCCCACCACCACCGCCTTCGCGCGGCGCAGCGGGAGCGTCTTCGAGAGCGCCATGGCGCCCTGCATGGTCGTCTCCTCGTCCGTCGTGAACGCGAGAACGACCGGGATCTTCCGGGCGACGAGGTCCTGGGCCGCTTCGAGCATCGCGACCACGGTGCCCTTCATGTCCGCGGCGCCGCGGCCGTACATGCGCCCGGACGCGAGCTGGCTCTGCGAGAAGCTCCAGTAGTCCCCGACCGGGGGCGTGTCCAGGTGGCCGGAGAGAACGACGCCGCCCTGGCCGTACTCGGCGAGGAGCGACGGCGTCTGGGTATCGCCGAAGAGGGTGTTCCGCATGTGGATCTGATCCGTGAACGACTGGACGTAGTCGAGGACCTCCTGTTTGTCGGAAAACGGGTCGCTTGGGATCTTGATCAGCTCGGCGAGCATATCGACCATCTGGCGTTTCATCGGATCGGAAACCTCTCGCCGCTCGATACGCTCACCGCGAGCGAGCTACACTCGGGAATCGCAGGATGCGTCTTAATCTTTCATCCTAGGGCCGAGGGCCCCTCTGTCACCCCCGGCGGGGGGGCAGGGTCGCTTCGACGAGCGGCGCCTTCATCCTTCCGGAGGCGCGCTCGATGGCTCGACCGGAGGCGGATCGGGCGCCGTGGCCGGGGTCGGTGGCGGAGTCCGGGCGGCCATCGCCGGCTGGCTGTCCCCGCTCGCCCATCGTACGGTCGGGACGACGACGTGGCGACGTGCCTCGAGCCGGCGCCGGTAGCGCGTGAGGTCGCGGAAGATCTCGCGGACGACGTCCGCCAGGTCGCGCGTCCGTTCATAGCCGAGGGCGACGAGGTGCTCGTGGATCGGCCGGTAGTAGTGCTCCTCGGCCTCGACCCGCGGGTTGGGCGGATGCTCGATCGTCGGGTGCAGGCCGAGCTCGGTCGCGATGCGCGCCGTGAGTTCCGCGAGCTCGTTCACGGAGTACGCCGCGTCGAATTGGTTGAACACGCGGTACACTCCCGCGTCCGGTGGGTGCTCCACGGCGATCCGAAGCGACTGCATCGAATCTTCGAGCGCGATGAACCCTCGCTTCTGTTCGCCCCGCCCGTACGGGGTGATCGGGAGGCCCAGCACCGCCTGCGCGATGAACCGGTTGAGCGCCGTTCCCCACGTCTCGTCAAAGTCGAATCGGGTGAGGAGGCGGTCGTCGGTGATCTCGGGTGTCCGCGTCCCATAGATCACTCCCTGCATGACGTCGGTCGCCTTCAGGTTCCAGATCTTGGAAGCGAACATCACGTCGCCCGAGTCGAACACCTTGCTCCAGTGGTACCACGAGCCCGCCTGGCGGGGGAACGGCAGCCGCGCTTTGCGTCCGTTGAACTCGATGTCGAAGAATCCCTCGGGGATGTCGACGTCCGGGGTCCCGTACTCCCCCATCGTGCCCATCTTGACGAGGTGGGCGTCCGGACACGCCTCCCGCATGGCGTAGAGCAGGTGCAGGGTCCCGGTCAGGTTCTCCACTTGCGTCGCCACCGCGTGATGGACGTCGATCATCGAGTACGGGGCGGACCGCTGTTCGGCCAGGTGGACGATCGCGTCCGGTTTCTCCTGCTCCAGGACCCGGCGCACGAAGTCGTACTTTCCGAGGTCGCCTCGGTGAAACGCGAGTTCCTTGCCGAGGAGCTCCTTCACGGCCGCCTGCCGACGGGCGAACGACAGGATCGGCGTCGCGGACCAGCTGCCGACCTCGCGCACTCGCTTTCGCGTCACGAAGTTGTCGACCCCGACCACTTCGTGACCGCGCGCCAGGAGGTGGAGGGCGAGCGGCCAACCCGAGTAGCCGTCGATGCCGGTAACGAGGACCTTCATGGCGAGACCGTGGAACCCACGCACGCGCCCGCATTAAAAATCTGGCCGCGGCCGGTTCGCGGCCGGACTTTCAGGGGCCAAAAGGGGTTAAGCAGATGCGGACTCCGGCCCGATAGAGAGCGGAGGCGCGGCGGGATGGATTCGGACGGGGTGCGGATCGTCGACACGCGCGACGAACCGCTCAAGGGCGCGATGATGGTCGTCGGGTTTCCGACTCACGGTCTCGTCGGCTCGGTCGCCGCGTCGTACCTCGTCCACACCCTGGACATGAGCCAGGTGGCGTACATGGTCAGCGAGCAGTTCCCCCCGACCGTCATCATGGAGGAGGGCGTCGTCGGCGCTCCCGTCCGATTCTACGCGAGCAAGCTCGTCTGCGGCGTCGACCGCTCGTGCGATCAACTCGTGGTCGTGATCGCCGACATCCAACCGCCGGTGGGCATGCTGAACATCATGGGCCGGGCGCTCCTCGATTGGGCGGAAGCGAAGGGGATCCAGCTCGTCGTCGCGGTCGAGGGCCAACCGATCGAGGACGAGGCCCGGGGGGATGCTCGGGTCGTCGCCATGGCGAACCGCGCCGCGGCGCCGCTCCTCGAGAAGTACCACTTCGCCGCGGCGAACGGGGTGGTCACGGGCCTCGCCGGCGGCCTCTTGCTGGGGGCGATCGGCCGCACGACCCCGGTGCTCTGCCTGGTCGCGCAGGCGCACAAGGACTATCCGGATGCTCGGGCGGCGGCGAAGGTCATCGAGACGGTCAATCCGCTCGTTCCGCTGATGGTCCTCGACACGAAGCCGCTCCGCGACAAGGCACGTCAGATCGAGTCCGAAGTCCGGAAGACGTTGCAGCAGACCCGCGAATCGATCTCGAGCATGCGGACCGCCGAGTCCGAAGGGCCGGGTGAGATGTATCGCTGATACCGCCCCGGGGCCTACGCTCTACCACGTCCCGGACGACCGGCCCCCCGTCACCCTGCGCGGCTTCCGGCCGACCGACGTCCCGTTCATCTCCGCGATCGTCGCGGACGCGCTCCGCGAGCACTACGACCCGTCCCTCTACCAGTCGCTCAGCACGGAATGGCCGGACGGATTCCTGGTCGCCGCCGACTCCCACGACGTGCCGGTCGGCTTTCTCCTCGGGGTGAACCAGGTCGCCCGGGAGGCGCGGGTGCTCATGTTCGCGGTCGACCGGAACCACCGGACGCTCGGGGTCGGTGCGCTCGTGATGAACTCCTTCCTCGACCGGTGCCGCGGCCGGGGATACCGGCGGGTGACCCTCGAGGTCCGCGTCTCGAACGCCACGGCGATCCGGTTCTATACCCGGTTCCAGTTCTCCGTCATCGACCTCCTGCGGGCCTACTATTCGGACGGGGAGAACGGCTACCAGATGGCGCGAGAGCTCGCGTAAGACGATGCGCCCCGGGCGCAGGCGCTAAAGCCTAGCGGCTCTGATTGCCGCCCGATGCCCGCACCGTGGCCGACCGCTCGCGACCTGATGACGCCACGACCGCAGACGCTCCCCCATGACGCACCGATCGCGCGGGCGCTCGGGCTGATGCGCAGCAAAGGATTCCATGAGATCCCGGTCCTGCGGAACTCCCGACTCATCGGCATGATCACCTTCGAGTCGATCGCCCGTCGGGTCAGTCGTGCCCTCGACACCAAGGTCGAGCACATCCTGATCCTTGCCCCGCTCGTGACCCCCGCGACGCAGTTGCCCGAGGTTGCGGAGCAACTGCTCGCCTCCGGGCTGCGCGCCGCCCCGGTCGTCGGCCCTCGGGGCGAGCTCCTTGGCATCGTCAGCCGGACCGACCTGCTCCGGGCGCTCCCGAAGGTCCCCGAGGTCGTGCGCACCCGCGTCGAGGAGATCGCCCGGTCCGCGAGCCTCCTCGTTCACGAGAGCGACATGTGCCGGGACCTCATCGGACAGGTTCGCCTCCTCGAGGACCATCCGCTCCCGGTGCTCGACCGGAAGGAGCGACTCGTGGGCGCCGTCGGGATCGCGGACCTCGGTGCCGTGCTCTGGCGGCCCGTCGCCGGAGGAAAGAAGGATGTCCGCGCCGGTCGGCCGGCCCTCGACGTCAAGGTCGGCTCGATCATGCATTCGCCGGCGGTCACGGTCGAGGTAGGCACCTCCGCATCGGAGGCGGCGCGCCGGATGAACCGCGAAAAGGTCTCCAGTGTCTTCGTCGTGGAGGAAGGTCGTCGGCCGAGGATCGTCGGACAGACGGACCTGCTCGGCCTCGTGGTCGGCCGAGGGAAGGGCTCGAGCGGCACCGCCCGGGTCGAGGACGTCTACGTCGAGATCACCGGCATCCGCGGTTCGGGGGACCCGGCGCTTCTCGCGGAGATCGACCATCTGGTCGCGACCGGACTTCGACGGATCGCGCAGCATGTTCGCCCGACCCTGCTGAGCATCCACTTCGCCCCTCACGCGACCCACCGGACCAGCGACCTGACGGTCGAAGCGCGACTCCACACCGACGCCGGGATCTTCTACGCCTCGCACACGGGCTGGAATCTGCTCGCCGGCGTCTCCACCCTCATCGAGGAGCTGACGGGCCAGACGCAGCGGGTGCGCGAGGCGCGACGCCAGCGCGGTCGGAACGGACGTTCCCGGAACCCTCCGGACGAAAGTACGGTCGACGACCCGGAGCTCGAACGCCGGATCCAGTTCGCCACCGGGAACGACGGGTCGGACGAGGAGGAATCATGATCCCCGGCGGGCCCCGAAACGCCCGCCAGATGGAGCAGATGATGCGCCGTCTCGGAATGACGAGCGAGGTCGTACCGGACGTCGAGGAGGTCATCGTGCGGACCCGGTCCAAGGAGCACGTCTTCCAGCAGCCCGAAGTGACCGTGCTGACGATCCAGGGCGTCCGGACCTACCAGGTCGTCGGCTCGGCGGTCATCCGCCCCCGGGGCGTTGCGACCTCCTCCTCGGAACCCGCGCCGGCGCTGGCGGCCCCCGAAGGGCCTCCCGAGCAGGACGTCAAGCTCGTGATGGAGCAGGCGAGTGTCTCTCGCGAGGAAGCGCTCGAGGCGCTCCTCCAGGCGAAGGGCGAGCCCGCGGAAGCGATCATGAAGATCCTGACGCGGGGCGGGTAGGTGGACGAGCCCTCCGGTCCGGTCGCCCGAGAGTGCGTCGAGGGGTACCTCTTCGCGCAACCGCCGCTCGAGCTCCTCCTGTTTCGCCGGGGTCCGGCGCGCGGAAGGATCTGGGTGCCGATCAGCGGAAAGGTCGAACCCACCGACGCGGACCTCGAGTCGGCGCTCCGGCGCGAGATGACCGAGGAGACGGGGCTCACGCAGCCGCGTCGCATCCTCTCCCTCGACTGGCACGTACGGTTCCGGGTGGAGAGCGGCGAGACATGGCGACTGCATGCGTACGGGGTGGAGGTCGACCGGTCCTTCACCCCGGTCCTCAGCTCCGAGCACGAGTCGTACCGGTGGGTCCCACTCTCCGACGCCTCCGGACTCCTGCACTACGAGGACAACCGCGGCGCCGTCGTGCGGCTCGTCGAACGCCTCTCGGGGCCCCCCTCCCCAAACGCTTAGCGCACGGGCCGGCCCTTCGGTACCCGACCCATGTCGGACACGGACTCCTCGGACGTCGCCGTCGCGCCGGCGTCGCAGGTCTTTCCGACGGTCGGTCCCGATCTGTTCGCGGCGGTGCGGGCGGCCAAGCCGCATCGGGTCGTACTGCAGGTCCCCGCGGGCCTGGTCCGGAATGCCCACGACCTGGCCGCCCGGATCCGTGAGGAGACCGGAGTGCCGGTGGCCGTGGCGGCCCGTGCCTGTTTCGGGGCGTGTGATTTTCCCTCCCGAGACGAGGCGCCTCGGGCCGACCTCGCCATCGTGCTGGGCCACTCGCCGATCCCGAACGTTACGGTCGCACGCCCGACGTTCTTCGTGGAAATGCGCGACCCGGGGGGAGACCCCGAAGCGCTGGCGGCCACCGTGGAGCGCGCCGGTCTCCCCGTACGCCTCGGCCTCGTCGTCTCGGTGCAGCACCTCGACCTGGTCGCGCCGCTTTCTGCGGCCCTCGAACGAGGCGGGCGCACCGTCCGCGTCGGCCGAGGAGATCATCGCCTGGCGTACCCCGCCCAGGCGCTCGGATGCAACTACACGGGGGCCGAAGCGGTCGCCGCGGACGTCGACGCGTACCTGTTCGTAGGGACCGGCCGATTCCATCCGGTCGGGCTCGCCTTCGCGGTCGACCGGCCGGTGTGGTCCCTCGACCCGCTGCAGAACGTGATGGAGCCGCCCATCGACCGGGGCGCGCTCGTGCGCCGCCGCCAGCTGACGGTCGCAACGGCGCGGGACGCCCTCCGCTGGGGGATCCTGGTCTCCTCGTTCGCGGGTCAGAACCGGATGCCGACGGCCCTCGCGCTGCAGGAGCGCGCGCGGGCCCGGGGTCGCGAGGCGGAGATCCTCCTCTTCGACCGGCTCGACCCGCGCGACCTCGAAGGCCGAGCGCTGGACGCGTACGTCAACACGGCCTGTCCCCGGATCGCACTCGATGACGGCGAACTCTATGCGAAGCCGATCCTCACCCCGCCGGAGTTCCTGATGGCGCTGGGGGAGCTACCCCTCGAGCCGTACCGCTTCGACACCTACCACTAGCGTCGACCGATACCACCAAGCCCTGCGGACGCGGTATCGCTTCCCGTGAGACTCGCCGCCCTCGTGCCGATCGCATTGCTGGTCAGCGGCGCGTTGCTCCTCATCCTCGCCGTCGTCGAGGGGGGCGCTCAGCTCGCGGTGGTCGTCGTCGTACCCGTGTTCTTCGGCCAGTCGTGGGAGTTCGCCGTCGCGATCGTCCTCTTGGTCGCGGGATTCTTCACGCTCCCCCTGGCCTTCTCGACGTATGACGCGCCCGACCCGTCTCCCGAGGACGGGCCCGCGTCGACCTCGGGAGGGAGCGGCGGGCTCGTCCTGATCGGCCCGGTGCCAATCTTCTTCGGAAGCTGGCGGGGTGTCTCGACGCGTACCCGAGTGGTCGTGGCGATCCTCGGCGGAGCGCTCCTGGTCGCCTTCGTGCTGCTCCTGTTCTGGGCGCGGAGCTAACGCCGCCGCCGCAGCGTCGCGAGGAACCGCCGGTGCACCCGGAGGTCGTTAGAGAGTTCGGGATGGAACGTCAATCCCCAGAGTCCGCCGGCGCGCGCGCCGACGACCTCCTCCCCCCGCCAGGCGATCGGGGCGGCCTGCGGTCCCACCGCCAGGATCCGCGGAGAGCGAATGAACACCCCCGGAAAGGGGGGGCGTCCCAGTCCGTCGAACGTCACGGGGGCCTCGCACGATTCGCGCTGCGCCCCGTAGTCGTTGCGGCGTACTACGACATCCAGGGCCCGGAAGGTCGGGGGATCCTGCCCGGAAGCGCTCGGAGAGAGCTCCCGGGCGAGGAGGATGAGTCCAGCGCAGGTCGCCAGGACGGGAAACCCCTCCTGGAGCCGCTCCGCGAGCGGCGCCCATAGGCCGGCTTCCTCGAGGAGTCGGGCGATCGTGGTCGACTCCCCGCCGGGGAGGAACAGCGCGCCCACGTCCGCGAGGTCGCTCGGCGTTCGCACCGCGACCGCCGAGGAGGCGCCCACCAGTGTCCGGAGCGCCCGAAGGTGCTCCGGGACGTCGCCTTGGAGGGCGAGGACTCCGACCTTCATCCCGCGCCGCCGAGGCGGAGCTCGTCGAGGATCTCCTTCGCTCGGTCGAATCGGATCTGCCGGCCCTGGATCAATCGCTCCACGACCCGGTCCACTTCCTCCGGCCGGGCGCCGACGCTCACTGCGAGGTTCCGTGCATGGAGCTCCATGTGACCGCGCTGGATCCCTTCGGTCGCCAGCGCCCGCAGGGCCGAGAAGTTCTGCGCCAGCCCGACCGCCGCCAGCACCTCCCCCAGTTCCCGTGCGCTCTTCACGCCGAGCACCTTGACGTTCGCTTTCGCGGTCGGGTGCACGGCGGTGGCCCCTCCGATGAGGCCGACCGGCGCCGGGAGCTCGATCGTCCCGACGAGGTTTCCGTCCTTGTCCTTCTCGTACGTCGTGAGCGGAAGGACCACGGTACCCGCATCGGTCTCGCCCGCACGCCACGCCGCGTAGGTGTGGGCGCCACTCTCGATCGCCCGGAAGTCGTTGCCGGTCGCGATCACGACGCTCGAGATCCCGTTCATGATCCCCTTGTTGTGGGTCGCGCACCGGAACGGGTCGGCGACCGCGAGCGCGTAGGCGTCGAGGATCGCGTCGACCACTTGGGGCCCGGTCGCGGTATCCGTCTTCAGCAGCTCCGCCGGGAACGTGGCATGGGCGCGGGCGAGCCGGTGGATCGCCAGGTTCGAGATGATGCGCAAGACGACCCGGCCGCCGGTGAGCCGCGCGAACTCGGGGGCGAGCGCTTCGCACATCGTGTTCACGGCGTTCATCCCGCCGGCGTCTCGCGCGTCGACGAGCAGGTGGACGACGATCATCGTCCCCCGGGGGGTCGGCAGGATCCGGACCTCGAGGTCCTTCGCCCCGCCGCCGAACTTGACCAGGACCGGGTCCTTCGCGTTGGCGGCCGCGAGCAGCTCCTCGCGTCGATGCAGGATCCGCAGGCGGGCCGCGACCGGGTCGGGCACGTCCAGCACCTGGACCTGGCCGATCATCACCGGGGTGGTCGTCTGCGCGAAGAATCCTCCGCCCGCTCGGGCGACCTTCGCCGCGTTCGATGCGGCCGCGACGACGCTCGGTTCCTCGATCGCCATCGGGACGAGGTACTCCTTGTCGTTGATGCGGAAGTTCGTCGCGATCCCGAGGGGCAGCGGCATCACGCCGATGACGTTCTCGATCATCCGGTCGAGCGTGGACGGGTCGACGCCGGGGGGGAACTCGAACGAGCGGGCCTCCTCGTCCGTGAGGCCGGCCCACTCCTGGACGAACGCTCGACGCTCGGCGATACTGCGGCGGTAGAATCCCGGCACCTCGGATGTTCGCGTCACTTGCCGACCCTCACTTACTCGGATTTCCCCACGGCAACCTCGGGAGAAGTGAGCGCTGCGGTCGGTTGCCGCGCGACGATCACCTTGGCCGGTCGAAGCAGCCCGCCGAAGAAGCGGTACCCTTGCTGAACGACCTCGACGACGCTCCCGTCCGCGACTCCGGCCGGCGCCGC
>Ga0209274_10000880_pt1 | contig 16252 bp, 7 predicted proteins | sample HubBroMetageREF1_FD_188343 | JGI IMG/M metagenome (GOLD analysis project Ga0209274, IMG submission 188343) | Reference soil microbial communities from the Hubbard Brook experimental Forest, New Hampshire, USA - Hubbard Brook CCASE Soil... | ecosystem: Environmental > Terrestrial > Soil >...
TTACCGAAGCAATGTCCGCCGGCAATGAGCGCAACTGTTTCCTCGTCATTCATCGCCATGCGGGCGAAAGTCTCTCGGATATCCCGTGCCGCGGCAATCGGATCCGGCTTTCCATTCGGCCCTTCCGGATTCACATAAATCAGCCCCATTTGCACGGCCGCGAGCGGTTTCTGAAGATCACGGTCGCCGGTGTAGCGCTCGTCCGCCAGCCACGTGCCCTCCGGACCCCAAGAAATGTCCTCTTCGGGCTCCCAAACGTCCTCGCGCCCGCCGCCGAAACCGAATGTCTTGAAACCCATCGACTCGAGGGCGACGTTGCCGGCGAGAATCATGAGGTCGGCCCAGGAGATTTTTCGCCCATACTTCTGCTTGATCGGCCAGAGCAGCCGGCGCGCCTTGTCGAGGTTCACGTTGTCCGGCCAACTATTGAGCGGCGCGAAACGCTGCTGACCGGCGCCGGCACCGCCGCGGCCGTCGCCGATGCGGTACGTGCCCGCGCTGTGCCACGCCATGCGAATGAACAGCGGCCCATAGTGGCCAAAGTCGGCCGGCCACCAGTCCTGTGAGTCGGTCATCAAGGCATGCAGATCCTTGACCACGGCATTTAGGTCGAGCGTCCTGAACTCTTTCGGGTAATTGAACTCCTTACCCATCGGATCGGACAGCGGGGAATGCTGGTGCAGGATGTTCACGTTTACCTGATTCGGCCACCAGTCGGCATTCGTGTAGGATTTGCGAGCGCCGTGCGCTACCGGGCACTTCGATTCGGCTGCAATGTTTTTAGCTTCGGGGACAACACTCCCCGACGAATTCGCGAGCGTATTTTCCATAATGTTTTCTTCCTTCGAATATGATTAGCTACTGCCTGAAAAAGTTACTTTTTGGCGCTGCAGCGGCGGCAGAGGCCAAAGACCTCGACCAACGGCTGCCTCAGATCAAAGCCGTCCGGCAGATGCCGGGACAGCCGTTTGAAATCGATGAACTCTCCTTCGATGTCCTGCACCGATTTGCAGCGGGAGCAGACCAGGTGGTGATGAGGTTTGAGATTGCCGTCGACGCGCAACGTGGTCGCATGAGGAGTGACCTCTCGCAGCAACCCACACTCGATGAAAAGCCGCAGATTGTTGTAGACCGTGGCCAAAGAAATAGATGGAATGCGGCGCCGGACCGCGCCGCAAATGTCTTCCGGGGAATAGTGTCCGTGGGAAGCGATGACGGCCTCATAGACCACCTGACGCTGGTGCGTGACCGCCAAACCGTGCTTCGCGGCCAGTTCACGGAACTGTTCATGGGTGAGACGCATGATTATCGGATGAGAATGATTATAAAACGACCCAGAGCCGTGTCAACCGAAAAATCATTCTTGTGACCTCGAAGAGGGCGGGCGGCCGCAACACCAGATTGTGGCTCAGTTGCCACGAGCAGCGTCGGGACCCGCTTCTGGGATGGATTGCCGGAAAACAGGAAGTGATCGGATGCCAGCGTGCACCGTTACAAGCTCGGACACTGGCAGAAACTCTCGCAGGCAGTACCCGAAAAGCCGGTCCGACCAGTCCGGATCAACTGATGTAGACTCTCTCAGTGAAACGGGCATAAGAGTTCAGGCTGCGAACCTCCCGCAGTTTCCACAGATTTGGCCCGAACAACAGTTTCGCTGGATTCAGGTTGTCGCTCGCGGAATTAGATGGTTCATGAGGCCTGAGCAAGATGATATGAAGAGTCGTTCTGGCAGGCGATTAGCGCTCCTTGTGGCTGTGTTCGGGTTGCTCGTTACCGGCGCGGCAGGCCAGAAAGGACCGACATTAGTTGCTGGTCAGCCATCTCCAGATGAGCCTGCAGCTTCGTCACAGGGAGCGGCAAAGTTCACCGATACGACTTCCGCCCTGGGTTTAAAGTTTGAATACATTGCATCGCACACGTCCAGAAAATACTTGATCGAGACAATGGGCTCTGGAGTTGCCCTGTTCGACTACGACAACGATGGACGTCTGGATATCTTCGTAGTGAATGGTGCGCCACTCAGCGATCCCACGCCTAAAGGGACGATTCCGCAAAAAACGGGACCCAAGTATTGGAATCGGCTCTACCACCAAAAGCAAGACGGTACATTTGAGGATGTAACAGAAAAAGCCGGGCTGCAGGGCATGGGCTACGGCATGGGTGTTGCGGTAGGGGATTACGATAACGATGGTTATGAAGATTTATATGTCACCGCATACGGTGGGAACAGGCTCTACCACAATAATGGGGACGGCACATTCACAGATGTGACGGAGAAAGCAGGCGTTGGCGGGAGCGGGTGGTCCACCAGCGCGGCGTGGGTCGATCTGGATGGAGACGGATTGCTTGATTTAGTCGTGCTCCGATACCTGCAATGGGATTTTGACGATATCTGGTGCGGCGAGCACAGAGAAGGCTACCGAGAGTACTGCCATCCGGATTATTTCCGTGCGATTGCGCCTTTGGTGTATCACAACGATGGGAATGGACACTTCACGGAAATCGCGCACAAAGTGGGCCTGGCGCTGCCCGGCAAGGGATTGGGCATTGCTTTCGCGGACTATGACCACGACGGCCACCTCGATCTCTTTGTCTCCAACGACTCCATGCCCGAATTTCTTTACCACAACAAGGGAGATGGCACATTCGAAGAGGTTGGGCTCAGCTCCGGCGTCGCTTTGGATGGCGAGGGTCATTCCTACGCGGGCATGGGTGTGGACTTTGCGGATTACGACAACGATGGTCTGCCCGACTTGATCGTCACCGACCTGGCCAGTCAGATGTACGCGCTTTATCGCAACGATGGCGATGGCACTTTCACCTACAATACCTATCCTTCCGGAATCGGACGCATGACCATGAAGCACTCCGGTTGGGGTGTGCGCTTCTTTGACTATGACAACGACGGGTGGAAGGATCTTTTCATCACCCAGGGACACGATTTGGATACGATCCAACTGACTTTTCCGGACCTTGGTTACAAGGAGCCGATGTTGCTGGCAAGAAATACCGGCAAGGGTTTCGTGGATGTTTCGGCGCAAGCTGGAGACATTTTTCAAAAATCGATGGTGGGACGCGGACTGGCCATCGGCGATATCGATAATGACGGACGGTTGGACGCTGTGGTGACCAGCAATGATGGAGGCCTATACGTCCTGCATAATTCGACTCAAACCCAGAACCATTGGTTAACCTTGGAACTCGTCGGGCACCAGAGCAACCGGGATGCGATCGGCGCAGAAGTAAAGGTGGTCACCGCGAAAGGCTCGCAATGGGCCACAGTGACGACGGCGGGCAGTTATCTTTCTTCGAGTGACAAGCGCGTGCACTTCGGTCTGGGATCGGAGATGGTGGCCGGAACCATCGAAATTCATTGGCCGAGTGGGATTCGTCAGACGCTCAAAGACGTCCGTGGAGATCAAATCCTCCAGGTAGAGGAACCATTGGCAGGAGCGACGGGAAAAAGCCCTTCCCCGCAGAGCCACGCCCCTCGAGAATGATTCTCTTTCCGTCGGCTCAGGGTTTCTTGGGAGTCGCCGCGACTGAAGTACCCGATCCTTCTGTCAGTGTGTGGATCGCGTCTATGGATAAATTATCGAAATGCTCCGTAAGCCCGCTGGGCCAGCGCACTTGTGCGTCATCAAGCATGAGGGCGGAGCCCAGACCGAAGTGCACGCGTAAATCGTTTTGGGAAATGTAGCTCGAACCACTGCGCACTTCATCCACCAGGATTCTCTTCCCCACCTTGACGGTGACCTTGGCGCCGATTCCGTCACGATTGGAGCGGGTTCCCACAGTTTTGAAAGCGATCCAGTGATTTCCGGAACGCACCGTATTGATCAAAAGACTTGGTTTTGCATAAACATTGTTGATGACCACGGAAAGTTGCCCATCGTTCCAGAGATCGCCCACCGCCAGGCCGCGCGCCGAGGTAGCGATGTTAATCCCAGGTCCTGCCACGGCTGAGATGTCGGTGAAGGTGGCGTTTCCGTTGTTGTGATAAAGAAGGCGCGGTTCCATATAACTACTAGCCAGGTGAAACTTGTCGACCTCCGGATAGACATGCCCATTGGCGAGGATGAGATCGGGCCAGCCATCATTGTCGAAATCGAAAAACATGGTGCCCCAACCCAGGTATTGCGTATGCAGGCCGAGTCCCGCGGTGAAGGTAACGTCCGAGAAATTTCCGTCCCCATCATTGCGGTAGAGGACCGGGGTGTCATCGGAGAAGTTAGTCTTAAAAATATCCAGCCGGCCATCGCCGTTGTAATCGGCGATGGTCGTGCCCATTCCCGCCTGCTCGCGGCCATCTTCGTTGAATGCAACCCCCGCCATTACCGCAACGTCGGTGAAGGTACCATCGCGATTGTTGTGATAGAGAATGCTGGGGGCGCTGTCGCAGGCGATGTAGATATCCGGCCAGCCATCACCGTCAAAATCGAAGGTGGAAACGCTCATCCCGTAATGTCCATTGGTCTGGTCAATGTGGGCCTTGGTGGTGACATCTGCGAAGGTGCCATCACCACGATTCTCATACAGAATATTTTTCGCTTTGGGCAGACCGCGTGGTCCACACATCACCGGCACACCCTTCCACACGCAAGAGCTGCCCTCGCCAGGGACCGGGGTAGTGGATACATCGAAGTCGACATAATTAGCGACAATCAGGTCTAGCCGGCCGTCGCGGTTGTAATCGATGAACGCACATCCGCTTCCCCAAGCCTTTCCTGATCCGGCCACACCCGCCTTCTCGGCCACTTCAGTGAAAACGCCATGGTCATTGTGATAGAGACGATTCTTCCCGTAATACGTAACGTACAAATCCTCCCAACCATCATTGTCGTAATCGCCGACGCAAACTCCTTGGCCCCATCCCGTGGCAACGAGACCGACTTTGGCGGTGACGTCCGTGAAAGTGCCGTCATGATTGTTGTGATAGAGATGGTTGGTGGGAGCTTGGTCGGCAGGGAATCCTTCCAGTGTGGTTCCGTTCACGATGAAAATATCGGGCCAGCCGTCATTGTCATAATCAAAGATGGCCACGCCCGTCCCGGTGGTCTCGATGATGTATTTCTTGGTATCCGTCCCGCCAAATACATTTATGGCTGTCAGACCAGCTTTTTCCCCGATGTCGATGAAATTTGCAATGCCTGAATTGTCGGCAGCTTTCTGAGCTGGAGTCTGAGAACGCGAAGGGCCGCTGAAGAGCAGGATCAACACGGCAGGCCAAAGCAATATTTTCTGGAAGAGCATTCTCGGGGTCCGTAGTGAAGGAGGTCTTGACAAGATTGTAACTCCCAGGCGCTATTTTCCCGGACCCTCGGGCGGAACTTGCCACTGCGGAACGAAGAAATCACCCATAAGATCACCTGCAGGGACGACAGGTGCTTCCGCGGAAGCGTCTGCGTACCTCGCCGCATTCTTCGCGTCGCCAGCCCGCCGATAGGCTTGACTTAGGAGTCGCTTGGCCTGCGTGTTGCCAGGATCAAGGCGAAGAGCTTCCTGAAGTTCAGCAATTGCCTCGTGCACTTGGCCCAGGGAGAATTCCATCTTGCCCAAATTCAAGTGGGCTTCGGCGCTATTCGGATTCAATTGAATGGCATCCCGAAAAGCGGCCAACGCTTCAGACCGCTTACCCTCGCGATCAAGGGCCAGCCCCCGAAAATAGCTGATCAAGAACTTGGGCCCCAACTTCTTCTCCGCATCGCCAAGCTCAGCCGCTGCCTCCTCGGCGCGGTCGGTTCTAAGCAAGACCTGCGCCAATCCGATGTATCCCGTCGGAAGCGGATCGCCCGCCGTCACAAGATCGCGAAACACACTTTCCGCCTCGGCATAGCGGTCAGCGGCCAGGTATGCCGCACCCAACCGTAAATGCAAAGCATAAGACTTCGGGTTGGCACCAAGTCCACTTTGAGCCGCGGTGATTGCCTCCGAATAGCGGCCCAGTTCCATCAACTCGCGGGTCAAGTTAAGCCAATGCTCTTCCTCGCCGGGAGCGAGGGTAGCAGCCTGGCGAAAAGCATTGATTGACCGCTCTCCCAGAGCCAGGTGGGCGCTGGCGATGCCGATCAAAGACCAACCCTCGGCAGTTTCAGTCGACTTTGAGGTTTCAGGGGGCAGAGAGTCGCGATAGACGTGTGCCTGTACGAGCGCCTTTTCATCGTTTCCGGCCAGCAAGTAGATGAGAGCCAGATCAAATTGAGCCCACGTTGCTTGAGCTGGCGAGTGCCCCCCGCTTAATTTCTGAATGAGACCGATCGCGGAGTCGTTCTCGTGGATGGACAGCAACAAGGAAGCCACTTGGACTGATTGGGTTTCGCCCAAAGGCACTTTCTTGAGTTGCTCAAGGGATCTGCGGGCATTTCCCGGGCGCCCGAGCGCAATGTATCCGGTCGTGACTTGGATGAGGAACGCGGCGTCAGCCGGCAACGGCTGACGGGACAGTTCCAATTCATGGAAGGCTGGTTCGTACTGCTCCGCGTCCAGTTCCACCCGACCGAGATAGTAGTGCGCAAAAGAGTCGTCGGGGGAAAGTCTTACCGCATGCTCCAAGGCCTCGCGGGCCGACACCAGCTGGTGTTCGGTCCATCTGAGAAATCCCAGGTTGCGATAGGCATCTTCCAGAACTGGATCGAGGCGAATCGATTCTTGATATTCGGCGGCAGCCTCAGCATTCTTGCCCATCCGGACGAGCAAGATCCCGCGAAAATTACGAACCCGTGCGTCATCCGGGTGTTCGCGTTCCGCAGCGCTGAGCTCTTGAAGAGCATCCTCAAGCCGATTCTCTTTCAGGGCCGTCAGACCCCTCTGAAATGCATCTTCCTGCTGGGATACTTGATTGGCGGCTCGGTCGAGAGAACCTGCGCACACATAGTCCACATGGGAACAGAGAGAGAAAAGGAGGATCAGGAAGTATCGCATGCTATGGGTCTTGAGCCGATTTTGTTACTTGCCCCAAACGCTCCGTTTGTTTTTCGAGCTTATCGTGCGATTCACGATTCAAGGTGGTGGAGAGAGCAAATTCACGCATCGCCTTATCTTTCTCGCCCAAGGCTTGGTAAACCCTCGCCAGCTTGTAGTGAACCGAACCATCGTGATCGTTGGATAGGGCAATCTTGAAGTGGTCTTCGGCCTTCAGGTAGTCGCCGAGCTCCGAGTATGCAGTGCCCAAATCACGGTGTATATCGGGATTTTCGGAATCAGCCGCCAGCGCACTCACGAGAAACGGCAAGGCCTTGCTGGGTTGATGTTCAATCAGATAGGTGTCCCCCAGGTCATGCAACGCACCCGGGTGCCGTGGATTCAGCGCGAGTTCGGCCTCGAGTTCAACACGTGCTTCAGGAACTTTGAGGTCCTTCCATAACACGTGGCCCAAACTGTAATGTAGGTTCGGGACGGATGGCTTCAATGCAATGGCAGCGCGGTACTCTTCAATGGCTTTTCCATCATCTCCTTTCGTCGCCCCTAGGTCGCCCATCAGCTGATGCAAGCGATACGAATTCGGTTCTGCGTGGTAAAGCTGGAGATAAGCGACTGTAGCCAGTTTTTCATAGCAACGCGCGCGCCAGTAGGCCGCCTCAGCCGAAGCGCTTTCTGCCGCCGGTGATCCCTCCAGGGTCTTGAGGGCAGCCTCAGACTGCCCCGCTTCCAGCAATGCACCCGACACTGAAAAACGAAGTTCAGCTGAGGACTGCGAAGTCAAAACCTTCCTTGCGCAGGGCGCGATCTTGGAAAACTCCTCGTGCTGGAGCGCGCGGTCGACATCTGCTTCAGTGCAGTCGATGGCAGCAACATCCTCCTTCTTGGCGGTGGAAGCTGCAAGGTTAGACTCCACCTCGGCTTGAGAGACGTTCCCGTTTTGTTCGGCGAGAAATGCCAGCGCCAAGTGCGCAGCCGGGGAATTCCGGTTTTGCAGATCTTCCGTGAGCTCCTGGATTTTTTCACGGGCGGAATCGGGGAGTTGTTCGAGGGCGGAATCGCCGAATCCAGCTTCGCGGAGGCCCAGGATCTTCTCCGATTGCTCCAAGTCGATGACCACCGCTTTCTCCCAATCCTCGAGAGCGGCATCCACATCGTCCTGGATCAACCTGGCTTCGCCGCGACGCACCAGGGCACGCAGATTGTCGGGATCGCGGCGCAACTCCTCATTAAATTCCTGAATTGCCTTATTCACTTTTCCCGCACGAAGAAGAACTTGACCCAGCTCGGCATGCAATCCGGCAGGGTTCGGCGAAGCCGCGAGTGCCTTCTGAAAATGAACCACGGCGGAAGGCCATTCATTGCTCGAGGCATAAGTCTCCGCGGATAGCTGTTCGCTGCGAGCAGAGCCTGGAGCAACTTTCTCGAGGTGCGCCACCTCTTGTTTCCCCAGCCGTTCGTAAGCGCTTCCCAGAAGATAGAGAAGATCGACGTCCTTGGGTTGCAGCTCCAGCGCGCGGTGGAGAGTGACAACTTCGGCTTGTAGTTGGCCGGAGATCTCTTGCGCAGTGGCCAGCCAGAGCCGGGTATCCGGCCGACCAGGTTCCGCTTGAAGCGCTGCCTTAAGATAGGGGATGGCCTTCGCACCTTCGCCCAACTTGCAATAGTCCACTCCCAGGAAGAAATTAGCCCCGACCAGCGCCGGTTTGATTCTTAGCGCGCGGCGAAATTCTGTCATCGCCTCCGGAGAACGATCTTCCAGCTGATAGACCAATCCGAGGTTCATATGGACTTCCGCGAAATCAGGGGCTAGAGCGAGCACGGCCTGGAATTCACGCTCTGCCGTGCCGTAATCCTTATCGTGCTGAGCCTGTTGGGCGGTGGCAAAATGGGACTGGATCTCGGATTTTCTTGTGCTTGGTGGCACGGTCTGTCCTGTCAACTTCGAGGCCGGGGTTATCAGCAGCACGAGCAGAGCGAACAAAATCTGGGGTCGCAGCGTAATATGGCCCATCGCCATCGACTGCACGCTGATGATTGAGTTCCACATACTAACAATGAGGCTATGCACCCCAGTTCCGAGGATTGCGCGGCAGGGATTCCTGTTGTCTTTCGAGTTGCGCGAAACCTCAAAGACAAACGAATCTTCTGCAAAAGTATAGCAAGCTGCTCCATGCCAGGTTTAGAAAAGACATTATGATTCGGACTCTGCCACCCGCTTCCATTTGCGCACACGCGCCTGCTTGTGTGGCTTTGCGTCGTAGCAGTTGCGGCGGTGCCCTTTTGGCTGGCTCGAGTCGAAGGCAGGGTGGCGCCCGGAGCGCTGAATTCCGGAAAATGCAAAGAGTGGCCAGGATTCAAGCCCGATGTTCCACTTGCTACCGTATGCGACGGACGGCGACGAGAGTCGTGGAATTCGGCGCCCCGGAAACTGTCCGAGATCGAATCAGAGCTTCAAACCAGATATTTTGAGAAAGGTCTGCCGTGGCAGAAATTCCGAGCGTGCTCATGAGTTGACGCCGATTTTGTTCGTCCGCCAGGAACTGACCGGCTGCCTCCGTTCCTTCCTGTTGCAAACCCTGCAGCGCCAATACGCTACCGTCGTGAGTCCCATTGGGAAGAAGAGAAATGGTCGCGTAGTCTTCTCCCATCGTTCCTGTCCACCGTAGGCCTTCATATTGCGGCTGTTCCCCAGGTAACGGGCTCTTGTTCACAAATACTTTGGCGCTTTTCCCGACGACGCTTTCACTCTCCCGGAAGTTGAGCTTGTCCTGGAGAAGCGTTACCCAGGGATTGGACCCGGGGCTTCCAATAAGAACGCAGTTATTGTGGTCCAAGTCGCGCATCCTCAAGTCCCGCGGGTAGCGCACCAGCAACTGCGTTTCCAGGGGGCCGGCAATCTTGTACAAGGAGGCGACATTGGCCACATCAGCGAACGAAGTGAGCGTCGAATTTGAAATATACTCGCTCAAACGAGCATCGGCCGCACCAACCTTGGCGACTTCGAGGCTGCGCAGAAATTCCCGGCGAAGATACTGGTCGAGAGATCCAGTCTGACCGGCGAGGATACGCGCCATCCCATAGTTGCTATCCGCGACCACGATGATGGTCTGGTGCTTGGCATCAAAGATCTGGGAGAAAGGCCAGGGAAGAGCGGAGGGGGCTCGCGCCGCGCTGGCCGTTCGGTGCGTAATGACCCCGTACACCAACACGGCGCACACCACGGTCAGGATGCCGCATAGGATCCAAGGTAACATCGTGCGGTGACGCCAAGCCAAAACTGGAGTCGCCAGCGATTCAAGCGCGGCGGGGCCGGAGTCAGCTTTATGAACCGCTCGGAAGACCGGGGCATAGGAGCCCTTGGGTATCTCCAGGATAACCGGCTCATTACGGCCTTCTTCATCGAAATACTCATGAAGCTTCAGGCGAAGTTGCCGCACGTGAACCCGTACGGAGCTGTCCTCTAGGGTGGTGTAATCGGAAGGTTTGTGGAAGAGCAAGCTACCGATGTGATGCTCAGTCAACTCGTGCGCATTGCCGAGCAGGGTCTGTTCGACGACGTAATGCAACAATTCGCGCAGCCGCGTGCTTTTCTGAAACGATGCACTCGACACAATTCGTTGTACGAGCTGCCAACGCTCATCCGTGGGGCGGGCTCCCATAGCGGGTTGATGGGAGGTGCTCATGAATGTGTCAGGACTGTGTCAGGCCGATGACAATCACTTCTCTCTAAATTAAACGGAGAAATGCTACCACGATTAGATTTTCAGATCAAATGCCTAAGTCTATTCTTCCCAACTGTTTCTGCGAGCCAAACCCCAGCTGGCCCTCGCTCGATCTCACATGTGATTCACCGGCGCGCACCCATGAATTCACGTGTTACACCCTTTTCTTCGAACAACAAATAGGGCGAGCATACGTCCACTGTGTCTAGTACAAAAGCGCTAGTGTGGGCCTGGGTGGCGATTTTGGCCTGTTTGGGGTAGTCAGTTCTGAGTCTGAGAGTTCAACTTCGGAAAATCGGGTCCTGAGCCTTCGCCAGTTTTTGAGCGCAACTGGGGGGAAATCCATGAAAAGATTCATTTACGCTTTTGCGTTGATGGTTTTGGCATCCACGGTATGTCTTCTTGCCCAGACTACGAACGGCAGCATTCAGGGCACGGTGACCGATCCGAGTGGTGCCGTGATCGGCGAAGCCACCGTGACTGCTCGAAACCTGGATACCGGTCTCACGATTACGACTGCGGCCACCGACGCCGGGCTCTATTCCTTGGCGAACCTTCCGCCCGGCCGGTACGCCGTTACGGTCCAGGGACCGAACCTGAAGAAATATTTGCGGGAAGGCGTCACGGTGGCGACGGACGCTACGGTTGTCTTGGACGTTCAGATGCAGCTTGGCGCGGTCTCTGACACCGTGACGGTGAACGCCGACGCCACGCAACTTGAAACGGAGACTTCCGATATTGGTTCGACTGTGCAGCCGTCCCTGATCCAGAATTTGCCGTTGGAGGTGGCTGGCACGGTCCGCAACCCCGTTCAATTCATCGAACTTGTCCCTGGATTCGTGGGGCAAATGAGCAACAATGCGGGGGACAACGCATCGGATGACTTCAAAGTGGACGGCGGTCAGGAAGGCGGTACTGACATTCTTGTGGACGGCGTTTCCATCTCATTGGTTTCACCTAACACACAGATGAACAAAGGTGTTTCGACGGAAGGCGTGCTCGAATTTAAGGTGCTCACCAGTAATTTTTCTCCTGAATACGGCGAATCCGGAGACGGCATTGTGAGTCTCACGATGAAGTCCGGCACGAATAACTGGCACGGCTCGGTTTATGATTATCTTTTTAACCGCACGCTGAATGCCAACAGCTGGTTCAATGATACCGCGGGCTTGAAAAAATCGGTCAATACTCAGAACGACTTTGGCGCCACTGCAGGCGGTCCGATTCGAATTCCCCATCTTTATAACGGGCACGACAAGACGTTCTTTTTCTTTGACTATGAGGGATACCGCTTTAGAACCGGGGGCAGTTCAGCCATCAGCGTTCCTAACGCAGCCTTTCAGAGTGGCAACTTTGCCGCGGACTGCACGACAGGATTCACAGCAGGGGGTATCTGTACCACTTTAGCTCAGCAGCTTTACGATCCCACCACGCAAGCTCCGATCCCTGGAAACGTCTTGACTGCCGATCCGAACTTCACGCTGAGCACGGTGATGAGCAAGGTTTTCACCTTTCTGCCGAAAACGACCAGCGCTCTCACCAATAACGTGATTAACACTACGATTAACAGCACAACCGCGAATCTTTTTGATATCAAAATCGATCACAACATCTCGAACAAGCAGAGGATTTCCGGTGGCTTCGACTACGACAACACGAACACGGGCGGTAATTCAAACCTGGGACCCATCTTCGGCGAGGCCATTCCGCAGAACACCCGATATGTGCGTTTCAGCGATAACTACATTTTCAAGCCTTCGGTAGTGAACCAGTTCCTGGTTGGATTTAGCCGCCGTTTCCGCGGCGAAATCTCCGATAGCGTCGGCGGCGATTATCCCGCAAAGATCGGACTCACTGGGGTATCGCCCGTGACCTTCCCATGCATTAAGTTTATCGGAGCCGGATCGAATTACGAGAATTTGCTTAATAACTGCGGTGATTCGGAATTCGCGGACAACGTTTACCAGATGAATGATTCCGTCAGTTGGGTCAAAGGCAAGCACAACATGAAATTTGGCGGTGAGATCCGCGCACTGGAATTCAACGTGCGGCGGCTCACGCAGGCCTCCGGCGAATTCGATTTTAACTCCGTTCAGACCAGCCTGGGTGGAGTCGGCGGAGACCCGGTAGCAAGTTCCGAATTCGGCCTGGTGAATTCGGAAACCCTGAATTACGGCTCCTTCAGCGGGGTGCGTTACAAAGACTATTCCTTCTTTGCCCAGGACACGTACAAGCTGAATACCCGTTTAACTCTGAATTACGGCTTGCGGTACGACCTTGACATCCCAGCCAGTGAAGCATTCGATCGCTTCTCCATGGTTGATCCCACCCTGCCGAATCCCGGTGCCGGCGGCATTCTCGGAGCCTACACATATTATGGAAGCGGGCCCGGCCGGAACGGACAGACTCGTCCGCAGGATACCTACCATAAGGCGTTTGGTCCCCGCATTGGCTTTGCATACAGCATCGACGCCAAGACCGTATTACGTGGCGGTTATGGTATCTTCTACCAACCGCTCAAGGAAGGATCGTTTGCCGACCAGGACGGCCTGGGATTTTTCAACAAGCAGACGATTACGCCAACCAATGGCGGCCCCATCCAAATTGATGATCCCATTGAGCACTTTTTCCCCGTTTCCGGACCCTTTACGCCCGACGGGCAAAACGGCGCCAACGGAGTCATTACCGTTCCCGCAAACACCGGACGCCCTGCCGACATCCAAACCTGGAATCTTGACGTACAACGGCAACTCGCTTCGAACTTGATGCTGAGCGTGGCCTATGTCGGCTCTAAGGGCACTCACTTGGTGGCCTTAAACATTATTCCTAACCAGGTGAATCCCAAATATCTTTCGCTTGGCAGCGACTTGCTGATGAATGTCACGTGTCTTACCAGCGGAACCTGTCCCAATGCCATCGCGGCTGGTGTCACGGTGCCTTACGCCGGCTTCACTGGAAATATCAATCAAGCCCTTCGACCCTTTCCCCAGTACGGTGATTTCAACCAGGAAGATAACTCCTTTAGTCCGGATCGGACCGGCAACTCCACCTACCATGCGATGCAATTGCAGGTGGATAAGCGCTTTGCCCAGGGACTGAGCTTCCTGGTGGCTTATACGGTTTCGAAGAACATCACCGATGCCGATTCATCCGGGCCCGGCGTTTCAGGATTCATCGGCACGGGTAGCTACATTGGCCAGAATTCCTATGATCGGAAGGCGGAAAAGGCGGTTAGCGAGCTCGATATCCCGCAAAGCCTGGTAGCGAGCTTTTTCTATGAATTGCCCTTTGGGCATGGAAAAGCCTACCTGAACGGAAACGGAATGGTGGACCGCACCGTGGGCGGCTGGTACGTCTCCGGCGTCGCCCAGTACAAATCGGGACAGCCTACAGAGGTATACAGCAATTGTTTAGACACCGCTGGCACCGTCTTGTTTGGCGGATGCGAATTTACCGGAGCTGCGCGTGTAAACGTGGCTGCGGGAGTCACCGAGACCAACAAAAGCAATTTCAACCCCTTCACAACTCCATTCTGGAATCCCGCCGCATTTTCAGCTCCAGCTTCTTTTACGTTTGGCGACGAGTCCCGGTCCCTTGCCGCTGCCAGGGGGTTCGGAACCCGGGACGAAGACTTCACGCTCGGCAAGAAAACCAGGATTTTCGGCGAGAGAGCCGTGGTCGACTTCAAGGCGGACTTTTTCAACATCTTTAACCGCCATGTCTTTCAAGTGGGTAACGGAAATCTGAGCACTCCATTTTCTCCTCCGGGCGGTCCCAATTGCACTGGCCAAGTCTTTGCCTGTGGCTTCGGTGCCCTCACAGGTACACAAAATCCGCGATATATTCAACTTGCCTTGAAAATTCAATTCTGAGTCGGCGATGCTCTGCCCCGGCTTTCGTCCGGGGCAGAGTTCGATTCATCATTCTCATACCGTGGTTCCGGCCAAATGAATGTTCTCAATCGGCGAATCTTTGTAAGAACGCTTCTGGCGACCGCTGCGAGTTCGTCGCCGGCTTACGCAGCCTTCCACCGAGGTAAAGGAATCGTCTTCCCCTCCTTTGAAGCGGAAGACGCTTCCGCCTACACAAGTATTGAGGCTGGAAATCAACTCCTCCGGATATCGCCGGCGGGCACGCCGCTCACTTACCAAAACTTCGTGCGGGTTGGCAAGTCTGACGATTGGAAGCCCGCAACCCTGCCCAACAACCCGTTCATTGTTGGCGATTCCTTTCCGCTGGTTGCCTCGCGCTTGTGGCGCGAGGGTTCCCGTATTCGCTGCACAGGAGAAAGCAAGGCGGAAGGCGTCGATGGCAAGGCTGTTTCCTATGGCTGGGACTCAGAAATCAGCGCTTTGAGCTACCTTGCGGATGCGCCCTGGTTCCGTCTTCGCACCACACTCCATCTGGCTGCACCCCTCAGGCTTCGCCAAGACAGCCGCATCGAGCCCCAGATCATCACCTGGTTGAGTTCCTCTTCTACTCTGATGGAAGGCCAGTCGGGAAGCTGGAGGCGCGTGCTGCTGGAACAGCCTACGCGGAACTCTCTGGGCACCTACGGCAACGATCTCCCCGCACTTTATCTTCTCGACCAGACCGTTGGCGTCGAGACCCTGATGTACTTCGATGTGAGCGACATGAGCTGGATGTCCACGGAAAATCTTCCGCGCTTTCTGGTTTATCGTTGCTCCAGCATTTCACACATCGAACGCGACGGCACCCAGCGCCTCGGCGTAGGGCTGTTAGCAGATCAGGCCACGGGAAGTGTGCTGCCGCAGGGTGACGTCAACTTCACTTACTACCTGCTTCAAAGGCCCATGACTCGCTTGCTGACCGCGCAGGAGTCCGTCACCCGCTGGATGCAAGCTCTGCTTCCCCTGTTCGAGGAGAGACTTACATGGCCGGCGTGCGCTACTTCCTGGGAAGAATTCGCCGCAGGTACGGTGGAAGACTTGCAGGACAAGAACGCGACGCAGATCGAGGCTAAGGGGCACACTGGGTTGCGCGCCTACGTTAAGGCCAGTTCCCAACTTTGGAACGACTCCACTGACAATTTCGAACTGATGACCGTCGCGGATGTTCTCTGGCCCTCCCTTCTTTACCTCCGGCTACATCCTTCACCCGGTTTCGAACACGAATGCAACGATCTTCTCGCGGATCTTCCGGCTTTCTACCATGCGGACACCCACAGCATCAGCAACGATTTCGTGCGCAAGCCCGATGAGCGGGCCGATTCCTGGTATCCCTTCGAAAATTCTCTTATCAAATGTCCCATGATTGGCTCCCTGGCGGGCTCAAAGGAAATCACTGCTCAATTCCTCGACGCCTTCCAGACCGCGCAGAAAATGGCTCAGCAGTGCGACTATCTTTTCCCGATCTATTATCAAGTTGCTACGCTTCGAGCGGAGGGCGCCGGCACAAATTACGCCATCGGTGGCTTATACGCCTGGGCAGCGATCTTGGCGAACAAATTGACGGGAGAGAAGCACTACCTCGAAGAAGCCAGACGCGCCATCGAGGTTTTGTATACCGTTCCCGCAGATCGCCTCTTCCACGAACCCCAGGAACTAGCCTATGGTGCGCTGGCGGCGGCAGAACTCGGCATGGCGGAA
>Ga0209274_10000881_pt1 | contig 16250 bp, 12 predicted proteins | sample HubBroMetageREF1_FD_188343 | JGI IMG/M metagenome (GOLD analysis project Ga0209274, IMG submission 188343) | Reference soil microbial communities from the Hubbard Brook experimental Forest, New Hampshire, USA - Hubbard Brook CCASE Soil... | ecosystem: Environmental > Terrestrial > Soil >...
AACGCGACCCACAGCTGGTAGCCTCGAACCGGCTCGCCTGGCCGCAGGTCGCCGCCATGCCACACGCCCCCGCCCGCTTGCATCCACTCGACGCTCCCGGCGCGCAGGGTCCCGGACTTCCCGGTCGAGTCTCGATAGCCGACGCTCCCCTGGAGCAGCGTCGTGTGGGTTGCGATACCGGAGTGGGGATGATCGGCCATCTGCGGGCCGCCGGAGCTCGGGGCCTCGAAGTAGTCGAGAAACACGAAGGGCCTCACGAGTTCGCCGAGGTCGCCCGGGCTCATGAGGCGGGTGATGGGGCCGTGCGTGTGCCCCGCTGTCAGCTGGACGATGCCCCGCCCGCGCGAGCGCGCGGAGCTGATCGAGGACGCGATCATGGCCTCGCCTCTCCGCGTCGCGCCCACGCCACGACGCCGGCGAGGGCCAGAAGGACGGCGGGGGCGGTCGGGGCGTTGTGCAGGATGAAGAGGTGCGTCAGCACCGCGCCGACCATGACCAGGGACAAGAGCGCCGCGCCGAAGAACTTCGTGCGCGGGACCACGATAAGGAGGGCTCCCGTGAGCTCCATCAAGCCGGTGACGTAGCGAAACCACTGGCCGACCCCGACGGCCTCGAAGAGCGCCACCATCTCTGGCTTGCCGAGGAGCTTGCCCGAGGCAGCGCCCACGAAGGCCAAGGCGAGAAAGGCCTGCAGGACCCAGAGCGCGATGTTCGCGCCCTTGCGCTGGGGCGCGCGGGTGGGCGCGGCGGCAGGGGTGAAAGCGGATTGCACCATGACATCCTCCTGACGAGATTATCTTCTCATCAAGAGACTTGATGTCAAGACATATGGCTCCGTTGCGGGGGTCAGCCCTCAAGCGTCGCGTTCGGCCGCGATACCCAGTTTTTTCAGCAGCGTAATCAGCGACTTGCGCTCGGCCTTGGTCAAGCCTTTCGAAGCGGCCTCCAGGGCCGCCGCGTGCTCCGCGAAGACCTCGGCGATGCAAGCGCGCCCCGCGGGAGTCAAACGAACGATGCGGCTGCGCCGGTCCTCGTCGTCGAGGCCGCGCATAACCAAGCCGCGCTTCTCAAGGCGATCGACGGCCGTCGTGATCGAGCCGCTCGTGAGAGCGACGCGCCGGCCGATGTCGTTGACCTTTTGCGGCCCCTTGTTCAGGAGGACTTCGAGCACAGCGAAGTCGGAGAATCCCAGACCAGAAGGCTCGATGCTTCGCATCGCGTGCCGTGAGAGCGCGCGGTGCGCCTTCATCAGGACGAGCCAGAGATGGACGCCGGAGTTCTTGGAGGGTGCGTCCGCCATGTCACCGCGCGCGAGTCTGCCCTGAACCGCGACCCAGACTCAAGCGGCGCGAGTTGCCTGGAGCCCCCGGGAAGCCTTCAGCAGAGCTCTCCGCCTCGTCCTGCCGAGTCGGTTCGCCGCGCCTCGATCTCGCGCGCAAGTTGAGCGACGATCTCCCATCGGCCAGCAACAGCGGCTAGACGCAGTGCTTGCGCAAGCAGGTACACCCGGATCCGGGCGCATCAAGCCGCGTCTCGGCAGTGCCAAAGAAGCCGGCTTCGTGGGCAGTGTCCGAGCTGACCTGCGTTTGCTCGCAAGGGGAGGGTTGGTCCAGGAGCAGTCCGACCCTCTGGGCGAGCCCCGATATGCGCGCGACGACGTCGTGTGCTTGAAGCAAGCCAACGAAGCGAGAAAACGCGAAGCGGTGAGGTCGACGCTCGCGGATGCACCAGCAGAGCTGGTGCAAGACTCGGCGACCCCGTAGGGAAGGGAGGTTACGACAACACCATCGCTACTTCCGCTGACGGTGAGGCTTACCCTCCTATGCGATTTCCCGGGGCTGCACCCATGGCTCCGACGGCCGGGCAGGCGTAGATTCGGTAGGTGTTCAAGGCCCGCCCATCGCGCGTGACTTCTACGGTCTGCGTCTGAGCACACGACCTTCCGGGGAGAAGCTTGGAAACGTTCTCGGAATATCGCGCGCTGTCGACGTATACAACGGGGGCGTCCGAGGGCGGGTCGCGTCGACCGAGAAAGTCGAACTCCGTCCGGCGAGGGCTCGGACAGTAGACGTGCGGTCGATCGTCAAGGCGGGCCGCCACCTGGCCGCAGAGGACGTTGTGACCACCCGCGACGACGGTGTTCGGACCCAGCTTGGCCGCCTCATCCGAAATGGCGGCTTGGATTCGATCCCAGCCGAAGGTCTCGTTGACCGCGTCTACATTCGCGCTGTAGAGCTGCGGAGGAATTATCCGCATCACAACGGGCGACTGGGTGTGCACGAAGTATACGAAGAAGAACGCCGCGCTCACGCCAACGCAAGCCCGCAAGTACACCCTGAGCGCGCGCGAAGCGCGGTCGATATGCGCGTCGAGCCATCCGCCCGCGGCGATCGCAAGGGGCAGGAAGGCGACCATGGTCCAATGCGGCTCAGCGTCGCCCACCTTCACCATCACGGCGAACAAGAAGAGCAGCACGGGCGCGCTCGCGGACGCCAGGAGCCGATAGCGCGCATCGGTACGCGCCCGGGCCAGCGCAACCCCGAGTATCGCCAGGAGCCCCGGAAATGCGAGCGGTTGATACAGAACGAACTGGTCGAACACCATATGCCGCGCGTGGCGCCACAGCGTGAGACCCGACGGCGCCGACATTCGTTCGACCAAATGCAAAGTGAGGGTCGGCCAGTGATGCTGGTAGTTCCAAATCACGACCGGAGATGCCACCGTCAGTGCTACGAGCCCCGAGGCGTAGAGGGAAGGACGACGAAGCCAACGACGTGTCCGCCGCGAGGTTGCGAGAAAGATCAACGTCACGGGAACGAGCAGCAGGGCCGTGTACTTCGCCAGGAACGCCGCGCCGATCGTGAGACCGAGCAGCATCGGACGCCAGGGCTCGTCATGTTCACGAAGGTCGTCCAGCAGAAGCAGCGAGAGCACCCACAACGGGGCGAGCGGGCTCTCTGGGTTAACTAGAAAACTCGTGAAGAAGAGCACGGGTGGGGTACTGACCGCGACCAAAGCCAGAAAGCCGGCTCGCGGAGAGAACAGGCGCGCCGCCAGGCGGTAGACGAGCGCTCCCATGAGCGCCGAACAAACCACGGCCCCGACTCGGGCCGAGAACGCCGACTTGGAAACAAGGGTGGTAACCGCGGTCATCCAAGCGACCATGGGAGGGTGGTCGTAGTAGCTCAGTGCCGGAAACCGTGACCACACGTAGTAGTACGACTCGGTATCCGAGAGACCGGTGGCTGAGATGATGACCAACCGCACGACAGTCAACGTCGCTATGAACCATATGGCGCGGCGCGGCCACGTGGAGAGGTCGACGACTGTGTCGATCGACCAAAAGCCGGACGAGCGAGCTCGTCCCAGTGACAAGGCGGCTTCGGACATGAACCCAACCACTGCAACGATTGGGCCCGTGAGCGACCTCGGGTGGCTCGAACGAAATGTCGAAAACGGATGAGCATTGCGAGAGAACAGAGACCCGTCTAGCGAGCATGACGTTCCCTTGAGGCACCGTGTGTTGTCGGAAGAGCAGCATACTGACCGAAACTGAACGATCGTAGCGCAAGCCACATGGCCGGCATGACCACGACGGCTGCCAGTAGACAGCTGAGCTCGCCCACGACACCAATCGTTCCAAGACTGCGTATCGCTTGGTTGTGTGAACCGAGCAGCGCAAGATAGCCGAGGAGGGTAGTCAAGCTGCACAGAACCACGGCCCCACCGCTGGTGCGCAACGCCGACACCACGTTATTGCGGCCATCGGCGTAGTAACGCTGCGCCACGTTGACCGCATAGTCGACGCCGATGCCAAACGTGATGGGCAAAGCCGCGAAATTGAGAAAATTCAGCTTCACTTTCCCAAGGTACAGAAACGCGGCAACACCCGCGCTGCCGACCGTGAGCGCGAAGAGCACCGACAAGGCGCGCGAGGCGCGACGAAAGGTGACAATCACAGTCACCACCGTCAAAAAGAGCGAGAGCGAGATAGCCTTCGGGATGTCGCGCACGACGGCCTTGAGCATGTCGGCGAAAATGACGGCGTGGCCCGACCCCCGAACGACCTTTCCCGAAGGCAAACGAGTCTCGCGAAACGAATCGGCATACCGAAGCAGGTAGCGCAGGTCTTCGGAGGTCGTAGGCTCGCCCTCCACGAACACCAGGGTGCCGCGGGTTCCGCTCTTGTCGGTAAAGGGTCCCGCCGTCTCCTCGGGCAAGTCGGCAATGCCGAACGCCGTCAAGTCGCCTGGCGGGAGGAGCGGGCGAAGCTCTTGCCAGTCGGCCTCGCTCACGAACCCACGAGCATGAGCTCTCTCGAGGCGGCTGCCGAGCGCGAGCAGCGTAGGCAGTTTTTGCTCCTGCTCATTCGGAACAAAGCTCCAAAGGCTGCGCACGGCGGCAAATGGCTTGGCGTCGGCGGGCGCCGCATTCCATCGGGCGGAGAGCGCGTCGTGGAGCTGCCGTGCTTCGCGCGCTGTGTCGGTCAGGATGACCATCCCTCCCTGGCTGGTACCGAGGATGTCGTTGCAGACGGCCCATGCTCGCTGCAGATCCGACGCCGCGCCGCGATCGTTTTGGACTTTGCGCATGTCGTATTCCATCGGATCGCTTCGCGTGTAGCGAACGGCCAAGACGCTGCCCGCGAGGGCCACACCGATACCCGCCACGAAAAGGGCCCTCGGCCCCTTGGGCACGAGCCGCGCAAAGATCTTTCCGTAGGCCATCCCGAACCGGCCCGCCAAGGGCGCCCTTTCGACCGGCCTGCGGTCGAGAAGAATCAAGAGCGGAAAGACGGCGAGTGTTTGTACGACCCAGCACAGAACCATGCCGCTACCCGCGATGAACCCGAAGTCGCGAAACGCCCGAAAGTCCGTGACGAGAAGCGAGCCATAAGAGGCGGCCGATGCCAGGGCCGCAATCACGGTGGGCAGCCAGGTCGTGCGTACCGCCGTGCGCACGGCTTCCGCGGCCGAGGCCCCCGCCTGCCTCTGCTCGAAGTAGCGGGATTGGTAGAGAATGCCGACGTTGATGCCGTTGCCCGCCACGATGCTGATCAAGAATGCCGTCGCGATGTTCAGGTGCCCGATCACGATCTGGGTGAGGCCAAAGGTCCAAGTGAGGCCCGCCAGAATCGACACGGCCATCACGATCAGCGCGCGTATGCGCATGAAGTAGAGGAACACCGCGCCGAGAACGAGAGCGATTCCGGTCAGGCCTACGCCGAGCAGGTCGTCGCGCACCACGCTGTATTCCTTGAGCCCGGTAGGCATGTCGCCTGCGTAGGAAACCCGCAGGCTGGCGAATTCCGGACGAGAGTGTTTGACGGCCTCGATCGCGGCCCGCATGCGCCCCATCGCGGCGCCGATTCGTGCGAGATCACCGCCCGCGATGGGTGAGCGCGCAACCACGACGAGCGCCGTTCCATCGGAGCGCTCGTAGTACCCGGCCGGAAAGCGGTTCGTGGCGCCCTGCGGCCCGTCCGGCTGGAGCCGCCGCTTGAGCTCCTCCGCGGTCAGCGGGGGTGGCGGGTCGTCGTCGTCGAGCAGCGTGTCGGTCTCTTTGGCGATCTCGTAGTCCCATCGTGCGTCCACATCTTTGGCGAGCTTCTCCAGAGCCACGCGATCTACGAAGAGGCCGGCTCGGGGCTCGAGGAACTTCCGCGTCTCTCGAGGCCCGTCTTCGACGTTGGAAACCACGTCCGGTCCGAGCGCCGCAAGGGCCGGGACCAAGGCGTCGCCCAGGCGACGCAGCGCGGTGCGGTCGGGTCCCTCCAGGAGGACGAGCACCGTCTGTGCGAGCGAAGTGCGTGCCTCGACTCTCCTCAGCTCTTGGACGCTTGGCTGGCTATCGGGGAGCAGCGCTTCGTAGCGTGTCCGAAGCTCCAGCCTCGAAGCGAACAGCCCGAAAGCCATGGTGATGGTCGCCACGATTCCGAGGGGCACCCAGGGCCGGCGCACTTGCACCTTGACCAAGCGCTCGACCAGCTCGCTGACGCTCACGTGCCGCATTCGATCGACTCAGCCAATCCGATGCCGGAGGGCGACGTTTGGGTGCGGCGCCCGCTGTCGACAGCCTCCGCGTAAGCACCGCATCGCTTGGCGGACGCTCAAGATGGCGGGAAGAGTCAAGCCTACGCCGGAACGTTCATCGACTACACGGCGGCGGTCGCGTCCTACGGGGCGGTCGGTGATGGGACGGTGGCGAACTTGTTCGGGCCGCAGGCCCAGGTCGGGGGCGCCGGTGTTATTCTTGGTCCGTGCGCCTCGTCGGCTTCGTCGCTCTATTCGCGGTCTCCGGATGCGTACGCTCAGCTTTATTGCCGCCCCCGGAGTGGACGGACCCATGCCTCGACGACGAGAAGGTAGTGTGCTCGACGCATCCCGAAGGGGTCGCGTGCGTAGCTCCTGTAACGGACGAGGATGGAGTCACTCATTACAAGAACTGCCCGGGGCGGCCCCGTTGGACCCCGCAGTGAAGCCGCACCACAGCCCCCCGCTCGGGGGCGCCGGGAGAGGGTGCCGTTCGCCCTGCGCTCGCCGACGAGATGCGGGCTCGAACGGCACTGGCTGCCCGAGCCAACACGTCATCCCGGGTCGCCCAAGTGCCCGCAGTCGTAGTAGACAACTCGAAGAGGAGCCCACCGATGCCGATGCCCCGCCGCCCCCACCGCGCCTCCCCGGACGAGATCAAGATCACCCGCGACGGCGACGCCGCGATCATCACCTACGCGGACCCCAACGTCGCGACCACCCACTTCACGATCGGGCGCGAGAAGCTCGCGGCCATGACCAATGAGGAGGTCTTCGCGCTTTGGAACGAGCACATCGAGGCGCGCGATGAGCTGATGAAGGAGTACGACCACGTCGCCGTCGAAGTTCCGCTGGGCCGACCGCAGGTAAAGTACTTCGAGCGCGGAGACCAGTGGGTACCTCGTGGGGACGTTCTGCGCTGCCGGGCCCTGGGTGCGATGGGCGACGACCCCGACGAGCCCTTTGTGACCATTGACGACCGTGACTTCACGCCGCTGGAGTTCGCCAAGATGGTCAGCACCTTCGGCGGCTGGGGGATGCGGATCGTGTTCGTCCCCGACGACGCTCTGCACGACGAACCCGCTATCGAGGTCCGCGAGCCAGATCCCGGGCCGTGATGGCGGTCATCCTCCCGCCTTCGTAGGCGTCGACAGCCGGACCTCTCGCGTCGCCTCGGTCAGCGTCCCACCCTGACGGTGTGATGAGCATCGTCTCGGCCAAACCATACGGGACGACCGGCTCGGACCAGGGGCGCGAAGGCGTCTCCATCGCGAGCCCGCGGCAGACCTCCATCCCGGTCGTCATGCGGCGCTCGCGAATCCGGGCCATTGCGCCAGGCGGCCCGATGCGAAGCTAGTCGCGCACGATGACGACGGATCGGATCGAGATCAACCCCGCTGTCCTCCAAGGCAAGCCCGTGGTCCGGGGTACTTCGCATTCCAGTCGGAGGCCATTCTTCGCAAGCTGTCGGAGGGGGCGACGGAAGCCGACCTGCTTCGCGTAGTCTCGCCCCATGTGGGGGAAGGCATTCGCGTTGGCGGCAGTCGTCTCGTCGGAGGGCGAAAGGGCGACCGACTCAATTCGGCGAGCAGACTCCACGAGCAAAATGACGCCGAGGTCGGGCAACTGCGCCCAGGGCGAGCCTTTCGGCCATCGAACGAACGCGAGCTCGCCCGCTACTGCGGCGAATCCGCAATGTAGTTGATGTCGCAGCGACTCGTGGTCCAGTAGACGTTGGTCCCGTCAAGCGCGAACGACATGGGCGTTGGCTGGGCGCGGGCGATGACGATGGCGCTGGGTGCCGTGCCCCCGTCCAACGGCTGCGCCCCGCCCTTCTCGATGTAGCCGGCGTTATCCGCGCCACGCTCCCCGAAATACGCATTCTCGGTCCCGACCGCGAATCCGGTGAGCGCTGTGGCGTAGACCGTGCTCGGAAAGAACGTCGTCTGAAACGGCGCCGCGACGTCGCCCCCAATAACGAGCGACTGGTTGCCCCAGTACACGAAATTGCCCTTGACCTCGAGGGTGTCGTAGTCGAGCGCCGGTTGGCCCTCCGCAATGCGATTCGGGCACGCATGGTTCACCGCCGCGTCCGAGTCGCACATCTGCGTAAGGCTCAGAATCTCAACGTCTCCTGTGAAGTTGGCGAGGTCGTATAGGTAGTTATTGTCGGCGGCGAGCGCGGTGGCTTCACCTTGCTCCGGACCATTGGTAAATCCCACGTACGTGACGGCTCCAGCGCCGGCGCTCGGGATGCTGTAGAAGCGTGTGCCCGCCGCGAAGTACAGAGTGTTTCCGTCCGGCGAGAGTGCGATGGCATTGATGGGCGGGGGTTGCCCCGGCGTCTCGAGCGAGAACGAGGCATCCATGGCCGAGACGGGAGATGGACCTGGGGCCATCGCCATCGTGAGCAGAGTCGTGGGAGCGTTGCCGGCGGCGGCCGACATCAGGGTCGTGCCCACGCCACCGGAGCATTGGCCGCCGTCGGGACACTGCACCGGCGCCGACGTACCGACCCAGTACACGGTGCCCGCGCGAACGAGCAGCGCCGTTGCGAAGGGCCCGCTCGGCCAAAGCAGCGGTTCCGTCTGCGTTTGCGCCGCCTCGGTCTGCGTCTGCACCGCCGCGATGTTTAGGCCGGACGCAATCGTCGTCACGGGTCCTCCGCCGACAGGGATGCTCGAGATAGTCCCGTGCCCCATGTCGGCCCAGTAGAGGTTGCCGCTGTCGTAGACCACGCGCATCGAGACGCAGCCAGGCGCAGGCGGTACGAGCTCGGTCGGCTCTCGGCCGCAAGTGCTCCCATTGCACGCGGCGCCTGTTTCGCACGTCATGCCGCATCCGCCGCAGTTATTCGGGTCGAGCGTCGTGTCCGCGCATTGGGGCGCCTGGCCCGCGTCGGAAGTGCAGAGCGTCGGCGTGTCGCTCACGCACGTGCACGCTCCGCCATCGATGCTGTAGGCATTTGCGGCGCACATGCACGCGCCCGCCTCATCGAGGTATCGGCTGGGTCCGAGACAGCTCGACGAGCCATTTCCGCTCGCAGCTTCCGGGCCCGAGTCGCCCGCACGGCCGCTCGCCGAACCGCTGATTGAGCCGGTCGCAAGGCCGGTACTGACTCCCGCCCCGCTGGCGCTCGCCGTCCCCGTTGCGGAGCCGCTGCTCCCACCCGAAGATGCACCGCTGCTCGTGCCGCTCGTACGACCGGTGCATCCGACGATGACCAGGATGGCCAGCGCCAAGCGCGAGCACGGCTGCTGGCTCGAGACAAAGGGCGCACGCAAGACGTCAGTATCCCACCGAAACCGGAGGCCGAGGGGATGGTTATCGCAACTTCGAGGGCGGCCTATCGTGGGCGAGCCGACGCTCGCGTGCGGGTCCGCCGCGACCCTTGCTGTCTTGCGCATTTCCTGGGGTAAGCGCACGCTTCGCGCCATGAAAACTGCTTCACTTCTACTTCTCACCGCCGCGGCCGGCCTTGGCGCGCTTTCGGTCACGCGCGACGGGTGGGCGCTCGGCCCTGTCGACGTCGAGGTCGCCGCCAAAGTGGGCGGTGGCACGAATCCCGAGAAGAACGTGGCTGGCTTTCCGCCCAACGCGCTTGGCCTTGGGCTCGGCGCGCGAGCGGGTGCATCGCTGTTGGGATTCTACGGCGGCCTCTCGTTCATGTACTACCTGGGTGCGAGCCAAGACGGTCCCGCGGGCATGGGCATAAGTCCGAACCATGAGTCCTTGAAGTCGGTCCTCTACGGGGTCGAGGTCGGCTACAATATCAGCGTACCGCTGCTCACGCTGCGGCCTCAGCTCGGCATCGGCAACTATACGCTGAGCGCGAGCGACACGGTGCCTGCGGGCGGGCCAACGAACACCAGCAAGCTCTATCTGGAGCCCGGCGTCACGGGCGTCCTCTCGTTTGGTATGTGGATTGTTGGGGCCGACGCCAACGTGCTCTTGCTGCCAGGATTGAGCGGTTCGCAGCCGGCGTTCACGGCCCACGGGCAAGTCGGCATCAAGTTCTGACGCGGTGCTCGAGCCCGCGACAATGCGCCATTTCGCGGTTCTAGCGCACCTCGATCGTCGCGCTCATGGAGTGCTGCTCGCCCGAGGCAATCGTGACCAAATCCTCCATGGCATTGGCCGTTTCGACGCACACCATCTCGGTCCACTCGTCGTCGCCGAAGTCCTCCATCGCCTTCGCATTCTCGATCCACGGATTCCACACGATGGTCGTCGCGGACCGCGCCTTCGTTAGCACGATGCGCCGCGCCCAAGTCGGGTCTACGATTGTCACAGCGCCACGCGCGCCCGGGTAGACGCGGTCGGTCACACGCGTGAGCGCGAGCGGCGCGGCCTCGCCGGGCTTGCGTGCGAATGCGTCCGTCTTGTCGACATAGGGGGCCCCCTCGAGCCCATGGATCGACACGCGCCGCACATCGCCCACGGCGAAATACGTATGGAACGCCTCTTCGATCGCCATCGGCGCCTGTCCCGCGTTCCGCACGATGAGCTCGAGGTGGAGGCCCGCGTCGACAGTCACTGCGAAGACGGCCTCGAAGTCATGGGGAAAGAAGCGGCGGGTGTAGTCGTTTGCGCCCTGGCGAAGGGAGGCGCGAACGCGCCCGCGATCGTCGCGCACAACGTCCCCGACCTCCCACCGGAGCAGGCGCGCCAAGCCATGGGCCGGTGCGGCGGCATCTCCCGGCCTCGGTCCAAACCACGGAAAGCACAGCGGCACGCCGCCGCGAATGGCCTTGCCTGGCATCCCCTCTTCGAACCGGCTCTCGCGGCTGAGAAAAAGAATGGGCCGAGCGCCTCTTGGCTGGAAGTGCGTGACATGTGCGCCGTGCAGGTACACGTGAGCCATGGCCTCCGCCGTCTGGATCACAAGTCGGTCAAGGCCGCCGAAGCCTCGCTCAAGGCGTACGCCGTCGGGGAGCACCGTCAGCACATCATATCGACGAAGGGCGCATGTGGCTTCGCCATGTTCCCATCATCGAGCGCCAACCGACAGCGGCCGGAGGTGCCACACATTCTCGCAGTAGTCGCCTGCCGTGCGATCCGAGGAGAACTGGCCGGCGCCCGCGATCGTGTGGATCGCGCTGCACCCCCACACCGCGGGGTCGGCATAGCGCGTCGACGCCCGCTCTTGCGTCTCGGCGTATGCGGCGTAGTCGGCGAGCACGAAGTAGGGGTCGCCGCTGTACAAACGATCGAGGATCGGTCCGAGGATCTGCCGGTCGCCGAAGTGACCGCGCGCGATCCGATCGAGCGCCTCGGCGAGCTCGGGGCTCGCATCGGTCCAGTGCTTCGCGGGGGGAGGCGCGGCACGCATTCGCGCGACCTCGTCGGCCGTCATCCCGAATGCAAAGAAATGATCCTCGCCGATGGCGGCGCGCAGGTCGATGTTCGAACCGTCGAGCGTCCCGACCGTGAGAGCACCGTTCATGGCGAGCTTCATGTTGCTCGTCCCCGATGCCTCCGTCCCCGCCGTCGAGATCTGCTCCGAGAGGTCGGCCGCCGGGACCAGGATCTCGGCGAGCGACACCCCGTAGTTCGGAAGAAACGCCACCGTGAGCCCCGCGCCGCGCGTCTCCGCCTGGGTGCGGGCAGCGATGCCGTTCACGAGTCTGAGGATCAGCTTCGCCATCCGGTAGCCGGGCGCCGCCTTGCCAGAGTAGAGCAGAACGCGCGGCTGAGTCAGCTTGCGCTGCAGCGCTCGTCCATAGAGGACGATCGCGTGGATCGCCGAGAGGAGTTGACGCTTGTACTCGTGAAACCGCTTGGCGTGGACGTCGAAGAGCGCGTCGGGGTCGAGCGTGAGGCCGATCTCACGTTTCGCCCAAAGTGCGAGCCGGGCCTTGTTGTCGCCCTTCACCCGAGCGAGCTCCCCCTGCAGCGCCGGATCGGCTGCGCGCTCGCGCAAGGCGGCGACCCGCTGGAGATCGCGCGGCCAGCCATCGCCCACGGTCGCCGTTAGAATTCTCGCGAGCCCGGGGTTCGAGACGAGCAGCCAGCGCCGTGGCGTCACGCCGTTCGTGACATTCGTGAAGCGCGTGGCTCCGAGCTCGGCGTAGTCGCGGAGTAGTTCCGTGCGAACGAGCGCGGAGTGGATCGGCGCCACGCCGTTGACGGTATGTGCTCCGACGGTTGCCAGCGACGCCATCCGCACCCGCTTCCCTCCAGCGTCCTCGACGAGTGACACACGCTGAACGCGCGCCTCGTCCAGCGGAAAGCGTGCGCGCACTTCGACAAGGAGGCGCCGGTTGATCTCGTAGATGATCTGAAGATGCCGGGGAAGGACTCGCTCGAAGAGATCCACGGGCCAACGCTCGAGCGCCTCGCTCATCAGTGTGTGATTCGTGAACGAGCACGAAGCGCGCGTGAGGGCCCACGCCTTCTCCCAAGGGACCTCGTAGCGATCGACGAGTACCCTCATCAGCTCCGCAATGACGAGCGCGGGATGCGTGTCGTTGAGTTGGACGGCGACCCAATTGGGGAAGTCGTCGAAGCCGACATGATTCTTCACGTAGCAGTTCGTGAGGTCGTGCACCGCGCACGCGACCAGGAAATACTCCTGCTTAAGGCGAAGCTCGCGCCCGGGCGGCGTGTCGTCGTCGGGATAGAGCACCTTGGAGAGAAGCTCGCTCGCGTCCTTTTGCTCGACCGCGTGCACGTAGTCCCCGCGGTTGAACGGCTCGAACGCAAGCTCGCGGGTCGCCCGCGCGCTCCAAAGGCGAAGCGTGTTAATGGTTGGGACGCCGAATCCAATCACGGGCGTGTCGTAGGGAACGCCAAGGACTGGCGACGTGTCGCTCCAGCGCACGCGCCACGCGCCCTTCGCATCGATGTAGTCCTCGGTGCGGCCGTAAAAGTGGACGAGCTTCGCCTCCTCGGCTCGCTCGATCTCCCAGGGGTTCACGTAGCGCAGCCAGTCGTCGGCGTCTTCCACCTGGAAGCCGTCGACGATGCGCTGCTGGAACAGGCCAAATTGGTAGCGGATGCCGTGGCCCACCGCGGGCATCTCCAGCGTCGCTAAGGAGTCGAGCAGGCACGCCGCGAGTCGACCGAGCCCGCCGTTGCCGAGCGCCGCCTCGGGCTCCTCGTTGATGAGCTCGTCCCAGTCGATCCCGAGCTCACCGAGCAATTGCCGATAGGCCGCCTCGAGCCCGCATGCGACAAGATTGGCCTCGAGAAGGCGACCGAGCAAGAACTCCGCCGACAGGTAGCAAACGCGCCGCACGTCTTGCGTCGCGTAGGCCTCCTGCGTGCGGGCCCACGCCGGCGCCACCGCGTGCCGCACGGCAAGCGCGAGCGCCAGGAATCGGTCCCGCGGTGATGTAAAAGCGAGATCGCTCCCGCGCGTCGCCACGACGTGCTCAAGGAATGAGGCGCGAAGCGCGCTCGCGCTCTCCAGTGGCATCGAGCCGGAAGGGAGCACCCGAACGGGAGCGCGCGGGAGTGTCGGTGTCACGCTCGGGCCTGCTCGGCCTTCCCGCGTGCCGCAAGGGAGACCTTGTTCCCCTTCTCCCAGGTGGCAATGCGCCTCGCGTACTCGTCCTTGATGATCTCCAGGGGTTCGGCGCCGGAGAAGATGCGCAGCGGCGGCTTGTCCGCATCGACCACATCCAAGATCGCGGGCCCGGTTGCAAGCGGATTGCCCCTCGTCCGGCGAACCGCTCCGAAGGTCTGATACCCCGTCGGTTCCACGAGCGTGACCTTGATGCGGAAATCTTGTATCTCGGCAGCGAGCGACTGGCCGAAGCCCTCCAAGAGCGTGCATGCCTTGCTCGGCGCCTTCTTGGCGTGGGTTCCCGAGAGCCGCCTCACCCGCTCGGGGTAGAACACCCCTTGCATCGGCCGAATGCCCTCGAGCTCGTCACGAACCGGCTTGAGGTGCTTGTCGCTGAGGACCTCCGCGTGGACGGCCGATTCATAGGCTGTGTCGGGAAACACGTCCCACCCCGCGAATTCGAGCTGCTCGAGCGGAGTCAGTGGCACGAACGCACCGATTCTTTCCATGCCGTCTCCCACCCGCGGATTGAACCCATCCGCGTGAACGACCCGACGGGCATGGCCAATCCTCTCCTGGCGAGGAGGCCCGCGATGAATGTCGTGGCGACCCCGCCCATGCCGGGCACGAAGACTGCGAGCCGGCCGTCGGCGGGAGACTGGTCGGAGGGATATGGATTGTCTATCATGAATCCTCGCTGGGACTGCGAGCAGCCCAGGTACGTACACTGCGCTGCGTCTCAAATCGACGGGTAGACCCTCGCCGTCCGACCGAGCGGGTGCGCAGCCGCGAACGCGATGGGGGTGAGCAGATCCGATGCGCCCGGCACACGGTCGCGTTTCGCACACTGCATGAGGTCGCAACGTCGACGTTGCTTTGTTCGCCGAGTGTCGCCGTCGAAGCGACAGCGAGAACGAGCCGTACCGCGCGGTCATACCCCGCTGCGATGCCGTCGACCTCGATCTGGTTTCGGCAGGCGCGCGAGAAGCGTTCGAGATAGCGGACGCGAGCGGCGTCCTCCATCCATCTCCCGGTGACGTGGCCAAAGCCGTGGTGCAGAGGACGCTCGAGGCGCTGGGCCACCCACACAACTTCGACCCCTGAACGGAAGTCGTACGCAGCCGTCGCGGGCCCCGCCGACTCGGATCGAGGCCAGGGGCCACGAGAAGCTGCAACCTCGAGATTAGCCCGATCCTCGCCGACCTCGGCACGCGAGGGCCCGCTTCGGCGACGCCGGCTAGACCACCGCCTCGGCTTCCTTCACGGACACGAGCTTGCCGAGCTTGTACTGGTTGAGGTCGCCAAAGGCCTCGATGCGAATCGACTTGTTGATGCCACCTACGCTCATCGGCGCGAAACCGCTCGCAGTGATCAACCGCGAAACCACCCGGCCGGCCTCCGGGAAATCCGTTGCGTAGAAGAGCACCGCACGCTCGGGCTTGCGGTTCGCGCCGGAGCTCAGAGAGTCCGCGGCCACCGTGCCGAACGCCTTCACGAGCTCCGCACCCGGAGGAAGGAGCCCAGCGATGATCTCTCCGGACGATTGGTCGACCGGGATGGTCGACCGGGATGATCTTGTCGAAGCCACCCTTGCCGTTCGGAGCGATCGGGTTCGACGGGTCAACCACGATCTTCCCGACCATGGTGTTGCGATACTTAGCGACGAACTCCTTCATGACGTTGAACCAGAGGGCCAGAACGATGACGTCGGCCTTGGCAAGCGCCTCTTCGACTGGCAACGCCTCCACCCGCCCTACCAGCTTCTGCGCGAGCTCTCGCGCCTCCGCCACGTTGGGCTGCGAAACGATCACGCTCTCGCCCCCCGCGGCGAGATTTGCGGCAACCTTGGAACCGATATTTCCGAGACCAATCACGGCCGTCTTCATGACGAGACTCCTTTTTGCTCTCGGCGCTCAGGACCGCGACGGGACCGATCCACGCGCCGTCGCCGTCGCCCGTGAACCGGCCGGCTCTGCCGAGCATCTGCACGAAGGCGCACTCCATGGATCACACGTTAGGCATGCGGCGACTTGACGTCTGTCGAACGTGCGCCAAATGTCGACAACGCTGAGCGTGAGGCCGCCCGCTCAGATCGCGATACGCCTCGGAGATCTCCTCCGCCGTGTTCATGACGAACGGGCCGCGCGCGACGATCGGCTCGCCGATGGGGTTATTCCATCCAGAGCAGGCGCGACGCCCCGCGTGCGCGAAGCGGTTGGTTGCCCTCTCTGAAGCGACCTTCGCGAGCGTCTGCGGCGTCTTCAGCGCCCCGCGAGATCGTCGAGATACTGCAGCTGATCGATGAGAAGGACCAAGGGAGCACCCTAAGCTGGGGCACGTCATCGAACGGAAGAGAACCCTTCGTGAGCTCGCAGGCACACTTCTCATCGAACGCGGCTACGCCGTGCTGTTCAGCTACGTGCTCGTCTCGCAGCTCGGTGCTCCCGCGCCTTCGACTCCGCTTCTGGTAACGGTCGGCGCCTTGGCTGCGTCAGGTCGAATTGGGACGGGACAGGCGCTGGGGGCCGTCGTCGTCGCGTGCCTTGTCGCCGACAGCGGCTGGTACTTCCTGGGCCGAGCGCGTGGTGGGAAAGTTGTTCGTGTTCTTTGCCGGATCTCGATGGAGCCGGAGGCATGCGTACGGCGAACCGAAGACGGGATCGCTCGATATGGTGCGCTCTTTCTGGTGGTTTCCAAGTTCCTGCCGG
>Ga0209274_10000882_pt1 | contig 16241 bp, 14 predicted proteins | sample HubBroMetageREF1_FD_188343 | JGI IMG/M metagenome (GOLD analysis project Ga0209274, IMG submission 188343) | Reference soil microbial communities from the Hubbard Brook experimental Forest, New Hampshire, USA - Hubbard Brook CCASE Soil... | ecosystem: Environmental > Terrestrial > Soil >...
CCATAACTCGCAATCGCGCAATCGCTTGAATGTGTTTATGAGATAACTTCTAGTCACCAATCACAACTCACACCGCTGCGCGCCGGTGCGCTTTCTCCTCGGCGATGCGGCGGCCTACGGCTGGCGCGATCATCCGGGCTTCGGCCATCAGTTGGGCGAATTGGTCGGGGTAGAGGGATTGGGCGCCGTCGGAGAGGGCGCGTTCTGGGTCCTGGTGGACCTCGATCAGCAGGCCGTCGGCGCCGGCGGCTACTGCGGCGCGGGCCATGGCGCCGACTTTGTCGCGGCGTCCGGTGCCGTGCGACGGATCGGCGACCACGGGCAGATGCGAGAGCTGCTTGATCACCGGAATCGCGGCGATGTCCATGGTGTTGCGCATGTAGGTGTCGAAGGTGCGTATGCCGCGCTCGCACAAGATCACGTTGTAGTTTCCGCCGGACATGATGTACTCGGCGCTGAGCAGCAGTTCTTCGATGGTGGCGGACATGCCGCGCTTCAGCAGCACCGGCTTCTGGATTTCGCCGAGCGCGCGCAGCAGATAATAATTCTGCATGTTGCGCGCGCCCACTTGCATCACGTCTACGTACGGCAGCATCACGTCAATCTGCGACGGGTCCATCACTTCGCTGACTACCAGCAAGCCGTTGTCGTCTGCCGCGGCGCGCATCAGCTTCAACCCTTCTTCACCGAGGCCTTGAAAGGAGTAGGGGGACGAGCGCGGCTTGAACGCGCCGCCGCGCAGCAATTTTGCTCCGGCGCGTGCCACTTTTTCGGCGATTTCGCCAATCTGCGCCGCGGATTCGACCGCGCACGGCCCCGCCGCCGTCACAATTTCCGTTCCGCCGATGGAAACGCCCTTGCCGAGCTCGACCACCGAGCCTTCGGGGCGAAAATTTCTGGACGCGAGCTTGAAAGGATGCGTGATGCGGATAATTTCTTCGACGCCCGGGGCGGCCTGCAGCGCCTCGAGCTCCCCGCGATGCTTTTCACTTTTGCCGACGACTCCAATCACGGCTCGCTCCTCCCCGCGGCTCAGATGTGCCTGAAAACCGCACTCCTGAATGCGTTTCACGACGTGGTCAATCTGTTCTTCCGTTGCATTTACGGCCATGTTGATGATCATTGCGTCCTCTCGGAAATAAATTTATCGTCAGGCACTGTTTCCGCCGACTTGTACGAGCCCAAAACTTTCAGTTCCACTGCTTGCTGCGCGAGTTCGCCGAGCGCGGCTGCGAATTCGGGATCGCTGGCTGAAGCTTGCAGATCGAGGTAGAAGCGGTATTGCCACGGGCGGCCGTGCACGGGGCGACTTTCGATTTTCATCATGTTGATGTTGCGGCGGGCGAAAGGCTCGAGGGCGTTATGGAGCGCTCCGGGCTTGTGCGCCAGTTGAAAGACCAGCGAGATTTTATCGGCAGCGGGAAATTCCTTGGGAGCTTCTGCTGACGGCGCGAGCAAGAAGAAGCGTGTGTAATTCTCACGGTCGTCTTCCAGATGCTCTTGCAGGATCGCGGCGTCGTAAAGCTCGGCCGCGCGTTTGCTGGCGATGGCCGCGCGCGAGGGATTGCCGGCGCGCATCACTTCGCGCACGCTTCCCGCGGTATCTTCCGCAGGAATTCGCTTCAGCCGCGCATTCTCGATGAAGAATTTTTCGCACTGCGCGAGCGCCACGGGGTGCGATTCCACCGACGCGATCTGCTTGAGCGTTGCTCCCGGCACGCCGATCAAATTGTGCACAATCGGAATAATCACTTCGCCGACGATCTGCAGTCCACTTTCGACGAGCAGGTCGAACGAGCGATGCACGGAGCCCGCGAGACTGTTCTCCATCGGCGCGAGCACGTAATCCGCGGCTTGGTTGCGGATCGCGGAGAAGGTCGCGTCAAACGTGGCGCACGGCACCAGCGTGACATTCGCGCCGAGAAGCTTCAGCGCGGCTTCTTCGCTGAATGCTCCGCGCTCGCCCTGAAAGGCGATCCGCGCCGTGGCCACGCTTTTCATGCCGCCGCCACCTTGCGACGTTTCTCTGTCAGCCGCGCCTTCTCGCGTTTGGGAATGCGCGCGGAACCCAGGCCGTGATCTTCCTGGATGCGTATGGATTCGTGCAGGATCCGGCTGTAGATTTTTCCGACGGCTTCTGCGTCGAGCGGCCCGGGATTCAATTTCTTCATGCGCGCGAGAATTTCCTGTTCGCGCGCCGGAACGCGCAGGGCGATGCCGCGGGCGCCTTTCAGCCGGCCCACTTCAAGAGCGAAACTCGCGCGCACGTTCAGCAGGTGCAGCAGAGTGGTGTCAATCGCGTCAATTTTCGCGCGCCAATCGCCAATTTTGATTTCACTCATCCCGCTTCTCCCTTTGCATCTAGCACTGAAAACGACTCCAAAAACAAAAAGGCCGCGTTCCCCTTGAGGGTCGCGGCCGGCCTAGAAGACTTGGTGCGGTTCTTAGTTGCTAATTGCTAGGTGATCCGCGCGCGTCTCGCCGGCCCGCTCCCCCAATAAGGGAAGCGGCTGGTAAAAGCGAAACGGTAATAAAACTTATTACCCACGCGCCTTAGTATCCTTGTAAGTCCTTACCAAGGCCCACTATACGAAACTCGGGCGGCATCGTCAAGCGCTGCGTGCAGAAATTACATATAAGCTTCTTTTATGAATTTGCCAAGAATTACAAATTGGACTTATCTCCTTGCCGGACGCCTACTACTAAGGAGAATATGCAAAGCGACGCCATCAAGAAGGGGATTTCCCGCGCGCCGGCCCGCGCGATGCTGAAGGCCACCGGTCTCACCGACGCCGATTTGGCGCGCCCGCTCGTGGCGATAGCCAATACCTGGACCGAAGTTACTCCCTGCAATTTTCATCTGCGGCAGCTGGCGGAGCGCGTGAAGGCCGGCGTTCGTGCCGCGGGAGGCACGCCGATCGAATTCGACACCATCACGATTTCCGACGGCATCACCATGGGCACCGAAGGCATGAAGGCGTCGCTGGTGTCGCGCGAAGTGATTGCCGATTCCATCGAGCTTTTCGTGCGTGCGCATGCGTTCGACGCCGTGCTGGCGATTTGCGGCTGCGACAAGACCATTCCCGCGACGGTGATGGCGCTGGCGCGGCTGAACATCCCTTCCCTTTCGCTCTATGGCGGCTCGATTCTGGCGGGACATTTCGCGGGGCGCGAAGTCACCATTCAGGATGTGTTCGAAGCAGTGGGCGCGTGCGCCGCGGGCAAAATGACGGAAAAGCAGCTCGGCGAGCTGGAAAACGTGGCATGTCCTGGCGCGGGCGCCTGCGGCGGGCAATATACGGCGAACACCATGGCCACGGCGATCACTTTTCTGGGAATTTCGCCGATGGGCGCGAACGAAATTCCGGCGACGGATCCGCGCAAGGGCAAGGCCGCGTTCGATTGCGGCAAGCTGGTGATGCAGCTGCTGAAAGAAGACATTCGCCCGAAGCAAATCATCACGCGGGAAGCGCTACACAACGCGATCGCGTCGGTGGCTGCCAGCGGAGGTTCCACCAACGCCGTGCTGCATCTTCTGGCGATTGCTTCGGACGCAGGCGTGCCGCTGACGCTGAAAGATTTCGATGAAATTTCGGCGAAGACTCCGATTCTGGCTGATTTGAAACCCGGCGGGCGTTTTACCGCGCCAGATATGTTCCGCGCGGGCGGGATGCGCCTGCTCGGCAAGCGTTTGCTGGAAGCGGGGCTGCTGCATGATGGGATCACATCGTCGGGACGCAAGCTGTTTGAAGAAATTCACGAGGCGACAGAAACGGCGGAACAGGAAGTAATCCGGCCGCTGGCGAAACCTTTAAAGGCCGACGGCGGCCTGGCGATTTTGCACGGCTCGATCGCGCCGGAAGGCTGCGTGGTGAAACTTGCGGGGCACGAACGCGTGCTGCACAGCGGGCCGGCGCGCGTGTTCGATTCCGAAGAAGCTGCATTCGCTGCGGTGCAGAGCCGCCAGATTCAGCCGGGAGACGTAGTCGTGATTCGTTACGAAGGGCCGAAGGGCGGGCCGGGCATGCGCGAAATGTTGGCGGTGACCGGCGCGCTGGCTGGTCAGGGGATTGACGACAAAATTGCGCTGATTACCGACGGGCGTTTTAGCGGCGCGACGCACGGGCTGATGGTAGGCCACATCGCACCCGAAGCAGCGAATGGCGGCCCGATCGCGCTGTTGCGCGACGGCGACATTATCACTTTGGATGTGCGCGCACGGCGCCTCGACGTGCAGGCCAATCTCGACGAGCGCCGCGCGCAATGGAAACCGCCCGCGCCGCATTACACCAGCGGCGTGATGGCCAAGTACGCAAAGCTTGTTACATCGGCATCACTGGGCGCCGTAACCAGCGCCGCATAGAAATTGCAATTACAAGGAGAATGACTATGGCGAAAATGTTCTGGGACACCGACACGAATCCGCGCGCGCTGGAAGGAAAGCGCATTGCCGTACTGGGCTACGGCAGCCAGGGCCGCGCCCACGCGCTGAATCTGCGCGACAGCAAATTAAATGTGACGGTAGGGCTTCGCCGCGGCGGTCCGTCGTGGAAACAGGCCGAGCAGGATGGCTGGAAGCTCACCGGCCCGGCGGAAGCGGCGGAAGGCGCGGACGTAATCGTGATGCTGGCGCCGGACATGGCGCAGCCGGCTTTGTATCAGAACGAAGTGGCGCCGAGCCTGAAAGAAGGCGCGATGATTCTGTTTTCCCACGGCTTCAATATTCATTACGGACAAATCACGCCGCCCAAGACGGTGGACATCACCATGGTCGCGCCAAAAGGCCCGGGAAATCTGGTGCGGCGAACCTATGAAGGCGGAGGTGGCGTGCCGTGCCTGCTTGCGATTCATCAGGATGCATCGGGCCACGCGTTCGATCGCACGCTGGCGTACGCGAGCGCCATCGGAGGGACACGCGCCGGAGTGATTCAGACCACTTTCGCGGAAGAGACCGAGACGGATTTGTTCGGCGAACAGGCTGTGCTGTGCGGCGGCGCGCGCGAACTGATTCAGGCGGGCTGGGAAACGCTAGTGCAAGCCGGATATCAGCCAGAAGCCGCGTATTTTGAATGTCTGCACGAACTGAAACTGATCGTGGACCTGATTTATGAAGGCGGGATTGCCAAGATGCACCAGTTCGTCAGCGAGACGGCCAAGTACGGCGACATTACGCGCGGTTCGCGCGTAATTGACGACCATGTTCGCGAAAGCATGAAGAAAATTCTCACGGAAATTCAGTCCGGAGCGTTCGCCAAGGAATGGATTCTCGAGAATCAGACCGGGCGGCCGGTTTACAACAAGCTTCTGGAAAAAGACAAGAATCACCCGATCGAAAAAGTGGGAGCAGAATTGCGCGCGCAAATGTCCTGGCTGAAGCCGGAGACGGCGGCGACCGCAAGAGGTGCCAAATGAAGGGCGCAGAATTTTTGGTGAAGGCTCTCGAACACGAGGGCGTCGAAATCATTTTCGGCTATCCCGGCGGAGCGATCATGCCGGTGTACGACGCGCTGCTGGATTCCAAGATTCGACACATCTTGGTGCGCCACGAACAGGCCGCAGCACTCGCCGCGGACGGCTATGCGCGCGCCGCGGGAAAAGTCGGCGTGTGCATGGCCACGTCCGGCCCCGGCGCAACGAATCTGGTGACGGGGATCGCGAACGCGTACATGGACTCGGTCCCGATGGTTGCGATCACGGGACAAGTCGCGACTTCGCTGATGGGCACCGACGCGTTTCAAGAAGTGGATATTTTCGGGATCACTCTGCCCGTGGTAAAGCACAGCTTCCTCGCGAAGACCGCCGCGGAGCTGCCGCGCATTGTGCACGAGGCTTTCCGCATTGCGCGTTCGGGACGTCCCGGCCCAGTGCTGATTGATTTGCCCAAAGACATCGCCAACACCGTGGCCGAATACGAATTCCACGAAGACGATACGAGCGAAGAAATCGCTGAGCCATCCAAGGAATCCATCACGCGCGCGCTCACACTGATGCGCGACAGCCGCAACCCGGTGGTGTACGCAGGCGGCGGCATCGGCATGGGCAACGCGCTCGATGAATTCCGCGCGTTCATCGAAACGACGCGTATTCCAGTGGTGGCCACGCTGAAAGGGCTGGGTGCGCTGCCCACTACTCACGAGTTCGCGCTGGGAATGATGGGCATGCACGGCACAAAAACCGCGAATCACGCGGTGCAAACTTGCGACTTGCTGATTTGCGTGGGAGCGCGATTCGACGATCGCGCCACCGGCAGGCTGAACGCGTTCGCGCCCAACGCCAAGGTAATTCATCTGGATGTGGACCGCGCGGAAGTCGGCAAACTGCGTCGCGCGGACGTTCCGGTGATCGGCAACTTGCGCCATGCCTTGAAAGCGCTGACGTGGGAGCTCGGGAATATCGAGCCGTGGCGGCGCGAGTGCACCGCCTCGAAAGAAACTCACGCGTGGGATTATGCCGCGCCCGGCGCCGAAGTTTATGCGCCCGGGTTTCTGAAGAGCCTTTCGGATCGTGCGGGCGATGATTCCATCGTCGCTTGCGACGTGGGCCAGCACCAGATGTGGGTGGCGCAACATTTCCATTTCAATCGCCCCTCGCAACATCTGAGTAGCGGCGGCCTTGGCACCATGGGATTCGGCTTGCCTGCGGCAATTGGCGCTCAGCTAGCGTTCCCCCACGCCACGGTGATCAATGTTTCCGGCGACGGCTCGATCATGATGAACCTGCAGGAACTGGCCACGCTGCGACGTTACGATTTGCCCGTGAAGATTGTGCTCTTTGACAATCGCGCGCTGGGCATGGTGCGCCAGTGGCAGGAATTGTTCCACGACAAGCGCTACAGCGAAGTGGACCTATCCGACAATCCTGATTTCTGCCGCGTGGCGGAATCCATGGGCATTCCCGCGTTTCGCGTGGAAGATCGCGCGGACGTTTCCAGCGCGATTGACCGGCTGTTGGCCGAGCCTGGTCCGATGCTCGCGCATGTGCTGATTCACCAGGAAGCGAACGTCTGGCCGATCGTCGGGCCGGGCCGCTCGAATTCCGAAATGCTCCACCAACATGAAGTGGCGCGCGAGGTTGCGCGGTGAACAAATTCACACTTCAGCTGCGCGTGAAGCAGAGCGAAGGCGCGCTGGTGCGCATTCTGGGAGTGACGCGCCGGCGCCGCTTTGACCTGCTGCATCTGACCGCGGACACCAGCGAAGACGGCCATTTTCTGGACGTGCAGATGACCGTGCAGGCCGATCGCGCCGAAAATACGCTGGTGCGCCAAATCGAAAAGCTCGAGGACGTCTCGCAGGTGGAAGTTGTCGAGCCGGATGAAGCCGCCGCCGAACGCCGCGCGGCGCGTTCCACCGCGCGCTGAGTGACGAATATCCGCAATCTGCATTAAACTAACGCGTGCCTTCGACGCCCAGTGCAGTTTCCTTCTCACGCGTGGCCATCCTCGGAACCGGCCTGATCGGCGGATCGTTTGGCCTCGCGCTGCACAAACATTTCCCGGAAATTTCAATTGTAGGATTCGATCGCGCGGAGACTTTGCAAGCGGCTCTTGCGCGCGTAGCCGTGCGAGAAGCGGCGCACGACCTTGCGGCTGCGGTGCGCGGCGCGGATCTGGTCTATGTCGCACTGCCGATTGGCGCGACGATTGAGGCACTTCCCACAATTGCAGCCGCCGCGAAAGATGGCGCGTTGGTGACTGATACGGGCAGCACCAAGGCTATCATCTGCCGCGCGGCGAAAACTGCATTTGCGGGCGGTGCGCGCTTTCTTGGCGGACATCCCATGGCCGGGAAGGAAACTTCAGGGATCGCGCGTGCCGATGCCGAATTATTTTCCGGCGCGCGATACGCATTGATCGGATCGGAAGATGATTCGGACCCGCGAGTGCAGGGATTCGCCGCACTAGTGCGGATGCTTGGTGCGGAGCCGGTGTGGTGCGACGCGGAAACGCACGATTGGGCCGTGGGTATCGTCTCGCACTTGCCGCAACTGCTGGCGGTGGCGCTGGCACAAGTGGTGCAAGACGAAACCGACGAAACGAGCCTGCCGCTTTCGCTTTCCGGACCGGGATTGCAGGACATGCTGCGGCTTGCGGGCAGCCCTTACAGTGTGTGGCGCGACGTGACGCACACCAACACCGAGAACATTGCGCGAGCGCTCGATCGGCTGGAGCAGGCTGTGGAGTATTTGCGCACGCGGCTTACTTCCAAGGAATTGGAGCAGGAATTTCTCGACGCTAACGCAGTCTACGAATTGCTGCACAAGGCCAAGCAGCAGAAAAGCGGCGCATGATGGCCAGGAGCGGTGCTTTCTACTCCTGGCGCGGTGCGGCGGGAACCAGGCGCTTGTCGCGGACGTAAAATTCGCGGCCGCGCCAGTGGATGCGCTGTGGAAAGAAGCTGGCGACCCAGACGATGAAGGCGAAGGCATCGCGCAGCGGCAACAATTCTAGGTGTTTGCGCACGCCCGCGTCACGCATGCCGTACACACCGACGACCCATGCTGAAATTCCCCGTAGCAGCAAATAACCGACCAGCAAGCTGATCGCCCAGGCCACCGATGGCGCAAAAATCGCAGCCAGCAGCGCCAGCGGCAATGCTTGCGTGAAAATCAGCCCCAGATGCCCCGCGGGACGAGAAAAGCGGATGCTCACGTTCCAACGCAACTGGTGGCGAAAAGCGTCGGCGAGCGTCTGCTGCGGATACACGATGGAAACTGGAAAAGAGCTGAGCTCGACGCGATGACCGTGCGCGGCGATGCGATTGCCCAGCTCGTAATCGTCGGAAAAATGGTCCACCAGCGATTCGAAGCCGCCGATTTCAGCCAAGCGCGTCTTGGTAGTGGCCATGGTGGCGCCGAGAGTGAAATTGACCGGAGCGAAAAGCCACGCCACTAACACACCGGCGGTAAAATCCGTGCTGTTGCCAATCGCTTCCAGGTTTGCGGCGAGCGAGCCGTCGGTAATCCCACGATAGAGGCAAGTGACCGCGCCGACGGCCGGATCGCGAAAGGGTGCGGCGATGGCGCGCAGATATTCGGGCTCGACGCGCACGTCGCTATCGCTGACCGCCAGAATGTCGTGCCGCGCCTCACGCGCCATGCGGCAAAGTTTGTTCACTTTGTCGCTGACACCTAAAGGTTCCGACCCGATCAGGAGATTAATGCGGCGCTGCGGAAAATCGCTCGCCAGTTTTGCAATCACAGGAATCGTGGGATCCTGCTCGTCGCTCACGCAAAATAATATTTCGTAGTCCGGATAATGCTGCGCGCAAAGGCTGGCGTAATTCTGGTAAGTCTCGCGGTCCAGGCCGTAGATCGGTTTGAGGATGCTAATGGGCGGCGTGAAATCGGCGGGAAGCACAGCGGCATGACGACGGCGAAAAAACCGCAGCGCCGCCACGATGGCGACCAGGTAGTAAGCGAACGATGCGAGCGCCAGCAACAGCAGCGCGTCGCGAGCCACCGTCCAGACCATCAGACCCGCTCAGTAGTTCGCGGCGGCGTGTAGCCTACAATCAAGACGCCCAGGCAAAGCAGCGCAATGCCTGCCCAGCGCACGGGGCTGACAAACTCATGCAGAAAAAAATGTCCCAGCAGCGCGACGATCACGTAAGACAGTGAAGAAGCCGGCTGCACGAAACTGAAATCCGCCCAGGAAAGAACCAAGGTGTAGGAAATAAAAAACGCGAACAGAAGAATCACACCGAGCCACACCGTCCCGCAAGAAAATGCGCGCATGAAAAAGTGAAGTATCGCGACGGGATTCTGCATTTCGAGCGTGCCTACTTTTTTCATGCCGTCGGCCAGAAACACGTCGCCCAACGGGCCGAACGTGACCATGAACAAAAGAAAAACGTAGGTTTTCAGGTGCAGGCCTTGCGAAGACGTCATGCGCCCTGTGATTCGCCCGCCGCGCCGGAAGTTTGCGGTTCCATGGGGGGCACTTGTACTTGCACCATGGCTTTTTTCTGCACGCCTTTTTTGGCCACCTTGCGGCGGTCGTGGCGCAGCTTCAGGAAGTCCACGGCTTCGTGGAACAGGCGTTTGCGTTCATGGGAATCCCACAGGGCTTCGCGCACGATGCGCCAGGCCACGCGTGGACGGAAATAATATTCGTCGTAAAAGCGGTTGACGGATTCGACCATGTATTCGCGCGAGAGGTGCGGGTACTGGAGGTGCGGAAGCTGGTGGCCCATGTCGTCCGTGATCGCTTCACCGGCGAGAAAACCTTCGCGCATGCCCTGGTCGTAAAGTTCGGTGCCGGGATAGGCGTGGGCCATGGAAACCTGAATCGTCTCGCAATCCAATTCCTTGGCGTATTCGATCGTTTTTTCGATGGTCTCTTTCGTTTCGCCGGGCAGGCCGATGATGAAATCGCCGTGCACGTGGATGCCGACTTTCTTGCAGTTCTGCACGAAGGTGCGGCCCATTTCCACGGTGGCGCCCTTCTTCAGATTTTTCAGAATTTGCGGGTCGCCGGATTCGAAGCCGACGATCAGCAGGCGCGCGCCGGCATCGGCCATGGCTTTCAGGGTTTCGTAATCGCTGTGCACGCGCGCGGTGCAGGACCATTGGAAGCCTACGGGCTTGAATTCCTTGCAGAGGGCCAACACACGGTCCTTGCGGATATTGAAGGTGTCGTCATCGAAGAAAAATTCCTTCGCTTGCGGAAACATTCTGTGCGCTTGCTTGAATTCGCGCGCCACGTTTTCCACCGAGCGCACGCGCCAGGCATGGCCGGAAAGCGTTTGCGGCCACAGGCAGAAGGTACAGAGTGCCGGACATCCGCGCGTGGTGTAGAAAGAAACGTAGGGATTCAGCAGGAACGGCACATTATATTTCTCGATCGTGAGATGTTTCTGGTAAACCTCGGTCGCAAAGGGCAGCGCGTCGAGTTCCGCGGTCTGCAGCATGGGCCGCTGCGGATTGTGCACGACTTTTCCGTCCTTGATATAGCTCACGCTCAGGATTTCGGAGAGCGGCTTACCTTGCGCATACTCGACGACGGAAAGATCGAACTCGCCGCGCACCACGAAATCAATATCGGGGCTCGCCAGCAGGCTTTCCGCCGGCTTAATTTGCACTTGGGGCCCCACAAAACAGATTTTCAGCCCAGGCTTTTTTTCCTTCATAGCCCGTGCCATTTTCAGGTCGCTCCAGAAGCCGACGGTGGAGGTGAACAGCACGACAAACTCATAATCCTGCGCGATCTGGACTACTTCCGCGGGCGTGATGCCGTGGGGAGGGCCGTCCAACAGTCGGCTGCCTTCGAGCATTCCGGCGGGATAGGTGAGCCATACGGGATACCAGTACGATTCAATTTCGCGCGTAGCGGGCCAACGCGAGCCCGCGCCACCATCAAATTTTTCAAAACTCGGCGGATTCAACAACAACGTTTTCATTGCAGACGCCATGTACTATAACCCCCTCAGGGCTTCCAAAAAGACGTATGAACTTCAGCCTGACTACCAAGCACCAATTTTACTCGATTTCCACAGCCAGCCCAAGCCAAGCTTTTCGCGCGGCGTGCTACTGAAACACCTTCGCCAGCTGGCCGGTGGCCTGCAGCAGCGTCAATTGACTGCGCTGGCGCGCGAAATCCGCGTCCAGGAAAGCCACCCACTTGTCATTTTCATCCAGGCGAACTTCCTCGATATCGCGCAGCGTGGCGCGGCCCTCGTCGAATTTAGCCTGGATGAGCTCGACGGTCTCCTGCGCCAGCTTCAAATCCAGGCGCGCGACCTCGCGCGTCGCTTCCAGTTCGCGCACATCCTGCGCTTTCTGGCGAATGTCCAGGCGGACTTCCTGCCGCTTATTTCCGAGCGACAGTTCGGAAAGCTGGAATTCACCTTTAGCCAGGGCCACATTGGCGCGCGTTTTGGCCGAGTACAGCGGAATGGTAATCTGCACGCCGGCGGTGATGTTGTTACGCTGAAACCCTTTGTAGAATTCGGTGTAATTGTTGATGGTGCTCAAGAGGCTGTATTGGCCGACTATGTCCACCGTGGGCCAAAAACTTCGGCGCGCGCCGCGCAGGATTTCTTGCCGCGCCAAGCGATCGTTTTCCGCTTCCTGAACGCCGCGATCGCTCTGCATGGCCAGATTGGCCAGCTCGTTTTCTTGCTGATCGGTAGCGAAGGAAGGCTCGTCGGTGTCCACCTCAATCGGTTGCGTGTCGCCGACGCCGGTCAAGTCCCGGATCTGCTGCATCAGAGTGTCGTCGCGCCCTTCCAGCTTGATGATGCGCTCCTGGACGCGCGCCGCGGTTAGTTCGCTGCGCGTCACTTCAATCGGGAGCTCTTGATTCGCGGCCACCCGTTCGCGGGTGACGCCAAGAATCTTCGCCGCGCTGGCTTGTTCCTTGCGCAGCAGGTCGAGAGAATGGCGCACGTTGGCCAGATCCAGGTAAGCGGTGGCCGTGCGCACGATGACGTTGTCTCGAGTGCGATCGATTTCCAGCTTCATGTTCTTGGCGTGCTCTTCGGCGGCATGCTGCTGCGCACGCAATGCTGGATTAATGAGTGACTGATTGTAATTCAACTGGAACACTGCCGGCGGAGAGCCGCCGATGGATGGAAAACCGTTGGTGTACGCCGCGCCGGATCCCGTGTAGAGGTTGGGCTGGAACGCCGAGCGATCCACGCCTACTTCGTTCAGCGCCACGGTGTATTGCACGCGCGCCAGCGCCAGCTCACGGCTATTTTGCAGCGCCAGCGCGACGGCCTCGCGCATGCTGAGCTTGCGATCTTCCTGCGCGCGCGCTGGAACGGCAGCGTATAGCGCGATCAGCAGCAGCGCTGCCGGAACCCAAGCTGCACGCGATTTCCGCAATGGCGTTCTATTCATAACGCAACGATTCCGTAGGCTGCAATCGCGCCGCGCGATTCGCCGGAAGATATCCGAACAAAAGGCCTGTCGAACACGATACCAGGAACGCCAGAACCACTGAGACCCACGACACCGGAATATGCACCCCGGACAATTCCGGAACCAGGCTGATGGCAAAATTCGCCACAGCGGGAATCGTGACCGCAATCGCAATCCCCAGCAGCGCACCCGTCCCGCTGATCAGAAATGCTTCCATCAGAAATTGATACAGGATAGCGTCGCGCGGCGCCCCAATCGCTTTGCGGATGCCGATCTCGCGTGTGCGCTCGGTCACCGTCACCAGCATGATGTTCATGATGCCGATGCCGCTGATGGTCAGGGCGATCGTCGCGATCACAATCAAGATCACCGTCAGCGCCAGCGAAATTCTGCGCGCGGAATCGAGCAGCGAGCCGAGATTCTGCACGCGATATTCCGCGGCCGGGCGATGCCGGCTGCTGATCAATTGCGCGACTTCGCTGGTGAGCCCCGGCACATCTTCCGGCCGGTCGGCTTGCACATAAAAGGTGCGCAGGAATTCTTCGCCGGTATAGGACTTGATCAGCCCGATGGGCACCAGCACCGAATTCTGCGTAATTTCCGTTTGCCCGAAGGTGGCGGTTCTTTCGTGAAATACGCCAATCACGGTGAAGTGCAGATCGCCCAGGCGAATGTCCTTGCCCAGCGGATCTTCGTTCGGAAACGCCAGGTCCGCGAGTTCCCTGGTCAGCAGGCACACTTTGCTGTGCGCGATCATGTCGTCTTCATCGAAGTAGCGGCCGCGGACAATGACCAAGCGCCGAATTTCCTGAAATCCATCGGTGACGCCTACCAGGCTGACCGGCCGGCTCGTTCCATTCACCACGAAAGTCATGGGCGTGTCGTGCGTCCCAGCCACCTGCGCCACGTGCGGCAGCGCCGCTTTGATCGCGGCGATGTCCGCCGCGGTAATTTCGTCGGCAAGCGTGGTGCGCTGCGCGTCGCCGGAATGAATCAGCTCGCCATAAATCAGGTTCACGCCAACGCCTTCAATCTGCCCGACGATGTAGCGCTTCCCGGCCAGCGCCACGGTGACCACCAGCACAATGCAAGCGCTGCCGATAATCACGCCGAGCATGGTGAGCATCGCGCGCACTTTATTGGTGCGCAGCTCCTGCAGCGCCAGGCTCCAGGTTTCGGCCCAAAGAATCGGTGTGCTTTTCGTCGCTGGCGAGAGAGGCACCACCACGCGATGAGATGCTGTTTGACTGGGGCGAGTTTCGAGTAAGTCTTTCACGGATCTAATGCGCGGACTTAGCGAGTTTGTCCAGCCGCGCCTTGGCGTCCTTGTCGCTGGAATCCAGTTGCAACGCGGCGCGGTATTGCTCGGCGGCCTCGCTGCGTTTTCCTTGCGCTTCGTACACGCGCCCCAGCCAGACACGGGCAGCCGCGTGCGAAGGCCAATCGCTGCGGTCCGAAGTGCTGGCCAGGTAAGCCTTCAGGTATTTTTCGGCGTCGCCCAGACTCGTACCGGCGAGCGTCAAGGCCGCGCCGCGCCAATATCCCAGGCGCGGATCGTTCGGAGCCACCAGCGCCGCAGCCTCGATCGCCGTTTGCATCTCCGAGGGCTTGTTCTGCTGCTGAAAGAAAGCGATTACCTCCAGATAGGGTTCAATTTTGGCGGGCTTTGCAGTCAGAACCTCGCGGTACTCTTTCTCCGCAAGATCCGCCTTCTTCGCGCCATCCATATCGTAAACGCCGCGCGCCAGATGCCCTGCAACGGGATCGAGCGCGGCAATGGCGTCCACTTGCGCCTTGGCTTCGTCCTTATTGCCACCGACGACCCACGGCGCCTGCAAATCATATTCCTCGAGATCGCGCCGCGCCGCAAGATTGTCCGGATTCAGCTGCACCGCCGCTTCGAATTCCTTTTTTACTTTCCGCGCGTATGAAAAACTGCGGTCGCGGTCCGCTTTGCCGCCGTAAATTCTCCCCAGCCATTGATGGTAAACGGAATTTTTCGGATCGAGCGCGATGGACTTCTCGCCCGCCGCAATCGCATTGTCATAATCGCGGATCTCGTAATAGGTGCGTCCCAGCCAGTAATAGACCTCACCGCTGCTGGGATTTTGTGTGATGGCGGATTGCAGCGTGGTGATCGCCGCTGAATAATTCCCGGCGTTGAATTGCCGTTGCGCGGTCTGCAGCAGGGCTGAAATATCCGGGGGCATTGCCGCGGCCGCGAAGGAAGTCAGCTCGTCCGCTGTGCGCGCGGCTCGCACCACGGCGTGCAGCGCAGGCGCGCCGATCGCCAGTAAAGTCACCGCCGCAAGCGCCGTCGCTCGAACTATTTTTGCGATCCTCGCGCCATTCTCATGCCCCCTACTCATTTGCCCTCCGCGGCTCGGACCTTCATCCCATCGCGCAAATCCACGTCTCCCGGCAGCGCCACCTTGTCTCCCAGGCCCAGCCCGGAAAGCACCTCGTACTTATCGGCGCTCGCGACTCCAACCTTAATGTCGCGCCGATGCACCGCGTCGCCATCGTAGGCCAGCACGAAGTGCTGTCCCTGGTCGTAACGCACCGCTCCCCGCGGAATCACCAGCACCGCGCGCTGCTCGTGAACCAGGATGCGTACTTCCACGTTCACATTCGGCAGCAGCTCGATGTCATTGTTGTCCACCGAGCAAAGCACCTCGCCCACGCTGCGCGATCCGCGCGCCACCACTTGCTTGGGCACCTGCTCGACCTTGCCGTTCCATACGCGGTTGGGCAGCGCATCCCACAGCACCTGCACACTCTGATTTTGCGCCAGTGAACCCAGGTCTGGCTCATCCACAAACGCGCGCACGCGCACGTGGCGCAAGTCCGCCATTTCTGCCAGCACGTCGCCCAGCCTCACGAAATCACCTTTACGCACGGGCAGAGAATAGAGCGTGCCATCGGCCGGAGCGATCACCGTAGCTGAATTAGCTTTTTCTTCCAGCGCGACTAGCAGATCCTGCTGTTGCTTCACGCGCAGGCTGGCACTTTCCACATTCACGGAAGCGCGCTGCGCCAGCGCCGCCCTCTTCTGCTGTAAGGTTTGCAGATTGGCGCGCGCGGTCGCCAGCGCGGCCTGATTCTGCGCAACTTCGTCCTGTGTCGCCGCTCCCTTGCCAACCAGCTGCGCGAGGGCCTGCTGCGTTCTTTCTAAGTTAGCAACTTGTGTTTCGGCGTTCTGCAAATTCCCTTGCAGCTGCGCTACTTCGTCGGGAGGGCCGCCGGCGCGCGCATTGCGCAAATCCGTCTGCGCTGCCAGCAAATCCGCGCGGGCTTGCGAGAGTTGCGCGCGCACATCCGCCGCGTCCAAGGTCAAAATCAGCTGACCTTTGTGAAGCGGCTGCCCTTCGTTGGCT
>Ga0209274_10000884_pt1 | contig 16222 bp, 13 predicted proteins | sample HubBroMetageREF1_FD_188343 | JGI IMG/M metagenome (GOLD analysis project Ga0209274, IMG submission 188343) | Reference soil microbial communities from the Hubbard Brook experimental Forest, New Hampshire, USA - Hubbard Brook CCASE Soil... | ecosystem: Environmental > Terrestrial > Soil >...
GGGCCGTCGAGCCGGATCAGCCGCGCCAAGGTCATTCTAGGCGCCTAGTTAGCACTACGGTAGAAGAGCGTCGCGTTCGAGCCGCTACTCGATGTACCTTGGCCACGCCATGCGTTCGACCCCCCGAGCCCCCGCGTTGCGAAACCGAACCCTCTCCGGCCTCGTGCTCGCATGCGCGGCCATCGCCGCGACGATCCTCGTGGCGAGTCAGGCGCTCGCCGCAGGCAACCTCACCCTCAAGACGCCCACCGTCGACGAGAAGGGAGGGGAGTGGCACATCAAAGTCCGAATCGACCTGCCGCGCGCTCCAGGCCTGATGCACACGCCCATGCGGTTCACCTTCTCGAAGGAGGCCGTCGACGAACGGGCAATCATGTCGAAAGGCGCTGAGCCCGAGCATCACCGGATGGTGATCGACACGCCCCCCAAGCAGATCGTCTCCATGGATGTCGACTTCGCAGACGCGAGCGGCAAGGTCTTCAAGTCGACCTACTTCGAGTTCGATCTGCAGCGCGCGAGCGGATACTTCGAAGCGGGCGAGTACCTGATGACGCTCGAGGGCCCCGACGGCGAAGTCGGCGCGGCCCAGCGCTTAACGTTGAAGGGCGACAACCCGCCCGTTTACCGCGGCGCCATGGTGTTCGACGCCAAAGCCACCAAACAGCGGGGCCCAAGAATCGAGTCGGTGAGCAGCGGACTCGACGGAGGGGCGCAGTCCGGCGACTCCAACGACACGTCGAATTCGGCTGCGTCGACTCAAGTCGCTCCCGTGGGGTCCGCGCCGGAAATGGTCCCCTCGACGGCGTACAGCAAGACGGCAGAAGAAGAAGCCGTTCAGGGCCACCCAAGCGGCTGCGGTTGCCTCGTCGTCGGCCTCGGACCCGAAGGCCTTGCAGGCCCCACCGCCGCTCTTCTCGGGCTGGGTCTGGTGTCCATGCGTCGCCGCCGAACGTGACCCCGAGCCAGGCGATCGCGCAGGCGCGCAAAGCAGAGCTCCTTCCTCTCTACCTCGTCAGCGGAGAGGAACGCTTGTTCCGCGATCAGGTCGTGGCAGAGCTCCGCGCTGCCGCTCTCGGAGGGGGGGCGGCAGCGTTCAATGAGGACAAGTTCACTGCGGGCGACGTCGCCGTCGAGACCGTGCTCATGGCGGCGCGCACCGTCCCCATGATGGCGAACCGCCGGTTCGTCTTGCTGCGCGGGGCCGAGAGGTGGGACGTCTCCGACGGCTCCTCTCCCTTCGACGCTCTTGCCGAGTACGCGGCCCATCCGGTGCCGTCGACGTGCATGGTGATTGTCGCATCAAAGATCGACGGGCGGCGCAAGTTGGCCGTCCTGGCCCGGAAGCACGGGTTTCTGGTGGCCTGCGAGCAGCTGGATTCACGTTCGCTACCGGATTGGATCGCCGCGCAATGTGTCGCGCGAGGAAATACCATGGCCCTCGACGTCGCGGAGTTGCTTGCTGCGCTCAGCGGTCCGGACCTTTCTTCGGTCAGTGATGCGCTCGAACGGCTATCGCTCTACGTCGGTCCGGGAGTCGCGATCGACGAGGCGGCTATAGGAGCATGCGTCGCGCGCGTTCGCACAAAGGACACCTGGGCTCTGGTCGATGCCATCGGCGCACGGGATCTTGGACGCGCGCTCGGCTCGCTGGCCGATGCCTACGACGCTCGCGATCGGGGTCTGCCCCTGCTCGGCGCTCTCGCCTGGTCTGTCCGGCAGCTCGCCCGTTATCAGGCCGCGCTCGGATCGGGTGCATCGCCCGATGAAGCCGCCCGACGCGCCGGGGCGTTTCAGCCTCAGCGGGCGCGGGAGCTGGCTGGGAAAGCCCGCATCCTTCGGGCTCCCGAAGTCGAGCGGTGGATCCTCGTCCTTGCCGAGACCGACGTGTCTCTGAAGAGCTCGCGGAGACCTGCGGATTCGATTCTTGAGGACATGATCACCCGGCTCTGCCGGGCCGAAACGCGAACGGCTCGGAGGGCATCGGAACGGGAAGCACAGGCGGGGCGATTTGACTCGCCGGTCACTCGCCCTTAGCTTTCACAGGTGCAGGCGGCGCTAGACAAGCGTTTAACGCCAAGAGAATTTATCCAAGAAAAATACGGAGTTGAGATGCACGTCCCCCAACGGGTGATCCGGCCTCAAAGGCTTTCGACCGAGTGTCTGGCGGAAGCCAGGATCCCGACGCGTCACGGTGATTTCGAGACGCACGTATTTCGTAGCGTAGTCGGCGGGACAAAAACGTCCGCGGCCATCCCGCAGGAGCACGTCGCTTTGGTGCGGGGCGATCTACGCGCGCGCGAGGATGTTCTCGTTCGCATTCATTCGGAATGCATCACGGGCGAGGTCTTCGGTTCGCTGAAATGCGATTGCAAGGCGCAACTCGACGGTGCCCTCGCCACGATCGGGCATGTGGGGTTCGGCGCCGTTCTCTACCTCCGCCAGGAAGGACGCGGCATCGGTCTAGCCAACAAGATTCGCGCGTATGCTCTGCAAGCCAGCGGCCACGACACCGTGGACGCCAATCGCCTTCTCGGCCTCCCCGACGACGCGCGACGCTACGACGTCGCTCGCGACATGCTGCAACACCTCGGGGTCGCAAGCGTCCGGCTGCTGACCAACAATCCCGCCAAGCTGCGCGCCCTGCGCCAATTGGGGATCCCCGTGGTTGGCCGCGTACCCATCGTCGTCCCTCCCACCCAGCACTCGGCGGGCTACCTCGAGGCCAAGCGCCTCCGAATGGACCACGATTTGCCGGTTGAGCGCCTCGTGGCGAACGCCGACGCGGAGTAGCGACGACGCGAGCAACGGGGTCGCTGGCGTCATCGGATGACGCCGGACTCGCGCCCGCTATAGTTCGCAAACCCCCGGATGCGAGTTGCGCTCACTCACAACCTTCGCGTCACGGACTCCGAGGACGAAGCCGAGTTCGATCGGGCCGAAACGATATCCTCCGTCGAACAGGCGCTCGCGCGTGCAGGACATCATGTCGAGTCCTTCGACGTGACCGGGCCGGCGTCCCTCCTCGTCACGCGGCTTGAGGCATTTGCCCCCGACATCGTCTTCAATCTTGCTGAAGGCCACCGGGGCCGGGCGCGACGGGCCTTCTATCCCGCTCTCTTCGAGGAGCTCGGCATCCCTTCGACGGGGAGCGACGCGTACACGATGTTCATCACGCTCGACAAGGCGCTCACCAAGCGTCAGTTGACGGGCTGGGGCGTCCCCTGCCCAACCGGACGGCTTGTCACCCAGGAGACTCTGAGCAATGGGGGCCTCGACGAGCTCGTGTTCCCCGCCATCGTCAAGCCAAACTTCGAAGGGTCGAGCAAGGGTATTGGGCAAGACAGCGTGGTCGATGGCCCCAAGGCGCTCGTCGACGCGATCGATCGAGTCCTTGCCAAGTACCCCGACGGCGCCATGGTGGAGCACTACATCCCGGGGATCGACGTCCGCGTCGTGCACATCGAGGGGCTATCCGCCCTGGCCGCCGTCGAAAGCGTCATCGATCCCAGCTTTCCGCGACGTCACGACATCATCGACTATCGGCTCGCACACGTAGAAACGCGGCATCTCACGCGGCGGGCACCGGCGATGGTTTCGGCCGCAGTGAGCGAGCGATTGCACGACCTCACCGCACGCGCCGTGTCCGGACTTGGGCTGCGAGACGTGGCCGCGCTCGATTTTCGCGTCGGCATGGACGGCAAAGTTTGGTTCTTGAGCGCCACAGCAATTCCGAGCTTCGCGACGGACAGCGCCCTTTTCGTGGCGGCCAACGCGCTCGGGCTTTCGCGTGCGGCCACGGTGCTCGCAGTCCTCCGTTCCGCCGCAGTGCGCCATAGATTGACCGGCTTGCTGGACGCAACGAAGCCTCGTCTGGAGCGAGCCCGACGCACGAGCTTGCGGGTCGGCTTGGCTTTCAACATGAAGCGCATCGATTCGCACGCCGGCGACGACCGCGAGGCCGAATACGACGCGCCCGAGACGATTCACGCGGTTACAGCGGCCATCGAAAGCCACGGACATGTCGTCGTCCCGCTCGAGGCGACGCCGGACTTTCCGCGCGCGCTAATGTCGGCGAACGTCGACGTCGTCTTCAACGTCGCCGAGGGTATGGTTGGCCGCAGCCGCGAGGCGCAAGTGCCGAGTCTTTGTGAGCTGCTGAACGTCCCCTATTCGGGGAGCGACTCGGCGACCCTATCCATCTGTCTCGACAAGTCGCTCGCGAAGCGACTTCTCGTCGGTGCGGACACACCCGTCTTTCAAGCGCTTGTCACGGGCCGCGAGAAGCTGCGACCGTTTCGATATCCCGTCATCGTGAAGCCGAACCAAGAGGGCACGAGCAAGGGGATCACAGACAAGAGCGTTTGTGATGACGAGAAATCGGTCCGGGAAATCGCACGCAAGCTCATTGAGCGGTACGGACAGCCCGCGCTCGTCGAAGAGTACATTTTCGGTCGGGAGCTGACGGTCGGGCTCCTCGGAGAGAGGCGGCCTCGGGTCCTCCCTCCCATGGAAGTCGTTTTTCTAAGCCCGCTCGAACGGCCGGTTTATGACTACCAATGCAAACAGGATTGGCAGCGGCACGTTCGCTACGAATGCCCGGCCGCACTGACCAAGGAGGAGCTCCGCACCATCGAGCGTGTGTGCCGCACGACGTTCATGGCCCTTGGGTGTCGTGACGTGGCGCGCGTCGACCTCCGGCTTACTCCCGAGGGGCGCGTATACGTTCTCGAGGTCAACCCCCTGCCAGGGCTCACGCCGGACTACAGCGACCTGTGTCTCATCGCGAACGGGGCAAAAATCGAATATCGCACGCTCATAGGCGAGATTCTCAGCGGAGCGATAAAGCGTTGGCAGAATAGGCAGCGTGGACGAGTCAGCAGAGGCGCCGTGCCCGAACCGCTGACTGCGGCTCGCCCCGAGAGCGCACCGGACGGCGATGCCCCATCGCCCAACTAAGTCGTTCGAATGAGCGAGCCAGCGCCGAACATGCGCACGGCTGTGGTCTGGCTCATCGTGTTCGGCGCCACGACGGCGAGGAGCGCATCGGTGCACGCGCAAGCCCCGGCGAGGAGCACGATCGCGGCGCCGACTCAGGCTTCTACGACGCCTGAAAACGCGGCGTCCCGTCGCTTGGCGGAAGGGGGCGCGGGAATCGCGGACCTCTTCGGGATTGCAGAAGCAGATCGACTCATCCGGTCGGCCGACCCCGAAGACCGTCTGCGTGGGCTCGAGCGCGCGGCCGTGACGCACACCACCGACGCGCTCACCCTGCTCCTCCGGTTCCGGGACGACGGGAACGGCAGCAGCGACCCACGCGCGCTTCTAACGCTCGTCCGCGGACTCGCAGACTGGGTCGATCGGCCGGCGGCTCGCACCAAGCTTGCCGGCATCGCTCGCGACCCAGGGACGTCCCCCCCGACACCGCTGAACATGGGAGACGACGATCCCGTCGATGACCAACGGGTGCGCGCGGCACGCGTGGATCTGGCGCGAGCACAGGCCTGCCTGGCGCTCGCCAGCTCGAGAAATCCCGAGGCGGTCAACGCCCTCTTCGACATCATTCGCGACAGCGACGCCGGGAGGGCGATCGCTGCCGAAGCCTTGGCGGCGTTCCCACCGGAAGCGCCGTCGGAGCTGCAGGACAATCCGTCCATCGCCACCGTTGGGGCGCTTTCTCTTTTGGGGGACCTGCGGTCGGCCGGCCTCGTGCTGCGTGCGGCCCGATCGAGTGACGTCACGGTACGGGCAGCATCGTTGATCGCACGCGCCGGCTTCGGAGACCCCCATGTGTCGGACACTGCGCGCGCCTGGCAGCGCGATCCCGAGGCTCGCATCCGAGTGGCCGCGGCGGCGACGCTCGCCCGCGCCAGCGACCCGGACGGCGCTGGCGCCGTCGAGGGGCTCATCGCCGACGACGAGACTGTCGAGGATGGATTGCGCCTCGCTCAGGATATCCAAAGCGAGGGCGTGACGAAGGCGACCATCGCGCGCGCGGTTACCTCCGCGAATCCTACTGTCCGCCGCGCGGCGGTCGCGGCCCTCGCGCGACAGACGACGGGCTCGGCGGTCGGAGTGTTGCTGACACTGGCCGAGGATCCCCTCCTAGCCGGCCCTGCAGCAGAGGGCCTCGCTCGATCTCCGAGCGAATCTGCGCTCGCCGCGATCGAAAAGCTTGGCGCGCGGACCGCAACCCGACGACTCGCCGCACGCGCATACTTCGTCCGCCGATATACACGCGGCGATCGAAGCGCCCGCCTCGACGCCGTCATCGACGGGCTGAGCCGGTCAGCCGATGGGGCCGATCGCGCCGTCGCTCTCGAAACAAGAATCGGCCTCGGCGAGATGTCCGTGGAAGCCGCGTGGACGGACGGGGACGCCCGGGTTCGCAGAGCGGCCGCGCTGGGAGCCATGGGGCGCGCGGACGCGAGGACCGAGGAGATCTTGGTGCGACGCTTGACGATGGAGCCCGACGAGGTCACACGCGTGGTTCTTGCCGGAGCGCTCGTTCGCGGCCACGCGCGGGTCGCTCCGTCGAGCTCGAAGCTTCGCGCCCGGTTGGCGGAGGGAAAGGCCGATGCCCCTCTCGCTGCGTTTGTCTTAGGCCAGAGAGACGACGGGACGTCGGACGACGGGTTGGACGCCCTCTATGCGTCCCGGGACCCGTGGACGAGAGCTGCTGCTTTGCGCGGGCTCGGGACCAGTGAGGCCGCCGACGCCACCGCGCGCCTCGCTTCTGCTTACCGCTGGGAACCAGACCGGGAGGTCCGGCGCGCCATCATCGAAGCTCTCGCAGGCCGTATGCGGGACCGTGTCTCCGAGATTTGGCGTCGTACGCTCGACCTCGCGGTTCGGCTGGACCCCGATGCAGGCACCCGAGGTGCAGCGCGGCGCGCCCTAGCCAGCCAAGACGTCGCACGGCCCGCTGTCGTTCCGGAGGTGGCTTGGATGGTCCTGGCACCCGCGGAGGGAGCGCCCCCCCCGAGCGCCGTCACCGGGTTGCTCGTTGGGAGTGACGGCGTGGGGACACCGTTCGCGTTCGACGACGACGGCTTCGCGCTCCTACCCGGCGTTCGCGCGGGGGAGGCCCAGCTCCGACTTGCGGCGCGCCTCCCGGCATACTCTTCTGGGGGTCCATGAACAGACGTCCAAGCACTCCTCCAGATCCCGGAGAAGAGGCCCCTTCGTTCGAAGTCTCGCTCAAGCGTCTGACGGACATCGTTCAGACGTTGGAGAAAGGTGACCTCGCGTTGGAAGAGTCGCTGCGTCTCTTCGAGGAGGGCGTGCAGCTTTCTCGTGCTTCGCAAAAGCGGTTAGATGCCGCTGAAAAGCGAGTGGATGAGCTACTCACGATCGACGAGGCTGGGCGTGCGATAACCGCACCGTTTGCGACCGAGTCCGAGTCCGAAGAGGCGGGTGAAGGACGCCGACCTCAGCGACCGATGGCACCCCGGTAGACCCATCCCTCACTCGAATAGCCGCTCCCATATGTGACGGGGTACCAGCCGTCCTTGACGGGTCCTACTCGCACCTGACTCCCCCGCGGAAGCCGGGCGATGACCTTGCCGGTCTTCGGGCTGTCTCGCACGAGCGCCACTTCCCACTCCACTTGAGCCGCCTTCAGAACTGCGGGGACTACCGAGGGGGCCGCAGAGGGCTCTACAGCGGGGCCCGTCGCGAGCGGGACAAGACTCTCAGCCGCGGGCGGTGTTCCGACCGACAACGCCTCGGCGGCGGGCGCCACGGCCATCGCGCTAGCGCTCGTCGCTACGATTGGCGATGCGGCTCCATCTGGAAGACTCGGTCCCAGTCGCACGCCCGCCAATCGCGGCCACGCTACGCCGACGACGAACCCAATGGCGGCGATGACGCCGACTCGGGTCCACGAAGGGGTGTCCGCGGCTGGCGGGGGCGCTTCCACAAGGGGAACGCCGGCTGCGCTTCGATGAGCCATCGGGCGGAAGAATTACCACACGGGGCTTCGGCGACGCGAAATCGCTGCAATCGCCGACTTCCTAAGGGCGCGCCACGATTTCGGGAAACAGCGTCTCGCCCCGGAAACGCCTGGCCTGCTACAAAAAATGGGTCGTTCCCGCCGGCGGTCCCCTCAAGCAGCTTGAGCAACGCCTGCTTGCCCGGCTCGTCGATACCGGCTCGCAAATGAAACCGCTTGTCACCGGCCGTTCGGTGACATCGAGCCACGTGACTCCCCCTAGCGAGGAGGCTCCGCCGTGGGATCCTGGTCCGCGAGCCGACCCAGGGTCACGTTGACGTCGAAGACCTTGGTGGTCCTGCGCACTCGAAGCTTGACCGTGCGGCCTACCCCGGAGGTGCTGGCAAGCCATTGGAGCTGCGCCGATCGTTCGATCTCTTGACCCTCGAAGCTCATCACGATGTCTCCGGTCGCGAGCCCAGCGCGGGCCGCGGGACCGGCCGGCGCGACCAACTCGACGACGGCACCCGAAAGCCTGTCGCCAGAGGGCAGACCGAGCACGCGGCGGTCTTCGTCGGTCAGCTCGCGAGCATCGCCAATGTGAATTCCCAAGGCGCTGCGAGTCACGTGCCCATCTCGCAAGAGCATCGGCAGAAGCTGCTTGACCATGTTGATGGGGATCGCAAAACCGATTCCCTGGGCCCCGCCCCCGCGAATCGCGGTGTTCATGCCCACAACCTCCCCCCGCAAGTTGAGAAGCGGACCGCCGGAGTTTCCGGGATTGATCGACGCGTCGGTCTGGAGAAAGTCGTAGTACCCGCTCGGGTCGAGCTGGACGTCGCGACGCGAGCGACCCTTTGCACTGATGATTCCGGCGCTCACGGTATGCGACAGACCGAACGGGTTGCCGATGGCGACGACCCAATCGCCGACCTCGAGCGCGTCGGAGTCGCCGAGCGGAAGGGGTCGAAGGCCCTTGGCGTCGATCCGTACGACGGCGATGTCCGTGGTCTGGTCGGTCCCGACCACTTCTCCGGGCAACTCTCGTTCGTCCGACAGCTTCACTCGGACGCTGGTGGCCCCTTCGACGACATGATTGTTGGTCAAGACGACCCCGGTTTTGTCGAACAGAAACCCGGTGCCCAACCCCTGAACCTCTCGCGGACGCCGCAAGTGAGAGAACGGCGAGATTTCGATCTCCGCGCTGACAGTCGTGATCGTGACGACGCTCGGGTCCGCAGCGTGCGCGATGGGCGCGAAGCTCACGGGTTCGGCGCGCACCAAAAGTGGCGCCGGACTGGACGAAGACGGTGCCGGTTCAGCGAGGGGGGGCGACGATGGCACGGGGGTCGCCCCCGGAGGGAGCGCGGCCCCCAAGTCGCCGTCGGCTCCTCGGGTGCGGTGGTCACAAGCCAGGGCCAGGACGCACACCCCGAGGGCAAGCGCGCGAGACATCACTTCGGCTTCGACAGCTCGACGTACCGCATCCGAAGATCGAACAATATCTGCGTCAAGAGACGCTCTTCGTCGCCCGACAAGTTGCCTTTCGTCTTCTCTTCGAGCATCGCAAGAAGATCGATGGTCTGACGTGCCATCGGCAGAGTCTTCTCGACGCTGCCCGTCTCAGGGTGCGGCGCCTGACCGAGGTCCATGAGGGCCGAGTGGCTCAGCGAAAGCACGAACGTGGAGAAATCGACTTTCGGGAGAGCTTCGTCGTCCGCCGCCTTCTTGCCCACGCGCATCCTCTCTCTCAGTGCTCGCGGCCACCCAGCGCGGGCTGGGCGGTGCCGATGCCTTCCCCCTGCTCGGCAACATCGGGAAGCTGAAGGAGATACTTGTCGACGTCTTTCTCGTCGAGCATCCCTTTCTTGAGGTTGCGCTCGCGAACGCGAATGTCCCAGTCCCAGCTGTTAATCGCCTTGCTACCGGAGGCTGCCATTTTTGGTTCTCTCTTTCCCTCACGCGACCCGACGAAGGTCGCGGCACGTCTAGTTCACGTCCCGCTCGCCCAGGCTGACGGGATCGTGTGCATGGTCGCAGTCCGGACCGTGAATATGTTCGTGAGCGTCGTCGAGACTCGCCGCAGCGCTCTCGACCTCTTCGTCGCTCGCTTCACGTACCTCCATGATCTTGATGCGATACCGGAGCGTCATCCCCGCAAGGGGATGGTTGGCGTCGACCGTCACAGTGTCGCCTTGAATCGCCTGAACCGTCACGGCCATCTCGTCGCCATCGGGCGACTCCGCCGTGAATTCATCGCCAACTTGCACGCGCTGCGGACTGGGCAGGTCGGACCGCGCGATTTCGAGCACGAGCTCCTCGTCGTATTCGCCATAGGCGCCCTCGGCAGGGACCAGCACTTCGCGCTCGTCGCCCGCGCTGAGGCCGAACAGCGCGGCCTCCAGGCCCGGCACGAGCATCCCATACCCATGCACGTAACGAATCGGCTCGCCGTCGAGTTGCTCGCTCGCGTCGAGAAGCTCGTCGTCCTCGCCACGAAGCTCGTATTCGAGTGTAACGTGTGTGTTGGGTCGGATAGTGAGCTCGCCCACGGCAAGCAACCACCTAGCGCGGCGGCGGCTTTACGTCGAGAGGACCGCACCCGCAGGCAGGGTTATCCCTGCGGAGCCCCCTCGATGGCCCGACGATAGCGCTCGCGGCGCGCGGGGTCTTTGAGGATCTCGTAGGCTTCCTCGAGCACGGTAGTCACCGTTCGCACGTCGTCGGCAAGGTCCGCCACTTCGGCGGACAAGAGACGTGACGGATCGAACTCCCGACGTAGCTCGAGAAACGCCCGGCGCAGATCGTAGCCCGTGGCATCGCGCGCGACACCAAGGATGGAAAAGTAGTCGCCGTCTTCGACCAGCTGCAGACGGGCCCGAACGCGCTCGCGGATCGCCTCCGAGTCGAGCGCGGCGACCTCTGCAGAGCTCTCTTCGCCTCCGTCACCCCCTGCATCCGTCGTCCGAACGACCTCGAGAATGTCGAGCTCGGTCACGGCGAAGACAGTGGTCGCAAAATCGTCGTCCACGGTGCTGTCGAGAACCTCGCCTAGACTGCGCCCTGGAGCGGACTTGAGGACGTCGAGCTCGAGGGGAGCCAGAGCGCACTCCCCCAGCAGGCGGGCCCCGGCTCCCGGAGCCAGGCGGGACTTCGCGCCGCCGAGCCGTTCGAGAGCTTCCGAGGGCGCGACGACGCGTCGAACGACCTCGACGAAGACCTCCGCACCGGGCGCGCCTCCGAAGACGCTCGGTTCGGCGGCGAGCCGACCTTGAGGCTGAACCTCCGCGACGACCCGGGCCTCGGGGGCTTGGAGCACGCGCGAGAGGACCCACTCCGCATGCGCCCGCAACGTGGTCCACATCTGATCTTGCCTCAGGTACCCGCGGGCCACGAGCGCGGCGCCCGCGTGACGCCCGAAGGCTGGAAAGCGCGACCCAAGCCGGCGCACGGTTTCGCGTGGGAGATCCCCTCGGACGCCAAGAAAGGCGAGCAACGATTCCCCTTCCGCCGTGGACGCGCAGGTGACCACGTCACCCTCGCGTAAGACGATCCTCCTTTCCGCATCGGAGCTGAGAAAGGCAAGTGTCCCCGATTTCCGCGCGGCAATGGCCTGGGCGACGCGTCGCAGGGCTTGCCAGGGACCCACGCTCATCGACCCGACGCGGTCCAATTCTCCGCCCGGGTGCACGCGGCGGCCGTCTTCGACCTCTTCGCGCGGCGCCGTTCTCGCGCGTGCGGGGGGACGCGCAGAGGGTCCGGAAACGCCCTCGCTGGGCCCGGGGGTGAGTCCTTCCTCGCCGCCGCCGGTGCCGCCCGTCCCGGTACCATGTGGCGTTGCGCCGCTGCCGGTACCCGAAGCGCCCGTCGTGCGGATCGCGCCCCCGTCGTTGGTACGCTCGCGCGCCGGTGGGTGCGTCCGCGCTGCGGGCTCCGGCTCCCGGTCGTCGTCGTCGAGAGGCTCGTCGAGCGCGGCCAGAAGTTCGGCCGGGAGCACCGCCTCGACCTCTTGGTCAGCTGAAGGGGCCGCACTGTCCTCACTCACCACGTGCGCGCGCTGCTCGGCCTCGGCGAGAAGTCGCTGCAGCTCGGCGCTGACGGGTGGCCCGAGGCCCACCGCGCGAGACGCCGCAGCCCAGGCGACCGAGGTCGGCGGGAGCGACGGCGAGCTCGGACGGTCGCTGGGAGGGGAGGACCCCGAGCCTGCCCGCGGGGCCAACGTTGCCACTGCCGCCGACGGCGCGCTGGGTGGATTGTTGGACGACCCAGCGATCGACGGGGCTGGAGTTGTCGAAAACGCGGGCGGTTCCTCCGCTTGTCCGCTCACTCGCGTGAGCGTGGCGACCTCGCGCAGGAGTGCCGGCAAGTCGACTGGTCGCAGAAAGAAGCCACTCCCCTCACTGGCCAGCGACTCCTCCGGGCTCGACATCGCGCCGCCGGGAGCCGCTACGAAGAGGACATGAATCTCTTCGCCGTGGGGCAGCTCTCGCATGCGCGTGACGACGTCGAGCGCGCCCTGGCTGTCGGCATCAATCAAGACGACGCGCGGGCGTTGAACGGCCGCCCGCGCCACGAGCATCGCGAGCGGAACATCGACGACGATGTATCCGCTGGACCGCAGAGCCCTGGCTACCTGTTCGGCCTCCGCGGTGGGATCGCTTACGAATAGCGTCGCGCTAGCACCGGCCCCGGGAGGTCGCTCGTCGAACGTCGAACCCGCCGCCAAGGGTCACCTCCCCTCGCGAGAACGCCGCAGGCTCAGCACTGCGACCCGCTCGAGGACGCGCGGGAGCATTGCAGCTCCCCAAACGAGAGCAAAAATGAAGAGCACAATCGAGAGCTCGCCGCCGGTCAGCGCGAACATCTCTTCATCTGTACCATGGCGGGGTGACGACGGTGGCGCCCTGATAGGCTTGCCTCTACACCGACTTGCGAAATGCAGCGTCCGGTGGGGTGGCTTCGTTACTTGTCGGGTGCAAGCCGCACGCGTCTCGGAATGTGGGCACGGCGAGTCGCGCTGGCGACCGGAGGGGTCGCCCTCGTGACCGGGGCCGTCGGCTGGTCGGTCGTCGGTCACTACGAAGCTGGGCTTCCAGACGTCGCCGAGCTGCGCGCGTACCAGGCCCCGCAGATCACACGAATCCTGGCGCGCGACGGAACGCTATTGTCCGAGCTGTTCACGCAAAGAAGAACGCTCGTCGCCATTGGCTCGCTGCCCCCCCATGTGAAGCTCGCCGTCCTCGCCGCCGAAGACGCGGGGTTTTACGAGCACGAAGGGCTCAACTATTGGGGAATCGCCCGAGCATTCCTCGTGAACTTTCGGTCCCGAGCCACGCGCCAGGGAGGCTCGACGATTACCCAGCAGGTCGTCAAGAATCTCCTTTTGAACACTCAGGAACGCACGCTCGCCCGAAAGATTCGCGAGGCTCTTTTGGCGCGAAGACTCGAGGGGAGTCTCACGAAGGACGAGATTTTCGAACTCTACTTGAACAACATCTTCTTGGGTCGAGGACGGTACGGCGTCGAGGAGGCGGCTAGGGACGATTTTGGCAAGAGTGCCAAGGACCTGACCGTGGCTCAGGCAGCGCTCATCGCGGGCCGTATCGCCAACCCGCGCGAGTTTCATCCGAGGACGAATCTGAGCGCAGCGCTCGTCCGCCGCACCTACGTGCTCGACCAGATGCATCGCAAGGGCTTCCTTGACGACGGGCAATGGACCGCCGCGAAGGACGAGCCCGTGACTCTTGCACCACCGAGCGATGCTTCGGGTGCTCTGGCACCCGAAGCAGTCGAGCTCGCCAAGAGCGTTCTCTACCGACTCGAGCCGCAGCAAGCTCGTCTGGGTGGCTTCACGATAACGACGACAATCGACGCAAGGCTCCAAGCCGAGGCGAGGCGCGCCCTTCGCGAAGCCCTCGTTTCGTACGACAAGCGACATCAGGTTGCGACCCTAGGTCGGCCCGCGTCAGTGGCTGACAAGAAAGGCCGGTCGGCGCCCCCACGAGGAGCGCTCGACACCTTCGAAGGAACACCGGCATTCGACGCGCACCGCATTCTAGTCGGCGTGGTCGTCGGGGTGGACGATGGGGCCGGGACGTTCGACGTTCGTGTCGGCACGATCGTCGGTACCGTGAAGCTTTCGGAATACGAACGGTACAATCCGGCTGGCGCACCTCCCAGCGCGTTTGCCCCCGTCGGCTCCCGAGTGCGCGTCAGCCTGCTCGCTCCGGCGCCGGCTGCGCCAGCGAAAGTAGCTCTCCGATTGGAGCTCGGGCCCGAAGGCGCCCTCGTTTCAGTCGACGTGCGCTCGCGAGAGATCTTGGCGCTCGCGGGCAGTTACGAAGGGACCGCCGGATCCCTGGACCGTGCAACTCAATCGAGGCGGCAGCCCGGATCCACCTTCAAACCCATCGTCTACTCGTACGCGCTGCACTCGCGCCGTTTCACACCCGCCACGTTGGTCGATCCGAATCCGGGTGTGTTCCAGGGCGGGTACCGTCCGAGCAATTTCGAAGGATGGCAGCAGCACGATCCACTCCGATTGCGCGAGGCGCTGGCGAACAGCGTGAACGTCGTTGCCGTACGCGTCCTGCAAGACGTTGGCCCAGCCAACGTGGTCGAGTGGGCGGGGGCTCTAGGGATCCAATCCACGATGAAACCGGACTTGTCCCTGGCTCTCGGTAGCTACGAGCTTCGGCCCATCGAGCTCGTCGGCGCCTACACGACGTTCGCCGCGGGTGGCGTCTACGAGGAACCAACCCTCGTCACGCGCATCGTTGGACCCGACGGCAAAGACTTGCCGCTCCCACCTCGTGCGCCACCGAGGCGCGTGCTGGACGAGGCGGAGGCCTACTTGATGACGAGCATGCTCACGAGCGTCATCGACCATGGCACGGCCGTCCGCGCGAAGGCCTTGAACCGCCCGCTCGCGGGAAAGACGGGGACGTCGAACGGGCCCAAAGACGCATGGTTCGCGGGGTACTCCACCGATATCGGCGCGGTCGTCTGGATCGGGTACGACGACGGTCACCCTCTGGGCGCATCGGAGCAGGGGGCCACAACGGCCCTGCCGGCGTGGATGACCTTCATGAAGGCCGCACACGAAGGCAAACCGCGCGTGGACTTCTCTCGGCCCACAGGGATCTCCGAGGTAACGATCGATCGACGCACAGGCGAGCTGCCCTACCCGGACGATGACGGCGTGGTGAGCGAGGTCTTCCTCGCGGGTACTGAGCCCACCGCGACGGCAACGCGTGCGCTCCCTTCGAGCGCTTCTGCCGATGCCGGAGTCGGGGAGTGAGAGGTCTGAAGCTCGCGTTGGCAGCCGGCTTCGAGCTGGTGGCCCGCCCGGCGCTCGCAGGCGGAAGCCTCGACGCCCTCGCGAAAGAGGCGTCGCGCCTGGGTCCGATCGCGGGACCCGTCGTGGTGGTCGCGGCGCCGCTGACCAGCGATGAGCCCGGCGATGTCGACGGTCTTCCTCTCCACGTCGCGATGCTCGTAGCGGCCGAACTCGGGGGCGCCGTCACCGCGCACCCACACAGCGCCACGCTTGCTGGGGCTCGGATCGCCGCCGGTCGAGCAAGGACGCTAGTCTTCATCCGCACTTCCGTCGCTCACGGCGACGTGCATGTCGCGGCCGATCTCTACGCCGGAGCGGTGAATGTCTGGGATCGCGTTCGAAATCCAGGGGCAGCGCTCCTTCGCCAGACTGCGGCGACCGCAAAGATCGACGCTCAGACGCGCGCGCACTTGACGCCGCTCGCGCTCAATCGAGCCCCGGTGCAGCGGTATCGCCTGGACGAAGAGGACGTAGTGGCGGCGGCGTGCGGAGACGTGGACGGCGACGGCCGTGAGGAGCTGCTGCTCGTTTCTCGCCAGGGGGTCTCGCTCGGCCATCTTCAGGACGGGGGGTTTTCTGCGCAGAGGACGGTCGGCTGGAGCGACCTCGGGACCCGAGCACCGGTACCCTTGCGAGAGCCTCTCTGCAGTGCCGTCGCCGAGGAGGGGTCGATTCTCGTGGGATCGACCGACTACGGTGGCATCGCGCTTTCGGCGGACCTTTCGAAGCGAGACCGTCTGGCGGGGCTCCCCGTTTGGGGAGGGCGGCCCGCCTCCTGCCTGCTGGCGCAACCCTCGGCTGGCGCCTTCGACGGCGCTCCCATCGATTGCGCTCTTGGCCGGGATCCAAAGCCAACCATGGCGGTTCCCGCCCCGCGCTTCGATGCTTTCGCCGCCGCCGACATCGTCAACGCAAGCGGAGATGTTCGAAGGCTCGTAGCCGTTCGGGAGCCG
>Ga0209274_10000885_pt1 | contig 16218 bp, 18 predicted proteins | sample HubBroMetageREF1_FD_188343 | JGI IMG/M metagenome (GOLD analysis project Ga0209274, IMG submission 188343) | Reference soil microbial communities from the Hubbard Brook experimental Forest, New Hampshire, USA - Hubbard Brook CCASE Soil... | ecosystem: Environmental > Terrestrial > Soil >...
TTCGAGCTCCAGGAGGCCAGGGTGACAATGGACAGAGTCGATAGGTTTGCGCTGCGCGTGCTCTCGGTGGCGGTGCTGGCGAGCGGGCCCTTCATCGCCAGCTGCGGGGGCGAAGAAAACCCCTACAAACCCCAACCTGCCTGGTCAGGAAAGCCCGCGAACCTCCCGAGCCCCCCGGCGCTTCCAACGACGCCGCTCAAGCAGGGGGACGCGTATACGATCTACGGAGCCGTCCACCAGCTTCGAAGCCTGTTGCATGGAAGGGACGTTACCGCTCAACCCATTTCCATCGTGGGTTACATCGTCGATTCGAACATTCCGCGCGCCCCCGATTGCGCGGTTCACAAGACGGGGAAGAAGGACCCGGACAACTGTCCGCCTCCTGGGCCCGGTGGAGAGGTAAAGCCCATAGAGGTCCCGAGCTTTTGGATCGCCGACGACAAGGGCAACGCCACAGGTCTGAAGGTGCGCGTGGTCGGCTGGGCACGTAACTTCGCGGTGATTTACGACGCCATGAAGGCGTACAAAGACGTCAAGCCGGGGGAAGAGCCTAAGAAGCCGGTCACCGACGACATGTTGAATATCGACGTGCCCTGTCCGCTCCCTGCGGTCGGCGCGAAGGTCAAAGTCACCGGGGCCTACAATGTCTCCAAGGTCGTCGTTTCCGACATGGTCAGCGAGCCCATTGGGGGTGTCATGGCGGTGCAAAAACTCGAGACGGTCGAACAGGCTCCCGAGCCCGCCAAATTCGCGAAGCCTATCTTGTAGATGCTTGGGTTGTAGAGGCTTGGGGTGATCGGAGCATCGTCCTGAACTCCGCCTGCCCTCGCAACCGAGGGCGGTTGCGGCGTCCGCCCACGCGGGGCGGACCTGCCCGGCGAGCAGCCCGTGCGCGGCCATCCCGTTCGGGCGCGGGAGCCCATGTAAATTCGAGGCTCTGGTGAGCCTAAGCCGCCCCGTACCGAGGCCCGCTTGCGCGCCTTGCACGCTCCGTTATGTTTGGGGGGCTCACGGACGTTCCCCCGGCAACGACTGCTCTCTCGACTCCATGGGACCGCGGCTCGCGATCGACGGCAACGCAACGTGTGGACGCGGCGGACGGTGCCACCGCGGCCTGACTCCTGATTCCGCGGCCGATAGGGTGACAGGTTGTTATTGAGTGAGCGCTCTCGCGAGCGCGATTCTGGGGCCGCCAGGCACAAGAGAGAGACACATGGGAACGCGTCTGTATGTCGGCAACCTTTCATTCTCGTCCACCAACGAAACCGTGCGCGAGGCCTTCGCGCGCATCGGAGAAGTCACGGACGTACACATCGTGACGGACCGAACCTCGGGCCAGTCGCGAGGCTTTGGTTTCGTGACCATGGGGACACCGGCAGAGGCGCAGAAGGCGATCGAGGCCATGAACGGCGCGACGCTCGACGGTCGGCCGCTGCGAGTCAATGAGGCTGAAGAGCGGCCTCAGCGCGGTGGGGGCGGCTTCGGGGGTGGCGGTGGCGGGGGTGGCGGCGGTGGCGGTGGCGGTCGTCGCGGTGGCGGCGGTGGCGGTGGCGGCGGCGGCGGAGATCGTCGCAACCGCTGGTGAGTTGATCTTGCACCGCGTGCGCTCGATGCCCTCCGGGGCACCTTCGAGCGTGCGCGGTTTAGTCCCGGAAACTAAGGACAACGGCGGGCATGCGGCATGAGCCGCAGGGCGACGCCTACGTACGAGGTGGTTGATGAGCAATCCGAGCATCCAGAAGCGTCAAAAGGAACGCGACCGCCAAGAATATCAGCGCGCGAAGGCCGAAAAGCGTAAGCAGCGTCGGGAGGATCGGGTGGACCGTCCACCGGGGACAGAGCCCGGTGAAGACCCGGACATCGCCGGCATCGTTCCCGGTCCTCAGCCCGTAGTCGAGGAGTAAGGGGCGAACATCAGTCTTGCGAGCCGTCTTGCGAGCTGTCGGCGCCATCGACGGCTGCGTCATCGCTCTCGGCCGAGGCGTCCGATCCGGTTTCGTTCCCGCTCGGCGCCGCGTCTGCGCTGTCGGGGCCAGCGGCATCGTCCAGTGGGGAAGTGGCGGCGTCCGAATTGATCGCGCCTTCGCATTGTGGCCCGCCCAGCGTCACGCACTCGGCCGGGAGCGGCACGGTGTACGTGCCATTGCTGCAGGCTCCGGCCTGACAAATGTTGCAAACGTTGTCGACCTGCCAGATCGTGCACGCCATGAAGTCTTGAACGGTAAGCGGGCAGTCCGGGCCCCATTTGCTGATTTCGAGGACGCTCACGCAGTCTTGCAGGCTTATCGGTGCCGCGAGCATCGTGTCGGCGGCATCCTCGGGACAGGAGATGCTCCCGCCATACCCGCCGAGCTGGCGCGCGGTCCACTCGCAGAGTGAAATCTGTTCGCTCGCCGACAAGTCGACGATGCGCATCGTCGGTGTCGCTACGTCGATCGGCGGTAGCTCCTCGATGTTCGGCCCGACATCGCGAGTCGATGCGTCCGTCCCGCCGTCGTCCGTCTCGCTCGACCGCGAAGACGTCCCGCAGCCGGCGGTCATCGCGATGGTTGCGATCACGCACGCGATGCCGAGGGTGATGTGTCGTAACATTTTTAGCGCTGCTGCTTTGCTCCGAGAGCCATCCGGGAGGGTCGCAGCCCTCGGGAGGGATGCGAAGACTGCCACTATTGGCGTCCCGCGTCGCGCAGTTTCTCCCGTGCTACCTTCGGCGGGGCGCAGATGCGTGAAAACGACTCATTAACAAGCCTCTTGGCGCGAAAACCGATCGTGCTCGCGCCCATGGAGGACGTGACCGACGTCGTCTTTCGACGCCTGTGTCGCAAGCAAGGTGCGACGCTGGCGATGACCGAATTCGTCAACGTCGAGGGCCTGCTGCGCGGATGTCGAAATGCGCGTCGCAAGGTGGAGCTTGCCCCCGATGACGAGCTTACCGGAGTGCAGATTTACGGCTCGGACCCCGAACGGCTCGCTCAAGCCGCGAGCGTAGCGGAGGAATCGAAGCCTCTTTTCATCGATATCAACTGTGGCTGCTGGGTTCCGAAGATTGCCGGGCGTGGGGCCGGAGCGGGTTGGCTTCGCGACCCCGCCGCCATGGTCGCGATGACGCGGCTCGTCGTTTCGCGCGTATCGGGACCCGTCACGGTCAAGACACGCATCGGTCTGGGTCCCGAGTCCCACATGCCGATCGTCGACCTGGCTCGCCGTTTGGAGGATTGCGGAATCGCCGCGATCACGATTCATTGCCGGACCGCTCAGATGGGGCACTCGGGTGCGGCCGATTGGTCGTGGGCGGCGCGGGCCCGCGAGGTCGTCCGGATTCCCGTCCTCGTGAACGGTGACGTCCGAACCGCGGATGACGCCCTTCGCGCGATCCGAGAGACCGGCTGCGCGGGGGTCATGGTCGGAAGACGAGCCATCGAGCATCCTTGGATCTTTCGCGAAGCGCGCGCCCTCGTCGATCGGGGCGAGATCCTCGAGCCGCCCTCTCCGGACGAGCGCATCGAGCTATGTCGGGAGCACTTGATCGCCAACGTGCGTCAGCGCGGCGAGCCCTTCGGAGTGCATTGCACGCGCCGCCATCTCTCGGGCTACTTGAAAGGGCTCCCCGGCGCCGCCTCTCTTCGCCAACGCCTCAATGCCTGTGAATCGCTCGACGGATGCTTGGACATTCTCGAGCTCCGTGGGAGTGAGGCGCGCTGGGCCCCCGCGTCCGGCGCGACGCCCGCCTTGACGCCCCCTCCCTCGTCTGCGGCGTGACTTGAGCGCCTACGCAGCGGTCTGGGACCGGCTTCGGCGCGCGGCGGCCATCGGCTTTCTTTCGCTGCCCGAACCGACCTTGCGCCGCATCGTCGGCAGGCCCGTGCGTTCTCCGGACGGATGGACGCTCGACGTGCAGTCGCAGGCGCTTCTCTGGTTGATGCGAGCCGTGGGCGAGTCTGCCGAATATTCCGACGTGGCTCGCGCGCGACAAACGATCGATCGCTCCGCTCGCGTGCTCGCTCCGTGCGGGCCGGAGCCCCTGCGAGTTCGGGACTGCGAGCTACCGGGGGCCGTCGGGCCTCGGCGGGCGCGGATCTACACGAGCACGGCCACCCGCCGCCTTGCGCCGGGCCTCGTGTGGCTGCATGGGGGCGGATTTGTGATCGGATCCATCGAGTCGCACGACGGAGTCTGCCGTGCGCTCGCGAGCCTGGCGAAAGTGAGCGTTCTGTCCGTCGACTATCGCCTCGCTCCGGAGCACCGATTTCCGGCAGCAGTCGACGATGCCGTCGCCACGACCGAGTGGGTGCTCGAGAATGGCCATCAGATCGGCATCGATCCCGAGGCCGTTGCGATCGGCGGCGACAGCGCCGGCGGTAACCTCGCGGCCGTCGTGGCGCATTCCCTTCGTGCTTCAGCCCGACGCCCTGTCTTTCAGGTCCTCGCGTATCCGCCCACCGACGCGACCTGTCGTCAGCCCTCTCACCGCTTCTTTGCCGAAGACCTCCTCTTGAGCGCGCGGAGCATCCAGTGGTTTTTGGACCACTACATCACCGACCGGAGCCTCGAGACGGAGCCCCGCGTGTCGCCCCTTTTCGCCGCAGATCTCGCGGGTCTTCCTCCCGCCCTCGTGATCACGGCCGGATTCGACCCGCTCCGCGACGAGGGGAAAGCGTATGCCGACCGCATGCGTGACGCGGGGGTACTCGTTCAGTACGTCTGCGCGCAGGGCTCCCTCCACGGCTTTCTCAACACGGCCGGTGCCATCCGCGAATCGGCTCGCATCGTCGCTCTCGCGGCCGATGCGGTTCGGTGTGCCCTCAATCGCGCGTGACGAGCACGCAGTCCGCCACTTACTCGTGCGCGATCACCTGCAGCAGGAACTTGAGTGAATCGGGTTCGATCTCGATGAACCGAAGGCCCACGTCGAAGCGCGCGGGGGCGCCCTCGCCCAGAGCGCTCACCCACATCACTTGGGCGCGATACGAGGCCGGGGGCCCGTGGGGCCGGAAGATCTCCAGGCTTATCACGGCTCCGACCGGGAGCTTCTTGTGGCTATAGATGCGGACGCCCCCCAGGCTGATGTCCAGGGCCTCGCCCACGAGCGGGGAATCGATGGGTCGGTAGTGGAGCGGCGCACGGATTCGCCGATACTTTCGGCGATCGGCCCCCGCCCCGTCCGCCGTCGGCCTGCCCCCCATGACGGCTTTTCTACTCACCGGCCCCAATCTCGGCAAGTGTGCGCCGCGCGTCTCCTGCCGACCTCCGCTCGATCACGCCCGACCGAGGCTCGCACCTGTTTCACTCTTGGCGGCACTCATTCTCCCTTCGGCCGCCTCCCACATCGAGGGCTAGTCCGGACAGGCTCCGGGGTCGCGCAAGAGGGCGCCCGTGAAGCGCGCGCGGAGATAGAACCCACGGGGAACCGTGGCCACGACTTCTCCATCGATTCCCGGCGCTCCGGTTCGCGTGCGTCCGTGCGCGGCTTTGGGTCGCAGCTGGAGCCATCGCCCGACGCGCGCGGTCAAGCCTTCGATATCCCCGGCCCCGATGCGGCCCACGATCTCGTCGAAGTCATGGGCGAGGCCGCGCGCTTGCTCGACCGACGGCGACCAAAGAAGTGGCTGACCGACGTGGCGCGCGCCGTCGAGGGCCGTGTGCACCGGCACCCAAAGCACGCGCGCCAGTTTCGCTCGCACCCAGGACGTGGCCCACTCGGCCCGGTCCGCGTCGATGAGCGAGACAGCGCAGACAAAGGTCGATTCGCTTGGCGTTGCGCGAGAGCCCAGGGGAATGGTCTTGAGCTCCACCCGCAGCGCGGGGAAGTCGAGCGCGCGATGGGCCCCGCCGGTCGCTCCCAGTGCGCGTTCGACAAGCTCGCCGACCTTCCCCTTCGAGCGCGTCGGGTCCCCTTGGAGCTCTATCCGCAAATCGCGCGAGAGCGATTCGATCGAGCGACCGGCGAGGGCATGGGCTCGAAGCATCAGCTCGGCTTCGTCCCTAGGCGGATCCATCCTGCGTGGGGATTCGCGAGTAGTCATGTCGTCCACGGTGTCGTCGGCTGAGTGGGCTTCCTTGAATTCCGGCGACCTGCGTTCCGTCTATGGGGCATAAGGCGCCGTCTGAAAGAGGAGCTGAAAATTGTAGCGTTGGCTCGCGCCGTGGTTCTCCGGGGAGCGAGTTCGGCTCTCAATATGGCTTGCGTCGCGCGCGCCGAGGTCGTGGTTCCGGCAGACGCTGCAGCGCCTGCACCTCCTCCTGTCGTTTTTGTCGACCCACCGGTGCTCGTCACGGTCGAGCCAGGAGTTTGGGTTGTGCAAGACTCCGACTATCCCGTGTACCCGGTCGATGACTCTTACTCGGTCTATCGCGGGAATATTGGGTACAGCTCGCAATCGTATCGCGGGGGGGTGGGCCGTCGCCGAGGTGAACGTCGTGCCGCCAACGATCGTCCATCGCGACCATCGAATCTACGTCCACTATCACGGCGCGTCGAACGCCGTGCGGCGCCAGGTGCAGGTCGAGCCTCCTTTATCGGAGGCCAATCGCGCTGCGCTGGTAGACCCCCCGAGGCAGTTCGTGATTCGCGTGTGCGCGCCTCCGCAACGACGGCAAGAGCAGGCGCGGAGCCCCGTCGAGCGCACGCAGCAACCGGGCAAGAAACCGGAGGACGACTCGCTCGGGCGCGAACGCGCCGTGAATGCGCGCTCCATCACGCCTGCGCCAGCGCCGGCTCCTCGACCGAACACCAGCCTCGAGGTCAGGCGCCCCCCGCCGCCGCCTCCCCCAAGGAAACACTGACGCCCCCCGCGTACGTGCGAAAGGGCCGAGGCTTGCTATGGCCAGGGCGCTAAGAGGGACGTGCCGCCTGTCTTGAAGCCACAACCCGGCCAGACTCTGGACGGGCGCTTTCTCCTGACCGAAGTGATCGCTCGGGGAGGAATGGCCACGATCTTCAAGGCTCAGGATCTAGAGAACGACGCGGCACCGGTCGTGGTCAAGGTTCCCTTGCCCATCTTCGCGAGCGGCGCCGGCTCGTGGTCGATCTTTCAGCACGAGGAGGAGATCGGCCTCCGTCTCCACCATCCTCACGTTCTCAGATTCATCGCCCTCGCTCCCGATAAGCGCCGTTCCTACATCGTCACTGAATTCGTGGACGGCCGCTCTTTGGCGAATCGCCTCAAAGGGCACGTTTGCCTTCCCGAGCGCGAGGCCCTGTCGATCGCGAGTAAAATATGTGCCGCGTTGGATTACGTGCACGAGAAGGGCATCGTGCACTATGACCTGAAGCCCGACAACGTCATGTTGTGTCCGGATGGGACCATCCGGCTCATCGATTTCGGCTTGGCCCACGCTGCGCTGACGACTCGGTTCGCGCTCACGGGTCCGCCCGCCGCTCTCGGGTCGGCCGATTATGTCGCTCCCGAGCAGATCGCGCGCAAGCGTGGCCGCAAGAGCGTCGACATCTACGGGGTGGGAGCCATCCTTTACGAGATGATGACGGGCCGCCCTCCATTCCCGGGCGACGAGCCTTTCGTCGTCGCTAGCGCTCGCGTCCTCGGAGATCCCCCCGCGCCTCGCAGTCTGAATCCCAACATTTCGCTGCCGGCGGAGGACATCGTCCTCCGGGCACTGCGTCGGAACCCGGGGGAACGCTACGCGAGCGCGGCGGCCATGAAGGCCGATCTCGACCAGCCCGAGCGAATGACCGTGGTGGGCTTCCGCGACAGGCTGCAGCCCGTCACCCGAGGGCGCCGCTGGCGCCGGATGGCGCGCTACATCGTGACCGTGGCGGTCCTGCCGCTCGTCGTTCAGGTCGTTCTTTTTGCCCTGCTATGGCAGCACTTCGCACACAACACCCACAGGAGATAGCGCGGAGGGCAACGTGAAAGGCTCTCAGGCCGGGGCGATCGCCCGCCGTCCGAGGAGGGGCTGCGCGACGACGGCCCCTACGATGATTGCGACGCCTGCGTAGAACGACGCGCCGAGCTGATGCTGCTCTCCGAGCAGCACGATCGCGAGAACGATGGCGTAAGCGGGCTCCAGATTCACGGCGAGCTGCGCGCTGAAAGCACTGAGATGCTCGAGGGCCATCAGGGCCAGAGTAAACGGCACGAGAGTGCAGGCCCCCGCGAGCACGATGAGCCACAGCGCGTCGTGTGGGCTTGGGACCGGCAACAGCGGTCCCGTATGGGGTAGCCACGGCGCGAGGAGCAGAAGAAGAACCGTGCCGGAGCCGATTTCAATGTGCGTGACCGTGAGCGGGTCGGCGCGGCCGGCCAGGCGCTTGTTGCAGACATTGAAGACCGCGGCCAGAAGGGCAGAGAGGGTCCCAGAGACGAAGCCAAGTCGCATAGCCACGGGTGTACCCCCTACGACCAATACGACTCCGGGCACGACCCCGGCACCCACGAACAGCTCGCGTGGATCGAACCTGCGGCGCCCGACGACGGGCTCGACGAGAGCCAGGAAGACTGGGGCGAGTGCGAGACAGGTCGCCGCGACCGAAGCGTTTGCAAGCTTGATCGCGGCGTAAAAGGTCAGCCAGTGAACCGAGACGATGCAGCCGGTGAGGCCATAGGACGCCAGCAATCGTCCGGAGATCCCGCGCCAGCCCCTCCACACGCGGGGAAACAAGGAAAGCACTCCGGCGACGAGCGACATTCGCCAGATGACGAGTGCCGGTGCCGACAAGGTGATGAGCTTGCCCAGGATCGGCGTGAATCCCCAGAGCAGCACGCAAATGTGGATCTTGAGGTGTGCTTTGGCGACGGGTTGCATCGTGGAGTCGAGGACAGGCAACGGGCAGCGGCAGCGACCGCGCGCCGCACGGCGGGGACGCTAGCAGCCGGCCACGCCAGAATCGTGGTTGCTCAGGCCCGTACTGCGGGAGGGCGCGGCCTGGCCGACGGTCGCTTCCCGCTGCCCGGACGAGGCCAAACGACCGGCGGAAGCGGAAAGGCGGGACGTGCGAAGAGATAGCCCTGCCCAAAGTCCGCGCCGCTATCGCAAACGGCGAGATATTCGTCGGTGGTCTCGATGCCCTCAGCGACCACCAAGGCTCCGAGCTCGTGGCACAGCCGAACGGTGGCCGAGACCAGCTTGCGCTGCCTGGGCTTACGGTCGAGACCGTCGATGAGCGTTCGATCCAGCTTGACGACCTTGGGCTCGAGATCAGAAATGTGCTTCAAGTTCGAGTAGCCCGCACCAAAGTCGTCGACGACGAGATGTGCGCCCGTTCGACTGCACACCTCGCGCAGCACGCTCAGGCACAGGTCGAAGTGCGTGAGCGGCGCGGATTCGGTGATTTCCAGATAGATATCGTGATCGTGCGCCACGATGGGATCGTCGGGGCGTACGAGCCAGCCATCCTCGAGCTCTGCCGGATGCAAATTGACGAACAGCGGGGTTCCGCTGCACATGGGCACCGCGATTTCCCGGATGATTCGGCCGAGCCTGCCCGTCGAGCGCTCCATGGCAGCTCGCTCGAAAAGCTGCGCGGGCGTCAGCTTCGGAGACACGCAGCGAACGAGCGCCTCATAAGCGAAGAGCTTCTCGCTGTCCAAGCGGACGATCGGCTGAAAGACGACGGAAAGGTCGCACGGCCTTACGAGGCCGTCGAAGAAGCGCGCCTCGTGCTCGGCAAAGCCTCCGGTGGCGCTCGGGGCATCGGACAAACGATTGGAGCGAGGCGGGAGCGTGGAGGGTTCGACGAGATCAACTTCCGGAGCTTCGGTGCCCGAAAGGCTGCTGGAAGGAGCAAGCGGGATCTGTTCGGTCATGGAGTGCGGCTTGGTCGATGCGCGCGCCCGTGCAGAGTGGGCGCAAAAGTACACGCTCCAGCCTAGCACTCACTTGGGGAAAACCAACCGCAGCCCGCCATCTTGCACGACTCGCATCGCTTCGCGTGTGGGGGCGGGTCGTACGGCGACTCGAAAGGGCGAGCTGGTTGACCGAGCACGGCCTCAATGCTGTCCCGCCTTCTCCCGCGACAGCTCGAGGACGGTCTTGAACTCCTCGTCGGTGACCGGGACGACCGAGAGTCTTTGCTTGCGGAAGATCATCATGCGCCCCAACAAGCGATGGGCGCGCATCTCGTCCAACGCGATGGATCGCGCCAGCGGCTTCACGGGCTCGATGTCGACGGCGCTCCAGTCCTCCTTGCTGGTCGGGTCTGGATATCCCCCGCGCGCCACGCGAGCGATGCCAACGATCTCTTTGCCCTCGTTTGAGTGATAGAAGAGGCACAAGTCCCCCTTTTTCATCGCCCGCAGGTTATTTCGTGCCTCGAAATTTCGCACGCCATCCCACGTGGTCTTGCCGTCACGCGCAAGATCCGAGAACGAATACTTGTACGGTTCGCTCTTGATCAGGAAATGTTGCTTCTTCATGGGTCCGTCCAGCATAGACGAGGCGCAGCCAGCGGAGATGACGACGCGTTTCGTTCTTCTGTTCATGTTCACTACCGTCGTCGCCGCTTGCGCGGGTGGCGCTCCACCGGTCGTAGCCGCACCCGTCGAGCCGGCAGGTGGCCCCGATGGCGCGCCGCCGTCGGCGCCGGCGGACGCTTCGCCGTCGCCGCAAGCCATGAGGGCGCCGGAGAACGAAGCGGCGGCCCCGATGGAGGCGGTCGACTCCGCGGCCGTCCAAGTGGCGTCAGGTTCTACAAGCGCGTGCAACGAGCAATCCGCGCAGGATTTTCTCGTGCGCGGCCAGTTTCTCAAGGCCGGTCCCGACGGCAACGCGCGGGCGATTCAATACAGGACCGAAGAGTACGGATACTTCAAAGGCTTCGGCCATCCCGGCCCCGGCGCTCTGCCCCCAAGCGCGTTCATCGAGGACACGGTGTTTATGGGGCTCCACGTCAAGATGCATCGAAAGGTCATTCCCGCGTTGGCGTGCGTCGAAGAAGAAATTGCGCGTTCGTGCGCGGACCATCCCTATCAGCCGCACGCGCTCGCCGGCATTCGTTACAAGAACACCTATCGAGGGGGCGAGGTCACCAACCACGCCTATGGGATCGCCATCGACGTCGACCCCGCGGAAAATACGTGTTGCGGGTGCGTCAAGCCGTGGAACGAAGCCCCCACATGCAAGCGCCCAGCGAAGACCGAGTACGACCGTATGGCGATGCCCGAATGCTGGGTTCACGCGTTCGAGCGCTACGGCTTCTACTGGCTCGGGCACGACGTTCTTCGCGACACCATGCACTTCGAGTTTCTTGGCGTCCCCGACAAGATCCGCCGAGGCAGCGGAGAGATTGCGCCCGCGTCAACGGCTCTCGACGGGGGGACGCACCGAGGGGGGCGACGCTAGGCGACGAGCGAAGAAGCTGACGAGCTCGTCGTGGCGCGCCCGAGCATCGCTGCGTCCGATCTCGATGAGTTGTCCCGCGAAGGCTCCGTCGAAGAGGATGTACGAGAGCAGGTCGGCCTCTCGTTCGCCTTCCGCGATCCGGCGCAACGCCCGTCCCATCAGGCCGTGGACCCGGCGCGAAAACTCCGGCGAACGAACGTAGTCGGCAGCGAGCACGCCGATATCGGCCGACGCTCGGATGTACACGACGTCCATCGGCCGAAGGGCGCTCTCGCCGCTGCGTCCGAGCTCATCGTTGAGAGACTCGGGGAAGCCTGCGCCGAATCGCCTGGTCCCGGCCGAAAGCACGGCGTTGAGCTTTTGCAAGCGGCGAATGTCGTTCTCGATCCGATCGAGCATGAGCGCGTTGAGCGCCTTGCCTACGACGAACAGCGGGTCGGGAAATTGTTGCTCGCGAGCTTCAGCCACGGCGGCCGTCGGCTTGGTTTCACGGATGTAGCGTGGATTGACGACCACGAGCCCGTCCGCACCGAGGCGGCGCGCCGGTGAGAGGGGAACGTTCTGTCGCAATCCACCGTCGCAATAGAAGTGCCCGTCGATGACTACGGCCGGAAATAGGAGGGGGACCGAAGCCGAGGCCAGGGCATGCTCCGCCTGGATCGTTGCGGGGCGCAGCTCCATGGTCGGATCCGTGCCCCACGGCGGTGCGCCGCCCTCGCGCCTTTGTACGAAGACAACAGTTCGGCCGCTCGCCACGTGAGTGGTCGATATCGACAGCGCCGTGAGGTGACCTTCGCGCAGGTGATGCGCGATGGAGGCGAACGGGACGGAGTTGCGCACAATGCGCTCGATGCCCGAAGGGTCGAACACCCCGCCTCCACGTGAATGGCCGGTAGGTCGCGAGCCGCGGCCGAACATGCGTCCGAACATCCGCAGCACTTCGCGCCCCGACGGTCTTACGACGTCCTTGAGCTCGAGGTCAGTCCAAGCATTCGCCAGCCGCGTGCCCCGCTGAGCCGGCTCGCCGGCAAAAGCCGCGAGCATGACGGCGTTGATACTGCCCGCCGAGGTGCCGGATATGACATCGATAGGCGTCGGTCTGCCGAGCGCGCGAGCGACCTCTTCCACGACGTAGCGGACGACCCCAACCTCGTAAGCGCCGCGCGCGGACCCACCCGCGAGGACCAAGCCCACCTTCGAGCGCGGCATGCTCGTCGCGGGCTCGCCCATTCGCATTCACTCTATCGCGTACCTGCGAGCAGGGGCGATCCTTCGTCGGTCATCGGTCATCGCTCATCGGTCGTCGCTCATCGGCAAGGACGTGGAAATTAACCGTGTGGCGGGCGTGTCGCACGCATACCCACTGATCGCACGCGCCAAGGCCCGCGAAGCGAGAAAGAGGGTTCCCAATGGGGGGCATAAGCGGCTATTTCTCGACTTTTGGGTCGGGGGGCCAGGTGGAGGATTACGGATGAGGGTGCTCCCGATCGTCGCGGCTTCGCTGGTGGTGTTTGTCAGCCACGACTCGCCGGGCGCATTGGGTCGCGTATCTCCTCTCGCGGCCCTTTCGGCGGCGGTTCACGACCGGGCGCCGGCGCCGATGATGTTGGCCACCGCTCCTGCGCGAAAGTCGCCCTGTCCGCAAGGCATGGTCTCGATCCGCGGTGCCTACTGCATCGACGCGTACGAGGCGTCGCTCGTCCGCGTGAACCCCGACGGCAGCGAGGAGCCGTGGCCCTACTACGAGAGCGTTCCCTCGAAAGCCGACGTGCGCGCCGTCAGTCGGCCCGGCGTTTATCCGCAGGGATATGTCAGCGGCCTTCAGGCGCGCTCGGCATGCATGCGGAGCGGAAAGCGGCTTTGCAAGCCTGCCGAGTGGACAGCCGCGTGCATGGGCCCCGAGAAAACCGTGTTCCCGTACGGCAACACGCGCCGGCCCGGCACTTGCAACGACAACGGCCGCAGCGCGATGCAGTTTTTCAACCCGGAGCTCGATGGCAAGCCTGAGCATCGCTGGATGTGGGGACACGCTGGGAACATGAACGACCCTCGCTTGAACCAGCTGCCAGGCACGGTCACCCATACGGGCGAGCGAAGCGACTGTACGAACGCATACGGCGTCTTCGACATGGTGGGCAACCTTCACGAATGGGTCGACGATCCGAACGGGACCTTTCAGGGCGGTTACTACCTCGACACGCACCTGAACGGTGATGGGTGCCATTACCGAACAACGGCGCATCCGATATCGCACTCGGACTACTCGACCGGGTTTCGCTGCTGCGAAGACGTCGATGCAGACTAGAGGTTAGAGTGTCACGGCCGAGCGGCGCACCCGCGCTTCGGGCGGACCCGGGCGCGGAGCGCTAGGAAACGCTCTCGTGAGCGCGGTCCCCCTTCGCCAGCGCCTGTCGGAGGCCGCCGCCCGCTTCGCGTCGGATGGGATCGGCGATCGAGGAGGGGTTGACCCCGTGGCGGCGCTCTATGCGGATCGGCGTGCCAAGTACTCGCTCTTTTCGCTCGATTTCAGCGATGCCGAATGCGAAGCCTTGCGGCCCTATCTCTTCGGGCGGGTGATTCCAACCCGCGCGGGCCAGCCGCCGGTGACCTGCCTCAACCTCGTCGAGGGCGAGTGGCGACGCGCGGCAGAGATCGTGACGATGCCGTCTCCCGCCGACCGTCGCGTCACCTTGCTGCAGTTGGCGCGCTCGCGCGACGACGATTGTCGATTCGCGATCGACCGAGCGCATGCGTTCTGGAGGTCGCTCGAATGGGCGTCGGAAGGTTTGGCTTACCGCAAGCACGTGGTGCGGTGCTTCTCCCGCCTACTTCGGCACTTCTACGAAGACTGCCTCTACGAGCTCAGGCAACAAACTCCGAAGACGCGCCTCGAGGCCGACAAGGACTTTTGGGAGGCCAAACGGGCCGCCGATCATTTGGAGGGCAACGCCGAGAAGGCCACACGCGGCGAGCTCGTGCCCACGATGCTGGCGGGGCAAGTCTATTGGAAGGACGCGTACCTGCCCGCCGGAGTCTGCACCCTCATCGCGCCCATGAATTTCATCTATGGCATCCCTGGGATTCAGATCATCGGCTGCTACCTGAGTGGCTCACCGTTGATCTTCAAGGGCCACCCGATGAGCGCGATCACGTCGACGACGATCGTCAAGATGCTCGTCGCGGCGGGCGCGGATCCGCGCGCCGTCCACAAGATTGAAGGGTTCGGCGGGGACCTGACACCACTCGTATCCGATGAGCGAGTCGCCGTGGTCAGCGTGACGGGAAGCGTCGAGACGGCCAAGAAGCTTCAGGCGACGCGGGGCGTCAGGCCCGTGCGGTTCGAAGGCGGAGGATGCAACTGGGCCTGGGTCGACGACGGGTTCTCGGACGAAGATCTCGAAAGGATCGCGATCCGCCTGGCCTATTCGAAGTTGGGCTTGGGGTCGCACAAGTGCACGAGCCTGCACGGCATCGCAGCCCGCCCCGAGACGCTCGACCGCCTCGAACCGCGCGTCGTCGCAGAGATGCAGAGGTGGAAGATCGTCGACCCACGCGGCGCCGCCGACTCGGAGACCCGAGTCGTCAGCCCGCTCATGGTCCACAAGGGCGATACCGTCACGAGCATCCGCCAAGCCGCCATCGCCGCCGGAGTGCGCGTGCTGCTCGAGGGGGGAAAGCTCACGGGTAGCGAGTATGCCGACCACGCGGAGGTGGCGTCGCCCGTCGTTCTCGGGCGGATTCCGGCCGACCTGCGCCTCGTCGTCGATTGGGACGGAGCGCCCAAAGATATAGCGCTGGCCACCACCGAGCTCTTCATGCCCATCTTGGTCACGATGGAGGTCAGCTCTCTCGATGAGTTCATCCGCTTCTCTCTGATGGTCAATCCGCACGATTTGGCGACGAGCTTATGGACCCGCGACGACGCGAAGGTCTATCGAGCGCGTCGCACGCTTGCGGGAATGCTCAAGGAAAATGACGGCACCGACAGCGCTCTGGAGTGGGAGGAGTTCGGCGCCAGCGGGGTCGGTGAGAGCGGCAATACCGGGGTCGGCGATGCGGAGACGACGATCGGGATGTTCTGCCGCCGTCAGAAGGGGCGCCATTTCGTCCTCTGACGTTCAATAAGGTCCGCGCGTGAGTCAAACGCATCTGTGAGGACCATGGACTCAGGACACTGCCGTGGCGCTTGATAAACGCGGTCGCTGCGCCTAAGACTCGGCCTGGCATCCACCATGTCTATTTCGGCCGAAGAAGGCGCGCAGAAGCGGTTCGACGCGGACGACAAGCGGTGGAACGGGCCCAAGCTCATCGGGCTCGGTGCAATCGTGCTCTTTGTCGCGATTTCCGCGATTTGCGTGATGTCCTACTTTAGCGGCTGCAGCCTCCAGATCGTCCCTTAGAACGAATCGAAGAGCACGTTGTCGACGCGGACGCGGCAGCCCGTGGATTGGCCCAGCAGATTGGTGACTTCCGCTCCCAGCCCGAGGGTCGCGGATGTCGGCGCTGCTGGGGGCTCCACGGTGAGAGGCTCGTGGATGAGCGCAACCTCGCCGTCGACGGTCACCGCTGCCTCTCGTGCCGTCAGGTCGACCTCGAGCACGACCGTGCTCCACGCGTTATTGGGAATTTGACCGGTGAGCCGGTGCGACGCCGAGCTGGCCAGGCCCCCGTCCGCGCCATAGTCCAGCTCGACAAGATCAGACGCTCGAGCCGACGCTTGGAGCGTGACCGAATACGTACCCAGCGTCAGCACGGCCAGGGTCACGCCGTCGTCGTTCCCAATGCAATCGGGGTCAAGCCGGAAATCAGCCTGCAGCTGCAAATGGCGGGCAAGAGTGGCGAAAGACGAGGTCGCGAAGGCGCCCGCGGCGGCGTGCGGGCTCGTGAGGGCTGGAGTCGAGGCCCACATGGATTCCGGCG
>Ga0209274_10000886_pt1 | contig 16216 bp, 10 predicted proteins | sample HubBroMetageREF1_FD_188343 | JGI IMG/M metagenome (GOLD analysis project Ga0209274, IMG submission 188343) | Reference soil microbial communities from the Hubbard Brook experimental Forest, New Hampshire, USA - Hubbard Brook CCASE Soil... | ecosystem: Environmental > Terrestrial > Soil >...
CCCGTGCGCCTTCTCGATCTCGTCGAACAAGACGACCGAATAGGGCCTCCGTCGGACCGGCTCGGTCAGTTGGCCGCCCTCCTCATATCCCACGTAGCCGGGGGGTGCCCCGATGAGTCGAGCGACCGAGTGCTTCTCCATGTACTCGCTCATGTCGAGACGAATCATCGCGCGCTCGTCATCAAAGAGAAACTCAGCCAGCGCCCGCGCGAGCTCCGTCTTGCCGACGCCCGTAGGCCCGAGGAAGAAAAAGCTCCCGATCGGACGGTTCGGATCACCGAGGCCCGCGCGAGACCGCCGCACCGCATTCGCGACGACCTCCACCGCGGCATCTTGGCCGACCACCCGGGTCTTGAGTTGCTCCTCCATGTGGAGGAGCTTGACCGTCTCACCCTGCATCATCCGGGCGATCGGAATGCCGGTCCACTTGGAGACGATGGCCGCGATATCTTGTTCTGTCACCTCTTCTCGCAGGTAACTCGTCTTCTCTTGCACCTTCGAGAGAAGCTTGCGAGCGTCTTCTATCTTGCGCTCGAGCTCCGGAATCCGCCCATAGGAGATCTCCGCCACCCTTCCGAGATCGCCCTTGCGCTGCGCCTGTTCCGCTTCGCGCCGTAAACTCTCGATTTCGGGTTGGGCCTTGCGAATTTGGTCGATGACCTCTTTCTCTCGCTGCCACTGCGCCCGCATGCCGCTGGCGCTTTCCTCGAGCTCTGCGATTTGTCGCTTCACGTCTTCGACTCGCGTTCGACTCGCCGCGTCCCGTTCCTTTTTGAGAGCCTGTTCCTCGATTTGCAACTGCATGAGCTTGCGCTGAATGGCGTCGATCTCCGAGGGCATGCTGTCGACTTCCATCTTGATCTTAGCGGCCGCTTCGTCGACGAGATCGATGGCCTTGTCCGGCAGGAATCGGTCGGGCACGTAGCGATCACTCAGCGTCGCCGCCGCAACGAGCGCGGCGTCCTGTATTCGGATGCCGTGGTGGACCTCGTAGCGCTCCTTGAGACCGCGAAGAATGGCAATCGTGTCCTCCACGTTCGGCTGCGAGACGAAAACGGGTTGGAAGCGTCGCTCCAGCGCCGCGTCCTTTTCGATGCGCTTGCGGTACTCGTCGAGCGTCGTCGCCCCAATGCATCGAAGCTCCCCTCGCGCGAGGGCAGGCTTCAACAGGTTGGCTGCGTCCATGGCTCCTTCCGCAGCACCCGCGCCCACGATGGTGTGTAGCTCGTCGATGAACAGCACGATCTGGCTCTGAGAGCCCTCGACCTCCTTGAGCACGGCCTTCAGGCGATCTTCGAACTCACCGCGGTACTTCGCCCCAGCGACAAGCGCGCCCATGTCGAGCGCGCAAACTCGCTTGTTCTTGAGGGACTCCGGCACGTCCCCGCGAACGATACGCTGAGCGATGCCTTCGACGATTGCCGTCTTGCCCACGCCCGGCTCGCCGATAAGAACCGGATTGTTCTTGGTCCGCCGGGAGAGCACCTGCATGACGCGGCGGATCTCTTCGTCGCGACCCACGACTGGGTCGGTTTTGCCGCGCCTGGCAGCGTCCGTCAGGTCCCGGCAATACTTCTCCAGGGCCTGAAACTTCGCTTCCGGTTCCGGATCCGTGATCCGCTGCGACCCGCGCACGCCCGCGACCGCCGCCAATAGGTTTTCGTGAGTGACGCCGCCGTTCTGCAGAAGGAGCGACCCGAGGTCCCGGTCGTGCTTCACGGCGGCAAGCAGGTAGTGCTCCACGGACACATACTCGTCCTTGAGCTGCTTGGCTTCGTCGTCCGCTCGTCGAATGAGCTCGAGCGTCTGTCTGGCCAGCCCCGGCTCGGCCCCTCCGCTGACGCGCGGCAGGCCCTCTATCTTCGCGGCTAGCGCAGCTTTCAATGTGTCGAGGTCAACGCCAGCCTTCTGGAGCACGGGGCCCGCGATGCCGCCCTCCTGCTCCAGCATGGCCGCCAGCAAATGCTCAGGCTGAACTTGTGGGTTTCCCAGTCGCGAGGCGCGGTCGATCGCACCCTGAAATGCTTCTCTGCTCTTCGTGGTCATCCGCTCGGGACGCATTCTCCCGAAACTAAGGCGCCCAAGGCCCTGCGCAAGCCGTGGATCTCAGATGTCGAGATTCTTCACGCTGAGGGCATTGTCCTCGATGAACTGCCGGCGCGGCTCGACCTGGTCGCCCATGAGAATCGAAAACACCAGGTCGGTCTGGACGGCATCATCCAGCCGGACTTGAAGCATCACGCGCGTATTCGGGTCGAGCGTGGTTTCCCACAGCTGGACGGGGTTCATCTCGCCGAGGCCCTTGTACCGCTGAATCTGCGTGCTCTTTCGCCCTCTGGAGTCGATGTAGTCCCACAGGGCGTCGGCGTCCTCGAGCTCGGTCTCCGCCTTGCCCTTGTCCCCGCCCTCCCGAACGAAATAGGGCGCGGGCCCGATCGAGCGAACATCCTGCTCGATCGCATAAAGCTCCTCGTACTCCGCGGAGTCCACCAAGTTCCAGTCGATCACCGTCGGGCGTGCGGCGGCGCCGGGCCGGGGCGTGAGCCGAATCAGAGCCGCGCCGTGCTCGACTTCCCAGTCGACGTCGACACGGAGCGGCACAATGTCGGGCTTCTTGCGCTCGATGCGAGCGCGGATAAGGGGAACCGCCGCGTCGACTTTCGCGCGATCGCGCAACTCGGCCTTGCCGAGCTGCGCTGCATGCAGCGCTTCGGCGATCATGAAAGCATCCCCACGCCGATCCAACTTGGCGAGCGCACGTCGAAAGACTCGCAGACGCTCTGCGAGCCGAAACAGCGGGTCGCCCGAGAGCGTCGGTCCGCGGCTCGCCCGCACCGCCAGCCCCTCGACCCCGTGCTCGAGAAAGAATCGGTCGAGTGAACCTTGGTCTTTGAGGTAGACGTCCTTTTTGCCACGTCGGGCCCGGAAGAGCGGTGGTTGCGCAATGTAAAGATAACCACGTTCGATCAGCTCGGGCATTTGTCTGTAGAAAAACGTAAGCAGAAGCGTTCGAATGTGGCTCCCATCGACGTCGGCGTCCGTCATCAGGATGACCTGGTGATACCGGAGTTTCTCGATATCGAAGCTGCCCTCTCCGATGCCACAACCGAGGGCGGCGATGAGCGTTCCTATTTCGGCGCTCGACAGCATCTTGTCGAGCCGGGCTCGCTCGACGTTCAGGATCTTTCCGCGAAGGGGGAGGATCGCCTGAAATTTGCGATCGCGTCCCTGTTTGGCCGAGCCGCCGGCGCTGTCGCCTTCGACGATGTAGAGCTCGGCCTCGCTCGGGTCTCGAGTCTGACAGTCGGCGAGCTTGCCGGAGAGCGTCGAATAGTCGAGCTGGCCCTTGCGCACGACCTCGCGCGCCTTTCGCGCGGCCTCGCGGGCCTTGGCCGCCATGATCGTCTTCTCGATGATCTTCCGGGCAGTTTGCGGGTTCTCCTCGAAAAACTGGCCGAGCTTCTCGTAGACCGTCGTCTCGACGATCGTCTTCACTTCGCTCGATACGAGCTTGCTCTTCGTCTGAGAGTCGAAACTCGGGTCGGGGTGCTTGATGCTGATGACGGCCGTGAGTCCCTCACGGATGTCCTCGCCCTGAAGCCCGTTTTTGACGTCTTTGAAGAGGTTCTGTGACGTGCCGTAGCTATTGAAGACTTTGGTGAGTGCAGCTCGCAAACCCGTCAGATGCGTGCCGCCATCCTTGTTCGGCACGTTGTTGGTGAAGCAGAAGATCTGCTCTTGGTAGCTGGAGTTCCATTGCATCGCGAGCTCGATGCCCAGCGGGGCGCCGCCGCCCTCGAGCGGGTGCTCGGTGACGATCGAGATGACCCTGTCGTTGACCGGCTCCTTGGCCTTGTTCAGGTGCTCGACGAATTCGCGAATCCCGCCCTTGTACTGAAACGTCTCCCGCCGGCCTCCGTCTCGTTCGTCCGCGAGCGTTATCAGGAACCCCGCGTTAAGAAACGAAAGCTCGCGCAGACGGCTCGCGAGGATGTCGTATTGAAAGTCGATCGCCGAAAAGATTGTCGGATCGGGTTTGAACGACATCTTCGTGCCGGTCTTGTCCGTGTCCCCGATGACGGCAAGAGGCGCTACGGGCGCCCCGCGGCGGTACTCCTGAAAATGCACGTGACCCTCGCGCTTGATCTCCATCTTGAGCCATTCGCTCACGGCGTTGACCGCGCTCACGCCGACCCCGTGGAGGCCTGCGCTGACTTTGTAACTCGAGTGATCAAACTTCCCCCCCGCGTGAAGTACGGTCATCACGACCTCGGCCGCGCTGACGCCACGATCGGCCATGATGCCGACGGGAATACCCCGACCGTCATCTTCGACCGTAACCGACCCATCGAAGTGAATCGCTACGTCCATGCGCGTACAGAAGCCGCCGAGGTGCTCGTCGACGGCGTTGTCGACGACTTCCCAAACGAGATGATGAAGCCCCGAGCCATCGTGAACGTCGCCGATGTACATCCCCGGTCGCTTCCGGACTGCTTCCAGGCCCTCGAGGACGGTGATGCTCGTACTGTCGTAATTCGAGGGCGGCATGGCCGATTGCGGTGTGGGCGCGGTCGACATCGGTGCGTTCAAATCTTTCCGGAGGCACGACGGGCTTCACGGCGCGTCGGCCCGTAGTTTGTGGAAAAGACAACCGCGCCCACGTTCGTCAGACTTGCTCTTTTGACTGGACGATGGCGAAGGCGCGCGCGGCGTCAAAGTATAGGTCGCGGAGCGAATCGGCGCAAGCGAAACCTGGTGATATTTCGCTGTAATATCAGTTGGTTCCATACCCACTATCGATTGTTACTCCCGCGCTGTCGCCGGCGGATTGCGCGCCTTCGACCGCGCTTCCGCGACGGCCTTTCAGCCGGGAAGGATCTGGCCGCTCACGGCTCGGAAGTCGCGCCTTTCGTCGGCTCCCCCCAGTCCCTCGGTGTCGATAAGCTCGGGCCGCGTGGTGGTCAGGAGGACCTGCCCGTTCTCCTGCCGAAGAGCCGTGAACAGCGCACGGGTCCGCATCTCATCCAACTCGCTCGACACATCATCGAGCAAGAGCACTGGCCGCACGCCGCGTGCGCGCTCGATGACGTCGATTTCCGCAAGCTCGAGCGCAATCACCACGGCGCGCTGCTGCCCCTGCGATGCCATTCCACGGACCCGTACTCCGTCCAGCTCGAGGGCCAGATCGTCGTGATGCGGGCCCGCAGTCGCCGAACGACGCGCGCGATCCCGAGAGCGATGGCGTGCGAGCTCCAATCGAAACGTCTCGGGCTCTTCGGGGGCGCCGCGTTCGTATCGCACATGGAGCGAATGAGCCCCTCCACCGATCACGGCAAACGCGCTCTCGACGGGCCCCGAAAGAGCCTCCGCCGCGAGCCGCCGGCTCGTGCTCAGAGCCAAGCCATGCTGCACCATGAGCGCCTCCCAAGAGTCCAAGTCCGACGCTCGGTCTCCACGGGTCTCCAGAACTCGCTGTCGTGCACGAGACGCTTTCGCGTAGCCTTCGCGTTCGCCCTGGGAGCTCGGCATCATGTACAGCGCTGTGCGATCGAGCAGGCGTCTTCTTTCGACTCCGGAGCCACTCGAGAGAGAAAGAGCTCCCGGATGAAACACCACCATCGGCGTCCAAACGGCGTATGCCGCCAACGTAGCGGGCCTTTTGCCGTCAACGCGGACCGTCCGCGCACCCCCCTGTAGGCCGATACTTTGCTCGCGTAGCTCGGCTCCCTCTCGGACCCGTGCGCGAATGCTTGCGAGCGTGGACCCGAGCGCGATCTGCTCGGCTTGGCGACCCGTTCGAAAGCTGCGTGACGTCCCTAGGACATAGATGCTTTCGAGCAAATTCGTTTTGCCCTGTCCGTTTTCCCCGTAGACGACATTCAGACGTGCTCCAAGCTCGAGATCTACGCTGGCGAGGTTTCTGAAGTTTCGTACGCTCAACGCCTCGACGGCCAGAGAGCGCATCGGGTCACATTCGCATGGGCATGACGACGGCCAAAAAATTCTTCTGGCCACTCGGACGAATCACAGCCGGATCCAACTCACCCCCGAAGCCTAGCTCCACTTCTTCGTCCTCGAGCGCCCCGAGCACGTCCAAGAAATACTTGGCATTAAAGCCAATGGTCATGCTTGGGCCGCTGTACTCGATCGGGACTTCGTCGAAACCTTCGCCGCTGTCTGGCGATTCGGTCGTCAGGCGCATCGTGTTCTGACCCACGGTCAGCTTCACGCCTCCCGTCCGCTCGCTTGCGGCCACGGAGACGGCACGGAGGGCATCGGAAAAGACCATTCGTGGCACCCGCACGATTTTGTCGCTCTGTTGCGGGATCACCTGGCCGTAGGGAGGAAACTGCGCATCCACGAGTCGGACGGCAAACGTCATCCCTCCGCCCTGGAAGTAAGCGCTCGAACCACTCTGAGTAATTTGCAGCGTTGGCTTCGGAGGAGCGTCCTTGCCACCGTCCTTCACGTCGCCGACGAAGTCATCGCAAAGCCGCCGCAGCTCAAGAACCGCTTTGAGTGGAATGAGCATCGTTGCGGATGCTTGTCTTCCGCTGACCCGAACCTCCATCTTGGAGAGTCGATGCCCGTCTGTCGTAACCATCCGGACCAGGTCGCCGTCCCACTCGAACAGAGCTGAATTCAAGTGAGCTCTCGTTTCGTCACCCGAAATCGAAAAATGAGTCCTCGCGATGAGCCCCTGGAGCACATTCACTTCCAGAGCCAAGCTCGGGGAACCCTCGGCCGGACTCGGAAGCGGCGGAAAATCGTCCCCCGTCATCCCTCTCAGCGTGTAGCGACGAGGACTGCCTGCTGCCTTGATCGTCGTGGTCGAGTTGTCTTGCGTCGCAAGATGAATCGGACCCTCGGGCATCATCCGGACGCGCTCGAGAAGATCCTTTGCCGATACCGCTACGCTGCCCCCTTTGGTCACTTCGACCGGGATACGGCCGACAAGCGCGAGATACAGGTCCGTCGCGGCAACCCGCAAGGTGCTGGGACCATCGACCGCCAGAAGTACGTTCGACAGGACCGGCATCGTGCTTTTGCGCTCGGCCACGCCCTGCATCCGGGTCACGACCTTGAGTAGGTCTTTTTTGGCTACGGTGAGTTCCATGCGAGATCTCGTCTGCAGTCTCCTTAGATGAGATTTCTAGTAGTGTCGATAGGGGCTGGGGACGATGGGGACAGTTCGAAAAACCTTCTCGTCTCCGGCGGTTGTCGTTGCTTCCGGTTGAGGACAGTCTCGACGGGATTGGTAGGGCTCGAGGTGGGAAAATGACCCGGATGAGAACTCCTCAGGCATGTCCACAATGTGGCCAGAGCGGCTGTTCACACGCTTTCCCCACCTCCGTCGCACTCAAGACCGGGGGCGTGCGGCGAGCACAAAGGCCAGTGCGTCGATGAGCTCACGACGAGCGCGCTCGTAGGTACGAACGCCCACCGCTCCCGCTGCGTGTGCGCGCTCGAGGAGGGCCAGCTCCTCCAGTAGGGACGACCGTGCGTCGTCGTCTGCGTCCGAATCCGCTCCCGCGTGCTTCTGGCGTGCGAACGCTAGGAGCAGCCCGAGCGCGACGGCGACAGTGGCCAGAGTCGTCGCGACAAGTCGGCCGGGACCCGGCGTTGGAAGATCGTGTACCGCGATGCCGATCGAGTGAAGCCTCACGTCGTCGGGCCGCATTCGACGCTCGGTCACAAGAAACGCCTGACCTTGGGAATCGCGTCGGAGCTCGGTCGGTGGAAAGTCGGTCGCCACGAGCTTCACCTGGCCCGACGCCGGCATGAGGATGCGGGCGATGGCCGTGTGAGGGGGTAGCCCGACGTCGAAGTCGACGTCCCTTTCTCCTCCCCACGGCAGCTGCCATCGGAACTCAATGGCATGCTGGCCCGGCGCAAACGTGCCATGGAGCTTGGCAGCGCCGTCAATGTCATCGACGCCCTGATCGCTCATGGACGCTTGGGCATTGAAGGCTGTAAAGCCGGCGGGGAGCGACAAGCTTACGTCCTCAGGCTGCCACGCGGTGCGTCCCAAATTGAAGACTGTAAGCTCTTCTTCAATCTGCAATCTGTCGTCGCGAAGCTCGACCGCAACGACCGCTTGGGACACGACGATCGCGGACGCTAGGCTCCGAGTAACGGGGTAGACGTGAAGAACGACCCGTATGGCTTTACCTTGGGGTATCTGGAATGGTGTCGCCGCAAAGGAGCCGCCCTGATAACCGGAGCTCACGCGATATGCGATATTGCTCGCCACCTCGAGACCCGAAAACACGGCGTGCCCGCGATCGTCTGTGGTCGTCTGAAAGTGCTTTCGAGTGTCGCCTTTCGCGATCGAGTTGATGAGTGCTCCGAGCGTCACCAGCTCGTTTGCCACGGGGTGGTCGTCGGCATCCCGCAAGTCGACGGCGATTGTGCCCGGCGTAAGGGTGCTGTCCTCCAGTTCCTGATCCTCGGGCGGCTGAAAGAAGTCCGATTCCCCTTCGCCCGAATGCGCGCGAGGCGCGGGCGTACCGTTCTGCGCAGAGCTTGCCGTGGCAATCGTCGCGAGCAGCAGCCCCACGCCGGGCGCTCGGGCCCACCTACTTTGTCGCATGCGCCTTCCCATCACCGACAGGGATCGGCGAGCCGCATTGCTTGCAGAAGGTCGCGTCGGGCTCGTTTGACGTCGCGCACGATCCGCAGACTAGGCGCTCTGTCGCCCTGAGCGGGCGCGGACGATCGTCGGCAACCTTCGCACCGAGGCCTCGTCGAGCGATGTAGTCGAGAGCAAGCTTCTCGGCCTCGGCCCTCGAGGGTGCAACCTCGAGGTCCAATTCGCGCATGACGGACTTCGCCTCCTCGCGATAGAGGCCCGAAATCGCGTCGTAATCGGCATCGTCGATTTTACCGATCGCGTGTTCGCTCTCGAGATCCTTCAGTGCTCGCAGGACGCGGTGTTTGCGCTCTGCGATCGCGGTCGCCCCGTGACTTTGAGACGCTGCCCGCTCGAGCCCAGCGGGGAGGGGAGCGTCCCCGCTCAATGTGCGCAGGCTCGCCCAAAGAAGCGCGATCGTTCCAACGAGCGCACCGAACGCAAGGACGAGCAGCGCCGGGCCGACCCCCACTGCGATTGCAACCGTCACGGCCGAGGCCAGGCACACGACAGGCAGGGCGCCACCGACAAGCCGTGCAAGGAGCCTCTCGGGCTCGAGCGGCTCTTCGACGGTCCCGGACGCGGAGCGATGTCGCTCCCGACCGTTCGGCTCAGCCATCGAGATCCTTCAGCTCTTCGTCGAGGCGAGTGTCATACACGTCTTTGGTCCCTGGCGTTGGCAACGACTGCGCCCCGGGCGGCGCTACGCGAGCGCTGCTTGCACTGCGAGTCCCCCGCCAATGCCTCAGGATTCCCGCCAACCCAACGGCCCCCAGGCTGATCGCGACGACGGGCACGACGAAGATCGCGCGCAAGGCACCGCGATTGGGGGGAACCGCATACGCGTCCGAGCCGTATTCAGCCGCATACTGCTCGATGATCTGGTCGCGCAACTGCCCGGCCTTGAGCTTCTCCCGAATCTTCCCGCGAGCCTCCTCGGCGGAGCCGCAAGTGCAGGTGGACAACGTGTCGCCGGCGCAGCCGCACATGCAGCGCAAAGCGCCGAAGATCGACCGCTCGACGTCGCTCTCGATGTGCACAGTCCCCGTTCCTTGCGACATTCCTTGCGGCATGGCGGAGGGCGGGGTCTGGGCATGGGCTGACGGTGTGGCCGCCAGCATGATGCCCAGCATCACGCTCGCGGCCGTGGCCGCGATTCCACGCGCGCCGGCCCAGACGCGGGATTCACCGAGCTCGAGTTGGGGCCACATACACACCAAACTACCGGAGATGAGAATGAGGCATCCGAGCCATATCCAAGACACGAGAGGGTTCACGTGAATCTGGAACGCGGCCAGCTTGGTCTGCGGGTTGATCGTTCCGACGATCACGTACACGTCATCGCGAAACCCATGCGAGATTGCAACCTTGGTCTCCGGAGAATCAGGTTGCTTCTTGTAGATGAACTTCGCGGGGCTGAGGCGCGCGCGATACTGACCGTCCTTCGAGACGTCCAAGTCGGCGAAGACCATGCGTTTGCTGTTGTCGACTTCCATATGCTCGCCGACATACGTGAGCTTGTAGTTCGCGACGACGGCGCTTTCGCCGGGCATGAGGGAGGCCTCGTGATCGACATTCCATGACTGCCCAGTAAAGCCAAGGAACATGACGCCGATTCCGAAGTGGACGATGTAGCCGCCGTATCGGCGCCGCGATTGCGGCGAGAGCGTGAGGAGCGTGTGCACGAACCCCGGAACCCCTCCCAACCACCAGAGGGCGGCGGGCGTCGATTTGGTGGCCCCGGTTCTTGCGCGCGCCTGGAACAGCAACACGAACTCTTGAACGATCACTGCAGCATTGAAAATGCAGAGTGAAAACCCCATCACCGGCGTAAATGCGTTGAAGGCCCGCAGGAGCGCCCCGAGGGGTCCTGGATAGATCGCATCGCCCCAGACCACTGCGGGAAAGCCGAGGCTCGGACCTACGGCGAAGTGCAGCAGGACAGCGACGGCCCAAGCTGCGATCGGTATGCGAAAGACCCGCTTGAGCGCATCGGGACTGGTCTTCTTCCAACCGAAAAGGGTCCCGACCCCCATCAGAAATAGGAGCAAGAGGCCAAGCGGCTGCACCCAAGCCTTGTAGAACGGCGGCCCAACCGAAACCGTCTCGCCGGCAAGAGCCTCGCTGATGAGGGGAAATGTCGTTGCCACCAGAATGAAGAAGAGCAAGCTACAGAGCACCCAGTTGTTCAGCAGGAAGGTGAACTCGCGCGACAACACCGACTCGATCTGAGGCCGGCGTGTCCGAACATCGAGCCCCTGCGTCATGCGCCGGAACACGATCTCGAGCGCGACGTAGACTGCAGCGCCAGCGAGAAGGGCGATGCTCAGCACGCGCCAGCCGACGGGGAACGGTTGGCGCCAGATGACCACCAAACCCGGTACACACGCCCCAATGACAACCCAGCCGGTGGCGAGGGCGGCTTTTCGAAGACGGAGCGACGGTGTGATGTCACGAAGCTCGGGCCATCGCCAGAGCACTAACGTGACCGCGAACGCGACGAGGAGCATCAAGAAGATGACGAAGTAAGTCCCGATGGATGACTGTGCGAAGGCGTGAACACTCTTGATCATTCCGGATCGGGTCAAACACGTTCCAAAGATCGTCAGAAAAAACGTCAAGCAGATCAGGAACACGTTCCAAACTTTGAGTAGACCGCGCCTCTCTTGGATCATGACGGAGTGGACGTATGCGCTCGCCGTCACGAAGGGCATGAAGGCCGCGTTCTCGACGGGGTCCCAACCCCAGTACCCACCCCATCCGAGAACCTCGTAGGCCCACAACATGCCGAGCGTGTTACCAATCCCGAGAAACATCCAGGCGAAGAGCGTCCACTTTCGGCTCGCAACCAGCCACTCGTGGTCGATGCGGCCGGTGACCAGCGCAGCCACCGCAAACGCGAAGGGGATCGAGCAGCCCACGAACCCCGTGTAGAGGCAGGGGGGATGGATGATCATCCAGTAATTCTGAAGCAGCGGGTTTAGACCTTCACCATCGGCGCGCGCGCCCGACACGGTCGTTGCGAACGGGTTCGCGGCAAAGGCCATGAGCACGCAGAAAAAGAGGACGATCGCCATCAGGGTGGCGATGACATAGGGCTGAAGCTCGAGATGGCGGCGCCCGAGCCAGAAAACGCACGCCCCGATGTACGCGCTGAGGAGAAAGAGCCACCAAAGAAGAGATCCGTCCTGCCCACCCCATAGGGCGGTCAGGAGGTAGGCGAGTGGCATCGATCGGTCCGAGTAATGCGCGACGTATCGAATCCGGAAGTCGTGCGTGACGAACGCATATGCGAGACAAAGCACGCTCACGCCGATCAGCGCGACCGTGCCGTACGCGCCGAGCCGGGCCGCCTGCAGCGTCCGTGGCCGGCCACTGGCCCCAGCCGCGAGCGCGACGGCAAACGTGTAGCTGGCTACGACCATTGCGGAGAGCAGCAGCGTGGTCGCAAATGCCGGAAACGTGCTTCCGAACATGTGGATGAGACTCGGCATTGATGGTCGCCCGCCCAGGCGGAGAGAGAAGTCGCGAGCTTAGCAGCCGGCCCCGCACGCGTCCCGCTATGCGTGGCGGGGCAGCCCGTCGCCGCGCCCCCTTGACCGCAACCGTCCACGCGAGCGGCCTATTCCGGGGCACCGCGGGCAGCAGGACCTCAGGTCCCTCACGAACGGAGAGAGTGCTCGAGCTGCTGCAAGCCTTCTCGAAGATCGTCGTCCGAGGCGGACCAGGCGATCCGAAAACCGCCCGGAGCACCAAAAAACGCTCCCGGTGTCACCAGCACGCCACGGACTCTGGCGGCGTCCTCGATCGCGGCGGTCAGGTCACCGCGGCCGGCGATGGAAACGAACCCGAATAGGCCGTCGGTGGGAGCGCTCCAGTCCCAGCCCTGACCCTGAGCCCAGCGTGCGACGGTGTCGCGCTTGCCGCCAACTATCGCGCGCGAACGCTTGGCAAGCGCCTTGATCTCTCGGAAGGCCCGCAGGGCGTGCCGCGCATGAGAGAGGGGAAATGTGCCTGACGTTGCCGTGAGGACATCCTCCGCCCGTTTCACGATCTCTCGGGGTGCGAGGAGCCAACCAATGCGCTCAGGGCCCAGCCCGTAGCACTTCGTCAAGCTCGAAACCGCGACCACGTTCGGCGCAAGATGCCGCGCACTTCGCGTAAAGACGCCCCTGTCATCCACAAGTTCGTCGAACGGCGCGTAGACCTCGTCCACCACGAGCAGGGCGCCATGGATGTCGGCAGCCCGAGCAGCCTCGCGCAGCTCGTGGTCGGTTGCCCGCGTGCCGCTGGGGTTGTGCAGGTTCGTGAGCACGACAGCGCGTGTTCGCGCAGACATGGCTCGCGCGATACACGCAGGGTCCAGAAGGAAATGGGCGGCCGGTCTGGTGAATCTTCGCACCCGCACGCCGATCCCTTCCGCGATGGCTACGAGGGGCTCGTAGCCCGGCTCCTCGACGAGTATTTCGTCGCCTGGGTTCGTGAGCGAGCTATAGGCCAACCAGAGAGCGTGGGTGGTGCCGAGGGCGGCGATGGTCTCCTCCACCGGTACCGCGTTGTAGGTCGCGATGGCGTTGCGCACGAGCTCGCACGAATTCGCGGCACAAGCAATCTCGGTCCCGATTGGGTCGCTCTCCGCTAAATCGATCGAGGGGACGCCGCTTGTTGCGAGGTCGTAACGAACCGTCCCGTGAAAGCGACGAGCCCATCGTAGGTAGGCGACGGGAGCGAACATCAACGGCCAGGAGCAGTTTCGGCGCCGAGCACGAACGTGGCAATGCGGACGGTGTCGGCTAGGGCGGGCGAAACGTGCATGGAACCTTCCACGCGACCGTCGACCACCTTCCCGATCAGAGTTCCGGCGAATCCGCCGTCCTCGGAATGCTCGGGTCGCACGGTGGCGGTCAAGCCACCGTCGGCCGCGAAGCCGGCGATCACCGCCGGCCCGAGCGGGCCTTCGACCACGCCCTGAATCCGTCCGGCGGGGTCGACCGTCAGCCGTATCGTTCCGTCCCCAAGGCCCCGAGAGGACTCGGCGACATTCCAATGGACGCTCTTCCAATCTGCGGGAATATAGAGCGTTCCCCGCTCACTCTTGTAGTCGCCACGCCACGACGCCGAAGTCTCCTTTCCGGGGAGCTGGGTCGGGGCAAACGCGGCGGATTCGGCGGGTCCGTCAAGGGCCGCGGCCGACCCGGCGTCGGAGGGGGTCGGCCCCCCAAGGTTCCCCCGGCATGACGTCGTGCCCATGAGCGCAGCGAGCGCGACGCGGCCTGGCCTCATGCGCTGATCTGGCCAAGATTGATGCGTTCGACGATTCGGACACCCACGTCCCCATCGATCTCCACGAGCCCCCCGCTGGCGACGGGGACGCCGCCGACCCGCCCGCGGACCCGCTCGCGGATACGCCGCCCCGGGGCGATCACGTCCCCTCGCTGAAGCGCTGCCCACTCTCGGGCCGCCCTGAGCGCCTCGCCGATCTCGACGCGCACGACGACGGGGATATCGCCGACTGCCGTTCCACGTGCGCTGCTCGCGTCCGACTCGATCATCGCTGCCTCTCTGACTCAGAGCGCCTGCGGATCGCCGCGTAGCATGAGACGACCTTCGTCGCTGAGGTCCGACGCGATCCCGATATCTCCGGAAGGGAGCCGCGAGTTGCAGAGTCCCCGTCCAGCCGCCTCCATTCGACGTGCGAGCCAGCGGCCATTCGGGCGGAACCAGCCCGCGTCCCCCACGTGCAAGCGAAGCGATGTCAGACGCCGTCGCTTGGAATACGGTGGCGACGAGCGGTCGAGACAAGGGCATCGCACCCAGGGCGGCCGGCCCGACACGTCCGGCTGCGAAGCGCGAGCGCCCGCGCCGCTCTCCGCTCGTCGCACGCTCACGCGGACCCCGGTTCCCAGCAAGCTACCGAGGATGCTCTCGAGATCCGCCACGCGGACGTACGCAGCAGCCCATCGTTGCACGGACCGCCTCGGCCCCAGTCAGCGAGTCAAGCGCGCCTCCGCGGAAACGGGCGAATCGGGACGGCGGCGCTCACGATGCTCCGCGGGAGGGTCAGGCTTTTGGGGCCGCCAGGCAAGACGGAGCGGTCACTTACCGATAGCGACGTCTCGGGTGAGTAGCGCGTCAGCTGCTTGAACGAAGGCCTGCCAGGTTCCGTACTCGGGGCCGGGCTCCACGCGGCCTGGCGGAAGGTCGATCACGCGGTCGAAGTCGATGGCGTGGCCGCTCACCGCGTCGTGCACGGCGACCCGCAGGTCAGCCTCACGTCGTTCTTCGCTTTGCATCTGGGAAGGCATCTTCAAGGACTCGGGAAGAACGACACGGATCCGAATCTTGGTTCGCCAAGCGCTGCGACGGAGCATCGGGGTGTGGCGGACGGGCGCCGTGGCTAGCTGCGCGAGATGGGGGGAAAAAGGTGGATGAAGAAACAAAGCGTTGGGCGCGACCTTCGCAAACTCAGGCACTTCCACGCGCAGATGCATGATGAGTGGCTTGTCTGCCACGTCGGAATCTTCGGCCCGGACCTCACGCACGTGCGCTCCGTCGAACGACGGCGCGACGAGCTCGCGCTCGACAAAGTCGTACAAGCGAGCGGGTGGAACTTGTTCCAGCGCGCTGCGCCAGGCAATAGCGCGGCTGCCCTGAAAGGTGATCGCGAGCTCGAGGGTCGCGGATCCGTCGAGACGCACGTCGGCGCGCCCCTCATAGTCGACTTGGTCGACCCCGCCGCTTGCGTCAACCCTCTCGCGGGGAGTTCCCTCCACGAGCAAGATGGCGGGCTGCCCTCGCAACTCCGAAGGCACGTAGCCGTAGGGGGCGAATTTATCCCGAATCGTCAGCCATCGCTTGCCGCGGTTCGTCTCCGCGCGCATCACGAGCGCGTCGTACGTTTCAATCTCGCTCATGGCGCCCAGGGGTGGAGCCGCAAGGCGATCCTTGACCAGGGCCAACTCACTGCGGATGCCAACCAGACGCAGGAGGTACCGGAACGCGGCCTGTCTCGCACCGCTCCGCCCACTGATCACTCGCCGTCCATCGGTCTCCTTGCCGTCTTGGATGTGCTCGAGCACCCATCGGTACAGCCGGCGCGCGCCCTCGTCCGTATCGCCGGCGCGCCCGTGACCGACGATTTCGATCGCGAGCGCCCGAAGCCGTGGATCCAGCGGGGTTCCATCCGTCGCCAAATCGACGAGCTGGGGTATTGTCGACTCGAGCGACACGCCCCACCCGAGGCGGACGCTTGGCAGGAACTCGGTGATGGGTGGGCTATCCGGCTCGAGGTCGGCCGGTGGGCTCAGGTCCACCCGCCAGCTTCGCTCGACGAAGGTGCCGAGCGGGGTGACCGTTGGCGGGCGAACATTGCCGCGAGTTTCGATGTCGAGCGTCCTGTCGGCGGGCGTTACCACCACGAATTCGCTCCGCCAGTATCCCTTGTTGGCCTCGCGAAAGAACCACTGGGGGCTCTGGTACCTGCGACCATGCGATCCGTCGCCCGCCAGTTGCGTCACGTGCTCGAGCTCGACAAAGTCCCCTACCTCCAGGTGCGGAAGGGTCAGGCTCGGCTTGCCCTGTACG
>Ga0209274_10000887_pt1 | contig 16201 bp, 16 predicted proteins | sample HubBroMetageREF1_FD_188343 | JGI IMG/M metagenome (GOLD analysis project Ga0209274, IMG submission 188343) | Reference soil microbial communities from the Hubbard Brook experimental Forest, New Hampshire, USA - Hubbard Brook CCASE Soil... | ecosystem: Environmental > Terrestrial > Soil >...
CCATCGTTTGACACCGTCGCGCGGGCACACCGTCCAGCCAACACAAAAGTAGTGCCATATGGGCCTGCTCATGGCCCCTATCTATCTGATTCGATTTGATCCTGTAGAGCCAATTGGCGAAGATGGGCTGAGCTTGTCGATGTCAGAATGTCGAGATGATCGCTCGAATCCGCCGGGTCGGGATCGAGGCCGAAGCGGTGCAGCGCCCGATCGACGAGGGCAGGGTCGCCGCTCGGCAGATGCCAGCCCGGCTTGGTGCCGAGGCCGCTGGCGTAGAGCTGGCGCATCTCCGGGGTGTCGTGCACCGGGTCGACCGTGATCGAAAGGAAATTCGCCCGGATCCCGTCGATCGCCGCCTTGTCCCGCAGCAACGCGATATCGGCCATGACCACCGGACAGGCGGCCCGGCATCGGGCGTGGCAGCCATTGACCACGACCACCTGCCCGGCCATCGGAGCGTCGTAGAGCGCCAGCGCCGGCCCGTCCTGGTCGGTCGAGGTCGGACCGGCGAACCAATGGGCGGGGTCGGGCAGGTGCAAGGTCCGCGGCGGCGAATAATCCTGGCCCAGCACCCCCCGGCGAGCAGGAGGAGGGCCGTCGCAGCGAGAGCCGGACGCCTCACGACCGCCCCGCCCTCGCATCGGCCAGGGCAGCGAGGACCGCCGGATCGGCCAGCGACGAGACGCTGCGCCAGCTGCCGGCACGGGGATCTCCCAGCCACAGGAAGGCATCATCGCTGGCGATGTCGGCCGGATCCGAAAGGGTCGGCCAGGTGATGTCCGGCGGCACGACACCACCCTCCTGTCGCGACCGCTCACCGCGCCTCGCGCACCGGGACCTCGAGATCGCAGATGGTGAAGTCGGCGCCCTCTGCGGCGCGCAGCCGCGCGATCTCGGCGGCGAATTCGGGGTCCTGCTCGTCCATTCGTTCCCAACGCGGGCGCTCGGGCAGGGCGATGTCGGCGAGGAGACGGACCTGGATCATGCGGTCGGGGTCCGGCGGCGGCTCGCCGACGGCGATGGCACGGACCACGTCCTGCCCGACCACGACCCGGCCGATCACCGTGTAATCGTGATCGAGGCGACGGGCCGGATCGCGCATGAAGAAGATCTCGCTGTTGGCGCTCCCCGGCGCCTCCTGCCGTCCCATGCCGACGACACCGGAACAATAGGCGCCCCACGCGCGCAGCCGCCCGTCCGGCTGACGGGCCGCCGCCGAAGCAGCCTCGCCGGCAATCGGGGAGGCGCCGAGGAAGCCGGTGATCCCGTCGCTCCCGGCGGTCACCGGCCGCCAGCCGTGGGGATTCAGACGAAAGGTGAATTCCGGCGCCAAGTCCGGGTGGCTCGAGGTGCCGCCGTCCTTGTTGTCGGGATTGCCCGTCTGGTCGACGAAATGGTCGATGACGCGGTGAAAGAGGAGCCCGTCATAGACATGCTCGCGGGCGAGCGAAATCACCCGCTCGACTGCGTGCGGCGCCAGGTCGGGCCGCATTTCGACGATGATCCGGCCCTTGCTCGTGTCGACCACGAGGCTGGTCGCCGGATCGAGCGGATGCCAGGCGCCGGCTTCTGCGCGGCAGGCCGTGGCGGTGATGACCGCGAGCGCGGTCGAAAGCAGGCGACGGCGGCGCATCGGTTTCGATCCTCCTGTCGAACGATGGCACGAGCCGCCGCCCGAGAGAAGACCCCGGCCGGTGGAATGCCGAGGCGTGGCGAGGCCCCGGGCGCTCCGTCGTCGAGCGGGCGGGCAACCAACGCCGCGCTCGGCAGTTACTCCTTCGGGTGCCGAGCCGTTCGATGGACCTCCGCGAGCCCGATTTTCCGACGGGATCCCGGGGACACGACGGTGTCGGCCGACAATGTCAATCAACGAGTTCGGCGGCAGCGCCACGGCCGACGGCTCTGGAGGAATGTTCATGACGCGCACGCTCACCGGCCTATACGACTCCTACGACGACGCCGCAGCCACTGTCCGCGCGCTGGAAGCGGCTGGTATCGGCGCCGACGACATCAGCCTGCTGGCCAACAAGGCCGGCGTCGTCGAACGAACCGACATGACCGAAGGGAACGAGGCCGGCACCGGCGTCGAGGCCGGAGCCGCCTTCGGCGCGATCGTCGGCGGCACCACCGGCTTGCTGGCCGGTCTGGGCATGCTGGCCATTCCCGGCATCGGCCCGGTCGTCGCCGCGGGCTGGATCGTCGCCGCCGCGATCGGGGCCGCCGGCGGCGCGATCGCCGGCGGGGCCGGCGGCGGCGTGATCGGCGCCATGATCGGCAACGGCGTGTCGGAGGAAGACGCGCATGTCTATGCCGAAGGCGTCCGGCGCGGCGGGTGCCTGGTCACGGCCCGGGTCGCCGACAACCAGGTCGAAACCGTCGAAGCCATTCTGGCGCAGTACCCGAAGGTCGACCCCAAGGAGCGCGCTCAGACCTATCGCGACGCCGGCTGGACCGGCTTCGACGAGCACGCCCCCGTCTATACCGAAGTCGAAGTGACGCGCACACGTCAAGTCCACAGCTCGACACCCTTCCCGCTCCAGGATGGCGAAGCGCTGCCCGGGCGGATCGCCGGGCCGCATCCGCTGATCGACGCAGCCGTCCGTCCGGCGGAGGCGGGCCGCCTGTCCCTGGATCCCGCAGCGCCTGTGGACAGCGCGAGCCCGCCGCCGCTCGACCGGAAGGCCGGCTAGCCGCCCAACCCGGCAGTGGCCGGCTGCCGCAGGAAGAAGCGAATCATCTCGCGGCTGGCATCGGGACCGCGGGGCTCGGTATAGGAACCGGCGGGGCTCCCGCCGGACCAGGCGTGACCGGCGCCGTGCAGGATCCAATGTTCCACCAGCGTCCGGCCGCTCCGGTCGACCTCGATCGTTCGGGTGAAGCGGATCCCGCCCGGCGCCACGCCCTGCTCGACGGTGGTCCGCAGCTCGATCCCCGCCTTGGACTGTGCGACGACTCGATCGCCGTTGATCGGGTTGACCGTCGCATCGCCGTCGCCGTGGAAGACGATGGTCGGCACCGCACTGCTTTGCGTCCCGGACCCCGTCGCCGCCCGCCCGCCATGCCGCATGGCGCCGAAGGCAGAGGCCATGTCGCTGGCCGCCCCGCATGCGAGGCCGGAATGGACTCCGATCGCAGCATAGAGGTCGGGATATTGCTGCCCCATGATCGCGGCCGCGGCACCCCCGGCAGAGAGGCCCGCGACATAGATCCGCCCGGGCGCCACGGCGAAGTCGCGCTGGATCTGGCGGGTGATCCCGGCGATCAGCGACGGCTCGCCCCGATCGCGCCGTTGATCGCCGGTGTTGAACCAGTTCCAGCATTTCGAGGCGTTGGCCGATGCCGACTGGGCCGGGTAGGCGACGAGGAAACCCTGCTCCTCGGCCACGACATTCATCCGCGTGCCGAGCGCGAAATCGTCGGGCGACTGGGTACAACCGTGCAGCATCACCACCAGCGGCATGGCGCGGCCGTCATATCGGCTGGGAACATAGAGCTTGTAGGTCCGCCTTCCCGCGGCATCGGCCCAAGCCCGCTCTTCGAATCGCGCCTTGTCCGGAACATCGACGAGAACCGGGTCCGGCGCCGGACCGACCAGCCCGTCGAATCCCGGGATACCGCCGAAGGAGCGGTAGAGCGGCCGGACCCGCTCCGGTGCCGCCGCGCGCGCTGTTCCGTTCCGACCCGGCGCCGAGCCCGGACCGGGCAGCAGGTCCGAGCCCGGGCGCGGTCCCGCTTCGCCTTGCGGCCGGGGATCGAGGTGGCGACCGCGCAGGACCACCATCGCCTCGCCCAGTCGCCCCGCCCGCACCAGGCGGGTGACTGCCGGCATGTCGATTTTCGCTAACAATCTCATCGGACCCAGTCCTGTTTGCAGCAGAATTCAGAGCGAGCGGGAGCTGTCCCTGTCTCATCGAAACGGAATGTTCGGGCGCCGCCTGGCGCGTTGTCAGCGAATTCGGTCAGTCAACGCCGTTTTCACCGCCGGGCTCGCTTGCAACGCGCCCAGCACCTGGACCGAGCCGATGGTTCGACGGGCCAGCTCGGCCGACACGTCGAGGGCGATGACGGCCAGCCCCAGAACCTGGATGTGCAGCATTTCGCCCCGCGCTTCGACCGCCTCCAGATCCTGCCGGCTGTAGTGGCGCAGACCGAGATCGAGGCGATGCCGGGCGACGGACTGTTTCAGGGCATCATCGTGATGATCGAGCTGCCGGCGGATCGCGGTTCGGATGAAGTCGGTGCGGTTCGAGTAGAAACCCTCCCGCACCAGAAGATCGATCTGCCCGAGATCGACATGGCCCAGATTGATCGTGATCTTCTCGCTGTCAGCCGGTTTGGGCTGAAACTCCGCGACCTTAGCCATTTCAAATCCATCCATGAACCATCCATTGAGATGGTATATGGCGTCGGTAAGGAGATTTGCAAGGTGTTTCCGCCGGCCCTAGCCGGCCGCGTCGAGCACCGCACTCAGGCGGTTTCGGTCTTCCAGCCGCTCGTACGCCATGCTTCGGACCAGGCTGCGGACCAGATGGATGCCGAGACCGCCGATCGCGCGGCTCTCGATGTCGAGCGTCGTGTCCGGCGGCGCCGCACCGAGCGGATCGAAGGGGCGGCCGTCATCTTCGATGGCCAGGCGCAGCGTGTCGGCGACGCGCTCGACCGTGATCTCGAGAAAGGTCGCGCCGCGCTCGCCGTCGGCGCCGTGCATGGCGATATTGGCCGCCAGCTCCTCGCAGACGAGACCGAGCCGGTGGGCGACCAGGGCCGAAAGCGCCGCCGTCGCTGCATAGGCTTCGAGCCGATCCAGCAGCGCCGGCACCGGCGCGGCACGAGGGTCGAGGCGGATGACCAGCTTCTGGCTAGGCAAGATGCAGCGCAATCCTCAGCCGCGGGTGCGGGAGCTTACCGCAGATGGCGGCGAGAGCGACTCCCTTCGCACCGCCGGTGCCGGGGAAACTCTCCACCGCCCGGCGGCGCCGGGCCTCAGCCGGCGGCCAGCCGGGCGAACGCCGCCTCGGACGAGCCGTGGATATCGAGGATCGTGCTGAACCCGCTGATCTCGAAGACCTCGGTGATCGGCGGGCTGAGCGCGCACAGGGCCAAGCGTCCGCCCTCGGCCCGCATCCGTTTCGCCGCGACCAGGACGACGCGCAGTCCCATGCTGCTGACGTAGGTGATGCCGGAAAAATCGAGCAGCAACCGCCGGCTGCCACCCGCGATCAGAGCCAGCAGCTCTTTCTCGATACCGGGAGCGGCACTGCTGTCGAGACGCCCCTGCGGGCGGACCACGCTGATTTCTTCTGACATCGCGGCACCGGTTTGAATTGGACAAGACCATCGTCGGATATAGCATAGTCAATCTTCTGCCGGACTGGATACAATCGGCGCGCCTCTCGTGCCGGGCCACGCCCAAATGCCGGCACGCGTCTCGGGGGCCCTTATGATGCTGAAGAACTGGGGAATCGGGCCGAAGCTGTACCTCGTCGTCGCCTTGCTCGCGCTGGTCGCGGCGGCGATCGGCTGGCTCGGCATCGATGCCATGCAAACCTATGCGCGCGGCATGGCCGAACTCGGCCGCGCCTCCGAACGCACCGTCGTCAGCGAGCAGGTGAACGGGCTGATCTACGAGATCGTCATGGACTCCCGCGGCGTCTACATGTCCCGCACGCCCGAGGAATCGGAAAATTATGCCCCGCTGATCCTGAAGACCCTGAGCCAGCTCGACGCGCTGATGAAACGCTGGACCTCGCTCATCGATCCGCGCGACCAGACCTCGATGGACCGCGCCAATGCCCGGGTCCAGGAATTCATCCGGTTCCGGACCGAGCTCGTCCGCCTGTCGCGCCAGGCGACGCTGGCCGAGGCGCGCGCGTTCGGCGACAACGATGCCAATCACAATAATCGCAAGCAACTCAACGCGGAACTCGCTTTGCTCGCCGAGCACAACGACGCCCTGATCGCCCAGGTGACCGAGGCGACGACCCGCTTTTACGATGGTCGTCTGGTGACGCTGATCGGCGTGGCGGTCTTGGGCGTGCTGGCCTGCGTGTTCCTCGCCGTGCTTTTCGTGACCCGCTTCATCACCCGGCCGGTCACCGAAATCACCGCCACGATGAAGCGGCTGGCCGGCGGCGATACTTCGGGCACCGTGACCGCGACCGATCGCACCGACGAGATCGGGGCGATGGCCAAAGCCGTCCAGTTCTTCCAGCATCAGGCGATCGGGGCCGCCGACCTCACCGAACGGGTGACCGACGATGTCCGGCACATCGCCCTCGCGGTCGGCCAGGCGAGCGATGCCGTGAGCCAGGTATCCGACGGCTCGAACCAGCAGCTCTACGCGCTGCAGAAGACGGCCCAGGCCCTCGGCCAGAGCACGCTCGCCATTTCCGACGTGGCGAAGAGCACCCAGCTGGCGAGCGAGCAGGCGCGCAGTGCCGCTGCCCTGGTCAATGACGGGCTGGAGCGCATGACGGGTATGGTCGTCCTGGTCAACGCCATCGCCGAAAACAGCCACAAGGTCCGCCGCATCGCCGATGCGATCACGCGCATGGCGAGCCAGACCAACATGCTGTCGCTGAACGCGGCGATCGAGGCGGCGCGCGCCGGCGATCAGGGCAGAGGCTTCGCCGTGGTCGCCGAAGAAGTCCGCAAGCTCGCCGAACACACGGCATCGCTGGCACAGGATATTGCCGATCTGGTCAATCGGGCAACCGATCAGGCCGGCGAAGGCGTCGCCGTCGCCAACGAGGTGAGCCAGAAGATGCAGAGGATCGCCGACGGGGTCCGGCAGAGCGACACCCTGGTCGGCGCCATCGCCACGGCCATGGAAGAGCAGCAGGTCGTCGTCGGCGAGATCAATCTCAGCGTCACCGAGTTGACCCGCATCGGCCAATCCAATGCGACGGCCGCCGAGCAGATCACCGCGACCATGGTCGATCTGAGCAAGCTCGCCGAGCATACCCGCAAGGAAGTCGACCAATTCCGGCGGAAATCCACCTGAGGAGGGTGGGAGCAGCCCCGTTTACAGGATCCGGAATCGTCCTCGTGACCCATCCGATCGAAAGGACCCTGGCCCTACTCCACGATGTGATGATCGCGCATGGCGACGCGCTGAAGTCACGTCCCCCCGGTCGGCCGCCGCCGCCGGCGCTCCTCGCCGACCGCCGCTCGAATCTCGTTCTCCGTCTCTTGCACTGCCTCGAGGGCCATACCGGCATCGAGGTCGGACCGGCGATCACCGAGAAGCTCGGCCATCGGCTGAAAGCGCTGAGTCTGGGTGATCTCGACGCCTCGGTCACCCGCCTCGAACAGCTGCCGCCCGACGATACGGAATGGCAGACGCTGGTCGAAAGCCTGACCGTGCCCGAGACCTACCTCATGCGCGATCCCGCTCAGATGGCGCTCGTGGCGGCACAGCTGCCGAAACTGATCGAGGCCGCCGCGGGATCCGGTTCCCGCAGGATTCGGCTCTGGTCGGTCGGCTGTGCGACCGGCGAGGAGGCCTATTCGCTGGCCGTGTTGGCGCTGCGCGCGCTGGTCGCCGCCGGCGAGGCGGACGAGACGCCGCATGCCATCACCGTCAAATCGCCCTGGCAGGTCGACATAGTCGGCGCCGACATTGCGCCCGCGGCACTGGCGCGGGCCGGGCGCGGGATCTATGCGACCGGGCCGCTCTCCGCTTTCCGCAGTCTGGCACCGGAGCTGCTGCGCTATTTTCCACCGGGTTCGGCGGCCCGGACGCGTCAGGTCCGCGCCGACATCCGGGCCGCCGTCCGCTTCGAGCCGTTCAATCTCGTGCGCGATCCGCCGCCCGGCGCCGGCTTCGATCTGGTCGCTTGCCGCAACGTGCTCATTTATCTGAGTATGTCGGGGCGGCGACGAGCGCTGGAGACGTTGCGTCGCTCGGTCCGGCAGGGCGGCTACCTGCTCCTCGGGGCGACCGACGATCTGGCCGATGTCGGCGCCTTCGAGACGATCTGGGGCGAGGGTGCCGTCATCTATCGTTGCCGGAGCGGCCATGAGTGAGCTGGTCCTCGCGGTCTCGACGCAGCACGCTTCACATCTGCTGCCGCTCGATATCGTGGTCGAGGTCATCGACGGGCTCGTCGTCGGCCCGGCACCGCGACCCTCGGCGATCCAGGCCGGGATCGCGATCCACCGCGGCCACCCCCTGCCGCTCTATTCGCTCGATGTCGTGCTCGGCCTGGTCGCCCGCGAAGCGCGCAACTGGGAGGACCGGGAGTGGGGCGGGTACGTCGTCGCTCGGATTCTGGGCCATCGCTGCGTACTCGGAGTCGCCCGCATCGAGGGCCTGGTCCGGGCGCCCGACCCGGCAGCCGTGCTGGATCTGGCCGGCAGGCTGGCGGCGAGGCTGCCGGCGCTGGAATCCGGAGCATCCCTGGAGGCGCCCAAGCCCCCGGCGGCGGCGCGCTACCTGCTCGCCCAGATCGGCGGCAATCCCTGCGCCTTGCCGGTGAAGTCGATCGAACGCGTCCAAGCCGGCTGCCGCATGGTGCGCGCAGTCGGCGCCGAGGGGATGGTCCTGATCGGGGTCGGGACGGTCGAGGGCCGGGTGCTGCCGGTCGTCGATCTGCGCGCCTTGCTCGGATTTCCCGGGGCCGCGGCACCGGCCGGCTATGTCGTCGCCGCGACTGCCGATATCGGCCGGCTGATCCTCGCGGTCGACCGGATCACCGGCCTGCGCGACATCGTCGATCTGACCCTGGATCTCCCGCCCGAAGGGGCGCCCAGCTGCATCATCGCCGTGGCGGATTACGGCCGGACCTGGATCCTCTCGCCTTCGTTGGTGACGATCGCCCCGGATCTGGCTCCATGAATCCGCTCCGTGTGCTCGTGGTCGACGACCAGAGCTTCATGCGCCTGGCGCTCCGCCGGATCATCGAGGCCGATGGCGACATGCTGGTCGTGGGCCAGGCCCGGAACGGGCTCGAAGCCGTGAGTTTGGCGCAGAGCCTCAGACCCGACGCCGTCACCATGGATGTCGAGATGCCGGGGATGAGCGGCCTCGATGCCTGCGCCTTGATCTTGCGTACGGTCTCGCCGCCGCCGGCCGTCATCATGGTCAGCGCCTTCACCCAGAGCGGCGCCGAGGCGACGACCCGGGCGCTGCATCTGGGCGCCGTCGATTTCGTCTCGAAATCGTCGCTGCATCTGCCGACCGATCTGGCCCAGATCGACAGCGAGCTGCGCACCAAGCTGCGCGCCTGGTCGAAGGGCCCGGAGGGATCGGAGCTCCTCGAACCCGCGGCACCGATCCGCGCGGTTCCGCCGGCGGAGCAACGCCGCGCGCCGGATCTGATCGTGATCGCCGTCTCGACCGGGGGCCCGCGAACCCTGACCACGCTGCTGACCGCGCTCGGTCCGGTTGCGCCGCCGATCGCCATCGCCCTCCACATGCCGGAATTCTTCACCGCCAGCTTTGCTCTCATGTTGGCACAGGATACGGGCTGCCTCGTGCGTGAAGGGGCCCATCGGCTGCACCTCGCGCCCGGCACCGTGACCCTCCTGCCCGGCGGACGCGACAGCGTGGTCGGCCCGCGGGCCGGGGGCGGCTGGGACCTGCGTATCGTCAAGATCGAGTCGAGCGTGCACCCCTCGGCCGATGCCCTGTTCGAATCGGCGGCCTTGGTCGTGCCCAAGCCGGTCGGCATCGTCCTGACCGGCATGGGGACCGACGGCGCCCGGGGTGTTCGGGCGCTGTCGCGCAAAGGCGCGCCGGTGCTGGTCCAGAACCCCCGGAGCTGCATCGTCGGCGGCATGCCGGAAGCCGCGATCGCCGCCTGCCCCGACTGCGAGATCCTGACGGTCGAGCAGATCGCCCGGCGACTGGCGGAATGGACGAGCCGGCCCGCCGCCCTCGGGCCGGTCTGAGGGTTCGGCGCGCGATGGCGGACGATACCGACGCGCTCTGGCGGGAATTCGGCGCCGAGACCCAGGAGCATCTCGAAGCGCTGGTCTGGCTGCTCTCCGATCGGGCCGGATCATCTTGGACGGGCGAGGAAATCGCCCGGGCGTTCCGCTATTTCCATTCGCTCAAAGGGGCCTGCCTGGCGATGGGCTTCGTCAATCTGGAGGCGCTCGCCCATGGTGCCGAAGACATTCTTTCGCTCGTTCGCGACGGCATCGCCGAGCTCGATGCGAGCCTCGCGGCCCTCCTGCTGCGGACGGTCGATCGTCTGATCGATCTGCGCGAACGCGCCGTCGCCGAGCGTCGCGACGCCGAGCGACAAGCCGATCTACTGGTCGAACTCGAACGGCAGCGCGCCGCCCATGCGCTCGTCGCCGGCGAGACCTCGGCGTCCCCGGCGCCGGCCCTGCCGCTCGGCAGCGATCCGGAGATGTTGACGATCTACAGCGAGATCCTGGAGCAGCGCCTGCCGTTCCTGGCCGGGGCGCTCGCGGACGATCCGGCGGTCCGCGTGGAGGCGGCCGAAACCGCGGCGGAACTGGCCCAAGGTGCCGAGATCATGGGATTCGAGGCGCTGGCGACCGATCTCCAGGCGCTGGTTCCGCTCGCCGCCGATCCGAGCACGCGGCCGGCGCTGCTGGCGCTGCTCGACGAACTGCGCCAGCAAGCGGCGCTCATCGAGGAAATCACCGGTGCCGCCTCCGGGGCGGCGAGATTAGCCGACGCCCTCGCCGGCAGCCTCGCCGGCGATGCCCTGGCATCTCTGGATGCGCTCGAAGCGGCCCTCGTCCGGGCGGACGGGACCGCCCCAGCCTGCGCCCGGTCTGCCCGCGCGGTCTTCGGCGCGTTCGGGCAGGATCGAGCCGGGCAGCTGTTGCTGCTGCTCGAGGAGCAGTCCAGCCTCTCTCCGGCCCTCTCCGAACTCTCGCTCGCCCTGGTGGCGACCCTGCGCGCCGCCGGCGGCGACGTTGCGCCGGACAGTGCCGAGGCGATCCGGACGCGCTGGCAGGCGGCCTTGGCCGGACCCGCAGCATCCTGCGGACCGGCTGCGACCGCGCTCGGATTCCCGCTCCGGGCCGAAGTGCTGGCGACGCTCTCGGCCAGCCAGCGAGCCCGCCTCGACCACGCCTTCGCCGAAGGCGGCCAGCACGCCTACGAGTTGCTGCTCGAGCTGGAAGGCGATCCCGAGATCGCCGAGAGCCTGATGGACTGGCTGGCCTCCGCGGTCGAGACCATCACCAGCCGGACGGTTTTGCGCAATGGTACGAGCGGGTTCGAGTTCCTGATCCTGTCGCCCCAGCCGATCGAGTGGCTCGCGACCCGCCTCGAGTCGCTCGACCCGGATCGGCACTGCCTCGTCGATCTGCACGAGGCGGCGCGCAGCACGTCGGCACCGGCCGAGCGCCCGGCGCCTGTCCTCCCCTCCCTGCTCCGGGTCCGCAGCGAAGCCGTCGACAGTCTCATGACCGAAATCGGCGAAATACGCGGGTTGCTGGCGGGTCTCGGCGAAATCCTCCGCCATTCCTCGCTCGCCCGTGCCACCCAGTCCCTTCGGCGCATCACGTCGGAACTGGATCCGGCGCTGGCTGGAGCGCTGGGTCCGGTGCTGGACGGGGCGGCCGACGATCTGCAGGCGCTGCTCGAGATCGAGGAGGGGTTGGGGCGGGCGCATCGGCGAGTCTGGGAAGCTGGGCTCGCGCTCCGGGTCGTGCCGATCGAACCGCTCTTCGCCCGAGTCGCGCGGAGCGTGCGCGATCTGGCCGGGAAGCTCGGCAAGGCGGTCGACCTCGTGGTCGAAGGCCGCGATGTCCGGATCGACAAGAGCATGATCGATCTGCTCGTCGATCCGCTGATGCATATCGTGCGCAACGCCCTCGATCACGGCATCGAGAGCGCAGAGCGGCGGGCCGCCTCGGGCAAGCCGGCGCGCGCCCGGCTGCATCTGGCGGCGCAAGAGCGGACCCACGGCATCCGGATCACGATCGCGGATGACGGCAGAGGGCTGGACCGCGAGCTGATCCTGGCCAAGGCGATCGAACGGAGTCTCGTCGCCGCAGCCGAGGCGGCCAGTCTCGGCGAGAGCGAAATCCATGCCTTGATCTTCCGTCCGGGGTTCTCGACCGCGTCGGTGGTGACCGAGATCTCGGGACGCGGCGTCGGTCTCGATGTCGTGGCCGCCGCCTTGCAGCGCGTCGGCGGCTCCTGCGATGTCGAAACCGAGCCGGGAAGGGGCACCAGATTCATTCTGAAACTCCCGGCTTCGGCAGCCTTGGTGCGGGCGCTGCTGGTGCGGGTCGACGGCGAGACGCTGGCCTTGCCTGACCGGCATGTCGCGGCAGTGATCGAGCGCGAGCCGGGCGCGCTCGTCCCCGGCGTCGTCGTTCATGACGGCCACACGATCCCGCTGCGGCATCTGGGACTGCTGCTCGGATTGGCCGGGGCCGAGCCGTCGCCGGACGAGCCAGCCCGAATCGTCATCGTCGAGGCCGGCGCCCGGCGGCTCGGCCTGATCGTCGACCAGTTCCTGCGCTTCCAGGATCTGTTCCTGAAGGAGCTGTCGCCGCTCCTGGCATCTCTCCCCGCCATCGGGGGTGCGGCAGTCCTGGGCGACGGGATGCCGGTGCTGGTTCTGGATGCCGACGGGATCATGGATGTGGCGGGGGCGGGGCGATCTCGTCGATGAAACACCCTCTTACCCGAGACTGACCTGCGCGCGGCAGTCTGTTGCCGTCTGCATGACGCGGCCGGCGCATTGTCCTTGACGGGCCGGGTCGCGGCGAGTAGGTTTCGCGCCGCTTTCGAGCTGGCCGTAGGGGCGCCACCCTAAACGCAGCTGAGTAACGGAGAGGTGAATTGGCGCACGGCCGACCCATAAGGTCGGCATTTTTGCCCGAGGGCTGCGTTGAGGGTTATCTCATGCCGGCGACGTGGGTTCGCGTCGCTCGGCATTTTCGTGTTACGTCTTTGGGCTGTTTGGAACTCGTTTTACGACAAAGGTGCGACTGGAATGCCGACCATCAACCAACTGATCCGCAATCCGCGGGCGCCGCAGAAGGTCCGTAACAAGGTCCCGGCGCTGGAAGCGTGCCCGCAGAAGCGCGGGGTATGCACCCGAGTCTATACCACGACCCCGAAGAAGCCGAATTCGGCGCTGCGCAAGGTTGCGCGCGTGCGGCTGACCAACGGGTTCGAGGTGACGAGCTACATTCCAGGCGAAGGCCACAATCTCCAGGAGCACTCGGTCGTCATGATCCGCGGCGGTCGCGTCAAGGATCTTCCCGGCGTGCGCTATCACATCATCCGCGGCACACTCGACACCCAAGGGGTCAAGGATCGCCGTCAGCGCCGGTCGAAATACGGCGCGAAGCGTCCCAAGTAGAGAGGGGCCGAAGGAATGTCGCGCCGCCGCGCCGCCATCAAGCGGGAAGTTCTGCCGGATGCCAAGTTCGGGGACATGGTCCTGACTAAATTCATCAATTGCCTGATGTACGAAGGCAAGAAATCGGTGGCCGAGACGATCGTCTACGCCGCGTTCGATCGGATCGCCAAACGCACCGGCGCCGATCCCGTCAAGGTCTTCCACGACGCGCTCACCAATGTGCGCCCGGCGATCGAGGTCCGCTCGCGCCGCGTCGGCGGGGCGACATATCAGGTACCGTCCGAAGTGCGGACCGATCGCGCCCAGGCATTGGCGATTCGCTGGCTGATCGGCTCGTCGCGCTCGCGCAGCGAGAACAGCATGGAAGAGCGACTTTCCGGCGAGCTGCTCGACGCCTCGAACAATCGTGGCGCCGCAGTCAAAAAGCGCGAAGACACGCATCGCATGGCGGACGCCAACAAGGCGTTCTCCCATTACCGGTGGTAACCGGCTGATTGGTAGAACTCGAGATGACCCGCACGATTCCCCTCGACCGCTACCGGAACATCGGCATCCTCGCGAGCCCGGATGCCGGCCGGACGACGACGACCGAACGTCTGCTCGCGGCTTCGGCGCGCGAAGACGCGCCGGCGCGCGACTCGGTGCGGGCGCCGGCGTGGGTCGAACAGGATAACGAGCGGGCGATCACGCTGACCTCGGCGGCGACGAGCTGCTTCTGGCGCGATTGCCGGATCAACATCATCGAGTTGCCGGCGACCAGCGGGTCGGCGGACGAGGGGGCGCTGTCGGTGCTCGACGGCGCCGTCGTGGTGATCGACGGGGTGGCCGGGGTGACCCCGGCGGTCGATGCGGCCCTCGATCAGGCGGGATTGCGCGGTATCGCCTGCCTCGTCTTCGTCAACAAGCTCGATCGCGAGGGCACCGATCTGGATGCGGTGGTCACGGCGATTTCGGCACGGGGTCGGGGCCAGGCGCTGCTGCTGCAGCTGCCGATCGGCGCCGGCGCCGGGTTGAAGGGACTGGTCGATCCGGTCGCCAGCCGGGCGACGCTCTGGACCGAGGCGTTCGACGCGCCGGGCGAAGACGGGCCGGTGCCGGATGAGCTGATCGCGGCAGCCGCCGTGGCACGGGCGCGGATCGTGGCGGCGGTAGCCCCGGGGCTGGATGGACTCGGGGCCGAGGATCTTCGGGCCAAGCTGCACGAGGCCGTGCGGAGCGGTCGCGTCGTTCCGGTCCTGTGCGGTTCGGCCTTCCGCAATCGCGGCATCCGCCGCCTGCTCGACGCCGTCGTCGACTACCTGCCGGCGCCGTCCGAAGTAGCGTTGAAGCTGCACGCGGCCGACGGCCATGCGATCGAGCGGCCCGCCTCGGACGACGAGCCTTTCGCCGGCCTCGCCTTCCAGACCGTCGACGATCCTTACGACGGTACGCTGACCTTCGTGCGGATCTATTCGGGGGTCGTCGCGACCGGCGGCCAGATGCTGAATTCGGTGACGGCGAGCCCGGAACGGATCGGCCGGATGGTGCGCATGCATGCCAACCACACGGAAGAAATCAAGGAGGCCCGCGCCGGCGACATCGTCGCCCTGTCGGGTCTGACCCACACGACGACGGGGGATACGCTCTGCGATCCCGCTGCTCCAGTGATCCTGGAGCGGATTCCGGCCCTGGCCGGTCGCGTGAAGCACTGACAGCAGCGGAGAACGGGCCATGGCGAAGGCTAAATTCGAGCGGAACAAGCCGCACTGCAACATCGGAACGATCGGTCATGTCGATCATGGCAAGACGTCCCTGACGGCGGCGATCACCAAGGTCCTGGCCGAGACGGGCGGGGCGACCTACACGGCCTACGACCAGATCGACAAGGCGCCCGAGGAGCGGGCGCGCGGCATCACGATTTCGACCGCGCATGTCGAATACGAGACCGCGAACCGGCATTACGCCCATGTCGATTGTCCGGGCCACGCCGACTATGTCAAGAACATGATCACCGGTGCGGCGCAGATGGACGGGGCGATCCTGGTGGTGTCGGCAGCCGACGGGCCGATGCCGCAGACGCGCGAGCATATTCTCCTGGCCCGTCAGGTCGGCGTGCCGTCGCTGGTCGTGTTCCTGAACAAGGTCGACATGGTCGACGATCCGGAGCTTCTGGAGCTGGTCGAGCTCGAAGTGCGCGAATTGCTGACTTATTACAATTTTCCAGGCGACGACATTCCGATCGTCAAGGGCTCGGCGCTGATGGCACTGGAAGGCAAGAGCCCGGAATTGGGCCATGACGCGATCCTGGAGCTGATGCGGGCAGTCGACGACTATATTCCGCAGCCCGAGCGGCCGGTCGACCGGCCGTTCCTGATGCCGATCGAAGACGTGTTCTCGATCTCGGGCCGCGGCACGGTGGCGACCGGGCGGATCGAGCGCGGCATCATCAAGGTCGGCAACGAAGTCGAAATCGTCGGGCTGAAGGTGACCGTCAAGACGGTGGTGACCGGCGTCGAGATGTTCCGCAAGCTGCTGGACGAGGGCAGGGCGGGCGACAATGTCGGTGTGCTGCTGCGCGGCACCAAGCGCGACGAGATCGAGCGCGGCCAGGTTCTGGCTGCCCCCAACTCGATCACGCCGCACACCAAATTCACCGCCGAAGCCTATATTCTGACCAAGGAAGAGGGCGGCCGGCACACGCCGTTCTTCACCAACTATCGGCCGCAATTCTATTTTCGGACGACCGACGTGACCGGGATGGTGACGTTGCCGGAAGGGACGGAAATGGTGATGCCGGGCGACAATGTCGCGATGAGCGTCGAGCTCATCGCACCCATCGCCATGGATGAAGGCTTGCGCTTCGCCATTCGCGAAGGCGGCCGTACGGTCGGCGCCGGCGTCGTCGCCAAGAT
>Ga0209274_10000888_pt1 | contig 16182 bp, 12 predicted proteins | sample HubBroMetageREF1_FD_188343 | JGI IMG/M metagenome (GOLD analysis project Ga0209274, IMG submission 188343) | Reference soil microbial communities from the Hubbard Brook experimental Forest, New Hampshire, USA - Hubbard Brook CCASE Soil... | ecosystem: Environmental > Terrestrial > Soil >...
GGCTTTGAGCCGCGCGAGATCGCCAGGCTCCAGCGAAAACCGCCCCGGCTGATTCGCGATCATCTTCAGCACTTCCTCCTCCGCCACGTTGCCGTCGATTAGCTTGACGATGAAGTCGTTGGTCAGCACGATGCCCGTTTGTACCGGCGCGCCCTGCACGGCTGGCGGCGCCTTAGGCTGCCGTGCCTGAATTGCCGCGATCTCCTTCCGGCATTCGTCCATCAGGCCAGCCACCAGTTTGCCGCCGTTGAGTTCCGAGGCCTTTTCAAACGCCATGAGCGCGCCGTCGAACTTGCGCAGCGCCATGTAGCCGACGCCCAGGTCGTACCAAGACTCCAGGGCGGTCTTCGAGCCGGGGGCGCAGGACTCCGTGCTAGCGCTCAACAGGCGCACCACGCCATCGTAGTCGCCCCCCTTCGCAAGATCGTAGGCCTGTTTCATGTGGCATTCCTTGCCGTCCATGAACGGGACCTCCCGATTCTCGATCCACGTGGCGTAGAGCCGTTGCGCTTCCGCCAGTCCCTGGCGCAACGCCATGGACTTCAGTTCGGATGGCGCCGGCCACTCCGGGCTGCCGGTCTGGCTTTGATTCTCTTTCTGAGCATGGCCGTGCACCGCGACTACCGCGAGTTCCTGCCCGTTTACCGGATCGACCGCGCGTACCTCCGCAAGAAACCACCCTTCGGTGCGGGAGATATGCACCGCGGGCAGGCCCTCGCCGAGAATGGGTTGCTGCGGACGTCCTTCGCATCGGGAGACGTCGATCGACACCACAATCGCGGGCGTTGCCGCCGCGGCGGAGTCCGCTCCCCTGGCTGCCGCCACGCCATGCGCGCGCATGTCCTCGAAGAGCAGATCGCCGAACTCTTTGGCGCAATCGCCGGTGAGTCGCCCGGGCGTCACGAGTCTGCCGGCGAAGGCCGCAGCCAGGCTGGGCGAATGCGCGATCTTGAAAGCGACCCTTTTTTCCGCACGGGCGTAACCGCCCAAGATGAGAAATCCCACGGCAACTGCGAGACCTCGAATCATGGCATCGCCTCCTACCACCGCGCCGCCGGCTTGCTCAGTGCCCGGTCCGCCGACCATGCGCCCGATCCCATTATCATGATTGCCGCCGCCATCGCCAGCACCAACAGGTGAAACTCGAAGCCTTCGCCCTTCTGCCGGCCTGTCCAGTTCATGAAGAAGCCATTCACGGCGTGCACCTTGACGATCGCGACCACCATATTGCAAGCGATGCCAAACGCCGCCACCCGGCCGAGCAAGCCCAGGATCAGGCCCAGTCCGCCGAAGAACTCGGCGGCAATGGCCAGAAATGCGAAGACGGACGGAATGCCCATGTGCTCGAAACCATGCAGGGTACCGGAGAAGCCGTGCCCTCCCCACCAGCCCAGCATCTTCTGCGCTCCGTGCGCGAAAAACACCGCTCCCAGCGCCAGGCGCAGAATGGCTGGGGCGGCGTGCGGGTTCGTGTAAATCAGTTTGCGTAGCATCATATGCGATGGTATGTGATATCGTTTGCTTTTCCGATTATGCCACTCGATTCGCTTTCCCGCCGGGCTTTTGTCGCATTAACGGCGGCTGCCCCGATTGCGTCCGCCTTCGCGCGGAGCAAGGATCTTCCCGTCGGCCTGGAGCTGTATTCCGTGCGCGACGAACTGAAAAAGGACCTCATGGGCACGGTGCGCGCCGTGGCCAAGATGGGCTATGAGTGCGTGGAATTCTTCTCGCCGTATTACGCGTGGACCCCCGACTACGCCAAAGAGGTCCGCAAAACGATGGACGACGCGGGCATCCGCTGCTCATCGACGCACAACGGCCCGGAGTCCTTCACGCCCGATGGGATCGCGCACGCCATCGAATTGAACGGGATTATCGGCAGCCAGTTCATCGTGTGGGCGAGCGCCGGAAACCCGCGGACACTGGATGGCTGGAAGGCGGTTGCGGAGCGTCTCAATCAAGGCGCGGAGAAGATGAAACCGGCCGGATTGCGCGCCGGCTATCACAATCATCAGTTGGAGTTTAAGCCACTGGACGGTCAACGCCCTATCGAGGTGCTGGCCGCCAACACGACCAAAGACGTTATGCTGCAATTGGATGTGGGCACCTGCATCGAAGCCGGATCCGACCCGGTCGCGTGGGTGGAGAGCAATCCCGGCCGTATCCGCTCCATGCATTGCAAAGACTGGTCCAAGGATCGGGGCTACAAGGTGCTGCTGGGCGAAGGTGTGGCCCCCTGGAAAAAACTGTTCGAGGCCGCCGAGAAGACCGGCGGCCTCGAATTCTACCTGGTGGAGCAGGAAGGCAGCGACTATCCCGAATTGGAAACCGCGCAGCGCTGTCTGGCCAGTTTCCGCAAGCTGCACGCGTAAGCTGCACGCGTAAGCTGCAAGCCTGTAAATCGTAGGGCGGACCCCAGGTCGCGACAGGCCGACGAGGGCGTCGGCCGCGGACCAGGGGGTCCGCCCCACAATTTTGCGGGTGTTCTGCAGCGAATCAGTTCGCCGTAATCGCGCCGAACACGCCGGTTGTCAGGTTTGCCCCACCGGCATTGAAATAGAGCACGTTGGTGGGACCCGAGTCGGCGCTGCCATTGCCAAATTCAAGTCCCCAGAGTCCGGGGAGGGTAATATCCGCTCCGGTGCTGGTCTCCAGGAATTCCTGAAACTTTCCGGTCGTAGCGTCGTAGGCCCCAATCCAGCCGCTGCCGGTGTTCCCCACCAGTATCATGCCGCTGAACGCGCCGAAATTGGCGGGCGCCAGCGCCACTCCCCACGGCTGATTGAACCACCCGTTCTGCAATCGCAACAGAAGCTTGCCGGTGGTACTGTAAGCATCCACGTAACCGGTGCCGCCGCCGGCGATGGCGTTGTACGTCACATAGATCTTCGACCCGATGGCCTGAATGCCAGCGGGCGAGTAGCTGGCGGGTATTTTCGAATCCGTGAAGGCCCCAGGCGCGAACGTCACGGGAGCGAACGACGCCGCATCGTAAGCCTCGATACCGCCGTTGGCGTTGGCCGCATAGAAAGTTTCCGCGCCGCTGGTGGCGTTCTTGGCTATGGTCAGGCCTTGATAGGATGCGCCTGAGAGGGAGTTGTTCACCATAATCGTCGCGGTAGTCACATGGCACTTGGCGCAGGACTTGCCGGGTGTGCTGGGCGCCGTTTGGGAATTCCAATACGAGATGGTTCCATCCAGCGTGGCAAAAGCAAAATTGACGTTGGTTTTGCCGACATTGTAGGCGGCGGTTCCAGTCGGACTGCCCGGCCCGGTGGTGGCCGACGGAATGGTCACCGTTAAGCCCACAATGGCGCCATTGGCGTCGTACAGAGTCGAAAGTCCGGTGACCTGGTCCGATGCCCACCACTCGTTCTCCCCCACGCTCTTGCTTGCCGCGCGCGACAGTCCCCAGGGATTTACCAGGTTCGGATCCTGGGTATTGGTCACGATATTTGCCACGGTATAGCTGTTCGTTTGCGCTTCGGCGCCAAAGCAGAACAACAAGGTGGCGCCCAGCATAATCGTTTTTCTCATGTGTCCTCTCTTACCTCGATTCACGAGCGTCCGTTGATGAGTATAAGGCCGGCGGTGAACCAAGTCAATGGGCTATTGTGTGAACTTCTCGTTACGGAGGTAACGTGCCCGGCATCGGCCCAGCCCCGGCCTTGGATTCCGATCCTAATTCGCCGTGATGGCGCCAAACAGTCCATGCAGATAGTTGTCGATGCCCGCGGCGAAATAGAGCGTGGTCGTTGGACCCGAATCGGTCGTGCCGCCGCCGAAGTAGAGAGCCCACAGTCCGGGAATTGCAATTTTCTGCGCGGACGCGTTTTCCATAAAGCCCAGGAACTTGCCCGAGGTGGCGTTGTATGCTCCGATCAGCCCACTGCCCACATTTCCCACCAGCACGGCGTGTGCGAACTTGCCGAAACCGGCAGGCGCTTGTGCGATTCCCCAGGGCTCATTGAACGATCCCTGTGCGAAACTCAGCAGCAGCGTGCCGGCCGGATTAAACACGTCCACGTAACCGCCGGCCCCCGGGCCCGCCGAGAAGGTCACGTAGATCTTTGTGCCGATGGCCTGGATGCCGTACGGCGTATAACCGGCCGGAATGCTGGGATCCGTAAACGCGCCGGTCCCCAGAGTGACGGGGACGAACGCGGTGGTGTAGGCCTCCACTCCGCCGGCGCTGTTGGCGGCATAGATTGTCTCTACGGCGCCGTCTTTCGCCGACGTGACACCAGTATAAACGTGCCCTGAGTTGCGCACCTTGACGACCGCCGCAGTCCCCGACGACCATTGCGAGATGGTTCCGTCAAGAGTGACGAATACGAATTTTCCGCCGACGGCCACGGTGCCAGTGGGAGTGCCGGCCCCGCTGCCGCTGGTTGGCGGAATCGTCACGACCAGAGATTGAATGTCGCCAGCGCCGTTATACAGCGTCGAAACGCCGGTGCCATCGTCGGCGACCCACCAGAATGAGTTGGCGCTGCGGGAGAGGCCCCAAGGATTCACCAAGTGCGCGTCGGTGAACGTCGCCATCCCCGCAATGTCCGAAACCAGATTGGTCTGGGTGTAACTGTTAGTGGCAGTGTCCTGCGCGATCGCGCCGATCGCAGCCAGCATCGCAATCATCGTCAATTTGTAACTATTCTTCATTTGTATTCTCCAGGGTACGTAATTGAGCATACGTGGCGTATGCAGTCGAGTCAATGGAAATAGGCGGCGCGCGGCGAATTTAACAGCTTTATTAACGAGTGAAAACGGATTTTCCATCGGTGTGCGCCGCCGGTTACAGTATGGGATTGGCTCACCTCCTGATCGTCGACGACGACGCCAACACTCTGGCGTCTCTGGCGCGCGCCTTCCGGCTCGCCGGCCACCAGGCTACGGTGTGCGACAACGCCGCGCGCGCGCTGGAATTGATCAAGGCCGAGCGCTTCGACGTGGTGCTTTCCGACGTGGCGATGCCGGGCAAAGACGGCCTGGCGCTGCTCGAAGACCTGAGAGCGCAGGGCGCGCCGGTACCGGTAATCATGATTTCCGGCCAGGCCAATATTGAAATGGCCGTGCGCGCGACGCGGCTGGGCGCGGCCGACTTCCTGGAAAAGCCGCTCTCCACCGAAAAGCTGCTGCTCACCATCGACAACGTCCTGCGCATGAAGCGCCTCGAAGACGAGAACCGGCAGTTGCGCCAGCGGGTCGGCAAACACGAGATCGTGCACTCCGGCGAAGCCATGCGGCGAGCGATGGCGCAGGTGGACCGGGTGGCCGCCAGCGAAACGCGCGTTTGCATCCTGGGCGAGACCGGCACGGGCAAGGAATTGATCGCCCGCGCGCTGCACGACCGCAGCCCGCGGCGGGAGGGGCCGTTCGTCACGTTGAACTGCGCCGCCGTGCCCGCCGAGTTGATCGAATCGGAGCTTTTCGGGCACGAGAAAGGCTCCTTCACCGGCGCAGTCTCGCGGCACCTGGGTAAGTTCGAACAGGCGCACCGCGGCACGCTGTTTCTGGATGAGATCGGCGACATGCCCGCCGTGATGCAGGCCAAGCTGCTACGCGTATTGGAAGAGAAACAGGTGGAGCGCATCGGCGGCGACCGCTCCATTCCGGTGGACGTGCGCGTGGTGGTGGCCACGCATCGCAATCTGGATGAGATGGCCGCGCGCGGGACCTTTCGCCAGGACCTCTACCACCGCATCTACGTTTACCCGCTGGCGCTGCCGCCGTTGCGCGAACGGCCGGAAGACATTCCCGGGCTGGTGGATCACTTCGCGCGGCAGGTTTCCGAAATCAACGGCTGGAAACCGAAGCCTGTTTCGGCCGAAGCCATCGCGGAGCTGAGCCGGTATGCGTGGCCCGGCAACGTGCGTGAGCTACGCAACGTGGTGGAGCGCCTGCTGCTGCTGGCCGACGGCACAGTGGATGCGGCGGCCGTGCGTCTGGCCCTGCCTCACGCGGCAACGGCTTCCGGCGCGCCGTTGAGTGGCGGCACGCTGGCAGCGCGCACGGAGGCCTATGAGCGCGAAGTGATCCTGGCCGAGCTGAAGCGCCACCAGCGCATGACCGATACCGCTAAGGCACTGGGCCTGGAGCGCAGCCATCTGTACAAGAAATGCCAGCAGCTTGGCATCGACTTGCGCGCTCTGCGGAGTTAGTGGGCGGGCGTCTCGCTTTGCAGCGGGGCACAACCGGGGCTAAAACCCCGCGCGGACTTATCTGTGGCCCCATTGCCGCTCAATGACTTACGCGCCTCTTTGGACACCCGTTTTTCGCCGGTAAATGCGCTTGCCGAGGGCCAGCTTCGCTCGCCTGAGCCGGCTCAAAGCCGGCTGCGGGCAAGATTGCCCGCCCTCCAGTCACGCGGGGTCACACCCACCCCCAAGCGGGACTGATGCCCGATAAAAACGCGGATGCAACATTGCGCTATGCTCCTTCCATGAAGCCCTTTTTGAAACAGATGCTACGGGCGCTGCCGCTTGCGCTTCTCGCGATCGCCGCGCACTCCCAGACACCCGCCGTCTACCCCTTGCAGGACGGCTTCGTGGATGCGCACGGCGTCCTCATCTATTACCAGACGCTCGGCCAAGGCGCGCCGCTGTTGATTGTGCATGGCGGCCCCGGCGCATCGCACGACTACTTTCTCCCGTACTTGTTGCCGCTGGCCCGCCATCACAAGCTAATCTTCATCGACGAGCGGGGGTCGGGAAAGTCGGAAAAACTCGACGACCCCTCCGGCTACACCGTCGAGAATATGGTGGAGGATACCGAAGCCGTGCGGCAAGGACTCAAACTGGGCCGCATCGGCCTGCTGGGCCACTCGTATGGCGGCGTGCTGGCGCAGGCCTATGCGCTCAAGTATCAGGCCAATCTGACTCACTTACTCCTGTGCAGCACCTTCCACAGCACGACTAAGATGAACGAAGTCTTCCACCGCATGCTGGCCGATATGACTCCGGAGCTGCGCGACCGTATCCTGTCTCTTGAGAAGGCCGGCCTTTTCGGCAAGGGCAAGGATTATGAGAAGAATCGCTACCCGAACGATTATATGATCGCGGCTTGGGCGGAAGGCTATTTCCCCTACCTCTACCAGCGGCGGCCGGACCCGAATTACGATCCCATCGCCAACGGCATCATGTCCTGGGACCTCTACCGCGAGATGTGGGGATCGAACGGCGAATACGTCATCGACGGGAATCTGAAATCCGTGGAATATGCGGACCGCCTGAAGACGATTAAAGTGCCGACGCTAATTACCGCGGGCGACCATGACGAATGCGCGCCCGCGCTCTCCGAGGAAATGCATCGGCTCATCGCCGGATCGAAGCTGGTGATTTTCCCGCAGAGCGGCCATATGAACTTCGTGGATCAACCCGGGTTGTTCATCAAGACGGTGGACGACTTTCTGGCTCAGTGAGCTTCGCCGCGCGCACGATTTCCATCGGCACCCAGATCTGCACGCGATGCTTCCCGGTAACTTGAAAGCCGGCGGCGGCAATAACCCGACTTACCAGAATCGGGCGGCAATCCACAAAGTTGGGAAAGTGGCGATGCGTCCACTCATAAGATTCGTAAACCAGCCCGTGTGGTCCCTCTTTGGACATACCCACGACCACAATGCGTCCGCCGGTCTTGAGGACCCGCCGGCATTGCGCAAGCACAACGGGGATTTCCGGCGTGTCGAACAACTCCAGGGTAAAGCTCATAAACACGGCGTCCATGCTATCCGCCGGATACGGCAAGTCAGTCGCGTCTCCCGTCCGCAACTCGACGCGGTCCGCGATACCTTCGTGGCGGAGAAGATTTTTCGTAACGGCCATCATTCCATCGGAGAGGTCGATCCCGTGGACCCTGCCGGAGGGACCGGCGGCGCGCGCCAGCCAGACCAGCGCATGCCCGGTGCCAAATCCGATTTCGAGGACCGTCTCGCCCGGCTGCGGCGCGAGCATTCGCAGGCCGGCCTCGCGCACCCCCGCTTCGGTGTGTTCGGACAGAAGGTCGTAGACCTTGCTGATTTTGTCATAAAGCGCTTTGGTCTCGGCTCGTGAGAGCATAACGCCACTATAACCCTTCCAGTGAGCGCGGGGCCAGCACCTTCCTAAAGGGAGTCACTTCGACAACAGTCCGGAGGGTCAGCCCGCCGGCTGCCGGCCCGCGATGCGCACCCCGCCGCTAACAGCGGAGCCAGTTTGGTACCGGAAGTGCGGCATAACAGACGCCGAAGGCCGGCTGGGTCTATAATTCGCGGTAACCGGGACGCCGTCCCGGCTAAATCACGACTGAATCCCAAAATGGTAGGGGAATTGGTATGAAGAGCCAGCTTAGAACTCGTACGGCACTAATGGCCACCTTAACTATGGCGAGCGATGCGCCGATAGTGCCGGCCTCGCCTACACCTTTCACACCGGGCGGATTCGCGGCGAGGGCGTACAAAAGGGTTTGCCGCGGGGCGAGCTTCGCTCGCCGGGGCTGGGTGGTTGGTGGCTGGTGGTCTTGCCAGCAATCGCAGGAAGCCGATAGAGCGGAGAAGGAAGCTTGGCGCCGGGAAAGTCACTGAGATCGCGTAATCTGCTAGTCTGTGTTTTGGGGAGGCCGTCTTTTTGCCCAGTGACGACACACTCATCCAAATCGTCGACGCCGCGTTGGCCGAAGCGACTCGCAAGAGCGGATCGTGGCTGCTGTGCCGTCCTGGGTGCGCGCAGTGTTGCTTAGGCGAGTTCGCGATCACGCAACTCGATGCGGCAAGGCTGCGGCGGGGACTGGGCGAACTGGAAATGCGCGATCCGGAGCGGGCCGCGCGCGTGCGCCAACGCGCACGAAAGGCTGTCGCCAGCCACGCGCCGATGGCCGATGACGACCCCTGTGCCGCGCTCGATCCCGAAACCGCAACGTGCGATTTGTATGCGGCGCGGCCCATCACCTGCCGCACGTTCGGCCCGCCGGTGCGCTGCGAATCCGGCGATCTGGGAGTGTGCGAGTTGTGCTTCGAGGGCGCGAGCGACGCCGAAATTGCAGGCTGCGAAGTGGAATTCGATCCGCAGGGGCTGGAGCCGATATTGCTGCGCGAGTTGGAAGAGAGCGCCGGTGGGCGCGGCGAGACCACGGTGGCGCTGGCCCTTTCCGCGTAGCGCTAGCCGAGATTCATCCGATCCAGTAAGTCGAGGTATCGCGGGTCGGAGCGGTAAGGATCGAAGCGCGGCTCCGCGTCCATCCGCGTAAGGTAGGGATCGCGCTCGGCCAGGGCTGCTTGGAGAAACTCGAACATCCTCTCCGCGTCGCGGAGGGCCGCATGGTAGACGCCAAAGCAGGCTGGCGAGACATATGTTCTCGATCCACGCTCCGCGACTTGCGCCATCAGCTTCTCCGCACGGTCCGGCTGACCGGCTTGCACATACGACCCTGCCAGGAAACCGGCGGCTAGAGTAAAGGAAGGCGAGAGCCGCACGGTTGCTTCCAGGCTGCCAATCGAGTCCTGCAGGCATCCCTTTTGAGATAGAGCCAAGCCCATCGCGAAATGCACCAACCAATAGTCGGGATAGAGATCCACCGCCGCCGCGGCATGCTCGATAGCGTCATCGTAGCGGCGCTGGCAATAGAGGGCAAAAGCCAGACCATAGTGGACCATCATCGACAGCGGATCGGTATCGAGAGCCCGCCTGTACTGCCCCGCGGCTTCTTCGAACCGTCCCAGCGGCGTCAGGAAATAAAGCGCGTAACGCACGCGGACCAGCGGCGGAACAGGATCGACAGCCATCGCCGCTTGAAAATGACGCTCCGCCGCCTTCCAGTCGAATTCCACGGCGCCCACCACCAGCCCCAGCACGCTGTGCGCCTCGCTTAGCGTCTGGTCAATCGCCAGGGCGCTTTGCGCGGCGGACTTGGCCAGCGGCGCCATCTCTGTCATGCGCTGAATGCCTAGCGCGCCCAGGCCGTAATAATACACCGCCAAACCACCGTAGGCCGGAGCGCAGTTAGGATCCTGCCGCAGCACGCGTTCGAACGACTCCTTCGCCAGGGCCAGGCTCTCCGGCGTGTAACGCTGATACCAATAAAGGCCTTTTAAGTAACTTTGAAAGGCCTCTACGTTGGCGGTGCTTCGCCGATGGGTAGCGAGCTTGACCTTCAGCGCCTTGGCGATCGCCTGCGAGATATCGTCCTGGATGGCGAAAATATCAGTCATCTCACGTTCATACCGTTCGGACCAGAGATGCGACTCATCGGCTATCTTGATGAGTTGCACGGTGACCCGAATGCGATTGCCCGCGCTACGGACGCTGCCTTCGAGAATGGTTCCTACTCTGAGGCGCTGCCCGATGGTGCGCAGATCCTGTTCTCTGCCACGAAAGGCAAACGCCGATGCGCGGGCGATGACTCGCAACTCCGGCACCTGGGCCAGAGCGTTGATAATCTCTTCGGCCAGCCCGTCGCTGAAGTACTCGTTTTCTTTGTTGGCGCTCAAGTTGACGAAGGGAAGCACAGCGATCGACGGAGCGTCTTCGCGCGGGCCCTCGAAAGCTCCGTCCGGGAAGGTTGCCTCCGCGAGTGCCCGCTTGACCTCCCGCATGGTCTGAAAGCGTTGCGCGGGATCTTTGCGCAGACAACGGGCGACGTGCAGTTCGATGGCAGCCGGAATCGCCGGTTTGATGTCGCGCAACGGCCGCGGTTCCTCGTGCAGAATGGCCGCCAGTGTGGCAATCCACGAATCGGCCCGGAATGCGCGTTGTCCGGAAAGCATCTCGTACAAAACCAGGCCGAACGAGAAGACGTCGGACCGCGCGTCGAGCGTACGCCCTTGCGCCTGCTCCGGAGACATATAGGCCGCAGTTCCCACGATGGCTCCCGGAAGGGTGCGCAGAGTCGCGGTCTCGGCCACGGGCGGCGCCTGACCGATGAATTGCGCGAGTCCAAAATCCAGGAGTTTTGCGCGGCCGTCGCCGGCGACGATGATGTTGGCCGGTTTCAGATCGCGGTGGATGAGTCCCGCCGCGTGGGCTGCGATGAGCGCGTCCGCGATGTCCGAGGCATACTTCATGGCGTCTTTCAGCGGCAGGGTGTTGCCGGTGTTCATGCGCTCGAGCGTAGCGCCGGAAACGTATTCCATGGCGATGAAGCAAACGCCATGGTCTTCAAAGATGTCGTGGATAGTGACGATGTTAGGATGACTGAGCCCGGCAGCGGCCCGCGCTTCCAGCAGAAACCGACGCTTCCGGTCTGTGTCGGCGACCTTTTCGGCAGGCAGTGTTTTTAGCGCGACGATACGGTCGAGTCGAGTGTCGCGCGCTTGGTAGACCTCGCCCATTCCTCCCGCCCCCAATAGGGCCAGGATCTCGTAGGGGCCGATGCGAACGCCGGCGGAAATGGCCATAAGGCTTCCACCGATTCTACCCCGAGACGAGCGAACCGTATCGACGGCGTTACGCGCTATCGCTGTTCCTGACGCGCCTGTACAACCTTTCCCGCAACTCCTCCGGCGTTGTCCAGCCGATGTGGTTCTTGTGGTTCGTGTCAGGCACCCAGGAAGGGAACGGCGCTCGCGCCGAAGGCGGCAGACCACAAAAGACGATGGTCTGCCCCACCAAGGACGTTCTCTCGCGGGTCGCCGCACACCCCATTACGCTGCTCGCCGAGATCTTACCGCACAACTAGAAACCGCCCAGCACTAAATTGGTGTTGGGGTTGTTATCCAGTTCCACCCAGCCCGAGCAGACTCCATTGCTATTGCAAGGCGTCCCGTTATACTCCCAAATCGAGCCACTTTTGTGCGGGTTTGAAATCAAGAAAGGCAAACTGGCGGAAGATGACGCGGCTGAGTGACAAAATGGCGGTTTTTCGAGGCGTCCTGTAAGTACTGAAACTACAGGAGAGGGGATAAACTTGCTTTGAACGGTTGCCAAAGAGGCGATCAGGTGTATACTCGTGGCAACCTGGGTTCCAAAATGGAAATTCTGGTTTAAGCTTGATCCAAGGAGAAGCTGAATGTCGATCCAACATCTCTGGCCCGCGCTCGTCGTTCTGGGAGCGGTAATGGCGCCAAGCCTACCGGCACAACCGAAACCGGCCGCGTCCACTTTGACCCCTATTTACGCCTTTCAAGGTAGCCCGGACGGAGCTTACCCCTTGGGAGGTGTGGTGGCCGATAGCAATGGCTCGCTCTATGGAGTGACTATAAACGGCGGGGCCACTAATGGGTGCGGTTGCGGCACGGTTTACCAGTTGACTGATTCGGGGGGCGGGTGGTCGAGCAGCGTGCTATACAGCTTTATGGGAAGCACGGATGGAGGCGGTCCCCGTGGACCGCTGGTGTTCGACAAGAGCGGCAACCTATATGGAGCCGCAAACTATGGCGCCGATAGTTCGGGGGTAGTATTCCAGTTGCTCGCGCCCACCTCGACAGGCGGGCCATGGACTGAGCGGGTGCTGTACACGTTTACCGGCGGTGACGATGGGTCGGTTCCGAACGGGGGCCTGGTTTTCGATTCTGATGGCGTCCTCTACGGCAGCGCAGTGGAGGGCGGAACCTACACGGCCGGCACGATTTTTTCGCTGACGCCACCGGCCGGCGGTCCCGATGGGCTATGGAGTTTCAAGCTCGTTTACACCTTTACTGGCGGAAGCTTCGGTTCGATGGACGGGTCTGGGCCAAACGGCAATCTGGTATTCGGCCGTGGCGGGGAATTATACGGCACCACCTCCCTGGGAGGGGACGCCGGTTCTCTGGGTACGATTTTTCGACTCGCGCGCCCTGCGACGCCGAGTGGAGCGTGGACCGAGAAGGTGCTGTATGATTTTCCGGACACGTCAGGCGGCTCATCGCCCCAGGTTGGGCTGATCGCCAATAAGAATGGGGCGCTCTACGGCACTACACCCAGCGGCTCGGGAAGCAGCCTGTACGGCACCGTGTTCGAGTTGGCGCCGCCGGCTGAGACGGGAGGGGACTGGGTCTATACCACACTCGCCAACTTTGGTTCCAAGCGTGGAATTTCTCCGAACCTCGTGACGCTGAACGCTTCCGGGGACCTCGATGGCACTACGTATGGCGGCGGGTCGAGCAATGAAGGCGTAGTATTCCAATTGAAGCCCACGACAGCCGGGAAACCGTGGAAGGAAACCGTCCTGAACAGTTTTTCCGGAGCGGAGGGGTACACTCCGAACGGAAGTCTGCTACGGCTAAAGGGCGGCGAGTTGTATGGTGTGGCAGAATACGGCGGCGATCCAGATTGCAATTGCGGCACAGTCTACGAAGTCATCCCGTAGCGTGGCGCGCGCTTTAGCGTGCTGCGGCGGACTTCAGTCCACCGTTCCGTTGGCAAAAAGGGATTCCGTCGATCGAGGTTTTCCAAAGCTGACCGGGTTTGAACTCGAACTACTGCCGGGGCGCGTATAATCTCCTCATGATCGAATACGCCGACGCCAACCCCGAGGTGCGGGCCGTCTATGACGACATCATGGCCACCCGCCAGATAGACTGGATCAACAATTTCTGGAAAGCGCTGGCGCACGATCCCGCCACCCTGCGCCGCACCTGGGAGAGCATCAAGCAGATCATGGCCCCCGGCGCGCTCGATGCGCTGACCAAGGAGATGGTCTATCTGGCCGTCAGCGCCACCAATCAATGCCCGTATTGCATCGCGTCGCACACGGCGGCCGCGCGCAAGGCGGGCATGTCCGACGCCATGTTCGGCGAACTGATGGCCGTGGTCGGCATGGCCAACGAAACCAACCGGCTGGCCAGCGGCTACCAGGTGGATATCGACGAGCGGTTTCGTTCCCGCTAACGTCAAACCACTATGCAAGACCTGCGTTATGCGCTGCGCGCACTGACCAAGAGCCCCGGTTTTGCCCTCACCGCCATCCTGACGCTGGCGCTAGGCATTGGCGCCAGCACCGCGATATTTACCACGGTGGATGCCGTGCTGCTCCACCCGCTCCCCTACCCGAATCCTGCGCAACTGGTGCTAGTCACCAAGAACATGCCGAAGTTCGAGCTGTTCAAATCGGACGCCTCGGCGCTCGATTTCATCGACTACCGGGACCAGAGCCGTTCGTTCTCGCACATGGCGGCGATGCAAACCAATAGCGTGAACTTGACTGGCGGCGCCGAACCGGTGCGGGTCTATGGGCTGCGCGTTTCCGCGAGCCTGTTCCCGATGCTAGGCGTGCAACCGATCGTGGGCCGGCTGTTCCGTCCCGAAGAGGAGCAACTGGGCAAAGACCGCGTTGCCATGCTGGGCGCGGGACTCTGGCAAAGCCGTTTTGGCGGGGATCCGCACGTCACCGGCAAGCAGATCGAAATCGACACCCAGAAATTCACCGTGATCGGAGTCGTGGAGCCGGTCCTGCAATTCATGGAGCAGGCGCAGCTTTATGTGCCGCTGTCGTTCACCCCGGCCCAACTGGACCCCAATGCGCGCGGCCATCAAAATCTGGACGTGGTGGCGCGCTTGATGCCCGGCGCGACCCTGGACCAGGCGCGCGCTGAGATGAAGCTGGTGGCCGCCCGCATGACCCGCAACCTGCCGCATTGGTATCCGCCAGATTGGAGCATCCAGCTCGATCCGCTGGCGGACCAGGTGGCTGGAGATCTGCGTACCCCGCTGCTGGTGCTGTTGGGGGCGGTGGGCATGGTATTGCTGATCGGCTGCGCCAATGTCGCCAACCTGCTGCTGGCGCGCGCCACGGCCCGCCGGACGGAAATTGGTTTGCGTATCGCGCTGGGTGCCGGGCGCGCGCGGATTGTGCGGCAACTGCTCACCGAGAGTTTGTTATTGGCGGCGATTTCAGGAGCGGCCGGGCTGGCCATCGGCGTCTGGGTGCTGGAGTTGTTCGTGCGTTTCGGCTTGCCCGAGCTGCTGCGGTGGCAGACTGTGCGGATCAATGGTCCGGCAGTGCTGTTTGCGGTGGCCATGGCGGCGCTGACTAGCCTCGTCTTTGGATTGGCGCCGGCGTTAAGCGCGTCGCAGCTTCGGCCGGCGCGCGGCAACCGGTCGAGCGGCCGCATACGCAGCCTGCTGGTGGCCGGCGAGGTGGCGCTGGCGGTCTTGTTGCTGGCGGGCGCGGGCCTGCTGCTGCGTAGCTACGCGCGCCTGTGGCATGCGAATCCGGGCTTCGTGCCGGACCACTTGCTCACTGCGCGCATCAGCCTGCCGCCGCTGCAGTATAGCGATCCGGCGCGCATCGCTTCATTCTATGCGGAGCTGCTGACAAATGTCCGGGCGCTGCCCGGCGTGGTTTCCGCGGGGGCCGTGGACGCTCTGCCGTTCGACGGGAGCGATCATGGCGGCGATTTCCAGATTGCCGGCCGTCCCTGGCCGAAATCGGGGGCCGTGCCCGACGTACAGAACCGTCGCGCCACGCCCGGGTACTTCCAGACGATGGGGATTCCATTGAGGCAGGGCCGGTTTTTCAGGGAGCAGGATAGCGCCAATGCGCCCAGGATCGCGTTGATCGATGAAACGCTGGCGAAGGCGTTCTTCCCTAAGGGCGACGCCATTGGCCAGTTCCTGATCGACGACTCTATCGGAAAGGGCGGCTGGCAGATTGTGGGAATCGTGGGCGCGGTGAAGGACCGCAGCCTGATGCAGGATCCGCAACCGGTGATTTATTATCCAGCTTTGCAGACGCCTCGTCCGTACATGAGGCTGGCCGTGCGTATGGCGGGCGACCCTTTGGTGCTGGTCTCAGCGGTCCAGCGGCGCGTGCGCGAGCTGGACCGCAACCTGCCCGTCTACAAAATCGCCACCATGGAACAGAACCTGAGCGATTCGCTGATGCGCCGGCGCTTTTCGATGCTGCTGCTGGCGGTGCTGGCGGGATTCGCCTTGTGTCTGGCGGCCGTGGGGGTCTACAGCGTAATCGCCTACTCGGTGAGTCGGCGCATCCGTGAAATCGGCATCCGCATGGCGTTGGGCGCGCAGCCGGGCAGCGTACACAGACTGATTCTGCTGCAAGGATTGCGCCCGGTGCTCGCCGGGCTTGCCGCGGGGCTGCTGGCTTCGCTGGTTGGCATGCGCGCGCTGGCCAGCCTGCTTTACGGAGTGAGCGCCACCGATCCGCCGACGTTCCTGGCGGTCGCCGCCATACTGCTATCGATATCGGCGCTGGCCAGCGCGATTCCGGCACGCCGCGCGGCATTGGTGGACCCCATGACCGCGTTGCGGCACGAGTAGCCGCGCTAATATG
>Ga0209274_10000889_pt1 | contig 16180 bp, 16 predicted proteins | sample HubBroMetageREF1_FD_188343 | JGI IMG/M metagenome (GOLD analysis project Ga0209274, IMG submission 188343) | Reference soil microbial communities from the Hubbard Brook experimental Forest, New Hampshire, USA - Hubbard Brook CCASE Soil... | ecosystem: Environmental > Terrestrial > Soil >...
GCACCATATTCCTTCATCGAAAGATTGGGTAATTTACGACCTGGTGCGGTAGATGAATATCCCGGGTTTTTTTATCTCAGTATAGGCTTCGACGACATTGGATATCCTGTCCAGCGGTATCCGCTAATTTACTTTCCCCGTACGTATTATGTTAGTAAGATGACCGGCGATGTGCTGGCGCATATAGATCGGCCCCCTATTGAGTGTCGGCGGGTTTCCTTCCCTTCGCTGAGAAAAATTCAAAGGGAAATAATGCGACGAACCGGAGTTACAATCTCGGGCGAAACCCAACAACGCTTGGGCCTGAACTGTGAGGTGCAATGATATGAACCGGCGGCGCGGCCGAATCCCGGCCGCGATCGCCGGTTTTGAAGCTCTTTCGAGTCGGGAGCGCGCAGGCGCCGATGACGGGGGCGCCGATCGCCGTGCTGCCGGCGGCGTTCAGCCCGGCCAATTACGAATTCGCCGAGCCGCAGACTTACGGCAAGGCCACCTGGCAGGCGCTGTTCGACGGGTCGCAGTCTCTGGTCGGCGATATCCTGGTCGGACCCCGGACCTTTTTCGTTGCAGCGTTGCAAGCCCTACTGCCGATCCCGGTGGTCGAGGCGCCGCATATTGTCGATGTCCGGCGGCCACCGCTCTGATGCAGACAGTTTCCGTACCCGGAAGCCGCTGGAGGAACGTGCCCACCATGCAGGAAGCCTCGGACCTCGCGAACCAAGGAATCGTGGTCATCGCCGGCTTGGCGAACCCGATGCCGGGACATAGCGGGCATGTCGTCGTGATCCTGCCGGGACCCTGGAAACTCAGCGGCGGCTTTGAACTTCGCAATGGTCGGACGATGCCCTCGAACCGCCAACTCTACCCACCGATGATGTCGACTTCGGCAAGCCACTACCCGGGTGCGATCAGCAACGGCGACAAGACCGTAGCCGACGCCCGGACAGCGAAAGACTTCAACATGATCACATACTGGACACCACAGGTGCCATGAAATTCCGGGCTCTTCTGCTGTCGGTCCTAGCCTTTGGTGGGAGCTCGGCGGCCCTGCCCATGGCGGGCTTTGCCGGCGTTCCGACCCACCGGCTCGATCTCGAGGCTTGCCATGCTCTGTCGAACGGGAGGTATGAGGCGACGGCGCCGCTCATCGGCCCGCACCCGGAACAGTATCGTCCGTATCTCACGCTGTGCCCCGTCTTTGATGCCAAACGGCGAGTAGTACTCGAGATCCTGGAACTGCGCCGCGATCTCGCCTTCGCTCATTGGGAAATCCTAGACACCGAGAAGGTGCTGAAACCTGGTGAGACAGCGTACATTGGCGGCCCATTCGACCCATTTCCCAACCCGATTATCTTTTCTCCTTCTGGGATAGAACTCGGACGATTGAGCGACTGGATATTTGACATAGTGGATGATATACCAAATGCAGTGAATTTCACCTATTGGCGCAAGAATTTCCCCAACCGAATCGCAGTCTGGGTGGATGGAAGCATCGGGGTCAATCCATCTCATTGCGCCCCGCCCATGCTGTGGGATGAAGCGGATAAGAAGTTTATCCAACAAACGACATATATGCCCCGTGCCTGTAAGTGAATAGCAGAATACGCGGCAGTTGTAACTGCCAAGAAGATGTCGAACACATATTCAAGGATTGACAACAATCGGGGCTGCCGCTGCAGATGGATTGTGTTTCTCTGGCAACGACAATATAACCCTAGATCAAAAGATAATAATACCGATTGAATTTGGGGTTATAATCGTGCTCTTGGCTCGGTCAGAAATTATCTTTTGACTCGCACCGCATACATAGTCATCCCATTTTGAAGTGAGATCAAGACCAGGTACAATAACCGTCGATTGACATCGAAGTTTGAATGCTTCCGGCTGGGCAGTTGGATTTTTCTCCATTTGTAGGCAACTTACTCCCTGATCGGCTCCCGACTGGATCATCGACTCGGCGCCGCGGGGAACAAACCTCTCCAAGGAGTCCCATCAATGTATGTCTATACCGTGCGCGAGCCCTTCGCCGGGTTCGCCAAAGGCGAAGTCCTGTCCCAGGCGCAGATCGACGCCTACGAGGCCAGAGGCGGCCATGCCGATCATCACGCCATTCGTCTGCGCCAGCCCGCTCCACCGGTTCTCGCCGCAGCGAAGCCGGCGGCCAAGGCGGCCGATTCCGTGCCGGTGAACCCGGCCTGACCCCCTCCCCGCGCGAACGTCGACGCCGAGCTTAGGAGCCTTCACTCATGCCTGCCGTCATCACCCAACAAGGTGCCCTGAATACTACGGCGCTGATCGTGCCGGATGCCTATGTCCAGATCATCCCGCCGGCGTTCAACTACTTCAACGGCTTGCCGACCAATATCGTCGGCATCGTCGGGACTGCCGCCTGGGGGCCGGTCAATACGCCGGTCACCATCGGCTCGATGCAGGGCTATGCCCAGCAATTCGGTGCGCTTCAGAACCGGAAGTACGACCTGGGAACCCAGCTCGCGACGGCGGTTCAGCAAGGCGCCAATAATTTCCGCTGCGTCCGCGTGACCGACGGCAGCGACACGGCCGCCGCCGTCACCTTGGGACTGGCCGGCACGGTGACCCCGACCACGGCAGGTACCGGCAATGCAGTCAACGACGTGCTGACATTGTCGAATGGCGTCACCGTCAAGGTCACCGCCGTCGCCAGCGGCGGGGTCACGGCTGCTGTGGTCGAGAGTTTGGGGGTGGTCACCGCGTCCGCCACCGGGCTCGGCGTCGCGTCGTCCACCGGTGCGGGCACGGGGGCCGTGTTCAGTCTCTCCGTGGTCGACCAGATCGCCCTCACTTCGCTCTATACCGGCAGCCTCGGCAACCTGACCCAGGTGACGCTCAGTGCCGGCTCGTCCTCGACCGCTGCTACGCCCAGCTACAAGCTCACCGTCGCCATGCCCGGCGTGCAGGAAGTGTTCGACAACATTGCCGGGACCGGCACTGGTGCCGCTCTCTGGACCAGTTTCTGGACGAACCTGGCGAACGCCGTCAACAACGGCATCACGGCGCTGCGCGGCCCCTCTCGGCTGATCGTCGCCGGGGCCGGGACCTCTCCTGCGGCACCTCTGCTCGGCACCTATTCGCTGGCGGGCGGCAGCGACGGTGCGCTCTCCCCGGCACTCGGCGGCAATGTCACCGCCGCGACGCTGGTCGGCCAGGATTCCCTGCCGCGCAAGGGGATGTATGCCTTGCGGACGCTGGGCTGCTCGGTCGCCTGGCTCGCCGATGCCGACGACGACACGCAATGGGCCAACCAAGTAGAGTTCGCCACCTCTGAATTCGTCTATGTCATCGGCACCGGTCCGTCTGCCGATACCATCTCGAACGCGCTCGCCGCAAAACAGAGCGCCGGTATCGACAGCCCTTGGTTCAAGCTGATCTTCGGCGACTGGGTCTATTGGTCGGACACGGTCAACAACGTCCTGCGCCTGGTGAGCCCGCAGGGTTTCATCGGCGGCCTGCTGGGCAATCTCGCCCCCCAAAATTCGAGCCTGAACAAGCCGATGCAGGGCATCGTCGGCACGCAGAAGACCGGCCCGGCCGCGAACGGCAACAGCGCCTATGCCTATGCCGATCTCCAGCAGCTCATCGGCGGCGGCATCGAGGTCGTCGCCAACCCCTGCCCGGGCGGCAATTACTTCGGCGCGCAGTCCGGGCACAATTCTTCTTCCGACGCGACGCGCAACACCGACGCCTATACGCGGCTCACCGACTATATCTCGACCTCGCTGGGCGCGGCTTCCGGCGTGTTCGTCGGCCAGTTGCAGACGGCGCAGCAGCAGCTCAACGCCAAGGCGGCGATCAACGCCTTCTTCCAGTCGCTCCAGGATGCCGGCCAGATCGGTACTTCGTCCGGGAGCGCGGCCTACAACGTCACGCTCGACAGCACGAACAACCCGGCGGCGCGCGTGGCGCTGGGCTACGAACAGGCGGATATCCAGGTCAGCTACCTCAACGTCGTCGAGAAGTTCCTCGTCAATTTCCAAGGTGGCGGCTCGGTCCAGATCGCCTCCAACCAGACCTGACCTTTCCTCATCCTCTCGTCAGCTAGGAGCCCATCATGCCGGTCAATGTCGGCCAGCCGAACTCGTACAACCTGGGACGCGATTGCACCTTCACGATCGTGGCCCCCACGGGGATCCTCAGTTTCCCCATCACCGAAGGGTCGGCCAAGCAGGAAACCAAACAAGTCCAGAGCCGGCCCTTGAACGGCCCGCCGATCTTCGCCGAGATCCCGGACGGCTGGAGCGGCAGCTTCAGCTTCGACCGTACCGGTCGTCAGCTGGACGATCTCTTCGCCCAGCTCGAGGCCTCGTACTGGAATTCGGGCGCACTCGCGTCCTTCTCGGTGCTGCAGACCATCGAAAACCCCGACGGCACGATCGCGCAATATCAGTTCAAGGCTTTGGCCTGCAAGTTCGAGAGCGCCGGCGACTTCAAGGGCGACGGCAAAGTCGAGCAGAAGGTCACGTTTCGCGGCCCCCGGCGCGAGATCGTGCAATAGCGGGCCGGTCAACCGACTACCCAGAATAGAGTTGGCGACTTCCGCCTGCAGGAGAGACTGAAATGAGTGATGTCCAAGTAAATTACGGCCCGGGGCCGGTCGAAAGCCCGAGCCGGAAAGTCGTGAAGGACGCCAACCGCATCGTCATCGCCACGGACGAGCGGGGCCGCAAGCTCGGCATCAAGCGGATGACGAGCGGGCTGGCGAGCTTCCGCCTGACCCGCATCCTCGGCCCGGACGCGGGAAACCGGAGCTTGCTGGCCCAGGCGATGATGTATGTGACCGTGATCTCGATCGACGGCGACCCGGTGCCGTTTCCGCGGACCGAGCTCCAACTGGAGGCCTTGATCGACCGGCTCGATCTCGCTGGGTTCCACCTCATTCAGAAAGTCCAGCAGGAAGAATTCGGTATCGGCCAGACCCGAGAAGAGCAGGACGAAGAAGCAAAAAACTAGTCCGGGACGACGAGCTTCGCACGCGACTTCTGCTCGTCCATTGGCATGTCCCCTACGACGTCGCGTTCAGCCTGCGCACGGCCGAGCTTCTGGCCTATCAGGTGATTCTGGCGCAGCACCGGGGCCGGAAATTCGACTGGAGCCGCCGCTGCTGGATTTAGCCGCGGCCGCGTTTTCCGCCCGCTCCCTGCAGCCGGCGAGCCGTGCTGCTCGCCTCGGCTGGTCGTGCCCGAGCCTCCTCCGAGGAAATACCCATGGAAGAGCGAGCCAGGGGCGGCCCGGAGGTGGGCGACCTCGTGTCGATGATCCTCGACGCACCGTCTTTCCTCGACTGGAAACACGCGCTGCCAAATGTTCCGGCGGCGCGCGAGCTCCGCCCGCGGGAGGACGGTCCTCAGCTCGAAGTAAAGGTGCCAGAAGACGAGAGCAGCACATCGTGGGAAAACTTCCCGATCACCTATGAGTTCCTGGAGGCCTTCTGGCAGGCGCTCGTCGACTGGCGCAAGGAGATCGTCTTTACGATCGGCGACTATGAGATCGGGCGGACCACGATCTCGCTTTTCGACCAGGAGCCCGGTTCGGCGGACGTGAATCCGACCGAGATCCAGCCGGCGCAATTCGTCAATGCCCCGGTCGACGCCGGGACCCAGGCCTATTGGGACAACCTCCACCGCCAAGCTGCGGCCAAGAGGCCGAATTCCGCGGTGGGCGAGGGCGAGAACGGCTCGGCCGCAGCCGCAGCGTCGGGGGGCGCCCGGCCGAGGGGCGACCACGGCGCGAGGCGTCCAGTATCGCCGGCACCGGCCGCCGCCACGCCCGGTTTCAGTTTGGTCAGTATTTTCGCCGGCTCGGCAGAAGCAGCGGAGACCGACCCGGCTGTGCCCGACGACGGGACGGCGCCGGGACTGGCCGATCCTTCGACACCACAGGCGAGCGTGCCTGGCCAGCATCGGCCGGCCGCCGAAGCGGTGTCATCCGGTGATGCCGGCGGCACCGCTCCCAGTTCCCCGGGAGAAATGGGAGTTCCCGATGAGCCGGGGTTGCTTCGAGACACCAGCGGGGCAGTCGACACGGTCGGCGGGACCGCCGAGGCCCAGGGGACAGGCATCCTCGAATGGCTGAAGGGACTGGCATTACCCAATATTGACCATGCTTTCGTCAAACCAGCTGGCGATATCGCGACGCTGTCTCTCGGCGGGGTCAAGGAAACTTACAATATCGGACTCGACTTCGTTCAGACAATCGCGTGGGTCGCCAGCCATGCTGCGCCGCCGGAGTTCGTACTGGTCGTCGATCCCGAGACAGGTGAAGTATCCATCGAAAACGAGTGGGTCATCGAAGCCAAGAAGCTCAGCAATTTTCTGGAAAGTCTGAAAGTCGGTATCAAGTCCGGAGATGAAGCAGTCGGCGCCACCGCCATCGATCTCGTCAACGACGCTCTCATCGTCAAAGATACACTGAAACTGGGTGTAGCCGCGCTCGAGGCTGCGTCCAACGCTCTCGGCCGAACAGTACCGAAGGGCCTGCTGCGAGGGCCGAGCCCGGATCCGGTTCCGCGGCCACCCGCTGATCCGCCGGTCCAGCGGGGGCCCGTCCCGCCGGCGAAGCCGGACGAAATCGCGAATCCAAAAGAGGGGTTGGCTGGAAATCCGCTTCGACCGGAGCCGCTCCGGGCGGACAGGTCGCCGCCGGCGGCAGAAGCTGCCCCGGACCCGGATCTGCGGGCCGTCCTCCCCCGAGCCACGCCCTCCGCCGAATCGACCGGCGTAGCGCAGCCGCGACGAGTACCCCTTTCAGCACCCGAACCGCCGCTGCCGGCAGAAGGGCTTGGCGAGGGCGTGGGCTCCGAGGAAGGTGCCGAACCAGCCGAACGCTTAGAGAGTTCCGGCGCCCCGGCGCAAGGGGAGAGCGCACCGAAGGCCGCCGGTACCGCTCCGGAGCGGGCACCGCGACCGCCGCCTCCCGACCCGAGTGTCGTGCTGACGCCAGCGCAGGCGCGACGTCTTCCCGGACCGAATCGAGGCCTGATTTTCATTACCGAGAAGGCGACCGGAAACCAGGCGGCCCGGGAATTTGCCGCTGGAACCGAAGGCGCCCTCGATGATATCGTTTCGAAGAAGTCGGCGGTACCGGCGATGCGGTACGACAACCCCAACCCGAAAGGTGTGAACTTCATCAAGTTGGATGGGTTTAAAGCACAGGTGGCCGCGGACGGCTCCGTCACGCTGATCGACGCGAAGACGAAACTGGCGATCTTCCACCGGGGCGCACAGGGTTCGGTGTTGAAAACACTAGAGAGACTTCGGCTGGCGCTGGCGCAAAATCCCGGCTATAAGGTAGTGTACGAATTCCCAACGGAAAGTTCCGCTGAAGCAGCTGATAAATTCATCCAGCTAAAGGGTTTCGGCGATGTCGTTTCTGTAAGAGTGAGGGGGCCTTAATCTTGACCGATGTAATGTTATGCATATACTATAGAGCGAAACATGCCGAGAGTATTGAGCAGCGGCACGCCGAGGTGATCGAGAACATGGCGCGCATCGGACCGCCACTGGGCTTCCGGGGGATCGAGTTGCCGAGCGCGCCTGATTGTGGCGGCGAGCTGTCCGCATGCTATGGGGTGAAGCGTTTCACAAAAGGGGTTAAATTTATTGCCGGCTACCACTATAGAGGTAAAGCATATGAGTATGAGGATCATCGTGTGTTCGATGATAGTATGACGTACGGGATTGATAGCGCGAGCCGTAATATCAACTATCCAGAAATATTACGTGTGCACTTTTCGGAAGTTGTAGAAGCGTTTCGCGGGTACAGAGCGCTATGTGATTTCGGATTTCATGCATTCAATTACAGCAAGGAAGCTAAAAAGAATGACCCGTCCTATATAAGGCTCAAGGAGAATCGGGAAATCGACGTTGATGGACGACACTACATATACACGCTGTATCCCGCTCAATATTGGGATGCACTCCTTTGCCACCAGGCACTCGGGTATGGCCCGGACGAGGTTATCGACAGGATCGGTGATCAGGCCCTCATGGCGAAGCGCGTTATGGATGGCGTTTATGTGCTTCTGAACGACGACCCGGCTCTAACGTACGAATCTTTCGTTGCCATGAATGCCAAGTTTAAACCAATGCTCGGTATTGGATGAGAACCGAGGTGGCTGATGGAAATACAGAGCCAGGAGCCGGTCGATGATCTGTGCGGCGCTTGCCGGCTAATTGATTTCCTGTTTGCTGAACGCACTCCGAATCGACCCTCCATAGCGGCGCTTTGATATAGTACCAATTTCTAGACTCCACGGCACTCTCGCAGGCAGGATCCGGTTGGGTCCTCCTCGGCTCAGAGCGGTCTTCTGGTTCTTCTGGCCCAGGCGAAGACGTACGTCACCCGTGGTCTCGTGCGACGGCGAATCAGTGCCGTTTCCACGCAGCGAGCGGCCAGTGGAGGATCGGATCGACCGGCTCGATCTTGCGGAGTTTGATCTCGTCCAGAAAGCCCAGCGCGAAGAATTCGGTGTCGGCCAGAGCCGGGAAGAACAGGATGAAGAAGGCGGCCCGGAAATTTGCGGCTGGAACCGAAGGCGGCCTCGATGATATCATTTCGAAGAAATCGGCGGTGCCGGCTTTCCGGTACGACAACCCCAACCCGAAAACCCCGAATTGCATCAAGTTGGAGGGATTTGAAGCACAGGTGGCCGCGGACGGCTCCGTCACGCTGATCGACGCGAAGACGAAACTGGCGATCTTCCACCGGGGCGCACAGGGTTCGGTGTTGAAAACACTAGAGAGACTTCGGTGGGCGCTGGCGCAAAATCCCGGCTATAAGGTAGTGTACGAATTCCCAACGGAAAGTTCCGCTGAAGCAGCTGAAGAATTCATCCGTGCAAACCGCTTCGACGGTATCGTATCCGTCAGACTAAGGAGCGATTAATCTTGGTAGCCGTACAACTTTGGACCTTCTATAGGGCCATTCATGCCGAGAGTATCGAGCAGAGGCACGCCGAGTTCACCCGGAACATGGCGCACATCGGACCGCCACTGGGATTCCGGGGAGTCGAGCTGCCGAAAGCGCCAGACTGCGGCGCCGAGCTGTACGCTTGCTATGGGGTGAAGCTCCCGACAAAAGGATTGAGATTTATTGGCGGCTACATCTATCGGGGTGAGACGTATGAGTATGAGGATCATGGCGCGTTCGACGATAGAATGGAATTCGGCTTCGATAGCGCGAGACGAAATATTAACTATCAAGAAATATTACGAGTACACTTTCCGATAGCGGTTGAAGCATTCCGTGGATACAGGGCGTTTTGCAATATTGGTTTTCATGCCTTGCATTATTATAAAGCGGCTAAAAATAGTGATCCTTTTTTTCAAAAACTTAAGGAAAATCGTGGAATAGATATCGATGGACGAAACTATATATACACGCTATATCCCGCTCAATATTGGGATGCACTCCTTTGCCACCAGGCGCTCGGGTATGGCCCGGACGAGGTTATCGACAGGATCGGTGATCAGGCCCTGATGACTAAGCGAGTTTTGGATGGCGTTTATGTGCTTCTGAACGACGACCCGGCTCCAACGTACGAGTCTTTCGTTGCCATGAATGCCAAATTTAAACCAATGCTCGGTATCGGATGAGAACCGAGGTAATTGACAGGGATACACCGCTGGGAACCGGTGGATGATCTATACGCCGGTTACTGACTATTCGATTTTCTGTTCGCTGAACGCGCTCCAAATCGACGCTCCAGAGTGGTTCCTTGATTTAGTACCACTTTCTAGATTGCACGCGAATTTTCCTGGCAGGTTCCGTTGGGGGCTTCCTCGGCACTGAGTGGTCTTCTGGTTCTTCTGGCCCAGGCGATGACCGATGTAACCGTGGTCTCGATAGGCGCCGAGCAAGTGGCGTTTCCGCGCAGCGAGCGGCAATCGGCGGGCTAGAGCGGCCGGCTCGATCTCGCCGGATTCAACCTCGTCCGGAAAGTCCAGTGCACAGAATTCGACGTCGGGCGGACGCGTCAGGAGCAGTACGGTGCGGGAAAATTCAGGTCCTGAACCCGGAATCTCAGGTCGGATTTCTCCTCGTCAATCGGCCCTCCGCCGTGCGGCTGCGTGCTCTATTCGGTCCGTGGGTGTCCGAGTTTACCGACTTCCAAGTCGACTGGCTGCGGACGTGCGAGCGATTGTTCCAGATTTAATGGGGTCAGAGCATGAACTCGGCAGCGGCGCTCATGCCACCGATCGGCGCCGGCGATTCGGCAGACGGTGGCCATATCGATCCTCGCCTGGTCGAGGAAGCTGACCCGATTGCTCGCCTGGCGCTGCCGGTGAGCGGGATTTCGGCTCTGTTGGATCCGCTCCGCGCCGTCGGTGCGATGGGTGCGGTCCAGATGTTTCCGGATATTTCCCCTTCTGATCTGACGATCGGCGCCGAGGCGAGTATGAGTTCGGCGGCCGAACTGCCGGCCGGAGATCGTCTCCTCGGCGACGCCGGGCATGCCCTGGGTCGCTTCGAGCAAGGAATGCCGGAACCGCCTTCGGCTGCCGCTTGGACCGACCCTGCAGTGATCGGCGGGTTCACGCCAGGGGATCCCGCGGCTTCTGGTTTGCTTCAGGTCTCGAATCTCGCCGCCGAGAGATCCGTTCCGGCTTTCGATGAGGCCACCCGCGCTGGGGAGAATTCGTCGATCATCGCGCCGGTCGAATTCGTCGGGGAAACCGGGCTCACCGGACCGGCGGAACAATCACACGTCCCTCGAGTGGCCCCGAACAGCGCCGTATCCGCCATTTCAGCGGCAAATGCCGGCGCTCGGGACGGGGGTGAAGGGTCGGATCCGACCTCGGCACATGAAGAAAGCCAGATATCTGCCCGATCATTCGTGACAGCGGTCCCGGATTTCAGCCTCGAGCGTGGGAATATCGGCCCGATTCCGGCGGGCGCAGCCTACCGGTCGGGGCAGACAGCAGGTTTCGACGGCGACAACGGCCTGATGGCGTCCGTGCCGGATTTTCAGTCGCCAGCGATGCCCGAATTGGCGTTCGGCTCTGCGCCGATGCCAGGACACGACAGCGGGGAAGACCCGGCGGCGACCCTGGCCGACTTCGGCCCACCGCTGATTCCAGGGTTCGATCCTGCCGGCGGCGACGCGCGGGCGGCTCCGGGGAGTTATGTTCTGCCGGCGATGCCGGGCCGAGACGACAGTCGGGATCTGGTCCGGACCTCGCCAGTCTCGGTGCTGCCGTCGATCCCGGATTTCGACCCACCAGCGGGCCTGATACCGATCCCGCCCGCCGTCCCGCAACCGCCGACGGCCGGCCTCGGGAGCGGAATGGAGCGCAGCGCGAGGCTGCCGGGTTCGCCGCCGGCCCCGAGCGCGGGCGCCGGCCTGGAATTCCTCGGGAACGCCCGGGGGCCGGGCGAGCCGATGGATCCCTTCGAATCTGCCGTCGCGCCGATCGCCGGAGCGATCCGGGACGGCAGTGGCGAACCGGCTGCGATTGCGGCGCACACCACTGGTTCCGGCGAACCGGGCGAGGAGCCGTGGGCACCGCCCGGCTCCGATCGCGAGCCGCGGGGTTCCAACCTCTGGCCGAGCGCCATCAGGAGTATCTCGGATCTGAACTCCCGCCTCGCCCCGGTCTCGACGCCGGTTCGGGGCGGGTCTGCGCCCGACTTGCCGAATTTCGGTGCCCCCGGCCGGTTCACGGATCATGTTCCCAGGATCGCCGGTTTCGGCCCGAGGCCTGGTGACAGCCCCGAACTCGCCCTCGATGCGGACAGCGAATATTCGGCCGGTATGCCGGTGGGAGCAGGCGCTCCGGCGGTCGACCGCCCTGCTGTCGGGACCCAGGGGGACGGCGGCGGCCCGGTGTTCGGGCCGGTTCGCCGGACAACGAGCCGCGATACCGGCGAGAAGCCCCGGCGGAGAGCCGACGCAGACTGGGATCGGGCCGCGCCGGATCTGTCGTCACTGCTGGGTCCGTCCATCTCCGCGATCCCGGATGGAACCGCCGAGGGGCAGGCAGCACCCGGCGGGCCGCCGGTCGACGATCATGGCTTTACGCCTCTCGCCACACGGTTTCCGCCGTCTCCCGAGCTCTGGTCGACCGAGGCCGCGGGCACGTCCGGGATCGGATCCACCGAGCCGGGGCCGACCCCGGAAGGCGCCGCAGTGTACCCCGGAGTAGAGACCCGGCGACCCGCAGCCCGCGGGGCTGGGGATGGTCAGCGATTCCAGGGACGGATCCAGCAGCTCCAGGGTGTGTCTCGGATGCACAAAATGGCCCTGAACCAGCGTGGCATGGGAAGCGCCATGACGGAGCATTTCGAACGAACGCCGGGCGGTCCGAATCACGGACCAGTGTCACCCAACCCCGGCCAATTCTACACACGCGCCGGAGATACTTCGTGAGGGTAACAGATGAGCATTCTACCCCAACCCATCGGCGCAGCACTCGCCGTCGGCAATTCTCTCATTGCCGGCGGTGCCGCCACCCAGGCGCCCGGGCAAGGGGCGGGTCAGTTCCCGGTGACGCTCGGCACAGTGACGCTCCAGGGCTTCGAGGTCCCGGATTCGGCCCCGTGGGGCGGAGATCAGGCGCTCACGATCCACAAGCTGATCGGCGGCGCCCGGGTCATCGATGCCATGGGCACGGATGACCGGGCCATTGCGATCAAGGGCACATTCCTTTCGCCCGATGCCGATCAGCGGGCGCTGCAGGTCGATATCCTGCGGAAGGCCGGGCTGCCCGTCGCTTTCAGCTGGTCCAACCATGTCTATCTGGTCGTCATCAAATCCTTTCAGCCGGAGTTTCAGCGGCCCGATCGGGTGCCTTATTCCTTGACGCTCGAAATCCTGCAGGATTCGACCCAGCCGGCGGCCAGTCCGGTGCCATCCGGCGACGATGTGTTCAGCAGCGCTCTGGGCACGGTCGGGACCGGCCTCACCGGCTTGACCGGCGCCAGCGTGATTCCCGCGGTTCCGGGCGTGTTCGCAACCGGGGCTGCGGCCCTGGCGTCGGTCACTGCCGCGATCGCCCTCGCCCAGGGTTTCGGCCCTGGTGCCGCACGAGGCATTCCCGGCGCGATGATCGGGTTGCAGGCCGCAGTCGGCACCATGATCGGCAGTGTCGCCGGCGGGATCGGCGGGCCGGTGCTGTCGGCGGTCTCCGCCGGGCTGGCGATCGGCGGCAGCGTGTCGAGTTCGTCCTCCGCCACGCTCGCGGCGATGATGGCGGCCCTGACGCAAGGACGCGCCATCCTGGCGCCGGCCGAAAGCTTCGCCGACGCCGTGCTCTCGCGAGCGCCGGCTCTGGGCGGCGTGGCGGCAGGCACGGCACCCGCCATGGCAGCCGCATCCCTGACCACGGCGACGGCGCTGGCGACGGCACTGCCCTCGTTCCGCCAGATCGACGCCAATCTCGCCACGATGCAGCAGATCGTCAGCAGGGCAGCGTAAGCCCGCGCCCGCCCCGTCACCGAGGCGGGCGGTTGCTGCTCGTCCGGATTTGGGTTCGCTTCCGAATAGTTGAGTGAATTCGCGCCGGTCGTCCGCGCCGGCGATGCCGCCGTGCCTCGGGCCGGCCGCCGAGCCCTGCTGCTCGCCTCAGGCGCTCCAGCCGAGGCTCTCCCTCGAGGAAATCGCCATGACAGAGCAAGCCAGGGGTGGCCGAGAGGTCACCGACTCCTTGCCGCTCATTCTCGATGCCTTGACGTCCGTCGGGCGGGAATTCGAGTGGCCGGCCCCTCCCGTGGAGCCCAGGCGCTGTCACCCTCAGCGCGAGCGCCCCCAGCCGGAAGCGCCGGTGTCCGAAGCGGCGAGTTGCTCTTCGGCGGAACGGCCGCGGATCACCCATCGGTTCATTTCGGATTTCTGCCAGGCCCTTGCCGATTGGCGCAAGGAGATCGTGTTCACGATCGGCGACTGGGAGATCGGACGGACCACGATCTCGCTCTTCGACGATGCCCCCGATCAGGCGGGCGCAGAACCTTTCGAGGTTCAGCCGCCGCAGTATGTCAATGCGCCGGTGGACGCCAGTGTCCACGACTATTGGGACAACCGCCACCGGCAATCCGCCGCCGAACGGGAGGCCTCGCCGGCGCCCAAAAGCGACGAGGGCTCGCTCGCGGGCGGTCGGGTCGCCGAACGGCATGGCGCGCGCGCCGACGCTCCGACCGGTCGCCTCGTCCCGTCATCCATTGCCTCACCGGTCGCGGGACCCGGCACCACCGCTACCGGCTTCGCGGTCTTCGATCTCTTCGGCGGAACCGCGGCGGCGGCAGAGGACGAGGCGCCGAAGCCGCCGTCCTCCGGTACCGCGCCGCCGCCGGAGACATTCTACCGGCGCGGCGGCGAAGAGAGCGAGGAGGCTTGGCAGCATCGTCTGTTCGATGAATCGGCTGCCGCCGAGCACCAGCTTTGGAGCGGCGATTCCGCTGTTGCCGCGGCGGCTGCCGCCCGGTTGGCCGAAATGAAGGCCGCGATCGAAGAAGATCGGGATTTCCTCGATAAATTACCGGCCTATTCCCAAGATCTCGACCCCGACTTCTACGCCGATCCGCAGCGCTGGGCCGCAAGCCACGGCCTGCCGGCGGACGCGCTGAAGGAGGCACCGCGGTCGGCCGGAGATCTGACGCCGGACAAGGTCGACCCTGTTTACTACTTCATCCGTAATAACGGGGTCCGATATTACAAGATCGCCGCCGACGGCAAGATTTACGATATCAGCGAAACCGCCGGCAAGGGCGCCGATCCGAGGCTGGCCCGTTTGCCCGTCCTCTTCAATATTTACTCTCATCTCGCCGATCAGCTGACGAAATACAGGATACGCAACGGCGATCCGGATGCGTACTGGGACGCAATGCTCGCTCTCGGTTTGGAGCCGGTGGGAAACCTGGTGGCCAATCCGTGGGGCCTCGGCAGCCCACGGATCACGCGCGGGCCGGCGCTACCGCGTGCTCGGGTCCCGGCCGAGGGGGAAACCCCGGAGACGCCGCTCGAAACCAGCAGCCCGCCGGAGAAAGGCGAACCGGCTGAAGCACGCGGGCCGACTCCGCCGGAAGGTGCTTCGAGCGAGCCACGAAAGGCTACTCCGAGTGCGCCGTTGCCGCGCGCTGAGATCGTGGAGCCGGGTGATGCCCGGGACACCGCGGAACCTCCGGCCAAAAATGGATCCGTGGAGGGTAATCCGCCGGAGCCCTCGCCACCCACGGGCGCCAACCCGAAGTACTTTACCTCCGAGACGATGTGGACTGCCCCCGAGAACGGAACGGGACAAACCTACAAGGTTTATCAACAGGATATTGATTGGAACCTGAAGGTGGAGAACATAACTAACCTCGAACGTGCGGAACACGGTTGGGCGCCATATGTCGTGAAAGATGGTGACAACGAAAAACTGGAACTTCACCACTCTCGACAAGATGGTACGGGGCCGCTATATGAGTTGAGTACGAGTACGCATCGGGCAAAAAGGGGACATGGTCGTGATGCGCTACACCCGTATCGCAATCGGAAGCATCCCGACACCCCAGTTGACCGATCAAAATTCGAAACCGACAAAAGGCAGTACTGGCGAGACCGCGCGGTGCAAGCACAGAAATCAGGAGCTCAGTACCCATGATCCCAGCTTACCTGAGAAATTTGGCCGAAAAGCAATTGGGTAATGTCTTCCGTAAAGATCGTGAGGCGGTATTGCAGGCACTTTCAGATCTGAAGATACCAGTTGAAAGTGAATTTGGGGAATTTTATCTGAATTATGTTACCGTAAATTTCGGAAGCAAGATCCCCTGTTCAACGCTTTGTGATATTACTAAACCGTATCCAGAGATAATAGAGGTAGCGGAATTCGCCCGAGACCTTTGGGAGCTGCCGGAGCACTTTATCTGCATCACCAGCACCGAAGGTGAAGGGTGCTTTCTATATGACCGGTGCACCGGGAAAGTGTGGGATTTTTCGCTCGAGACCAGAGATGATTTTATTGCCGGACGGGAAAAAGCGAGGTGGGGAAGCTTCTTTGAGTTCATGACATGGTACTTGGGTGGAGAGGACCATAAGAGCGACACGTAAGATGGCAGAAGGATCTTACGGGGAGCCTGTCCGGGAATCTGTGTGTGAGGCATAACCGGCGCGAAGGAGCGTATTATGCCGAGCAGAGCGAAGAGAATTGATCGTGTTGTTGCCAAGCTG
>Ga0209274_10000890_pt1 | contig 16151 bp, 17 predicted proteins | sample HubBroMetageREF1_FD_188343 | JGI IMG/M metagenome (GOLD analysis project Ga0209274, IMG submission 188343) | Reference soil microbial communities from the Hubbard Brook experimental Forest, New Hampshire, USA - Hubbard Brook CCASE Soil... | ecosystem: Environmental > Terrestrial > Soil >...
GGTCACGACGACGCCCTTGGGGCGTGACGTGCTGCCGCTCGTGAACTGCAGAAACGCTACGTCGTTCGGACGAACCGCGACGTCCACCGCGGTGTCCGTGCCTGCAAGCTCGTCCACGGAAACGATACCCCGGAGAGACGCGACGCGTGCGGCAACGGGATCGAGCAACGGCCGGCTCGACGCATTCGTAAGTAGCAGCGACGCGCCCGACGCGCTCGCGATGTGGGCGACGGTGCCGTGATAACTCTCCACGTTCTTGAACGAGAGCTGAGGGTAGATCGGCACCGGTACGATGCCCGCGAAGAGCGCGCCCAGAAACGAGAGAACGAACTCCTCCCCATCGGGCAGGACCATCGCGAGGCGATCGCCATGGGCGAGACCCAACGCGAGCAGGGCCCCAGCGCGCCGCTCGGCCTCTCGCGCGATCGCCTGGAAGGTCCACAGCCGTTCGCTTCCGTCCGGGCGCACGAAGACGTATCCGCGCACGTCATCGGCCGCGAGTGCCCGCACGGCGTCGACCAGTGTCGGCGCGACCTGTCTGCGGGGGTTCGCCATGCCGGCCGTCCGGCGCTGTAGTGCGGCAAGCGCACGCGCGCAAGCGCCGTCTTCCGAGCGGTCGAGACCCCTCGACCGCGTAGCGAGGTTCGCTGCGATCGACGACCCGCTCGGTCTCTCGCGTTGCTCGCTCGTGCACGCGAAGGCTAAATAGCCCCCGTGGTCGAGCGAGTCTTCGTCACCGGCGTCGGCGTCGTAAGCTCCCTCGGGCTCGGAAAGGCCGCTTTCTTTCGCTCGCTCGAGGCGGGAACGAGTGGGATCTCCTCGGTCAGCGCGTTCGACGCGGTACCCCTGGGACGCGTGCGCGCCGGTGAGGTCAAAGGGTTCAACGCGGGCGATCACCTGACCCGCGCCGAGCAGAGGCGCCTCGGGCGTTGCTCGGCCATGGCCCTCGCTGCGGCGAGGATGGCGCTGACCGACGCTGGCCTCGAAGTCCCTGACGTGGCCGGTCCCCGAACCGCGGTCGTGCTGGGAACGACCATGGGCGAGGCTTGCATCCTTGCAGACCTCGACCGCGAGTGGATTCTGGGCGGGGCGGAGGGCATCGGCCGCGCGCCGGTGTCGCGCTATGGCTCGACCCTTCTCTCCATTCACATTGCGCGCGCCGTCGGAGCCCGCGGCATGGTGCTCACCCTTCCGGCCGCCTGCGCCGCGGGCAACTACGCGCTGAGCTTCTCCGCAGACCTCATTCGCACCGAGCGCGCGGACGTCGTGATCACGGGCGCCGCGGAGCTACTCCAGGAGCTGCAGTTCAGCGGCTTCGTCCGTCTCGCCGCCATGGCCCCCGACAAATGCCAGCCGTTCGACCTCAATCGTCAGGGGCTCTTGCTCGGCGAAGGGGCAGGCCTGCTGGTGCTCGAAAGCGGCGCCCACGCCCGAGCGCGCGACGCGCAACCCCTCGCGGAGATTGGAAGTTACGGGATCTCGTGCGACGCGTATCACATCACTCGGCCCCACCCGGACGCGGCCGGAAGCATCGCGGCGATGCGAGGTGCCATCGCGCGCTCGGGCTTGCGGGCCGAGGACGTCGACTTCATCAACGCGCACGGAACGGGCACGAAGCACAACGACGCCGCAGAATCGAAGGTCGTCCGCGAGGTCTTTGGCGACAGGCGCGTGCCCATTTCCAGCATGAAGAGCATGCTGGGACACTGCATGGGCGCGGCGAGCGCGCTCGAAGCCATCGGCTGCGTCTTCACCGTGCAAACGGGCATTTACCCTCCGACGATCGGCTACGAGACACTCGACCCGGAGTGCGACCTGAACGTCGTGGCCAACGTCGCGCATCGCGGCAAGAGCGACGTCGTCATCAACAATTCGTTGGCATTCGGTGGCTACAACGCCGTGACGGTCTTCGCAAAGCCGGGGGTGCTGCCCCCCCCCGCGATGGGCAATCCCGGGGCTCGCGCGTGAATCCTCGCGCCGTTACGGGCGTCGGGGTCGTTTCGGCACTCGGCGTCGGCCGCGAAGCATTCTTTGCGGCGCTCCACGCCGGGCTGCGGGCGACGCAGAACGCTCGCGTCGAATCGTTCGACGCGTCCAAATACGACAGCCCGCGCCTTGCCGAGGTGCGCGACTTCGACGCTGCCCAATACCTGGGGGCGCGCGGAATGCGCACACTCGACCGCCTTTCGAAGCTTCTGGTGGTGGCGGCGCGTCAGTGTTTGCACGATGCGGGGTTGAAAACCGCGGGCGCGTGGGCGCCGCCAGCGGTGGGCGACTCGGCTTGGGCGGCGCGCGTGGGCCTGGTCGTGTCGAACGCGTATGGCTCGCTGGAAGCCATCACCGAGCTCGATCGGGTGGCTTTGCTGGAAGACCGCCGCTACATCAACCCCTCACGGTTCCCGCTCACCGTGTCGAATACGGCGGCCGGCTATGCGAGCATCTGGGAAGACCTGCGCGCCCTCAACGTCAGCGTGAGCGACGGAAATTGCGGAGGGCTCGATGCCGTGGCTTGTGCCGACATGCTCCTCGGCAGCGCCCGGGCAGACGTGCTCCTCGTCGGCGGCGCCGAGGCGATGAGTGAGCCGCTGTTCGTCGCATTTCGGAGGCTCGGCGCCGATTTCGGCCCCTGCGAGGCGGACGCCTCGTCGGCCTCTGGTTGCCTGGGCGAAGGCGCGGCGCTCGTGGCCATCGAGACCCCCGAAGTGGCGCGGGCTCGTGGCGCTCCCGTGCTCGCCGAGATCCTCGGCTACGGAACGTCGTTCGCGCCGCCCCCGCATTCGGGGTCGCTCCTGCACGCCGCGCCCGAAGCACTTGCGCAAGCGATTGGCGACGCTCTGCTCGACGCTGACCTGCCGGCGAGCAAGGTGGACTTGGTCGTGTCGGGGATGTCCGGAATGCGCGCGTTCGACCGCGCCGAACTGGCCGGCATCGAGGCCGTGCTGGGGCCGCGGCCTCCCATCGTTGCGCCCAAGCTCGCATTGGGCGAAACGCTGGGGGCCGGCGGCGCGATGGGCATCGCTGCGGCCCTCGCATACTTGCGAGACGGCGCGTGTAGCTACGCGGTGCGCGGAGCGGTGCGCGGGCCGGTACGCACCGCCGTGGTGACGGCGATGGGCTACTACGGCAACGCTTCGGCGCTCGTCATGCGTGCGGCTTCGGGCTAGAAGGACCAAAGTTTGCTTCTCGGCCCGGCCATGGTCGTAGCCGCAAAAATGGAGCCCTCGTTGAGTTGGATCGATGTGAAGGCGCACGCGGAGCTTGCGCGCGTTCGCAAGGCGAAAGAAGCGCAGGTCTATCCCTATTTTCGGCGCCTCGAGACGGGCGGCCTGCACACCCGCATCGCGGGAGCTCCGGTCATCAACTTCAGCTCGAACGATTACCTCGGCCTTACCAATCATCCCAAAGTGAAAGAAGCGGCCAAGCGCGCCGTCGATGAGTTCGCCTGTGGCCTCTCCTCATCGCGGCCGCAAGCCAACACGCGCGAGCACGAGCTGCTCGAGGAGCGGCTGGCCACGTGGATGGGCTTCGACAGCTGTCTCCTCTTCACGACGGGCTACCAGGCCATGCTCGGCACACTCGTCGCGCTCGCCGACAAGGACACCACCCTGGTCCTCGATGCCTACAGCCACGCGTGCATCTTGGACGGAGCCTTTTTGGCTGCGGGCGTGCCCAAGAACGGTCCGGAGATTCGCTTCTTCAACCACAATTCAGCCAAAAGCCTCGAACGCATCCTCAAGACACGCGAGCGCCCCAACGCCCTCGTGGTCTGCGAGGGTGTCTATTCGCTCGACGGGGACACGGCCAACCTCAAAGAATTCGTCGAGATCTGCGGCCGCTACGATACGCCGCTCGTCGTCGACGACGCGCACGGCACGGGGACGCTCGGCGCCAGCGGGCGCGGCACGCTCGAGGCCCTTGGACTGCAAGGCCGAGTCCCCATTGTCGTCTCTACGCTTTCCAAGACGTTCGGCGGCATCGGGGGCCTACTCTTGGGCCCCGCGGAGATCGTCGACCACGTCAAGCACACCGCCAGGAGCTTTCTCTTCAGCGCCTCGCTGCCAGTGCCCATCGTCGCGGCCGCCACGACCATTCTCGACATGCTCGAGGCCGACGGGCCCAAGCTCGTCGCGGAGCTGCACGACAAGTCGCGCTACTTCCGCGACGGGCTCACCCGGGCCGGGTTCGACCTCGGCGCCAGCAGCACTCACATCATGCCCGTCATGTGCCGCGAAGAGCGAAAGACGCTTTTCATGCATGTTGCCTTGCTCGAATGCGGCGTCATGATGGTGCCCCTCACCTACCCATCGGTGAAGTACGGCGAAGAGCGGCTTCGCGTCAACGTCACGCGCGGGCACACGCGCGAGGACCTCGACCGCGCGCTCGAGCTGCTCCAGGTCTACGGCGAGGCCTTTTTCGTTCTTTCGGGCGAGGAGATCGGGCCGCTCGAGGAGTGACCCGACCGACTGTCACCGGCACCCCCTCCTCGTCGTGCCCCCGCGCGACCGGCGCAGAGCCCTCTTTCCGAACGTGGCTCAAGGCGGGGGCGCGTGCGTGCGCCGATAGGCCTCGATGCCCAGGAGGGTATCGAGTGGAACGAACGTCAGGCCCGCGGCCCGAATCTCGTCAATGACCCGTGGCAGTGCCTTGAGGGTGGCCTGACGTCCCTGCGGGCCGAGCGAGCTCGAGCCATCGTGCATTTGCACGATGCCCCCCGGCCGCACACGCGCGGCGATCCGCCGGACGATCTTGTCTGCGTTGGTTTCGACCGCGTCGAATCCCCGCACCTGCCAGCCGATCGCGGACAGCCCCATCGCGCGCACGACGTCACCGAGGGCCGGATTCTTGAAGCCCTGCGGCGAGCGGAAGAGGGCGGGCTCTTTGCCGATCGCCGCGCCGATGGCTCGGTTGCACGCATCGAGCTCACGGCGAATCGCAGGCCAGAGCTTGAAGTGAAACCCTAGGCCATGCCGATCGGTGTGATTGCCGACGAGATGTCCTGCGGCATCGATCTGCGCGACGAGGTCGGGGCGCAAGCGAGCGCGAAGCCCGATGACGAAGAAGGTCGCCGGCACGCGCTTCGCGCGCAATATCTCCAGCACGCGGGGCGTAAATTCAGGATCGGGCCCGTCGTCGAACGTGAGCGCCACCGCATCGACCGGCCCTGCGGCACGCCACAGCGTGCGAACCCAAAGGCCCGCGTTGACGTCGAACACTTGCCACGCCAAGAGGGCCAGGAATCCCAAGGCGACGCCGAGAGCAATCATCCCCTCGGACGACCCGAGTCCGAGCCAGAGCGCGGCCGCCCCGGCGAGCAGCATCGGAAGCTTCAACAGGAGCGATCGCATCATCGCGTCCCACCCTGCCCCACCGCCATCGCCCACGCGGCCCCTCTCACGATGCGCTCCAGAAATCGTAAAAATTGAACCAATTGTCGGGCGCAAGGCGCACGTAGTGCTCGAGCCGCGTCGCAAACTTCTGGGCGTACGCGTGCAGCGCCTCGTCGCGGCCCGAACGCGGCAACTGGATCTCTTGCTCGAACGGCTCGCAGAAAAGGTCGTAGCGGTGGGGAGCGCGGTAGAGACCGAAGGTGAGGTAGATCGGGCATTTCAAGAGGGCTGCAAGCAAGTAGGGCCCCGTAGGAAAGCGAGCCTTCGCGCCGAGAAAGTCTACTTCGGCCGCTCGCTCGCCCCGTCCGACGCGATCGCCGAGAATGGCAACGCGGTCGCCTTGGCGCAGCTTCTCGCGAATGCGAAGCATGAAATCGATGCCCTCCTCTTTGGCAATGAGCCGAGCGTTCGAACGCGGGTTCAGCTTGGTGAGCGCCGCGTTGATCATACGCGCGTTTCGAAACTGACCGAGGAAATGGATGCTGAAGCCTTCGCGGTCGGCCTGCATGCGCATCGCCTCGAAGCTGCCGAGGTGGGCACCCAGCAAGATCGCTCCTCGTCGCGACGCTCCGAGCTGCTCGAGATAATCATGACCTGTGCGCGTGACTTCGAAATAGTGGTCTTTGCCGCAGACGATGAAGACTCGGTCGAGCGCCACTTCCGCAAAGCGAAGGACATGCGCGTAGACCATGCCCAGAGTCGCTCGGCCGTGGATGCGCTCCAGATATCGGCGCGAAACCCGGCGCACCGATGGGCGAGCGAGCACGTAGTAGGCCGCGACCGCGCGGAGCAGCAACCGCGTGGGGGCCCGCCCAAGCGCGGTCGCGAGCCAGACGACGAGGCGAATCCCCATCACGGATCCTCGCTCGGCGACGGCCAGCCAACCGGTCGGCGCCGCGTCGTCCGGCGCCGTCACCGCAGCCATCGAATCGCCCGCCCCGGGGCGCGCAAGATCGCACCCACGATCATGCGCGTATGCATCCAGCTGATGAGAAGGTTGTCGCGCCCCATACGAAAATGGCTGACCCCGCCCTCGCTGCTCGGAAGATAGCGTACGCGGGTCGGTAGGTTGATGACCTTCACGCCAGCCCACACCATGCGCACGGCAATCTCGGGGTCGAAGTCCATCGCATTGCCCCAAGCTCGCGCCCGAATCGCGAGATCGATCGGGTAGACGCGAAAGCCGCAGAGAGGATCGGCGACGACGCGGCCCCAAGTTTCCAGGGCGCAAAAAAACTGGCTAATCTTTCGACCCCATCGACGCGCGCGAGGCGCGGTCGCGTCGAAGATCGGGGTCCCCAGGACGAGCGCCCCAGGGTCGGAGCGGGCGACCTCGAGGAAGCGTGGAACGTCCTCCATGGCATGTTGGCCGTCGGCGTCGACTTGGATGGCGTGGGTGCAGCCCATGGCGTGGGCGAACGCAAAGCCTGCCTTGACGGCCGCTCCTTTCCCACCATTTTTCTCACGCAGTATCGTGCGCGCGAGACACTCGCGCGAGAGCGCGTCGACGACGCTTCTCCCCTCGGGGCCGCTGCCATCGTCGACCACCACGACGACGTCCACATAGCGGCGCACGCTCTCGACGACGGCCCGCAGAGTGAGCGGGTTGTCGTACGTGGGCACGAGAGCGCACGCCCTGAAGGCGCGATCCATCGGGCTAGACCTCGAAGTGCAAGGTACCGGAGCTACAAGGCTCGGTCCCGCAGCGAACGTCGAAGTCGACCCGCGCGCGGTCGGGGCGCGTGATCGCGAGCACGAGGTCGTCGCCAGGTCGAATGGGGCGCTTGAACCGGAGCCGAGTGACGCGCCGGACACGCGCCAGCTCCGGCCAGGTGGTGGCGATCTGCCGAGCCACGAGAATCTCGACTTGCACGACCCCAGGCAAGACCGCATGGCCGTCGAAGTGCCCCTGAAAGTACGCCAGGTTGGCCGGAACATGCACGTCGAAGACGCCCGGACGTCCCTCCATGGCACGGAGCTCGAAGCTGCGTGGCGCTGCCTCCGAAAGGCTTTTCGGCCGAGGCCGCATGTCCCGCCGAGCAAGACGCGCCCGGAGGCCCGCGGTGGCTTTGCCGAAGCGAAGTGTGCGTACGCCATACTCGAGCGCCGCGACGAGCCCCACGAGCCCATAGGAGACTCCTCCGGCGTAGACGGCCCAGACCTTCATCGGAGCGAACAGCGCCAGCGCGGCCGTCGCGCATCCATTCAGTACGAAGAAACCGCACCACACGAGGGTCACGGCCCGACAATATGCGACCTGCGCGGAGCTGAGATGGTCTGCGTGCGCGCGCGCAAAGCGCTCGGCGACGGGGATCCCGCGCAGCGACACCGCAAACTGGGCCAAGAGCACGATGTTCGTGAGCACCGGCAGAGCCAGCACGAACCGCCGGTCGCCGCACCACGCGCCCAGCAGCAAGAGTGCACCGACCGAGAGCGGAATTCGGGCCATGACGAGCGCGTGCTCGCGCTTCTTTCCTTGGATTCGCAGAAAGAGCGAGACCGCTACGACGACGGCGAGCCCGAGGCTGAGCGGCCGGACGCTGATCCGGCCCAGCGCAAGGTAGACGCACGCCGGATAGGCAACGAGCAGGAGCGCTCCGAGCGCTCGAGCGGTCTTGTCTATCGTGCGGGGCCGCTCGGCATCAGCCGGCATGAGCCGTCAGCATGCGCTCGATGAGGTCGACGACGTCCCGCACGGTCCGGACCTCCCGAAGCGCGGTCTCGTCGACGCGCTTTCCGGTCAGATCCTGAAGCCTTACCGCGAGGTCGATTGCGTCGATGCTGTCGAGATCGAGATCGTCACGCAAGCGCGACTGCTCGGTGACTGCGCGGACGTCCAAGGTGAACATCTCGGCGAGGTTCTTCTGCACCTCGATGAAAATTTCTTCGCGTGTCATGACGTTGCCGCGGAGGCGGGATAGCTAGCTTTGGGAGCGCCGGCCACTGGCGCAAGGATGCCGCCCAGGAGGCGCTCGCGGAAGCGGGCTTCCGTCTCCCGACACATCGATCGGCCGTCGGCCGAGGGAACCATGATTTCCGTGGGCTCGATGCGCAAGCGGGCAACCCGCTCTGGATGCTTCCAGATGGGCAAACCCTTGGAAAGAGCGGGCGGATCACACGTGACGAGCATCGGCCAGATCGGAACGCGAGCGCGCGCGGCAACCTCGAATGCGCCGCGCCGAAATGTGCGAAGGCCCAGGGGCGGCGAGCGCGTGCCTTCGGGGAAAAAGAGCACGGCCATTCCCGCCTCCAAGCGCCGCAAAACGGCATCGAGGGCGCCCACGCCCGCGATGCCCTCCGCGTCGGCCGCCGCCACGTGCCCGCAAGTGCGCAAAAGCCGGCCGACGAAGACATTTCTGATGAGCGTCCTTTTGACGATGCAGCAGACGTCGTCGTAGGTCGCCAGTATGGCGGTGACGTCGACGAGAGTCGGGTGGTTTGCCACGATGACGAGCGGCCCTGGCGGACGCACGACGCGGTCGCCCACGACGCGAAGCTCGACCAGCGCGAGCACCTCCATGTAGCGATGAAACGCTTGGTACGCTCGCTTTACGATCCGCTGACAGATCCGCCACCGGCGGGCTTCGTCGCGGTAGGTCAGCATGAGAACCGGGCAAACCGTCCAAGCCAGGACGACTCCGCCCGTCCAAAACCAGAAGAAGGCGCTTGCCACGAGACACGCCCGAAATACTTGAACGACGCCTCGCAGCACGACACAACCCTCCGGGAGGGTGCCTTTCGGAGCACAAGACGTCAACGGCAATCCCGAACCGCAGGGAGCCAGGTGCGAGCCAGGTGCGGATCGATTGAAGAGTGGATGAAAATCGGCTAGCTGGCGCGCCCTAAATGCGCCCCCTGCCGCGCCTCGTGGATGTCGTTCCACATCGACCGCCCATGCTGCTACTCGACGAAGTCGTCGCATGGGACGAAACGCGGGTCGAATGCCGGGTCGTATTGCGCGACGATTCGCCTTTCGTGGACGCCGGGCGCGTGGCGTCGACGCTCGCGATCGAGTACATGGCGCAGTGCATCGCCGTCTTCGTGGGCCTCGAAGCATACCAGCGGGGCGAGCCGGTCCGCCTGGGCTACCTCGTCGGAGCGCGCGAGGTGTGGCTGCCCGCCGACGGCTTTCGAGTCGGCGACGTCCTGACCGTGCAGGCCGCGCCCATCTGGGGCGGGAAAACGATCGGGAGCTTTCAGTGCGCGGTCGACCGAGGGGGTGACGTGGTGGCCCGAGGAGCCCTGAACGTTTACCGTGGCGAGCTGCGGGAGCTCGCCCGCTCGTGAAGCCGCGCGCGCTCGTGACCGGATCCAGTCGCGGCATCGGCGCCGCGATCGCCGAAGCGCTCGCGGCTGCGGGGCATCCCATCATTCTCAATTTCGTCCGCGATCACAAGGCGGCGAGCGCCGTGAAGGGACGCATCGAGTCGGCGGGGGGCGTGGTCACTCTTGCCCGTTTCGACGTATCGAACGCCGACGAAGCGGACGTTGCCATCAAGAAGCTGCTCGAAGATCCCTCCCCCATCGGCGTGCTGGTCAACAACGCCGGCGTCGTCGGTGACGCCCCATTTCCGGCGCTCGGGCGAGCGGCCTGGGAGTCGGTCACGCGGACGACGATCGACGGCTTCTACAACGTGACCCAGCCCCTGGTCATGCCGATGGTGCGAGCGCGATGGGGTCGCATCGTCAACGTCTCCAGCGTCTCGGGAGTCGTGGGCAGTCGCGGCCAGGTCAACTACTCCGCCGCGAAAGCAGGCCTCATCGGGGCCACTCGATCGCTGGCCCAGGAGCTTGCCAAGCGCAACGTGACGGTCAACGCTATCGCACCCGGCTTCATCGACACGGACATGGTCAAGGGCGCGCACATCGACGAGCTGCTTCGCCTGGTCCCCATGCGGCGCTTCGGCACCGCGGCCGAGGTCGCGGCCCTCGTGGCCTACCTGGTCAGCGACGCGGCGGCCTACATCACCGGCCAGGTCATCGGAATCAACGGGGGAATCGCGTGAAAGGCGAGTCGGGCGGCCAACGCGTCGTCGTCACGGGCATCGGGCTCGCCACGCCCATCGGCAACGATCTTCGATCGGTCTCGAGCGCGCTGCGCACCGATCGTCATGGGATTCGTGTGAAGCCCGAGTGGGCCCAGATTCGCGATCTGGATACGCGTCTCGCTGCCGAAGTGGTCGGCCTGGACCTGACGATTTATCCGCGAAAAAAATCGCGGACGATGGGTCGCGTGGCTCTTCTCGCAACCTACGCGACCGAGCAGGCGGTCGCGGAGGCGGGGCTGGACGCGGAAACGCTCTCCTCGGGCAGGGTCGGTATCGCGTACGGAAGTACGCACGGGTCTTCGTCCGAGTTCGAGGGTTGGTGCCGCACGCTCTTCAAGAACGGCGGCATGACCGGGCTGGCGTCGACGACCTATCTCAAGTTCATGAGCCACACCTGCGCGGCAAACTTGGCTCTGTACTACGGGATTCGGGGCCGCGTGGTGACCACGTGCTCGGCGTGCGCAAGCGCGAGCCAGGCGATCGGATACGGGTCCGAAATGGTGCGTTCAGGACTTGCGGACGTGATGGTCTGTGGCGGCGCCGAAGAGATGCATTTTACCCACGCGGGCGTCTTCGGAATCATGTTCGCAACCTCCCGCGCCTACAACGACCGGCCCGACGAGAGCCCGCGCCCGTTCGACGCCGCACGAGACGGGCTCGTCATCGGCGAGGGTGCCGGGACGCTCGTGCTCGAGAGCTACGACCGCGCACGAGCGCGCGGCGCCCACATTCACGCCGAAATCCTGGGCTACGGCACCAACTGCGACGGGACGCACGTGACCTCTCCCTCCGTGAGCGGAATGGCCGACGCGATGCGCTTGGCGCTTCGCGATGCCGGGCTATCTCCCGATCGGATCGAGTATGTCAACGCCCACGCGACCGCGACCGAGGTGGGCGACATCGCCGAGAGCGGGGCCATGCTCGAAGTTCTTGGCGACCAGGTGCCGGTCAGCTCCACCAAGGGCTTTACGGCCCATACCCTTGGAGCTTGCGGGGCCATCGAGGCGGCTTTCTGCATCGCCATGATGAACGAAGGATGGCTGGCGCCGAACCGAACGCTGACCCACGTCGACCCCCGGTGCGCTCCGCTCGACTACGTCGGCCGTACCCCCCGAGATACGAGAACGTCCATCGTAATGACGAATAATTTCGCGTTCGGAGGCATCAACACCTCACTCATTTTCGGGCGTGTCTGACGGCCGCCTTCGCCCGCCTTGCCTCCCCCGCGGACTCAGAGCGGCTTGTGGCTGACCGTCGTGATGTCGAGGCGATAGCCGTACCACCCGTTGGTCAGCGTGACGTGTCGGGGATGGCCCGCTTCTTCGCCCGTCGTCCCCTCGTAGTCGACGACGATTTTTCCAACCGGTCGCCCGTCCGTGCGCGAAAACGTGCGCTCAGAAACCCGCCCGTCGTGCCATCGCTCCGTGACGACTTCGTCGTCGCAAAAAAATGTGCGCTCGCCCTCGGAGGGCGCGGCTTCCCCCGGCGCAGCGTGTGGGAAAAACACCCGGTGGACGTCGATGAGCATGTAGCGCGGCGGAAACGGGAGAGAGGTCCCCACGTACGCCTGAAACGAAACGTCGCCTCCTTTCTGGGCCACGACGAAGGCTCGTGAGCCAAACGGCGTCAGGCCAAGAAGCGTGAGCTCATGGCCGCGCTTCTGCAAGACCGCGTCGAAGCCGAAGGAGTGGCCCTGGTAGGTCGCGACGATCCGCTGGCGGTCGAAGAAGTCATCCGTGCCGTCTCCGGGAAAGTCGAGCGGGCCCGTATAGGGCGGCGGTGGAGGGGCTTGCGCGGATCGGGATGCGCACGCGACGAAGAGCAGGCCAGCGACGAGCCCGAGCGCGGTCTGCCTCATGGACCCGGCCTCTCGCGCAGAAGGATCAGCGCGGCAGGCGCGAACACCACGCTGAGAAGCGTCCCGAGACCGGCGGTGATCCCGAGAGCGGCCAACGCCGGGTTTGCGCTCATCCCCAGAAGCCCGAAGGAAAGGACCGTCGAGAGCATCGCGACGATGAGGCTGACGAGAGTGGCGCCAAGCTCCTCGGGGTGGTCGCGACTCTCCACGACGAAGATGGCGTAGTCGGCCCCCATGCTGAGAACCATCAGCACGCCGACGAGATGCATCAGATTCAGCGGAGTCCCTCGAATGGCCAGAAGCGCGAGCGTGGTCGCCACGGCGAGAACCGCGGGCAGAGAGGCGGCCAGGCTCAAACGCACCCGGCGGTAGCGCAAGTGCACGATGAGAAAAACGACGACGAGCCCGACGGCGATCATCTCGAGAGTTCGGGCGCGGATGCGACCGTATGCGTCCTGCAGGAAGGCGCGCTGATCGAGAACGAAGACATCGGGAAAGTCGCGGAGCCGCGCGGCGATCGTCCCGAGGTCGCGCACGCCCCCCAACGTCGTCACCAGAGCCACCTCGTGACCCAGGGTGACGCGGAATGGCCTTTCGAGATCGACGAGCGGCGACTGCCGGAGCTCTTCGAGCGTGAGCGGTCCGGGGCCGGGCGCCGCGTAGCTCTCGTCGAGGGGCCGAAACGCCGACGCGACGAAGCCCTCGGCTTTCAGCGCAGCCTCGAAGCGGGCGGGCAGCGTGGGGTCACGCGTGAAGCCCTCGTGCGAGCGACGTTGCAGGTCGGCCGACCAGATGAGGTCGTGGGCCGAGTGGTACGTTTCGAGCTCGCCCGCGCTCACGGCGGAGCGGAGCCGACGGACGACTTCGTCGTTCTTGGCGAGCGCCTCCTCGTCGTTTTTTCCCACGACCGCCACGAAGCGGCCCGGGTCTGCCTTTTGGACGCGACCCTGCACGCGAACGTCCTCGGCAGCGAGAGCCGGGTTTACCGCGATCAGGGCCGACACGTCGTCGACCCAGTGCACGCGAGGAGCGCCCACGGCGCAAAGGATCAAGCCGGCGAGCGGCAAAAGCAGCACCGTCCGACGCGAGCCCATCATCGCCACCATGGCGCGACCGAGAACGAGCGCGAGCTTTTGCTGAAGCCGCACGGGCTTTGGCTTTCGCGGCATGAACGGCGGCAAAAGCCAGCGCGTAGAGAGAAGCGCCGCAACCACCCCGGCCGTCGAAAAGACCGCCATCTCGCGCAGCCCCGGAAAGGACGCCCATGCCAAACCCACCAGACCCGCCACGGTCGTCATCGCCCCAAGGACCAGCCCTGGCCAGATTCGGAGAAGGCTCGTCTCAGGGTCCGCGCCATCCCGAGAGACCGTGTAGTGAACGAAATAGTGCTCCGCGTAGTCGATCCCGACGCCGATGAGCGATGAGCCAAAGACGAGCGTGAGCCCGTGAATCGATCCGAAGAGAGCGAGCCCCGTCGCCATGGCGCAAATCGTCCCCGCGATGAGGGGGATCATCCCGAGCGCGACGTAACGGATCGAGTGGAATATGAGAAGAAACAGGACGACAATCCCCACCGTCGACACGACCGAGACGCGCTGAATGTCGTCACTGATGCTCTGCTGCGCCGCCAAGTTGAAGCGATTGACCCCCGTCGACTCGAGCTGGAGGTCCCGCCTGCGCCCCGATTGACGCGGTCGAACGCCGTGTCGATGGCCCCGAGGACACGGGCCTGCACTTGCGCGTCGAACGGGCTTGCGCGGGTGCCGAGAAAGACGACTCCGTGCCGGCCGTCGGCGGCGATGAGCTGCCCGTGCTCGAGGTGGAGCGAGTCGTCCTGGGTTGCCCGAAGCCGATCCATCTGCGCGAGAAAGAGAAGCAAGGGGTCGCGGGGGGCGAGAGCACGAACGAGCGGACCGAGCGGGCCCGCGAGGGCTTGTTTGAGGGCAGCCAGAGACCTGCGCAGGCCTTCGTCCGACAGACGCGCCGCCATGTCTTCGGCCGGGCTGTCGCTTGCGAAATACGCTCTCCGGGAGAAGTAGAGGTCGTGGGCCGCGTTCTGAAAACCATCCGAGGCGCCGCTGCGCACCCAAGCAATGTCGGGATTGCTCGAAAGCGCGTCGCCGATCGCTTGGGCCCCCATGCCCGCCGCGCGCGCGTCGGGTGCACCCACCGTAAGGATCATGGTTCGCGCAATCTCGGACTCAGCGAGCTCCCGTAAAAGCTGCGAAGCACGCCTGTCGTGGCCTTCTGGCAAGAAGTCGGTGATGTCGCTGCGCACGACCAGCTTGGCCTGGACGTAGAACGCGAGCGCGGCGAGCACGAGCGTACTCACAACCACCGGAAGCCAGCGTCGCAAGGCCACGTCTCTCGCGGGTCAGGGATCGACTCGGAAGATGCGCGCGGCCTCTTCCGGCGAATACCGGTGCGCCACGTCAACATCCGAGAACGTCGTCACGCCTTCGTCTCCGCTTGCCTCGCGAATGCGCATCCTGGAGACGACCAGGCCGGCGCCTTCGAAGTCGATCTCCGTCAACACCGCGAGCAGTGCCGGCGCCTTCGGGATGAGCCCGAGCTTCCACGATGTGCGGCTGGCCCCCTCGCCGCCTCGGAAATCGACGACAAAGGAGCGCTCCAGACCGGCTCGGTCTCCGGCCAATACGTCGAGAAAGCTCTCCGCGAGCGCTCGAACGACAGGGCTGGCGCCGATGTCGATTTGCTGCGTCGTCGTGCCGTCACTGAATCGGAGAGCCTCGCCGTCGAGCACGACGTGCGCCGGCGACGGCGTCCGCGTGTGCCGCGCCATCCTGCGCGGCGGCGCATAGTGAATGGTTCCCTCACTGACAATCGGCTCGGCCAGCAGCGCGATGCGCTTGTCCTCCCGATAGCGGGCGTACAGCCCCGAAATGCTCCGAAACCGTGCCAGAAGCCCATCGAGGGTGACGGGATCGGACTGGCCGGCTTTCGTGCCGGCGTCTTGCCAGGCGCGCGCCAGCCCCGAGGTACCGACAGCGAGCGCGACGAGCGCCACGGCGGCCAGACGCGACGAAGGCACGCTAGGGCCGCACGTGCGCGGGCTCGCCCTTGAGACGTCCGACGGCGAGCGCGACGTCGTCGACCGTCGCGATCTTCTCGAACATCTCGGACGGAATGCTGACCCCGAAGCTCGCCTCGACGTCGGAAACGAATTCCATGACGCCCAGACTGTCCAGACCGAGATCGTTCTGAATGTGGTCCGAAGGACGGATTTCTCGGCCATCGTCCACATGACGGCGCAGCAGATCGCAAAGGATCTTGAGCGATTCGTCGTGGCTGGACATGGCGAGCAGGGTATCAGCCGTGAGCCCATACGTCATGGATTGCGCGCGCCTCGCGACAAGGGTCCGGAGCGCTCAGAAGGGCTCGAGTCACCGCGACGCCGTCTGCCCCCGAGGCGCAGCAGGCACGAGCGGACGCCGCCGTGACGCCCCCGAGCGCGTAGACCCACAAGTCGGGGCCCGCCACCTGTCTCGCGGAGCGAACGCACGCGAGACCGCGTGGCTCCTTTCGCTGGCCCTCCGCCGTTCGGGACTGCGTCAAGAACACCGGACTGACCAGGACGGCATCGGCGCCCTGCTCGCGTGCGCGAGCCACATCGTGATCCGAATGGGCGGCCACCGAGATCCACGATGGGCGCCTCAGGACCCCACGGGCCTGGGCGACGCTGCACGCGCCCCGGCCCAGGTGCATCCCGTCGGCGCCCACGTCGCGCGCGAGCTCCGCACGACCATTGACGACCAGCCAGGACCGATGGGCGGTCGTCACGACCCGCAGCGCCCACGCGAAGAGGCGCAAGCTCCCTCGGCGCGCTTCCAGTCGCGA
>Ga0209274_10000896_pt1 | contig 16093 bp, 15 predicted proteins | sample HubBroMetageREF1_FD_188343 | JGI IMG/M metagenome (GOLD analysis project Ga0209274, IMG submission 188343) | Reference soil microbial communities from the Hubbard Brook experimental Forest, New Hampshire, USA - Hubbard Brook CCASE Soil... | ecosystem: Environmental > Terrestrial > Soil >...
CTCTCCGCATGGCCATCACCCCCATCCAGCTCCTGAAGCAAGCAACTCCCGCCCAGCGCCGCACCCTGCTGGCCGCCGCTCTCGGCTGGATGCTAGACGCCTTTGACGCCATGCTGTACGCGCTTGTCCTCGCATACGTGATGCGCGATCTTGGCATGTCGAAGGCGACCTCCGGCTTTTTGTACACGCTCACCCTGCTCGCCTCCGGCATCGGCGGCTTGTTGTTCGGCTTCCTCGCCGACCGCATCGGACGCAAGCGCGCTCTGAGTCTCAGCATCCTGACTTACTCGATCTGCTCGTTCGCTTCCGGCCTCTCGACCACCGTGCTCATGCTGGCGGCGTTTCGTTTCATCCTCGGACTCGGCATGGGAGGCGAGTGGAACACCGGCGCAACTCTTGTCGCAGAAACTTGGCCCGATGAATTTCGCGCCAAGGCGATTGCATTGGTGCAGAGTTCATGGGCCATCGGCTATGCGCTGGCCGCGCTGGTGGCGGGGATTGTTCTGCGCTACGCCAACTGGCGATTCGTGTTTTTTGTCGGAATTTTGCCCGCTGTCGTTACACTCTGGATACGAAAGAGCGTGCCGGAGTCACAGCTATGGCTCGAGCAGCGGACGGAAGGTCATGGAGCGCGGACACTCCCGTCCGCGAGCCCCCGCGACGATTCCTTCTCTGTGATTTTTCGCGCGCCCTACGGTAAGAGCACAATCGTCCTTCTGCTGCTCAACTTCTTCGGCCTGTTTGCCTGGTGGGGACTGTTCACCTGGATTCCGCCTTATCTCTCGCTTCCCATCGAGCAAGGTGGCCGCGGCTTCGGCGTCATGCGGACGACCACGCTGCTCCTCGTGCTCAACCTATTGGGAATGTTTCCCGGATACATCACCTTCGGCTGGGTAGCCGACTACCTCGGCCGCCGCAAGGCCTTCATGCTCTACCTTTTTGCCGCTGCCATATTGGTGCCTTTCTACGCCATGGCGCGTTCGCCGGCAGTTCTGCTCGTACTCGGCGCAATTGTCGCTTTCTTCGGGACTGGATTTTTCTCTGGTTCGGGCATCATTGGCAGCGAGATCTTTCCGACGCGCGTGCGGGCGCGTGCCTTGGGCTTCACTTACAACGGAGCCCGCACCCTCAGTTCTATTGCTCCTTATGTAATTGGACGGGTCGGCCAGGCTAAGGGACTAAGCTGGGCTTTCTATCTCTGCGGAGGAGCGTTTCTCCTGGCGAGTTTGATGGCCTCGCAACTGCCGGAGACACAGGGAAAAAGTCTGGAGTAGCGACCCCGTCGTTAGTCGGTAGTCGTTAGTCGTTCGCGCAGTTGGTTGCCAACGACTAACGACCAACGACTACCGACCAGCGACGGCCTCTCACTCCATCGGCTCAACGACTAACTCCCCTCCCCGCGCCGTGCGTTCCGGCAACTGGATCAGCACAATCGCCACCAGCACCAGAACGATTCCCACGGTCTGCATCGGTCGTACTAACTCTCCCAGTACAAGCGCCGCAATCACGATGCTGAACACCGGCTCCAGACAACTAGCCACAATGGCGCGGGTTGGCTCCAGGTGCTGCAACCCGGCAAAGTAGCAGGAAAACGGCGCGAGCACGGAAACCAGCGAAAACACCAGCATGAATTCCCACTGCTCGCGGACATAGTGAGCGGCAACAATTTTCCACGGGGGATTTACGCAGATCCAGAATGCTGAAGTTCCCACTAACACCCACAGCAATACTTTCCAGCGGTCGTAGCGGGCGAGTACTTTGTGTCCGCCGACGTTATAGAGTGCAAAGGACAACGCCGCCAGCAACGCGGCTGTAACTCCGATCTTATCCATACGTAAGGTGCCAGAACCTACGAAGCCTACGGCCAGAGCACAACCGACCACCGCCAATCCCACTGCCGCGGTTCTTCGCCATGACGGCCGCTGTGCGCCGCGTGCCACTGTGTAGATCAGCACCCAGACCGGCGCCGTGTATTGCAAGATGATCGCCGTCGCTACATTAGTCCGCTGAATCGCGAGATAGTAGAGATAGTTTGACGCCGCAACGCCAAACACTCCAAGCAGTAAAAACAGCGCCAGATCGCGCCCGGCAACGCGCAGTGCGGATACTCCTCTACGCATCAGCAGCACCGGGAAAAGCACCGCCAGCGACAGAGTAACGCGGCTTTGCGAAAGGATCAGCGGATCGATATTCTTAATTGAAACGCCCAGAGACACCCCGCCCAGCAGCGGATGCCCGGTGAACGCCGCGCGACCGAGAGTCGCCGAGACACCCCACAAGAACGCCGCACTCCCTATATAAAAGTAACCGCGCAGCGCATGCGCTTGACGGACAGGCTGGTGACGGCCTGACTTCACGGAAGGTGCTCGATGGTATAAGTGATTTTCGCGGTCTTCTCCAGCATGGCGGAAACCGAGCAGTACTTCTCTTTCGAAAGTCTCACTGCATCCTCCATGGCCTTTTGAGCAACCGGTCCGCGAACGAGATACGTCAGGTGAATCGACGTATAGACGGCGGGGTAACCGTCCGCTCTTTCGCCCTTTGCCCGCACTTCGAGTCCGGTGAACTTCTCGCGCTTCTTGCGCAGAATTCCCACGACATCCGATGCCGTGCATCCGCACAAAGCGATCAGCACCAACTCCATCGGACTGTTGGCAGTTTTCTCGGATGCGGTATCCATGACGATCGAGTGTCGTGAAGTTGCCGACCCCACATACCGTTCATTGTCGGTCCAGTTGATTGAAGCTTCAATCATGGCGTCCCTCATCGTCTAACAGTCGTCTAACCACTAACAATGGAGCGACGGGCGCCTCGCCCGTCCAGCAGTCTGGCGGCGCCGGCTCTCCACTACCAAGTCGCATCTCGCTATCTCCGGTTATCCGTCATCGGTTCAGGATGTATCAGCACCCGGAACAGTTCCGGTGCGTCGTGTTTGAAGCGAATCTCAAGCGACGTCTGCACATCGTGTACGCGCGCCAGGGGCATATCGTCGGGCAGCGTGCAGTGGCAGGAAACATAGAGCCGCGCGCGCACTCTTTTGAACTGGAACTCGTGCACGTCCATGACCTCGGGAAATTCCTTCACAATTTCCTTGAGCCGCTGTTCCAATTCCGGCTCGCGAACAATCTCCTCGCCCCTCTCAATCGTCGCCGGCTCGCTTTCGATATGCGTGAGAATGGTCGCAAGCTCGGGGATCTCGGTGCGCATTTCCGTTTCCAGGCGCGTGACCTCATCGTGCGCCTGCTTCATGCTGAGTTGTTCGTCGAGTTCCAGATGCTGCTCCACATGCAACTGGCCGTTCAGATCCTGCACACTCACGTCGTGCACATTGAAGTTGTGGCGAGTGGCCACAGCGCGGATGCGGTCAAAAATATTTTCCCTGCGCCCCGCGCGCGGAACCGAGTGCACCATCACATCGGCATCGGGCAAAATCTCGCGCACCCGCGCCGTCACTGCATCGGAAATCTGCTCCGACCGCTGGAACGTGAAATTGCGTTCCAGTCCGAGCGAAACGTCCGCGAAATAGCGGTTGCCGGCTCTGCGGAACCGGACCCGCTCCACTTCCAGCACGCCATCGACGCTCCCGATGCGGTCGAGAATCTGGCCGCGCACGCCGACTGGCGCCGCATCGAGCAGCGCATCAATCGTTCTCCGCGCCAGGCGCCAGCTCACGGAAACCACCACGCCCGCCACGAACAGCGCGGCGATCGGATCGGCCTGCCGCAACCATTCCACCCGATAGCTGCGGCCCAAAGCGCTGCGCCCCAGCCAAACCAGCGCCAGGCCCACGATCACTACCGCGCTCGACCAGATGTCGGTTGAAAAATGCAGCGCATCCGCCTCCAGCGCCTGACTGTCGTACTTCGTCGCAATGCGTCCCAGTGCTCGGGAGCGCCAGGAGTCGACGGCAATCGACAACAGCATGACCACGAAGGCAGCTACGCTCGGTTCAATTTCCACGCTGTGAAAAAACAGCCGGTTTATCGACTCATAGACGATCCACACGCAAGCCACCAGCAGCAGACCGGTTTCGATGAAGGCGGAAAAATTCTCAAACTTGCCGTGTCCGTACTGGTGATCGGCATCCGCCGGCTCGTCGGAAACTCGCACCGAAAAAAATGTCACCAGGGCTGCGATCAGATCCAATCCGGAATGTGCAGCCTCCGACAAAATTCCCAGCGAGCCGGTCGCGATCCCCACCGCAATTTTCAGGCTGGTGATCACCAGCGCCGCCAGTACCGAGTTCCCGGCAACGCCTCGCTTTTCCCGGCGCATCGACTCGGAACTGTAGGTGGCTCGAATTTCGGGCATCAACGTCATTATCGCTTTGGATTCGCCCGCCGCCAACCCCTTGCCCCGTTGCCAGGTCTCCGGTGGGACATGCTACGATGACATTCGTCGCAAATTCTCTTTGGAGGATCTTGATTCATGCGTTCCCAGTGTCTCGTGTATCTCCTGCTGGCCAGCTTGGCCTGCGGACAAGCTGCTCCACCCGCTACACCTCCGGCTCCACCTCCCGCCGCCGGAGCCCCCGCGGAACAAACTGCTGCTCCCGCCGCGCCCGAGAAGGCTCCCGAAGTGAAGCCCGATGATCCGGTGATCACGCTGCAAGGTTTCTGCGCCGATGCCACCCTGCAGGGCGATGCCTGCAAAACCGTAATCACTCGCGCGCAATTTGAGAAAGTGGTCGATGCCCTGCAGCCAGGGATGGCTCCTCCCCTTCGCCGCCAGCTCGCCAACCGGTATTCGCAGGTACTGAAGATGACCGCCGCAGCGGAAAAACGCGGCCTCGACAAACAGCCCTCGTTCGAAGAAAAAATGCACTTTGTTCGCATGCAGGTTCTTGCCCAGGCTCTGGGCACCGCGTTGCAGGAAGATTCCGCCAAGGTAACGGACAACGAGATCGCGGATTATTACAAGAAGAATGAAGCCACTTACGAGCAGGCGACATTCCTGCGGATTTTTGTGCCCCACGCCAAGCAAATCGTAAATCCACCCGCGAAGCCAGCACCGAAGACCGGGGCGAAGACCGGAGCGACGAGCGGGGCGACAGCCGCTGCCAAGACGCCTGCCAAACCAGCCACTCCACCGCCGCCGACCGAAGCGCAAAAAAAGGCTGCGGAAGACGCGATGACCAAACTCGCCACCACTCTCCAGGCCCGCGCTGCCAAGGGTGAAGACTTCGACAAGCTGCAAAAAGAGGCCTACGTCGCCGCCGGACTCCCGGCTAGTGCCACCAACACAAAGGTGGAGAAGGCGCGCCGCTCCACTCTGCCTGCGAACCATCAGGCGGTGATGGATTTGAAAGAGGGCGAAGTGTCCGATGTGATCTCCGATCCCAACGGCGGCCACTACATCTACAAGCTCGTCAGCAAAGAGACCATTACTCTGGAGGCCGCGACCCCCGAGATCCGCAAAACTCTTTCCTCCCAGCGCTACCGCGATACTATGCAGAGCTTTCAGAAGGATGTTGACCTGAATGACGCCTACTTTGGCCCCGTCCGAGGTCCCGGCATGCCGCCTCCTCCCAGGGGAGCAAGGCCGACCCCGGATCCAGACTAGGAAGATCCCGACTAAGAAGCCACAACTAAGAAGAACTAAATGGATACGGCAAAGCCAACCGTTCTTGTTACCGGCGTTTCGGGGAATCTTGGCCAGCGGCTCCTGCCGCAGCTCTCGGATTACAAGGTGGTGGGCGTCGATATCGCGCCGCCCACTCACTCCCCTCAACAGGTCGCCCGCTTCGTCCCGCTCGACTTGGGCGGAGAGGAATCGACCCGCGAGCTGCTCTTGCTGCTGCGCGAGGTGCAGCCCGTATCCGTTGTCCATCTGGCGTTTGTGATCGATCCCCAGCGCGCTGGGGTTTTGGATGTCGACCGCATGTGGCGCATCAACGTAGCTGGCACCGCCCGCGTGATGGAAGCAATTACCGAAGCGAACCGGAGCACTGGAAGCACCATCCGGCAATTTGTTTTTCCCAGCAGTGTGTCGGCCTATGGCTCCGATCTGCCCGCACCCGTCAATGAAGACACGCCCCTTGGCGCTCACACGCTGCCCTACGCGATCCACAAGAAGGAAAGTGATCTGGTCGTGCAGCAGCGCGCCCCTTCCCTGCGCGGGTGCGGCGTCTTCATTCTGCGTCCCCACATTTTTGCCGGAGCTACCGTAGAGAATTATCTGATGGGAGCATTCCGTGGAACGCCCAACGGCAAGGGCTCGCGCGCCGCCCGCATGCGCCAATCGGCAAAGCGCTTGCCCTGCATGTTGCCCTTCGGCCAGAAGTATCTGGACAACAAAATCCAGTTCGTCCACGTCGACGACATGGCTCGACTGATCGCATGGATACTGAGGCGGGAGCCGGAAGCGCAGCGGCTGACCATCCTGAACGTCGCCGGGCGCAGCGATCCTCTGACCTTCGCGCAATGTATCGAACTGGCGCACGCCAAATTGTGGCGCGTCCCGGGACAATGGGGCATGCGCCGCGTTCTGCAATTCTTGTGGGACTGGAACATCTCGGCGATTCCGCCCGACGCCGTCCCTTACATGACCGGCCAGTACATCATGAACACCGACCGGCTGCAGAAATTTCTCGGCAACGACTATGCGCGTGTCATCGAGAAAACGAATCATGAGGCGTTCACGGATTCGTTCCAGAACTCTGAGGCGGCTGTGCGGTAAGCGAGGCAACGTTTCTTTCGAACTTAATCAGGTTGAGCGAATATGGGATACGTCCGGTCTGTCCCCGGGTCTCATTCCCAGATTTCATTTTCGAAAAGGAGTAACAATGCAAAGGCGCAGACTTGGAAAAAGCAATCTTGAAGTGTCGGCCATCGGCCTCGGCTGCATGGGAATGAGTTTCGGTTACGGTCCGGCTGGAGACAAAAAGGAGATGATCTCTCTGATTCGGTCTGCCGTCGAACAGGGCGTAACCTTCTTCGACACGGCTGAAGTTTACGGTCCTTTCACCAACGAAGAACTCGTGGGCGATGCGCTGGCTCCGCTTCGTGACCAGGTGGTGATCGCCACGAAATTCGGGTTCAAACCCGATCCCAATGGTGGACCGCGTTGGATCGGTCTGGACAGTCGTCCGGAACACATCAAGGAGGTCGCCGAGGCCTCGCTCAAGCGCCTCAAAACCGATGTCATCGACTTGTTCTATCAGCACCGCGTCGATCCAAATGTGCCAATCGAAGATACTGCTGGCGCCGTCAAGGACCTGATTCAGCAAGGCAAGGTGAAGAATTTCGGCCTTTCTGAAGCAGGAGTGGCAACAATCCGTCGCGCCCACAAAGTTCAGCCCGTCGCGGCGCTGCAGAGCGAATACTCACTTTGGTGGAGAGAGCCTGAAGCCGAAGTCATACCGACGCTCGAGGAACTCGGCATCGGGTTCGTTCCGTTCAGCCCGCTGGGCAAGGGCTTCCTCACCGGCAAGATCAGCCAAGACACAAAGTTCGACAAGACTGATTTTCGCAACATTGTCCCCCGCTTTACCCCGGAGAACCGTAAAACGAATCAGGCCTTGGTTGATCTGATTGGCAAGTTCGCGCAACAGAAAAAGGCGACGCCCGCTCAGGTCGCGCTCGCCTGGCTGCTTGCACAAAAGCCGTGGATCGTTCCGATCCCGGGTACGACCAAGCCACATCGACTCGAAGAGAACATCGGAGCCGCTGCCGTCGAACTTACTCGCGAAGATCTCCGGCAGTTGGAAACCGCAACCGCAAAGATCCCGGTGCAGGGTGCTCGTTACCCCGAAGAACTGCAGAAGATGGTGGGCCGCTGAGCAGCAACTGGCGGGCTGCCCGGGCCCTCGGCAATCATTCAAGCTCACGAGGGTGCCCCGTCCAAGCTCTGCTTGGGCGGGCCCGCTTAGGCGGTCGGATGCTTCCGCACGGTTGCAAAGATACCCGCCCACTCTCTCCGCGGGTGGCCCATCCTTTCGCGCTTTTTGCGAAAGGGTGGGATTCCCGATTGCGTCGCGCTCGGGATTCTGACTTGGACTTTACGCGCGGCCTCGGGTACCCAGGCACGCTATTTGTTGGCGTAGTGGTCAGCCCCAAGGAAATGCAGCGAGACGTACGGCTCGTCACCCACCACCCAACTATCGTGACCGGGAGGTCCGGGCGGAATGTAAAACAGCGTCCCAGCGCGGAGTTCATGAATGGTGCCTGTGCCGTCCTCCATCGCAGCCGTGGCACATCCGGAGAGCACCATCCCAACATGCTCCACGTTGCAGCGCGACGCGCCCACGCTCGGCCCGACGTGAACCGACCACTTCCATCCGGGCTGGTACGTGGCCCGGCCGATGGTCATGCCTCCGATGCGAACGAGTTCGAATTTTCCTTTTTCGAAGGTTCGGACCTCGTCGGGTTCTTCAAAACGCTTCAGAACTGTTTCAATCGTCACCTAACACCTCTGCGTCGTGGCAGTCAACCGCTCTTAACTCCCCGATACAGCCCGGCGATGCCAAACGTGTACGGAGTCCACGACGCCTCGCCAAACCCCGCCTGGCGCATGCGCGAGAGCATTTCATCCGGAGCCGGAAAGCGCTCGACCGACGCCGGCAAATATGTGTACGGACCGCGCACTCCCGAGATCACCGTCCCGACCGCCGGAAGAACTTTCTTGAAGTAAACGCGATAGCATTTTCCTATCAAGCCGCCGGGCTCTCCGAAATCGAGGATGCCGCATTCACCGCCGGGAGCGAGCACGCGCGCAATTTCTCGCAAGCCCGCGTCGTAGTCCGCCAGGTTTCGAAATCCGAATGCCGATGTCACGAGATTGAAATGTCCGTCAGGAAACGGCAGCCGCAGCGCATCCGCTTCGACCCAACGCAGCGTCGCGCCACTTCCCTTCTCCGCCGCCTTCGCCGCTGCGCGTTGCAGCATGGCGTGCGAAAAATCCGCGCCCAGAATCTGCCTCTGCATCTGCATCTCCGAAGCTCCGGAGCCAGCGCGCCGGCGTAGGGCGAACGTCATGTCTCCAGTGCCGCAGCAAAGATCCAACACACGAGCGTCGGGACGCTTCAGAATGGTGTCGAACTTCCGCGCGGTGCGCCGCCACCATAACCGGTCGATGTTGAACGAAAGCACGTGATTCAGCAGATCGTAGCGCGGCGCAATCGAGGTGAACATCTCCCGGACCGCCTGCGCCGCCGACTCGCGGTCTTCGGCACCGGCCGGAGCCGCGCCGAGAATGCGCTGATTCACCTGCTGATTCATACGCTGATTCATAAGATGATTGCCGGTGGAGAGCCGGGCAACCCCGCCCGGCCGCCGTACTGTTGGATCACCGCACTAATTCCGCGCCAGCTTCCGTATCTCATCAACCGCCGAGCGCACCACCGCTTCCGGCACGTCCGCCGTAATCTCAACCTTCCCGATCTCCCGCGGCAGAATAAAATGCGCCACTCCACGCCGCGTCTTCTTGTCCGCACGCAATCGCTTCAGGACGCTCGCGGTCTGCAACTCCACGCGTGGCAGCCTGCCAAAGCCAAGAACCGCGTTCGTAATGCGTCCCGCTGTCACGCTATCCAGTTTGCCCGTCGAGAGCGCGATGTGCGTGGCCGCGATCATGCCCCAGGCTACCGCCTCTCCGTGGAGCAACTGCCTATAGCGCGTCTCGGCTTCAAGCGCGTGCCCGATCGTATGGCCGAGGTTGAGCACTTGCCGCAAACCGCCTTCGCGTTCGTCGGCACTCACCACCGTCGCCTTCAAGCGCACCGAATCGGCAATCACCTTTTCAACTACCACCGGATCGCGATCGAGAATCTCGCGGCGCCGGTCTTCGAAAAGCTTAAACAATCCCGGGTCCCCGATGATGCCGCACTTCAGCGACTCGTAAAGTCCGGCGCGATATTCGCGCGAAGGCAATGTCTCCAGCACGGCGGGGTCGACCAGCACCGCGCGTGGCTGGTGAAACGTCCCCAGCAGATTTTTCCCCGACACCAGATTGACGCCCGTTTTCCCTCCGATCGCCGCATCCACCTGCGCCAGCACAGTCGTCGGCACTTGAATGAGATCGACGCCCCGCATATAGATCGACGCCAGAAACCCTGTCACGTCGCCGACCACGCCGCCCCCCAACGCAATCAGCGTGACGCCGCGATCCGCGCCCTGTTTCACCAGTTTCTCTGCCAGCTTCTCCAGCGTTGTAAGACGTTTCGAACGCTCACCATCGGGCATCTCAAGGAGGCCGGTTTCGACTCCCGCGGCCGACAGCGATTTCACGAGGACTTTCGCCCAGCGGCGGCGTATGGGCGCGGCGGTGACCACAAATGCGCGACGATTTTCAAGAAACTTGCCGAGTAATTCTCCGGAGCGGGCGAGCAGACCGCTTCCGATAAGCACTTCGTAGGAGCGCGACGGCGTGGCGACTGGAACGCTGATCATGAGTATTTATCATAGCGTATGACCCCTGTGCACCGTTCTCTGTGCCCTGGGGCACCAGTCACTCGGTTGATTTCCCTTGCGGATTCAGCCGCGACGCGAGCATCGAAGCTCCTAGAACAGAAAGCACGATCGCCAGCGCCCACTCTGTAGGAATATTCACGTAATGCGACCCCAGCATCTTGAGCCCAACAAAAATCAGCACTACCGACAGTCCGTAACGCAGATAGTGAAACAAGTCCATCATGCCTGCCACGGCAAAGAACATTGAGCGCAAGCCGAGAATGGCGAACACATTCGATGTATAGACGATGAAGGCGTTCAGCGTGATGGCGAGCACAGCGGGGACCGAATCGACGGCAAGCAGAATGTCGCTGGTTTCGACCACCAACAGCGCCACCAGCAAAGGAGTCGCGTACAGCCCTCCCCTGCGTATAAAGAACTGTCCACCCACATACTCTTTCGTGACCGGAAACACGCGGCGGAAAAAGCGTAGGATAGGATTTTTTTCGGGATGGATTTCCTTCCCGCCCTGCCGTAGCAGCTTACATCCCGAATAAACGAGCAAGGCGCCGAAGATATACGTAATCCAGTTGAAGCGGACGATCAGGCCCACGCCCGCCGCGATGAAAAAACCCCGCATGAGCAGCGCCCCAAGAATTCCCCAGAACAGCACCTTGTGCTGGTACTCGTCGGGCACTTTGAAATAGCGGAAGATGACCAAGAAGACAAACAGATTATCGAAGCTGAGCGACAGTTCGATTACGTAACCGGTCACGAACTGGAGCGCCTGAGATCGCCCGTGCCAGAAAAACACCAGCACCGCAAACGCGGCCGCCAGCGCGATCCAGATTCCCGACCAGGCCAGCGCCTTACGAAAGCTAACGCGCCGGGAGCGGCGATTCAGCACGCCCAGGTCGAGCGCCAGCATCGCCAGCACAAACAGGTTGAAAAGAATCCAGAAGACGAGCACAGGGAATGTTACAGCAGGTCTCAGGTGTCAGGTCTCAGGAAAAACCTGCCCCCTTGGCCGTTGGTGCTCTACGAATCAAGGATTTTCCTGAGACCTAAGACCTGAGACCTGCCCTTAGTTTCCCTCGCCTCGGGCCAGCATCGGCACCACACTGGGCTCGGATTTCTTTTTCCTGCCGGCCTTCCGGTTGATAGCCTTCGGATGAGAATCATCCGCCGGCCCACGGTTGATCAAGTCGGCCAGTGTCGTGTTTTCCAGAATCTTGGCAGCCGCATCCCGCACTTCCAGAAACACTTTGTACAACACGCTGTGGTCGGCATCGCGATCGATCAGGACGCGCAACTGATCCGCATCCCCGAAGGGCGCCAGCGGGCCGTCAATCAAACGGATAATTTCGCTCAAATGGATCTCCGACGGCGCCCGGCGCAACCGGTATCCGCCCTTGGCGCCGCGCACGCTCTCCACCATGCGGGCGTTCTTCAGTTCCAGAAGAATCAGCTCCAGAAATTTTTCCGGCAGATTCTCTTCATAGGCAATATCGCGAATCCGGATCGCGCCTTGCGTATAACGCCGGGTCAGCACCATCATCGCCTGCAACGCGTACAGGCCTTTTTGGGAAATCTTCATAATGCCCTCGCCCCGAGCATCTCTATGTCACCAATAGGCATTATAGATAATCTACGCACACTACCCAAGCACGAAATTTCCCAGCCAGAGCCGCTCGCAGGCTCTCAACAGGTCATCGCTGAAAGGAGCGACCCGCGGTCTCTTGTGCAAGGCTTTGCGCTTTGAAAGTCAGCAGTTTGGAGAAAAAGCCTAAGACCTGACACCTGGGGTCTCAGCGCAACCGCAGAATCTCAACCGTGATGTTGTCCGGCCCCCCGCGTTCCCGAGCCAGCTCGATCAGCTGGCGGCCCGCTTGTTCGGCGCTTTTGTTTTCCACGGCATCAAGAATTTCCCCGTCGCGTACCACTCCCCAGAGCCCGTCGCAGCAGATCACGAGCACATCCTCGGGGCGCAACGGCTCCGGTCGTCCGGGCGAATCCATTATGAGATCGGGGTTCGTGCCCAGAGCTGCGGTCAGAATGTTCCGTTGCGGATGATTCTCCGCTTCTTCCGGGCTGATCATTCCCGACTCCACCAGCCGTCCCACGTAGGAGTGGTCGCGCGTCACTCTCGTAATCCGACCGTCGCGGATCAGGTAGAGCCGTGTGTCGCCAACATGCACGTAATAGAGCGCATCCTGCACGATCGCCGCCGCGGTGCAGGTCGTTCCCATGCCCCGCAGTTCGGGATGGGCAAAACTGTATTGCCGGATCTCTTCATGCGCCGCCTGCAAAGCCTCGATCAGGGCTGTCTGCGGGTCGTCGCCGCCAAAGTCCCGATAGGCCGCCACCAGCGTTTCCACCGCCAACCGGCTCGCTTCCTGACCGCCCTCGTAGCCGCCCATGCCGTCCGCCACAATCGCCAGCCGCCCCTTGCGCAGGAACTGCTCGTCGTCCTCCGGCTCCCAATAACCAAACGAATCCTCGTTGCTCTGGCGCAGGCAGCCGATGTCGGATTGGCTCGATACTTCAATTCCGGTGCGAACCTTCATCCGCGCACGACTTCAGTTACAGGAATGACAAGCATAGGCGACGATTCGCTCCCCAGGCGCAAGCGAACCTCGGATTATATAGGGTTACGTCAGGACGCTCAATCGGCGAGAAGGAAGGCAGCCTCAGAAGATCTGCAGCCGCCCTAAACGGAGACGGGGACGGCAGCCAAGCCGCCGTCCCCGCTGGACCAGGAAAAAGATCGAGAAATCAAATGTCTAACTGCTGGGCGCCGGACCGCACTCTCCGGTCGGATTGGTGATATTGGTGATGCCCGCTTGAGAAGCAACCGCAACGTATACCGGTGGTGTGGTGAACCCGGAATAGGTAGCCGTGACCGTATACGAACCAGCCAGTCCCCAAGCCGGGGCGGTCGCGGGAGGCTGTGCGCTATTCACCCAGGTGCAGACAAAGGGCGGCACGGCGGTGAGCAGGCCGTTGGCATCATATGCAATAGTCCCCTCTGTATAGGGCGGCGATGCTGGATTCGGGCACTGCGGAGTTTGGCAGGGAGGAAGGAGCGGGTTGCTGAATTGATCAACGCTACCCGGGGTAACCGTCATCTGGAAGGCGACATCCCCCACGGAGTTGAGAACCTTTTGCTTCCCGTCGCTGTAGTTACCCCACACATACAACTGGGTCGTCGCGCCTTCGCCCTGCAAGTCAAGAGTACCCGGCGGGACCACCGACGCGTTCGAGTTCGAGAGCTGGATGGACTGAAGATCGTTGGTCGTTCCGCAGCCGAGCATGCTGAACACCAGCAATGCGCAAGCCAACGCGGCAAGGACAAGGAGAGTTTTGCGATTCACCGCCATGTACCTCCAAAGGAAATCTTCCGCATCGTCGCAGCATCCGTCACCCCAGACAAGGTAACCAAAGTCACTGCACCGCACCGACGGGAGCCTCTGTCCCGTCGCGTCCCCGCCGCCTCAACGCCGCCTCCCGCCGTCTCAACGTCAGGCCCGCATCTCGGCAGAAGCGCGGAAGCCTTGGGTCCAAGCGGCCTGAAGTCGTCTACAATCACCCCATGTCCGATCAAGTACCGCATCAAACACCCAATCAACCGGCAACTCCACCGACGCAATCCCCGCGACCCCCGGTAACCAATTTCCACATCGGCGAAGAATTCGGCACCGCCAAGCGCAACCTTCCGCCCGCCGGCATTGTCCTCATCTGCATCGCCGCTGTCGCGGTCATTGTGGGAATTTTCGCATTCCAGGAACGGCCGAAACCGCAGGGCGCAGGCGCCATCAACTTCGTAACCGCGGCCGAAGTCCCCGGACAGAACATGATCCTGGCCGCCATCACCCTAACCCTGCGCAATACGGCGGACAAACCGCTGTGGATTCACACTCTGAAAGCGCAGCTCACCACCGCCGACGACCAGAGCTTCGAAGATGAAGCCGCATCGGCCGTCGATCTCGACCGCTATTACCACGCCTTCCCGGCGTTGAAAGAAAGTTCCGAGCCGCCGCTATCTCCAGAAACCAAGCTGGCGGCCGGAACCGAACAGAAAGGGACCATCATCGTCGGCTATAAGGTCACGAAAGAAGCCTTCGATCAGCGCAAATCCCTGATCGTCACCATTCAGCCCTATGACCAGGTATTGCCGATAATTTTGAGGTGATGACGTTTGTGTGGGGACGGGCGTCTCGCCCGTCCAGCCGGGCGGGAGCGCCCGGCTCTCCACCAGCAAAATACTTTTCACGTGAAACACTTTGTGCTTATGATAATGTACGCATCATGATGTACATATATGTAAATCATTGATTAGGCTAGGATTTGGGTGTGGTTAAAGAGGCACACTAGAGCAATTGTTACACTGTAGAGATTACATACATCGTTTTTTCCTGGTGAGTGACCTCAGAGGCAGGGGACGCTAAGCCTGAGCCGTCTCGCGTCTGCTACCCCGCGAGTCTAACCGCCTGAGATTGCAAGGTCGCCGGCGGGACGTAGCTGATCATTGCTTGTTTCAATTGTGAATCGACTTCATCCGCGATCGTCACTACGTCAAGCAATAGTCTGCTGAAATCCACGCTGCACAAATTCCTTTGCAAAGTGCTGAAGATGCTCACCTGCAAGATACGAGATTCTTCCACCACCATGGTGGCGGTGTAGCCCTGGTGGACCCGCATCTTTCCATGGTCGCGAGCTGCCTGGGAAATTGGGGCTGCCGACATCGAGTCCAAGCGCAGGCGGGCAACAAGATCTAGAAGCAGCTTAGGGAGGTGCCCGGTGCGTTCAATGCGGCTCAGAGGAATACAGGTGAGCTCCGCATCCTGGTCCACAATATCCAGCCAATTCTTAATCGTGGTTTCGACCTCGCGCTCCAAAATAGAAGCGACGGATTCCGCCTTCGGCCGTTTAATAGTGTGAGGGTTGGCCAGTTTTGCGCGGATGAGTTCCCTAAGTGCGCCGATTCGAATCGGTTTCACGAAAATTTCGTCGGCCTGGGAGAGGATCGCAGACATTGCCTCGTCCAGCGCCGGGTACCCGCTGAGAACCACGGTCAACGCATCCGGATGAGTATGGCGCATGGCGCTGACCAGAGTGAAACCGTCGCCTGCGAGAGGCAGGTGCAGGTCTGAGAGCAGGACATCAAAGGTTTCCGTCGCGATTAGCCTCAGGGCATCGCGCACGTTCGAGGCAGCCACCACTTCAAACCCGTCGCGATGCAGTCCTTCATGCAGCATCAGGCGAACAGAATCGTCATCCTCGGCGACCAAGATTCTGGGTGTTGTCATGAGGAACCTCCACTACTTAGCGGCTCCGAATCCACTTGACCATCTAGCACTTCAGATAGCGCTCGGGAACCGCGAACGACCGGGGTCTGTATCTAATGGCACTAACATTCCTACAACGTCTGTCGCAGGTGTTACTACCTCTTATATCTTGAGCGCCAACCGAATACTGTCCAATATTGCACAGTGGGAGTATCAACCTGGGAGAGCTCGCGATTTGCTTTGCGACGGAGAAACCGATTCGATCTTCCGAGTGACCAGCCTGGCGACGATCAGCCTCGCGACGATCAGCCTCGCGACGATCAGCCTCGCGATGATCAGCCTTGCGATGTGCAGCGCCGAACTTCAAAACGGGAAGGCTTTTTCAACAGGGACTGTGAAAAAACAGGCGGCAAGCGT
>Ga0209274_10000897_pt1 | contig 16084 bp, 10 predicted proteins | sample HubBroMetageREF1_FD_188343 | JGI IMG/M metagenome (GOLD analysis project Ga0209274, IMG submission 188343) | Reference soil microbial communities from the Hubbard Brook experimental Forest, New Hampshire, USA - Hubbard Brook CCASE Soil... | ecosystem: Environmental > Terrestrial > Soil >...
ATATCCGCGAAGAAGGCCGGCCCGAGCAGGGCGATCGGATCGCTCTCGCCGCTCAGCCTGTCGAGCAGCCGATGGAGCACGCAAGCCTCCTGAGCGGCCACGCTCATGCCCTGACCCCAAGCTGGATTGAATTGGCAGATCGCGTCGCCAAGGGGGAGAAGCCCCTGCGGGAAATTATTCAGACGCTCGAAGTGGCGCAGCACGCTCTCGGGAAAGGCGTAGCGTACGACCTCGGACAAAGGCTTCGCGCCCTTGATCGCGTTATAGATGGTGTCGGTCCGGAGTGTTTGAGCATAGCCGAGGAAGCCGTCGTGGTCGCTCGGCATTGCCACGCCGAGACGACCGACCAACTGCACGATCCAGCGGTTACCTTCCAGCGGGAACATAATCCCGCCGCGCAATTCTTCCGGCGGCTTGGGGATCGTGAAGACCCCTTTCCAATCGGTCGGAGCGTCGGAAGGAATGTCGAAGACGCAGCTCGAATAGTAGATGTCGCAGCCGATCGTCGTCTCTTCCAGGAGCGGCCGGCCGATCGACTGCAAAAACGTCAAGGTGGGGACGCCGCGCCCCGACGCGTCGATGACGAGATCGGCCGACAGCGTCTCGCTGACGCCGTCGTGGTTCTCGTACCGAACCCCGGTAACCCGCGTGCCACCCGGTGCGGCCATCAATTCGCGGACGCGGCAATGCTGGCGCAGAGCGGCGTTCGTGATGCCTTCCAGGCGGCCCCGCACTGTGTGCTCGAAGATCGGCCGCGACGCGGCGCAACTGACATAGCCGAGATCGCGTTGCGGGAAGGGATCGTAAGGAAACCGCTCGATGCGGAGATCGAGACCGAGCGTGATCGGCACGGCACCGGCGCGCGTGAGATCTGCCACGAAGCCGGGGAACAACTGGTCGAGCGCTATCAGCCCGCTCATCAGCATGACGTGCAAATGCCGCCCCTGCGGCGCCCCTGCGCGATGCGTCGGCTGGGATGCCAGCGTGTCCCGCTCCAACACGACAACCCGTTCGAAATGCGGCGCGAGTGCGCCCGCCGCGGCCAGCCCGCCCATGCCGGCACCAATCACCACCGCCCGTTCGCCGATCACACCAGATGTCATAGTTTTCCCCCTTGCCTGTTGCGTCAGATCGGTGGCCTCGCTGGCCTGTCCCTCCCCGCTTGCTCCGACGATGCCACTTTTATCATCGCCCATCGTTCGCCCAGCTGTCCGGCTGCCAAATGGTCTACCACTCGTCCTACCATGGCCTCCCGTACCGGGTGACAGGCAAAGTACACTAACGTCATAGTTGCGACCGCACATCGACATATTGACGGTAACATGCCTCGACAGGCTGTTTTCGGAAATCTCTACAGCCGTCTCGAATAAATAAAGCCCGGTAGACTTACGAAGACTCGTTGCCGGATTTAGTATCCTTGAAGCCCCTTTCTCGGCTGGGCGCGCCTTGGACCTACATCTTGGCCATCTCCGCCATGACTCGCTGCACCAGCTCGGGGTCCCGAAAGACGCTGCGCGGCTTGAGCAGATGCTGGACTTCGAGCGTGAGCTTGTGGATAGCGGCGTCGTCGGCCGCGATCCGGTTCAGCGCGGCGCCGAATTTTAGCGTCGTTTCGAAGTCGGCAGGACGGGTACCTCGGGTTTGCGGATAAACAAAATCCTGCATCGCGACCGCCCAGGGCGCTTCAAGCAGGGGCTGTATATCCGTGAAGAAGGCCGATCCAAGCAGGGCTATCGGATCGCTCTCGTCGCTCAGTCTGTCGAGCAGCCGATGGAGCAAGCAAGCCTCCTGAGCGGCCACGCTCATGCCCTGGGCCCAAGTTGGATTGAATCGGCAGATCGCGTCGCCCAGGGGGAGAAGCCCTTGCGGGAAATTGTCCAGACGCTCGAAATGGCGCAGCGAGCTTTCGGGAGTGGCGTAGCGTACGACCTCGGACAAAGGCTTCGCGCCCTTGATCGCGTTATAGATAGTGTCGGTCCGGAGTGTCTGGGCATAGCCGAGGAAGCTGTCGTGGTCGCTCGGCATTGCGACGCCATGACGACCGGCCAGCGTCACGATCCAGCGGTTGCCTTCCTGCGGGAACATGATCCCGCCGCGCAACTCTTCTGGCGCATTGGCGAGCGTGAAGACCCCTTTCCAATCGGTCGGAGCGTTGCAAAGCGAGTCGAAGACGCAGCTCGAATAGTGGAGGTCGATGCCGATCGTCGTCTCTTCCGGGAGCGGCTGGCCGATCGACTGCAAGAACGTCAAGGTGGGGGCGCCGCGCCCCGACGCGTCGATGACGAGATCGGCCGGCAGAGTCTCGCTGGCGCCCTCGGGGTTCTCGTATCGAACCCCGGTAACCCGTGTGCCGCCCGGCACGGCCACCAGTTCGCGGACGCGGCAATGCTGGCGCAGAGTGGCGTTCGCGATGCCTTCCAAGCGGCTCCGCACTGTGTGCTCGATGGTCGGCCGCGACGCGGCGCAACTGACATAGCCGAGATCGCGTTGCGGGAAGGGATCGTAAGGCCACCGCTCGACTCGGGCATCGAGACCGACCTTGATCGGAACGGCGCCGGCGCGTGCCAGATCCGTTTCGAAGCCGGGGAACAATTGGTCGAGCGCAAGCAGCCCGCTCATCAGCAAGGAGTGCAAATGCCGTCCCTGTGGCGTCCCTGCGCGGTGCGCCGGCTGGGATGGCAGCGTGTCCCGCTCCAACACGACCACCCGTTCGAAATACGGTGCAAGTGCCCCCGCCGCGGCCAGCCCACCGATGCCGGCACCGATCACCACCGCCCGTTCGCCGATGACACCAGAGGTCATAGCTCTCTCCCATTGCGTGCTGTGCCAGGTCGGTGGCCTCGCCGGCCTGCCCATCCCTGCTTGCTCCGGCGATGCCCCTTTATCACCGCCCATCGTCCGCCCAGCTGTTCTCGGCTGGGCGCGCCTCGGACCTACATCTTGGCCATCTCCGCCATGACTCGCCGCACCAGCTCGGGGTCCCGAAAGACGCTGCGCGGCTTGAGCAGATGCTGGACTTCGGTCGTGAGCTTGTGGATGGCGGCGTCGTCGGCCGCGAGCCGGTCGAGCGCGGCGCCGAATTTTAGCGTCGCCTCGAAGTCGGCCGGACGGGTCCCCCGGGTTTGCGGATAAACAAAATCCCGCATCGCGACTGCCCAGGACTCTTCGAGCAGGGGCTGTATACCTGCGAAGAAGGCTGGCCCGAGCAGGGCGATCGGATCGCTCTCGCCGCTCAGTCTGTCGAGCACCCGATGGAGCACGCAAGCCTCTTGAGCGGCCACGCTAATGCCATGGCCCACAGGTGGAGTGAATCGGCAGATCGCGTCGCCAAGGGGGAGAAGCCCCTGCGGGAAATTATCCAGACGCTCGAAGTGGCGCCGCGCGCTTTCGGGAAAGGCGTAGCATTCGACCTCGGAGAAAGGCTTCGCGCCCTTGATCGCGTTATATATCGTGGGGGTCCGGAGCGCTTGGGCATAGCCGAGGAAGCTGTCGTAGTCGCTCGGCATTGCGACGCCATGACGACCGACCATCGTCACGAACCAACGGTTGCCTTCAAACGGGAACATCGCCCCACCGCGCGAGTCTGGCGCCTTGGCTAACGTCATGACTCCCTTCCAATCGGTCGGAGCGTCGGAAAGAGTGTCGAAGAGGCAGCTCGAATAGTGGAGGTCGATGCCGATCGTCGTCTCTTCCAGGAGCGGCCGGCCGATCGACTGCAAAAACGTCAAGGTGGGGGCGCCGCGCCCTGACGCGTCGATGACGAGATCGGCCGGCAGCGTCTCGATGGTGCCCTCGGGGTTTTCGTACCGAACCCCGGTAACCCGCGTACTACCCGGCGCGGCCATCAATTCGAGGACGCGGCAATGGTGGCGCAGAATGGTGTTCGCGAGGCCTTCCAGGCGGCTCCGTACTGTGTGCTGGAAGGTCGGCCGCGACGCGGCGTAATTGACATAGCCGAGATCGCGTCGCGGGAAGGGATCGTAAGGAAACCGGTCGATGCGGAGATCGAGACCGACCTTGATCGGAACGGCGCCGGCGCGTGCCAGATCCGCCTCGAAGCCGGGGAACAACTGGTCGAGCGCAAGCAGCCCGCCCATCTGGATGATCTGCGTATGCAGTCCCTGCGGTGTCCCTGCGCGATGCGTCGGCTGGGATGCCAGCGCGCCCTGCTCCAACACGACCACCCGCTCGAAGTGGGGCGCGAGTGCGCCCGCCGCGGCCAGCCCGCCCATGCTGGCTCCGATCACCACCGCCCGTTCGCCGATGACACCAGAGGTCATAGCTCTCTCCCATTGCGTGCTGCGTCAGGTCGGAGACCTCGCCGGCCTACCCATCCCTGCTTGCTCCGACGATGCCACTTTTATCATCGCCCATCGTCTGCCTGGCTGTCCGGCTGCCAAATGGTCTGCCAGCCCTTCAGCCATTGTGAAACTGACCGGCGCCGGCGTGCCTGGAGGGGTCATTGGCGGAGCAGAGTTTCCAGCCGATAGTGAAGCGGCTTGCGCCTCGGCGTAATAGCTCGAGCGCGCGGACGATCCATTCGCCGCTCGCCGCCCGGCTCTTGGTCGATAAAGTCGGTATCGTCCGCTCGCCGAAAGAGGATATCGAAGGTCTATTTTGATCTGGATGAAAGATCCATTATTTTCGTCAACCGGATGGAAATCATGGTGGTGCTACCCGGACTTTCGATCGGGGGTCATCCGCCGCGGAAAGAACGTCGCGGCCAGAAATTTACCGTAGATAGCCGTTTCGTTGACGAAGTAAAACGAGAACGGCTGTTTCCCGATCGGACCGATACACGGCATAACCGCGATGGGAAAAAACGATGAGCACGTCGTATGTAGAGAGGGCGGGCGAGATCTTCCCGTGGAAATCTGTCGGCGCTGTACTCGCCGAAGACGCCATGCTGCACGGTCCCTTGTTCACGCGGCCGCTCCACGGTGCTCGGAAGATCGAGGAATTTTATCGGGCTTGCTTTGCGGTTGCCGGGCCGGTGCAACTGCGCTGGTCGCTGAGTCAGGACGCGGACAATCTCATTTTGGGTGATCAGATCGTCGAGGGGCGGCAAATCTCGTCTGGATTCTGGCTCCAACGTGACGCTTCGGGCGAAGTGACGGAGCTCAGCCACGGGATGAGGCCGTTCACGCGTCTTCCGCCCTTCCATGACGCGATGCGACGGCGCCTCGAGGGGTTCGTCCCGGACGAGTACTGGGAGTTGGACGAGGCTGCGCGCGTCGGGATGCCCGTCGGCGAGGAAATGTTCCCGCCGCTCCCCTTCGAGGACGATGTGCGGTTCTTCGTTCCGGTTACGGACAAGCCGCTGCAGGGCCCGGAGCGGGTGCGCGGTGGTCTCGACTCGGCGATGGCCGTATACGGCAAGCGCCGATACCTCGTACGGTTTCCCGGACGCGAGGCTCTCGGCAGCGTCTTTGAAGGAGCGCGCGACGGGCACATCATTCGATGCATCAGCGTGGTCGTCATGAGCCCGACGGGCGCCGTGAAGGACATTATCGGGTGCATGCTCCCTTACCCCGTGTTCGCGCTGATCTATCACGCAGCGAAGGAGCGCAACTTCGAACGGCTGGGCGCCGAGTATTTCAGCATCTGACCCTTCGATGGCGCGACAGGGAGGCCGAGGGCAGCCAATGCCGGAGCAGTGTCACGACAGGTTCTCGGCCGAACATCCGGATGGCGATGTGCGCGCCCAGCAGGGTCATCCTGCCGTCTATGGTCGGCCGATCGAGCTTTGCGATCGATATCGAGCCGTTGGCGCAGCCTAAATTCGCGGGCAACGAGGCGGACACCAAGGAGAATCAACCTCATGGAATTCGATCCCAATACGTTGAGCTTGGACCAAACCTACAAGATCCTCAGCGGCTGCGTGGTGCCCAGGCCGATCGCTTTCGTCTCGACCCTCTCCGCCGCCGGCGTACCGAACCTCGCGCCCTATTCCCAGTTCACCTTCGCCAGCATCTTTCCGCCTGCGCTGCTCTTTTGCGTCGGGCGCAGGCCGGACATGAGCGAGAAGGACAGCGTCGTCAACGCCCGGCTGCGCGACGCGGGCGGAACCGGAGAGTTCGTGGTGAATGTAGCGATCGAAGACTATGTCCGGGACGTCACAATAGCCTCGCTCGATACCGCAGCAGGCGTGTCCGAGTGGGACCTGACCTCTCTTCATTCGGTGCCGAGCGTGAAGGTCGCGCCGTGCCGCATCGCGGAAGCTCCGATCGCGTTCGAGTGCCGGACCATGCAAGTCGTGCCCGTCGGGGCCTTCGGTGTCGTCATCGGCAGGATCGTGCACATACATATCCGAGACGAGTTGATCAACGAGAAATATCATGTCGATTATAGCGCCTATAATCCGGTCGGGCGCATAGCGGGAAACACCTATGTGCGCATACGCGACCGCTTCGAGGTGAAGATCGTCGAGGATCTCGACCAGCAATGGCATCCGGATATACCGGCGGTGGCGGCGCGCTGACAGGTCGATGATATTCGGCGGCATGCTCGATGATCATTGGCCTCGATCTGTGCGGCATCGAACGGATCCGGCATTTGCTCGCCGGTTCGGCGATGCCTATCTCGAGCAAGCGTATAAGAAGGACGAGCAGGCGTTGCGCGGCGAGGACGAAGACGAGACGCCGTTCTCCCTCAGCGCGAAGGAAGCCTGTGCCAAGGCCTCGAGGACCGAGATCGCGAACGGAATCAGTTGGCGCGACGCTCGGTTTTCCGAGGGCGCTTGAGCGGCTGCAGAAGGCGATTGAGGCCCGGGCACCGGTCCGAATCGGGACCGCTTCCGCAACGCACAATGGGTGCCCGTGCGGAGTTCCTGCTGCAGTTGGGGTGCAATCGATCTGTGAATGCGGCGGGCAAGACGCTCCGCCAGAATACAGGAGTCATCACCCATGCCCTATATCGTCACCGAAGCCTGCATCAAATGCAAGTACATGGATTGCGTCGAGGTGTGCCCCGTCGATTGCTTCTACGAGGGTGAAAGTATGCTGGTCATCCACCCCGACGAATGCATCGATTGCGGCGTGTGCGAGCCGGAATGCCCGGTCGACGCGATTATCCCGGACAGTGATGAGCAGGCGGAACGCTGGGTCGGCCTCAATCGCGACTATGCGGCGAATTGGCCGAACATCACGCGTAAAGGCGAAGCCCCGTCCGATTCCGATGCGTTCAAAGACGTCGGCGGCAAATACGAGAAGTTCTTCTCGGCCCACCCAGCGAAGCGGTAGTCGCGGATGCAGCGCTAGAGCGTGATGGCGCCGTTCCGACGCCATCACGCTCTAGCTTATTGGATCAGGACAAGAGTCGGATTTCGGGTGATTCCACCCGACCCGAAGGGTAGCGCCAGCAAAATCATCGTGCTCTAGGGTCCAGACTCACTCGTCGAGGCGCAAAGCCCCGCCTGCGCGGAGCAGTGATTTTGCGCAACCCAGGGCTGGAATGATCGAAATCGTCTCCTGCTCCGCTTCCTCCGTCAGCGCCGCCAAGCACCGAGCCTGATCGCGAGGGCGGTACCGCCACCATAGACGATCAGACCGACGACCATGGCGGCGCTGATGCCATCGAGGCCGCCGCCCAGAGTAAAGCCGGCGACTGCTCCGCCGCCTACCGTTGTCACGAGCCGGAGGAACGCGCAGCAGAGCGGCCAGAAGGGCCGGCCAGCGCCGAGCGAGGCGAAGAACAGCGTGTTGGCAATACCGAGGAAGGCAAAGGCCGGTCCGACCGTGTGGAGGTAGCGTGTGCCGGCATCCAGCACCGCGGCGTCGTTGCTGAATATGCCGATCCATACACCAGGCGCGAAAAACCCGAACACCCCGATTGCGGCGGTTAGGCAGCCCGCCAAGCACGCGCCGATCCAGGTGATGCGCTGCGCGCGGGCCAATTGGCCCGCGCCGATATTGCTGCCGACCATGGCGACCAGCGACGCACCGATGCCGGCGAGAACCGGAGACAGCCCCGTTTCGAGCCGGGAGGCGATGCCGTAACCGGCCAGCGCCTTGCTCCCGAAGGACGCGACCAGCCAAGCGATGAGCAGTAATGTGCTGCTGGTCAGGCTCGTGTTCACCGCGGCCGGCAGGCCGATGCGCAGGATCTGCCAGAACAGTCGCGTTTCGAACTTGATACGGCGCAGCGGATTGATCGGCGTGCGCCCCGACAAGAGGTAGACGGCCAGGAAAATCGTGGCGCCCACATAAAAGATCGTCGGCACCAGCGCGGCGCCGACGATGCCGAACTGCGGGAAGGGGCCCCAGCCCAAGATCATCGCCGGCGACAGGCTCAAGGTGACAGCCGCGCCGACGACGGTCACGATGGCTGAGAGGCGTACAGTGCCAGCCCCGCGCAGGATTGCGTTAAGAATATTGTAGAGCCAGAGGGCGCTGATGCCGGCGAACAAGACGCCACCATAGGCGATGGCGGCCTGAAGCGTCCCACCGGTGGCGCCCATTGCTCGAAACAAGGCAGGTCCGCCCAGCAGCTCGGCCGCGGTGAACACGGCGCCGAGCAGGAAGCCCAGAGCGATCGCGTGGAGCGCTACGGCATCTGCCGCTTCCGGCCGTCCAGCGCCGAGCGTGCGCGCGACGACTCCCGAAACGGCGCCGCCGACCCCGCCACCCGACATGGTGGTCATGAGGATGAACAGCGGAAACACCAGCGTCACGCCCGCGACGGCATCGGCGCCGAGCCAGCTGATGTAGAAGGTCCCCATCAAGCCCACCACGGCCTGCGTGACAGTGCCGGTTAAATTCCCGGCGATGAGGCGCAGCAACGTCGGGAGGATTGCCCCCTCGAGCATGGCGCGGGTGCGCGGCGACATGGCGACGGCGGCGACCTTCGCCGCCTGAGCGTGGGGTTGCGAAGTTGTCGTCGTCGCCACGCTCACTCTTGTACTCCCATGGTGTTTCGGCTGCATTCCAACGGGCGGCGCGGTCATGGCCGCAGCCTATGCTGGTCTGATCAATCCGCTGAGCCGATGAGCATGGCAGGGTCGCGGTCGAATTTCTGCGCGGCTAAATCGTCCCGGTCCAGCAGGGTGGCGATATCGATACGCTGATATTGCAGAACACCGAGCTGCGCATAAACCGCTTGGATCTTCGGCCCCCAAAGCCCGATATCCTTGACGGTCGGCACGATCCGGCTGAACATCCGGTGGCGATGGTAGTGTGCCGCCGGCGATGAACGGGCCAAAGCGAGGCATTCCTTTTTGGGCAGGCCGACTTGCTCCCAAGGCTCTTCCGGGATGAACCCCTCCGCCAGCACATGGCAGGCCTCGGCGATAAACTCCTCGCGTTCATTCCTTTCGTGTTCTGTGAGCTGAGGGTAGTAATCGCGCAGCACCAGCCGTCCGAACGCCACGTGTCGGGCCTCGTCCTGCATCACATAGGCATTGATCTGCGAGGCAAGAGGGTTGGTCGCGTGATCCCGAACGAGCTGAAACGAGCCGAGCGCCATGCCCTCGAGGACAACTTGCAGCCCGAGATAAATATAATCCCATTCCTTGCGGTCGAACACCTCGGCCAATATGTTTCGTACCGACTCGGCTAGCGGATAGACGAGATTGAATTTTTCGTGCAGAAATCTCGAGAAAATCTCGACATGCCGTGCCTCGTCTATGACTTGCGTCGCGGCGTAATACTTCGAATCGAGCGAGGCGACTTGCTGGACAATGCGACCGCAGCCGATGAGCGCGCCCTGCTCGGCATGGAGGAACTGGGATATCTGCCACGCTTGCAAATGCGTCCGCAGCTTCGTTCGCTCGGCCTTGCTCAGGCGGTTCCAAATCTCGGAGCCCCAGATCCCGATCATCTCATCGGGGAGGCCCATCGGATTTTCCTCGCCGAGTTCGCGAGACCAGTCGATGCGGGTCGCCGCGTCCCATTGATCCCGTTTGCCCTTGGCATAGAGAGCGAGCAGATCCTCTCGCTTCTCGTCATAGTCCCAGGTGAACGCGGTCTCTTGTAAAGATTCGGTCCGAGAGACCTCGGTCAGCAAATCTGTAACATAGGGCGATGTCGTTGTCATGTAGCCACCTCGGAGCGATCTGGGGGTTTACGAATTGACGTGGTCAACACGACCTCAAAGCCAGCATGATCCTTAAAACTGCGAGGACAGCAATAGGTAAACTAGGCCACCCGGGAGCAACGACCATTGGATGTATCCTTTCGTCTGTTGACGGGAAAGATATCCGTCGCCGATGGTACGAGACCCGCGGGGTCGGGCAGCGAGGCTGCCATCATCCGAGGTTCGTGCCGTTCCGGCCGATGCGCAGCCGCGCGCGCGCGAGCGCCAGTAACCCCGCGGCGGCCGGTGACAAGTCTCGGTCGCGCAAACGGACGATGCCGATCTCGGTCGACAGCGCCGGCCGCACCAGCGGGCGCGACACGACATTCAAATGGTTCCCGGCCGGCCAGGGGTTAGCCGGGATGATCGCGGCGCCGACGCCGCCGGCCACGAGGTTCAGCAGGGTATTGGGCAGGTTGACGGTCACGACGTGGCGCAGGGTGAACCCGGCCGCCGTCGCCGCAGCATCGATCAGGCGCCTGGTTCCCGAGCCGATGCGCAACGACACGAGAGGAACGTCCCGGAGGTCGCCGAACTCGATCTGCTGCAGCCGCGCCAGCGGATGATCGTCGCGCAGGACGACCCACAAGGCCTGGACGCCGAGGGTCTCCGTCAGATGCGTATCCGGCAGATCGGCGATATCGCCGATTCCGAAATCCGCCAGGCCACTGCGCACGTCGTCCCTGACCTCGTCCTGGGAGCCTTCGCGCAGCTGGATTTCTACCCCGGGGAATTGCCGCCCATATTCGACGATCACACCGCTCATGTTGACCGGGATCAGGTTCGTCACGATGACTTGGCCACGCTGCTGCTCCGTCAATTCGCGCAGGCTGAGCATGCCGAGCTTCAAATCGTTGACCACGCGTTCGGCCATGGCGACGAATTCGCGGCCCGCCGCGGTGATCGTGACTTGGCGCGTGGTGCGTAGGAACAGCGAGATACCGAGCATCTGCTCCAGCCGCTGGATGCTCAGCGTGAGCGCCGGCTGCGAGATCCCGAGATGGGCCGCGGCGGCGATGAAGTTGCGGTATTCTGCCACCGCCAGCACGGCGGCGAATTGGCGGGAATTCACCTCGGGCAGGGCGCCGGCGCGGCTTGACGACGGCCTGGCGACAGGTTCAGTCACACGGAATCCTCCTGAAAGCGCCGGTTGGCGCCGTGATCGGCAATTCGGGCATTTATAACAAAAACGGAGCGATCGAGCATATCAAGTTGGATTTGTAAATCAAGTCCGACCTGATTTAAGATTGTATAGGGGCATGACGAATAGAACCATGGGAACCTCCACGGCTTCAGCGCGCCGCGCTAGGCCCAACATCGGTATGGGATTTTCGAGGTGAGCGTGAAATGACAGGCCTCCAGCGCAGCTCGTTGATCGATAAGCCGAAACACGGGCGCTCCGGTCGCTGGGCAATCCGCTGGACAGCCGGCATCGCCCTCGCCGTGATCGTCGGGGCGGGAGGCTACGGCTGGTTTGTTGCCACGGGCCGCAACGCCGCCCAGTCGGCTACCCCTGCGCCGCCGCCGGCGCGTCCGGTTCCGGTCACCCCCGGCACGGTCGCGATGCAAGATTTCCCCATCTATCGCACCGGCATCGGCACCGTGCAGGCCTATAATACGGTCACCGTCAAGGCGCGAGTCGATGGTGAGCTGCAGAAGGTCGCCTTCCGCGAAGGCCAGGACGTCAACCAAGGCGACGAGCTCGCCGTCATCGACCAGCGGCCCTTCGAGGCGCAACTGCGCGAGGCCGAAGCCGACAAGGCGCGCGACGAAGCGCTCCTCGCCAATGCCAAGCTCGACCTCGAGCGATTCGGTGCGCTGGTGAAGCGTGAATTCGCCACGCGCCAGAGCGTGGATGCGCAGAACGCGCTGGTCGCGCAATATCGGGCTGCCCTTCTCCACGACCAGGCGGCGATCGACAATGCGCAGGTCCAGCTCGGCTATGCCACTATCGCGGCGCCACTGTCCGGGCGGACGGGCGTGAGGCTGATCGATCAAGGCAACATCGTCCATGCGAGTGATGCGACGGGTTTGGTCGTGATCACGCAGATCAAGCCCATTGCCGTAATGTTTACCTTGCCGCAGCAATACCTGCCCGAGATCATCGATGCCATGCATCGCGGCCCCGTCAGCGTCTTGGCCTATGACCAAGACAATCACGCGCAGCTCGGCGAGGGGCAGCTGGGGCTGATCGACAACCAAGTCGATCCGGCGGCCGGAACGATCCGGCTGAAGGCCATCTTTCCCAATGCCGACGAACGCCTGTGGCCCGGCACCTTCGTCAATGCCTGGCTCAGGCTCGAATTCCGGCACGGGCCGGTCGTCCCGGCCTCTGCGATACAAGCGGGCCCGGATGGAAGCTTCACTTTCGTGATTCGCTCGGACGACAGCGTCGAGATGCGCCCCGTCCGCGTCGCGGCGACCTGGGAGGACAAGGCGCTGATCGAATCCGGCTTGGCGGCCGACGAGCGCGTCGTCGTCGACGGCCAGTACAAGGTTCGCACCGGCGCTCATGTGGTCGATCGGGCGCAAACCAAGAACGGGGCGACGCAGAGCGCGGCGGCCGGAGCGGGTGTGCCGGCCAAATGAACGTCTCGGCGCCCTTCATCCATCGGCCGATCGCCACTACCCTGCTGATGGCCGGCCTGCTGCTGGTCGGGTCGGTCGCGTATTTCCTGCTCCCCGTGGCGCCCCTGCCGCGGATCGACTTTCCGACGATCGTCGTCACGGCGCAGTTGCCAGGGACCAGCCCGGAAACTATGGCCTCATCGGTCGCGACGCCACTCGAGCGCCAATTTGCGCAGATCTCGGGCGTCAGCCAGCTCACCTCGGTGAGCGGCATCGGCAATACCTCGATCACACTCCAGTTCGCTCTGACGCGCAACATCGACGGCGCGGCACAAGATGTACAGTCGGCGATCGACGCCGCCGCGGCACAGCTGCCCAAGAACCTGCCGGCGCCGCCGACCTACAAGAAGATCAATCCGGCGACTGCCCCGATCATGGTTCTGGCGCTGCGCTCGGACACGCTGCCACCCACCGTGGTCGCTGATTACGCCGATAACGTCGTCGCCCAGCAGATATCGCAGGTCGAAGGTGTGGCTCTCGTCTCGGTCGCCGGGTTTAAGCCGGGGATCCGGATCGAGGCCAGCCCGGTGGCGCTGGCCGGACGAGGGGTGAGTTTGGAGGATGTCCGCGCGGCGGTCGATGCCGCGAGCCTCAATGCGCCCAAGGGCAACCTGACCGGCGCACGCCAGAGCTATACGATCGAAGACAACGACCAGATCCTCAAGGCGGATGGCTACCGGGCGCTGATCATTGCCTGGCGCAACGGCTCGCCGGTGCGTCTGTCCGATGTCGCGACGGTCAGCGACAGCGCCGAGAATATCCGGTCCTGGCCGACTTATAATGGCAAGCCCTCCGTCGCGATGCCGATCCAGGGCCAGCCCGGCGCCAACGTGATCGACACGGTCGAGCGTGTGAAGAAGATATTGCCGCAGGTGCGGGCGGAGATCCCGCCGGCGATCGATCTCTTCATCGGTTCCGACCGCAGCCAGACCATCCGCGCCTCGGTCAACGACGTGCAGTTCACCCTGGCACTCACGGCCTGCTTGGTCGTGCTCGTTATCTTCCTGTTCTTGCGCAATTTCGGAGCGACGGTGATTTCCGGCGTCGTGGTGCCGCTGTCGCTGATCGGCAGCCTCGCCGTGATGTATCTGCTCGACTTCAGCCTCGACAATCTCTCGCTCATGGCGCTCACCATCGCCACTGGCTTCGTCGTCGACGATGCCATCGTGATGGTCGAGAACATTACGCGGCACCTGGAAAAGGGCGAGACGCCGCTCCAGGCCGCCCTCAGCGGCGCGCAAGAGGTCGGCTTCACCATCGTGTCGATGAGCATCTCTCTCATCGCCGTGTTCATTCCGATGTTCCTGATGGGCGGGGTGATCGGGCGGTTGTTCCATGAGTTCGCTGCGACCGTCACCATTGCGATCCTGGTCTCGGCCGTCGTCTCGCTGACCCTGACGCCGATGATGTCGGCGCAGCTGTTGCGCGATTCACGTGGCGTACGCCATGGCCGGCTGTACCAGTTCGCGGAAGCCGGCTTCGCGGGCATGCTCGCGGTCTATGACAGCGGGCTGCGCTGGGTATTGCGCCATCGCGCGATCACGCTCATGATGACACTCGGCACAGTCGTGCTGACCGGCTATCTTTACGTCGTTATTCCTAAGGGGTTTTTCCCGCAACAGGATACTGGCTTCCTCGTCGCGGTTTCCGAAGCGGCTCAGGACATTTCCTTCCCGGCAATGCGCGATCTGTCGGCGCAAGTGGCCGAGATTGTGCGCCAGGATCCCGGCGTCGATGGCGTGTTCTCGATCGTCGGCATTGGCGCCTTCAATGCCACGGTCAACAATGCCCTGCTGCTGATCAATCTGAAGCCGCACAGCGAGCGTGATGCCAGCGCCAGCGAGATCATCAATCGACTTCGGCCGAAACTGGCCTCGGTTCCAGGGATCGCGCTGTTCATGCAAGCCAGCCAGGATATCAATGTCGGCGGAAGGTTCAGCCGCACCCAATTCCAATACACGCTGCAAGACTCGGATCTAGACGAACTCGATCATTGGGCGCCGATCTTGCAGCGCACACTGCAGGGCATCCCGCTGCTCCGCGACGTCGCCACGGATCATCAGATTGCGGGGCCGACCCTATCCCTCGCCATCAACCGCGAGGCCGCCACGCGCCTCGGCGTCAGCACGCAGGCGATCGACGACACACTTTACGACGCGTTCGGCCAGCGCAAGATCGCCCAATTCTTCACCCAGCAGAACAGCTATTGGGTCGTGCTCGAGGTGGATCCTGCGTTTCAGCTCGACCCGAATGCGCTCGACCTGATTTACGTGCCCGCCACGAACGGACGGCAAATACCGCTCCGCTCGCTGGTGATCTCGACCTCGACAGTCCGCAGCCTCTCGGTCAGTCATCAAGGTCTGTTCCCGGCAATCACGCTGTCGTTCAATCTGGCGCCGGGGGCCGCGCTCGGCGACGCCGTCGACGCCATCAACCTGGCGAAGCAGAATCTCAACGTGCCGGAATCTCTGACTGCCACGTTCCAGGGCAATGCCCAGGCGTTCCAGGCGTCGACCGGCAACGAGCCGCTGCTGATCCTGGCCGCTGTAATCGCGGTCTACATCATTCTCGGCATCTTGTACGAAAGCTTCGTCCATCCTGTAACGATCTTGTCGACGGTGCCGTCGGCCGGCGTTGGGGCTCTCGGGATCCTGTTGGCCTGCCATTACGAGCTGAGCGTGATCGCGCTGATCGGCATCCTGCTGCTGATCGGTATCGTCAAGAAGAACGCGATCATGATGATCGATTTCGCGGTGCGGGCGGAACGCGACGATGGGCTCAGCCCCGAGCAGTCGATCTATCAGGCCGCGCTCCTGCGGTTTCGGCCGATCATGATGACGACCGCGGCGGCCCTGCTCGGCGGCGTTCCTCTGGCCTTGGGGAACGGAGCGGGCGCCGAAATCCGACAGCCCCTCGGCTTGGCGATGGTGGGCGGGCTCTTGGTCTCGCAGTTTCTGACGCTCTATACGACGCCGGTCGTCTATCTGGCGCTCGATCGGCTGACGCGGCGATCGTCGACATCGACGCGGCAAGTCGCGGCGTCGTCGGGCCGGCCGGCCATGGAAGAAGCGGCCGTCCTCGGCGAGTGACGAGCCAATTGGGATTTTTCACTTCTCTCGTGACGACGGGCGGCGTTATGCCTGAATGACACGGCGGGCTCTTTCATTCGAAATCGGGCCGACCTGCTACCCCGCCGCTGGCCAAAAGGGCAACGCCTGCCGACCCGTGCAACAAAGTCGCGTCGAATATCCTTGAAGCCCCTTTCTCGGCTGAGCGCGACTTGGACCTACATCTCGGCCATCACCGCCATGACTCGCTGCACCAGCTCGGGGTCCCGAAAGACGCTGCGCGGCTTGAGCAGATTCTGGACTTCGGCCGTGAGCTT
>Ga0209274_10000899_pt1 | contig 16038 bp, 30 predicted proteins | sample HubBroMetageREF1_FD_188343 | JGI IMG/M metagenome (GOLD analysis project Ga0209274, IMG submission 188343) | Reference soil microbial communities from the Hubbard Brook experimental Forest, New Hampshire, USA - Hubbard Brook CCASE Soil... | ecosystem: Environmental > Terrestrial > Soil >...
ATACCGAGTTTATGTGCTTCAACCATGTCAGCCGCGCGCCACAGGTGGTCGCGCGGCCGCTCAACCTCATCGTTAGACGACACCTGATGTATCAGGTCATCGGTCACGGCGAGGGGCGGCGCATCATCCGACGATGTTTTAGACCCAAACTTCACCGTGGTCATTGCGATGCAGGTTCACGGTACTCTCGGGAGCCGCTTCGATTGGAGGTCCTCATAAATTCACTTCTGAGTCGGCTTCGTTGGAGATTGCGCAATGGCCATCGTCAGCGCTACCGTCTAACAATCGGTTCGAGCGGTCCGTGATGCATAAAGTGCCAGACGCACGTTGTCGCGTTTCGCTGCTACCACTATGTCAGCCGCGCGCCATAGGTGGTCGCGCGGCCGCTCAACCTCATCGTTAGAGCGCATGATCCAGCGTTGCTACGAAAATCGGTGGTGGTTCGTACTATTTGGCGACCGAATTGTTTTGATGATCGCTGCGTTGTCTCTAGCGCCAGCGATCTACGCTACCTGGTTAGTGCATCAATCGAAATATATTGCTGGCGCCGCGGTTGGCATAGCGTGGCTCTTATCGGATTCGATATTGCTCATCGCGTTGCACAACCGGCGAGTTGTTCGTCTCGCCATTTCGGTTACCTGTACGCTCGCGGTACTGGGTGCGGGATCCTTGGTGGTGTTTGGTATCTTGTGACGCGTATGCGCTCTAACAATCGGTTCGAGCGATCGCTGGGCGCGTCTTCGTTGGGCTAGGGGGAGGGTCGATGATTTGGATAAATCAGCTTCGTTGGTCGTCGGCGAAGCCCCGCGTCGCTCAACCTCATCGTTAGGCGTCGGTTTGCTTGCGGCAACGCAATTGGCTACGTTGGGGTTGTGAAGACCACTGCCTATTTTGATGTCATGCGGGTGCGCCCGGACCGAAGCGTCATTCTTGACGACTGGATTCAGCGAGCAATTCACGCGCCTTGCCGGCAATTTGTGCAGGCGGACGGCCGAATTCGGCGCTGGGTACAGGTCCCAGAGATGGAAAACCGGTATCTTCGGGTTATTCTATTGCCGGACGGTGAGACAGTTCACAACGCGTTTTTTGACCGAAGGTTCATCCCATGAAAGTACGTTACTTCGCCGATACAGATACGTTGCTCATTGAGTTTCGCTCAGCTCCGGTTGCGGAGACGCGCGATCTGGACGAGAACACTATTCTAGACGTGGACGCGCAAGGCAATATCTGCTCAATCACCGTGGAGCACGCGTCGACGCGCGCCGATGCGCCCCATTTCTCGTATGAGGAAGTCGCCGCCTAACAATCGGTTGGAGCGATCGCGGGGCGCGTCTTCGGTGGGCCAAGGCGGGGGTCGATGATTGAGATTAAGTGCCTTCGATCGACGCGGGCGATGCCCCGCGCGGCTCGGCCTCATCGTTAGGCGCCTTGTATGCCACGTCGCCCACTCAAGCGTTGGAAGGTGTTGCCAGCCGGCACGTTCGAAGGAAAAACGGTAACCCTTGCTGAGACGGAGGGGGTAGAAGCGTACTCGCAATTCGCGATGGAGTTCATGTCTCAAATCTTCGGGCTCGACGTTGGCGATTACCTTATTACGGACGAAACAGACCTACTGGACTTCACTCCGTTCGCCGAATCAGACACCACAGAGATTTGGGCTCGCATTGAGAACGAATATGGAATTGGGAAGTCCGATGTTGGGTCTCGGCTTCTCCTTAGGATATTCGAAGCAATATCGAAGCGTAGGAGGGCGCATTGACGCCTAACAATCGGTTGGAGCGATCGCGGGTCGCGTCTTCGGTGAGCCAAGGAGGGAGTCGATGATTGGGATAAAGTGCCTTGGTTTGACGTTGGCGAAGCCCCGCGTCGCTCAACCTCATCGTTAGGCGACTTATTCGCGTTGACCAGGGCCGAGTGCTCTGAAACGATGTGGCATGGAATTCGACGTCGTTGGCGACATAACCGGGGCCCAAACTATCGCTACGGGCTCTGGCATTCGCGAACTTGGCCGTTTACGTAAGCGCTATGGTCGAGGACGGTGGCGCAAGCGCAAAGGCTTCGCCGAAATTCGCCTTCCATCCGGCGAAATAGTACAGGCGGAGTTACACAGGTATGAGGCTACCGGCATCGGAAAGCGCGAAATGAAGATTAAGGCGTTCATTTAGAGCAGCGCACACATGGCAAAAGCAACTAAACGTCTATTTATTTGTCTCGATAACGCTGGCTACGAGGTATCCCTCGAGCGCCGTAAGATTTACGTTGCGCTGCCGGACGCGAAAGCGGAGCGCACCGGCTATCTCAGGATCATCGACGAATCCGGCGAAGATTACTTGTATCCAGCTCAGCGCTTCGTCGCCGCAGAGTTACCTATTTCGACCCGCCGCGCCGTCCTGCACGCCGCCTAACAATCGGCTCGAGCGATTGCGGGGCGCGTCTTCGGCGAGCCAAGGAGGGAGTCGATGATTGGGATAAAGTGCCTTCGTTTGTCGCTGGCGAAGCCGCGCGTCGCTCAACCTCATCGTTAGCGGTCATCCGGGCGTCAGCGCTATACTTGGCGAACTAGCGACCGGAGGCTCATTTATGGCCCGAGCAGTGTCCGAAATCGAACAGGAAATTCGCGCTCTCCCTGATGTGGAGAAGGAACGCTTGTTGCGCGCACTTCTGGAGGAACTGGACGGCCCCCCTGACGCTGGTGCCGAGCAAGCATGGCTGGACGAAATTCAGCGCCGAAGTCGCGAATTGGACGCCGGCCTGGTCCAAACAATACCCGCAGACAAGGTATTCGCTGATTTGAGAGCGAAGCTCGCGCAGCGATGAATTTGCGATTTCTTCCCGCCGCTCGGGAAGAGCTAGACGCCGCGGCGTCCTATTTGGAAGACCGTGTAGCGGGGCTCGGGGGCGAATTCTTGGACGACGTGGAGAGAACGGGCGCGCTACTGTGCCAGTTCTCTCAAATTGGGGCGCCTGGACTCGATACATCGCGAAGTGCCGCTGCAGCGTTTTTCGTTCAACCTCGTGTATCGAAATTTCCGTGGCGAAGCGGTCATCGTAGCGGTTGCGCACAAGCGCAGGCGACCAGGTTATTGGCGTGGTCGCACTGACCCGCTAACAATCGGTTCGAGCGATCGCGGGGTCGCGTCTTCGGTGAACCAAGGAGGAGGTTGATGATTGGGATAAAGTGCCTTCGTTCGACGCCGGCGAAGCCCCGCGTCGCTCAACCTCATCGTTAGGCGAAATCGCCATGCATACCGTGACTTACGCTTCGAAACGCGCAGAGATATGGCACTGGTACTGGCGGGCATGGGCGCTGCCAGCCGGCCTGTGGCGATTTCATGTGCTATTCGGCGTAACCGTTGCAATAATCTCTACTGTTCTTCACGAGCACAACTCGTTTGATTGGGGGTATTTTCTCGTCGCATTTCTAATCGGCTTGCTGGGAGCGGTAATCCTGTTTCCGTTATGGCCTCAGATCCGTTTTAAGAATTCGATACGGACATTGACGATTGACCCCCAAGGGCTCAGCTCTTCGTTGGTAAGATATCAGCTTCGCGGTCATGGAAAGACGTGCAATGCATCGAATCGCGAAATGGCGGTGTGATTATTACTGGGATCAACAAGAACGCTTTCGTAATTCCGGCGCGCGCTTTCGCGAGCGATACAGAGCGTGCGGTCTTCTACGAAGCGGCGCTTCGTTGGCGCGCCAGCGCAATCGCCTAACAATCGGTTGGAGTGATCGCGGGGCGCGTCTTCGTTGGCCAAGGGGGGTATGGATGATTGAGATAAAGTGCCCTCGTTTGACGCTGGCGAAGCCCCGCGCCGCTCAACCTCATCGTTAGGCGCCCTATGGAAGGCGTTCAGTACTCCGCACCTGTCTCACGGCTCCTATTGGTTGTAGTGGGAGTGGTTGCGGCGTTTTTGGGCGTGGCCTTATTAGGACTTTTTGGCGTTGGCCTGCATCGGCTCCATCGGAGTGTGCCTTCGTCCCAGGTAGTCTTCCTGTGCATTGTTGGCGCACTTGGCCTGGGATTGTGTGTTGTCGCCTTAAGACTTCTCACAGGGAAACATCGTCGTGACGGCGGCCTGTTCTCGCCCTGGGTTCTCCGCGTGGGGGGTGTCATCTTTCTGTTCGGGCCTGTAGCTGCAATTTTGAATCGCTCTTGGTTCGGTTTACTCGAAGCGGGTGTTTCGTTGTCGGCCGCCCTAGCTTGCTTTGTTCTTGCCAACCGACGGCATGACGCTGCGGCTAATGACGGGGCGCCCAATGGTAGTGGAAGTGGTCCATGACGCGGGTCTGCTTGGCGCGACTGGCGCCGGAAGTGAGCGTGAATGTCACCATCAACGCCTAACAATCGGTTCGAGCGATCGCGGTGCCGCGTCTTCGTTGGGCCAAGGAGGGGGTCGATAATGGGGATAAATCAGCTTCGCTTGATGTCGGCGCAACGCCGCGTCGCTCAGCCTCATCGTTAGAGGCCTTTTGTGGCGAAACGCACGGCACGATCCTCTCAGCTCCGATTTGCGGCGAAACTCCTGTTTCAATTTCGGGTGGTCTTCAAGGGCCGCTCAAATCAGCGGCGTCTTTGTGAAGAGCGCATTCTAGTGATTGGTGCGTCGTCGGCTGAAATAGCTCATCGCATTGCGCTGCGGAAGGGGCGAAAGTCGGAACATCACTACGAGAATAATGGTGGGGGTATGGTTCATGTGGAATTTGTGGGCATCCTAGATCTCATGCACTTGGGTGTAGAGTGTGACCCAGATGAAGTCTGGTATGACTTCCGGCGTGTGCTACTTCCTAAGGAACGAGCATCGCGCCTGATTCCGCCCAAAGGAAAACTTAGCGCATTGTGGAAGAGTGGTCCTCCCTGGAAAGGCGGCCTCTAACAATCGACTGGAGCGATCGCGGGTCGCGTCTTCGGTGAGCGAAGGAGAGGATCGATGATCTGGATAAATCAGCTTCGTTTGTCGTCGGCGAAACCTCGCGTCGCTCAACCTCATCCCTAGAGGTCATGTTTGGGACCACCATGGTTATTTACGAAACAGATGATTCCGCATTTGCCGCGTCCGCCGTCGAGGCGCTAAAGGAGGCAGACATTGACAGCTACACCACGGGCGGTCGCCTCTCCTTAGGGCCATCCGATCCAACAATATGCATTCATATTCGCAACGACGCCGACTACCCACGAGCTAACGAGATACTCATTCGAAATGGTGCCGTTGTTGAACCCCCGCTTCGCCTGCCCACCGGATGGGTTGCTTGGGCCGGCGTGGTCTTGGGATCGTTTCTCTTTTGCTGGCTAGTTGCGTGGCTAGTGGCATAGTAACCCGCCCGCAGGCGGGTTTGCATTCAGGGTTGAGCGACAGCTTCGTTATCCTAGGCGCTAGGATCTCTAACTATCGGTTCGAGCGATCGCGGCCGCGACTTCGGTGAGCCAAGGAGGGAATCGATGTTTGGGATAAAGCAGCTCCGTTTGTCGTCGACGCAGCCCCGCGTCGCTCAGCCTCATCGTTAGATCAGGTTTGAGATGGCCGCAGGTTCTTGGCTTCGATTGCGCGGTTGGACAATCTTTGGCGCCGCCGTCTACGTACATCAGTACGTGCTCATCGCCTCGGCAGCGCTAATTGTGTTGGCCCTCAGGAACTGGGTTCTGGCCACTACCTGCCTCGCGTCGTACGTCGCTATCATATTTGCACATGAGGTTGGCCATGCCGCCATAGCTCGCTGTCTCGGCTATGAGGTGACTGCTATCCGCGTAGGACTTTTACACGGGCGGTGCGACTACGAGCACCCAGATTCGGCCTTGGACGCCTCACTGGTTGGTTGGGGTGGAGTACTTGCGCAGTTTTCGATTGCGGCACTTGTCTTCGGCGTTGCCAGTGTAATATCCGGCACCATTTCAGATCATTTTGGCCCCATAGTGATCTTCTTGGGATACATGAACAGTGTCATTGCGGCGATCAACCTGACACCGCACGCTCCGTTTGACGGATATCTTGCTTGGCGTATTTTTCCGCTCATACTTGATAAGCTGAGGGGTGAAGCTGCTGTACGTCGCGCCATCAAGCGCACCTCCAAGCACAGGTGATCTAAAATCGGCTCGAGCGATCGCGGGGCCGCATCTTCGGTGAGCCAAGGAGGGGTCGATGATTGGGATAAACGAGCTTCGTTGGGTGTCAGCGCACCCGCGCGTCGCTCAACCTCATCGTTAGACTTCAACTATGGTCGGCGGAAACCAATTCGACCTGCGAGCGATGCTCATCACGCTGCTTTGGATTTTCCCGTTGGGTTACGGGCACCACTCTGGATTATTCTGCGCACGGAGGGGGGCAGGGCGCTCTCAAAGCAGAGGAAATTATGCGCAATCGTGTTTCCAATTCTATTTGCATCCTGTTCGCTGATCTACGTAGCCTTCATTGACAAGGGAAAGCAGAGGCCATCGGGACCACTCCTATCACGGCAGTTCGAGGGTATATGGGCACGGGTCGACGAAGGTCCGCGTAGGTGGTGGATTCTGGGTAGTTCGGTGGCTGTGGAATACGACGCGGAAGATGGTAAGTGCTCAAGGCATACGGCGGTCATCCTAGACGCCGATCACGTTAAGTTGGAGAACGGTGGCTCAGGGGCCTTGCATTTACAGAGGGGCGATTTCGGGACGGTGATTCTCGATGGAGCGGGCGACCGAGCCACGTATGCAATGGAAGGACGTAACACAATTTGCTTTGGCAATGACGGTAAGTACCTCGATTCCGCTCCGTATCCTCGTAAGGGCGGGGTCTAACTTGCGTTGGAGCGGACACGCGTCGTCGTCGCTCAACGGCCTCGATCCCGAGGGCTATCGGCGATCCATCTTGGCGCATATCGCAGATCACCCGGTCAATCGAGTAGATGAGCTATTGCCCGGTACGTTCGCTCACGACTCCCGTCCTTGCGGCTGGCGGCGTAAACTGGAATTCTCAACTCGTTAGGGCGTATCACAGAAAGAGGTCCATATGACTGCTAGTCGGCGGCTTGCAGCAATTGCCGTAATAGGGTTCGGAGCGGCGGGATGTGTGACTGTCGCACTGGCACCTGGCGCTGAGAAAGTGAAGATAACCAAGAATGCCGGCGACGTCGCCTCCTGTAAGGCGGTTGGGAATGTTAAGTCGCCGATGGTGGGTTACGATGGGATTAACGCAACTTTGCAAAATCAAACTTTGGGGCTGGGCGGAAACACGGTATTCGTTACAGGGTCGGTCGCCGAGTCTGTGGCGGGAGTCGCATATAGCTGCCCTTGAGTTCAACGATGAAGCGCAATAGCGGTAATGGTGTTGCGGGCGAAGACACACTGAATTGCAGACCTCATTGCGTTAGTTCCAGAGTAGGTCTCCGTTATGCCGAATGCAAAATCGGGCGTTGTCACTCCGATCGGCCTCTAACAATCGGCTGGAGCGATCGTGGGTCGCGTCTTCGGTGAGCCAAGGAGGGGGTCGATGATTGGGATAAAGCGCCTTCGTTTGACGCCGGTGAAGGCCCGCGTCGCTCCGCGTGATCGTTAGGCACCACCTCTTCATGAGTCGTACGCTGTTGTTCTTGGGGCCATTGCCGTTAGTACTAGCGATAACTTTCTTTTCTGGTCGCGTCGCGACATGGTGGTACGTTCATGTCGATCGACCAACACTCTCCCAGACGTACCTACCCGCGCAGCTTGGCCTCCCGTTCCGATCCTGCGCCGACAAATTCGTTCCGAAACGCGTAGATCTCGCACAGGCGTCTGAGCGCGCGGGTGATCGAATTGAACACTTTGTTAGCCCGGACGGGAATACCACTGTCAATCACTGCAGCAATGGCCAATGGCGTTCAACGGAGACAGACTGCGTTACCACCCAAAGACAAGGCTACTTCAGCGGAATCGGCTTCATGTTATTTGCGTTTGCTGCCATTAAGCGCTCCGCCCGTACACGAGTGTGGTTCTACTGGCCGGGGCGCCACACACCTCCGATGAGCTCCAGCGAAATGATCCTTAGCGTCTACGGAGCCGGCATCTTCCTCGTAGCAATGATTGCGCCCAATGTACCCTGTCTCTAACGTGCCTAACCACCGGTTCAAGCGATCGCGTGGCCTGGTCGGGATCCCTCCATGACGCCCAGGAAAATTCTCGCTTTGGTGTCAGTTGCGGTGGCGCTGCTCTACGGAGGCTTTCTATGCTTGCTCTACTGTTTGCAGGCCTCAATGATCTATCCCGGAACAAAGAACCGCGTCGACGCAAATCCGCCGCAGTCTCAAGGCGCCGAGGTGTTCAAGATTTCGACCGCGCTAGGGAACGTTGAAGCGCTTTTTATGCCTGCAACGCCAGCCGTCGATGAGACGCGACAACCCGTTGTGATTTTCGGTCACGGCAACGGGGAGGTGATTGATTACTGGGTTACGGCGCTCAACGGTTTTCGGCAACGGGGCATCGGTGTGCTCTTGGTGGAGTACCCCGGTTACGGACGCTCAACGGGATCACCGTCCGAAGCGGGCGGTGGCGCAATCTGTCTCCTTGCAAAGGATCGATTCCTACGGGCGCTAATTCTGCAATCGACATTTCCATCGCTGGATATTTTTGCCGCAGAATACTGGGCTCCGGCGTTTTTGCTCCGCGATCACTTCGACAATCTCTCGTCCGTAGCGCATTTCCAGGGTCCGGTGTTAGTGATTCACGGTCGCGACGATCATCTTATTCCATGGAAACAAGGTCAGCGCCTCGCCGCAGCGTCGGCAAACTCTACGTTCAGACTGTACGATTGTGGCCACGGCTGTTGGGATCCGGAACGGCTTCCCTTTTGGCGTGACGCGCTGCCTTTTCTACTGCAAGCTGGAGTTCTTGTGCAACCGCAAGTTGGGACCTAACAATCTATTGGCCCTGGTATTTATGCCCGACAGACACAAGGACGCGGGATAGCGTAGGCGCTAGGAGACTACTTTGAACCCCTATGTTGTCGCGCTGACCTACGCTGTAGTAGGCACTACCGTAATCGCCATGGTGTTTGCTTTATTCAAGACTCCATATCAGGTCTGGGAAGTAGTCCTTGCTGCCGTCGTTTGGGGCAGCGCTGTCGTTCATCCCGACGATGGGGGGAATCGCATCGCTCGCCGGGACTCTCGGAGTTCTTTTCTGGCGATTGGGATGGGGACTTGCCACAGATATATTCGTCTCGGTCGCAGTGGCACGCCTAGTCATGGTGCCGGTCTTGCTGGTATTAAGTCGGCACTGAGGCAATCTTGTCGAAATCACCGACTGCCATGTATTTCGTAGTTGTAGTAGGGCTCATGTTCGTTCTGCCCATTGCTTGCACGGTAGGCGAAGTGCTCAGTGGCACCGTACCGTTTTCTCTTGTCGTCGTGGGCAAATGGTTTGTTCTTTGGGCGGTCGGACTACGGTTATTACTTGCCGGGCTTCGGCAGATCTTTCAACCCCGCTACACCGCCAATGTCATTCTGTCTCTCAAGAGCGAGGAGTCGCTCATCCTGGTCCGCGAGCTCGGGTTCGCGAACTTCGCCATCGGCCTTGTGGGTGTCGGCAGCACCGTTTTTCCATCGTGGCGTCCGGCAGGCGCTCTGGCGGGCGGTGTGTTTTACGCTCTGGCGGGAGCCAATCATGTGCTGCAAACGAATCGAGGCAGGCTGGAAGGTATCGCAATGGTCTCAGATCTATGGGCATCGGCGATACTTCTCGCGAGCTTTGTCGCAATGCTTACCTCAGGTAACCTAACCTAGGCCGATTCAACCCCGCGTCGCTCAATCTCATCGTTAAACGACATGTCGCAGCCATCCGGCCCAACCGCAAAGGTACTATTTCGCGTCGCAGAAGATGACGGCTCAGCCAATGTCGAAACTCTGTGGGCTTACGATTTAGGCGACGACCGCTATCGACTCGACAACAGTCCCTTCTATGCATATTCGGTGTCGGTTGGCGACGTCGTACCTGATGACGTCTAATAATTGGTTCTAGCGGGCGCCGGGGGGCGGGTCTTCGGTGAGCCAACGATGGAGTCGATGGTTGAGATAAACTGCCTTCGATTGACGCTGATGAAACTCGGCGTCGCTCAATCTCGTCGCTAGAGGAGTTCAACGCATGCACAAGGTTTTCGCGGCAGCAGCTCTTTTGTTGGTCATGGGCACGTCAAGTGCGCGAGACTACGCGGCGGGACAAGTGTGGACGTATCACGTAAATCCCAGCGATGCGGGCTCTACCCTTCAGATCAACAAGATCGAGAAGGATCCCAAGCTTGGCAATATCTTTCACATAAGCGTCTTTGGTCTTCACATCTCCAATCCTCGCGTTGCCGGCGGCATCCTCACTGAACTTGCCCATCTTCCCGTATCAAAAGAGACTCTAGATAAAAGTGTAGAGTCCCTCGTCAACATTCCGCTTCGGCCGGTGTCGTATGCAGAGGGGTACGCTCACTGGAAGCAGGCGTTCGATGCTGGCGACGCTGGAATATATACAATGAGCGTCGCAGAGATAGTTACCCTAGCTGAACAGACCATGTCAAAGGCCACTAAGTAAGTATCAGGCGACCTCTAACAATCGGTTCGAGCGATCGCGGGTGCCGAACCGCGGATTTCCGAAGAGAGAAACTTGCTAATCGCCGTAGTTTGATCGGTCAGACCGTGTCCTGCCGTTTCGAGCCAGATTAATCGTGCGCCGTCGACGCCTCTCTGGAGTCGCCGCCGTATCGTCCTCGAATTGAAAACGATGTCCTTTGCACCGACCACTGCAAGAACGGGCATCGTCACCTCTCGAAGCGCTTTGTCGCGAAAGACGGGCAACGGCTGCGTGCGGATGACGTGGTGACTCATGACCAGTTCACAAGATTTGAGAAAGCGCTCCGATGCGGGCGTTCTCTCTTCTGGAGGAAGCCCCATTACGAGCTCAAGCGCCTTGCGTCTGCCCCAGGCTCCCAAGCAGTACAGGGGGACAACGGAAAACAGGTACCTGACCCGTACGTTCGCAATTCCCGCGGGAGCCAGCAACACCAACGCACGCACGCTTGCAGGTCGTCGAATTGCATAGTCAAGCGCGAGGAGGCCTCCGAGGGATGCGCCGACAATTGAGACGCAAGGGAGTCTGAGCGCTGCCAAAACATCATCTATCCATCGAGTGTATGCTTCAGATGACAGCGGAGGTCGCGACGGTGCACTGAATCCCGGCTCTCCGATGATATCGACAGCGTGTAGGCGAAAGGTACTCGCCCACGACTGCACATTGCGGATCCACATCGCTGAGTTCGTCGCGCCACCGTGCAGTACAGGACCGCAGGTGACTATGAAGGTCTCACCTTGACATCTTGGGACCCGGAGCTCTTCATGAGGTACAGGCCAGGCGTCCAACACTGAGCGGTACTCCGTGTGCACCCGTGTCTTGCCGTCGTCCGAGCGATATCGCTGAACCAGCACTTGGCCGACTCCACACCCTACGTTCAATCGCAGCCTAGACCAACTCAGACTTAATGGTAAAGTTGAGCGCTATGGTTCGTGTAGGGAGCCGTTCAGTGAATCTAAGCGTGTTTGGCCTGCCCGCAATAATCATTCAGGCGGGGTTCATCGTTGTATTTTCTGCCCCTGTCTGGCTTGCTGCGCGAATGGTAGGCGCGGCTAATCCGACGCTGATTCGCTCAGCCTTGTCGCTGATCGTGGGGGTGATTGGCTCTGTCGCTAGTATTGTAGTCGGCGGCGGCTTCGCCTTTTTCTTGGCACCGTTGGCGATCCTATTGGCGTTTAAATATATCCTCGGGACGTCCTTGTTAGGCTCACTAGGCATCGCCATTATCACCGTCGCAGGTTATGCGGCCATGGTGCATTTCATCGGTGCCGGCTTTGCGGTTTCCGGCAACGGTACATCCGTCTAGCAATCGATTTGGCCTCATCGTTAGAAGGAAGATTGTGTTACCGCAGGACTTGAAGATCGGTCGAGTGTACTTTCAAGTAACTTATGAAGATCGGGAATTCACCGTTCCTGCGGTCGATCCCATGATTTACCTTGGCGCGGACATTCTCGAAGTCGACCCTTCGGACGAATCTCCGGGTCAACCTAGATACGCCTTTCAAGACACCGTCTCATTCTCTCATTTCGGCAATGCGATTGAATATCGAGGCGAAACGAATCTAGAGGACGAGGGTGCCCGCGTATTTTCCCTGACCGTCGAGGATTTGGAATGTCTCTTCGATTTGAGGGGCGTCGTGGCGGAATTGAGCCAAGCTCTAGATCGAACCGGGAAGCGCCAGCCTTAGCGCATTTCTAGACCTTAGGCCCAATATGGACTATGTCGTTCAGTTCTTCGCCGGCGCGTTTCTATGCAATTGCATACCTCACCTGGTTTGCGGGCTCCAGGGCTCGTCATTTCCAACACCGTTTGCGAAACCTCGCGGTGTAGGGATGTCCTCGCCTGTGGTGAACTTTGCGTGGGGACTCCTAAATCTGATCGTGGGTCTCGTTTTGCTCTCGAATTGGCCCGTCCGAGTCGGGCTTAACGCGTCGTTTCTCATCTTTCTGCTCGGGGTGGGCGTTTTGGGGGTTTATACGTCGATTCATTTCGGCAAAGTTCGGCGCAAGGGTGCTGGCTAACGGTTTGAGCGATCGCGGATCGCGTCTCGTCAAGCAACCTCATCGTTAGACGTCACCGAAGGTCAGGAAGAGGTAGTGAATGCGAGTCAATGCAACCCTGGTCGTAGCCCAAAGCATCGGATTGTTCCTGGTTTTCGCTCTCGCCTTATTCGCTTCAGCGGGTACGCTGACCTGGCTCGTCGGCTGGCTCTATCTGGCGCTCTTCTTTGGCTTCTTCCTCGGGGTAAATGCTTGGCTCTACCGCCACAATCCCGGATTGCTCCAGGAGCGTTTGAGCCTCAGCCGCGCCGATCAGAAACGCTGGGATAAAGCATTGTTCCCCTTGCTTCTGATCTTGATCTTTGCATGGTTAGTGTTCATATCTTTGGACGCTGTTCGCTTTCACTGGTCACCTGAGCCTGCCTGGCTCCAGGGCGTTGGGGTTGTCGTCCTATTGTGCTCATTCAATCTCTTTTTCCTGACATTTCGCGAAAACTCGTACTTATCCACGGTCGTGCGGGTACAGGCAGAACGTGGGCATTCCGTGATTTCAACGGGTCCCTATCAGTATGTACGGCACCCTATGTATGCCGGCTTTCTGCTCTTTATGATCGGCACGCCATTGTTTCTGGGATCCTGGTACGGAGCGCTCATGGGGCTGGCTTTTATGATGTTGCTGGCGAGACGAGCGGCATTGGAGGAACGCACCTTGCAAGCTGCCCTGCCGGGCTATGCTGACTACATGGCGCAGGTAAGATATCGTCTCGTGCCGTATGTTTGGTAGTTGCGACCAGATCCAGCGCTTCTGCGCGGCCGCGTCGTCGGTGAGCCAAGGAGGGAATGTGTGATTGGGATATGTCGTTAGACACAGGCGCAGACCGCCCAATGGCCGAAACTCCGCGGAAACCTCTTGTACGTGTTCGGAACCTCGCTTTCACCTGCGCGGCATGTGTGGGACTTGCGTTTCTACTGAATGCGATCGCAGGTCCGGTACCGCTGGTCACGATCGCACTCAAAGGCAAGCCCATTCCCGAACAAGTGGCGTGGGGTATCGCCCTGGCTTTGGCATTCGGAACGCCGCTGTGGAGCGCGGTCCTGTTTCTGCCGGGTCTCGTTTCCCTGCGAAACCAGTTCATTGAACTCCTCAGCCGCGTGGATCTTTCAGGCCTCAATCCGCTCTGGCTGGCGGCGCTCGCGGGAATCGGCGAAGAGACGCTTTTTCGTGGCGCACTTCAGCCAATAGTGAACATATGGTGGGCCAGCCTGATTTTCGTCCTGCTCCACTTCCGCACTTACCGGTTCGGCTCAATGAACCGGCAGAAGGTGATTTCCGCCGCGGCAGTATTTCTCGCGAGTTTGTTCTTGGGGTACATCTTTTCGATCATCGGTCTCGTCGCTGCAATAGTCGCCCACATTACCTTGGACGCTGTAGGACTCCTCGTGGCCCCGCGCGTTTTACGTAGGGGCGCGGCCGGTTTAGACTTTCCCGCATCTTGAGGCTATAACACTATCGAGGAAGCCCATGGACGCTGATTTGGACGCGTTGTCTCGTGAGCAATTGATCATCGAACTCAAGCGACTTCGCGGAGCGATTCGAGAACACAGAGACTCGACAGGCCACGATTTGTGCTGGCACCACCCGGCCTTATGGTCCTTGCTTCCCGAAAAGATGACCCCTGCTGTGGCCGTTCCTGCGTGGCCTCAGTTCATGCGCGGCTGTATCCGGTATCGCCAATCTCTTGATGAACAGGTCCCTAGTGCGCCACGCACCAGCAGGGAATTCAGACATGACGATGACACCTAACGTCCATCAGCTTCGTCCGGTGTCGACGCAGCGCCGTGGCGCTCGACCTTATTATTGGACCGCATGTTGAGGGCTCGATAGTGAAAGCCTCAGTCTTTGTCGGCACAAGCCTCGACGGCTTCATCGCTCGAGCCGATGGCGGCTTCGACTTTCTTCCGCCGGGCGGCGGCGAGCCCCACGGCTACGATGAGTTCATGGCGACGGTAGATGCGTTGGTCATTGGCCGCAAAACGTACGAGACAGTCTTGGCGCTTGGGGCGTGGCCATACGGAGCAAAACCCACATTCGTGCTCAGCACGCGCCCGCTCGCGCCTGCACCAGCCGGGGCCGAGGTGGAGCGAATGTCAGGTCCGCCCGTCGAGATTGTCTCTCAGCTAGTAAATCGCGGGATTCAACATGTTTATGTCGATGGCGGGATTACGATTCAGCGGTTTCTCCAAGCCCGGCTCATCCAGCGAATCACTATCACACGAGTGCCCGTGCTCATTGGCAGCGGAATTCCGCTCTTTGGCGCTTTGCCGCACGACATCACCCTAAAGCATATCGCGACGCACCAGTACGCCGGCGGTCTTGTCAAAAGCGAGTATGAGATTACGTCTAAATCGTAAGGTCACCGCTATGGTTCGGCTACCCTTTCCGTTGAAGTATTTGTCCGAACTTACTCTGGGCAAGATTGTGTTGTGGTGTTACTTCATCTGGTATCTAGTGACGGTCGTGGCGCATTTCGACCCGTCGCCGGGGCTGTGGCTCAGCTCGTTGGGAATAAGCGCCATCGTCGGCTTTGCCTTGCATTTGAGTATTCAAAAGAATGAAGCTCCTGTCTCATCGAACCTCTGGCAGACGATTCGACTATTTCTCATGCCGTTCTGCGTTTCGAGCTTCTCCGCTCTCATCAAAGGTCAAGGGTACATTCTGGTCGTACCCGCGCAGCCCCTAGAGGTGGGATTGTCTGTTTCTTTATGCGCTATATTCGTGTTGTTTGTCCTGGGCCTCAAGGTAACGCAACGGGATTCCTAGGCCTGACGATCGGTTTGAGCGATCGCGGGTCGCGTTTTCGGCGGGACGAGGCGGTGTGCCGGATTGGAGAGCAAGATGATTTCGAGGCAGTGGCGTGGTTTGGCTCGGCCGAGCCAGGCGCAGAAATACATAGAGCACCTTCGTACCGATACTTTCCCTGCTCTGCGGACAATGCCGGGATTTCTCACCGCCTCGATCCTCTCCCGCCCTTTCGGTCACGGCATGGAATTCCTCGTCGTCACGCAGTGGCGCGCATTGGATGACATCGCCCGGTTTTCCGGCGCAGATTTCGAAGCAGCGGTGGTGCCTGTCGAGGTGGCGCAAATGATGATCGAGTATGATCGCCGAGTTAAGCACTACGAGGTTGAGGCATGATGCTGCTCAACTACTACCCTATATTCATTGCCCTGGCAGGATTTGTCGTTGCTGCCGTGCTCTCGGAACGGGCGTTATCGCTGATGCAACCTGACGCCAAGGTTGCGCTGATGGACGCTTCCGCGCCCACTCGTTTACTCAACATTCTCGTGACAGTCGTGTTCATCGGATTGATCATTTGGCGCCCCGTCATTGCATGGGCCTTCCTGGGGGTCGCGTACATCTGCCTTGCGGTTCGGTCGATTCCTCGTGTTCGGCGTCTGAACTTACCCGTCTCGATCT
>Ga0209274_10000900_pt1 | contig 16038 bp, 14 predicted proteins | sample HubBroMetageREF1_FD_188343 | JGI IMG/M metagenome (GOLD analysis project Ga0209274, IMG submission 188343) | Reference soil microbial communities from the Hubbard Brook experimental Forest, New Hampshire, USA - Hubbard Brook CCASE Soil... | ecosystem: Environmental > Terrestrial > Soil >...
ACAAGCGCGTACAGCATGGCGTCAAAGGCGTCTAGCATCCAGCCGAGAGCGGCGGCCAGCAGGGTGCGGCGCTGGGCGGGAGTTGCTTGCTTCAGGAGCTGGATGGGGGTGATGGCCATGCGGAGAGCGATTGTATCAGCGGGACGGGGACACTGCGCGGGTCAGTGCAAGTGGATAATCTCATCGCCGCGCATCGCGGATTAAATTCCATTTGTCATCCTGAGCGAAGCGAAGGACCTATGCATTCTACTGGGGCAGGCGAAATGCATAGGTCCTTCGCTTCGCTCAGGATGACATTGTAAATTCATCATGTCTCTTCAATCTTCGCAAATACCTCTGCGCCTTCCGCACATCGCGTCCGATCTGCTCTTTCAGCGCTTCGACTGATGGAAACCTGATCTCATCGCGCAGCCGATCCAGGAAATGAATTTCGACTTCCGTTTCCGCCGAAAGTTCGAGCGGGTGAAAGTTCAGCAGGTGAGTTTCGATGGCAAACGAATCGGCGCCGAACGTGGGACGGTTGCCAACGTTCGTGACCGAGTCAAAACAGTCGTCGTTATGACCTCCCTTATCGCCGCTGCCGATTCGCGTACGAGTGATGTACACGCCGTCCTTGGGCACGAGTTCTTCATAGTGCGCCAGGTTGATGGTCGGGACGGTATATTTCGCGCCGTAGCCGCGGCCGCGGCCCGCGGTGGAGAGAATGCTGAACGGACGCGCCAGCAAGTGGCGTGCGCGACTTACTCGTCCTTCGGAAAGCAACTTACGAATGTGGCTACTCGAAACACTTTCCCCACGCAGGCGCATCTCGGGATAATCGTGTACTTCAAACCCCATGTCTTTCTCCCTACCCAGCTCGCGCAGCACATGAATGTTACCCGCAGCTTTGTGCCCGAAGTGGAAGTTGTAGCCTTCGTGAACTTCACGGGCATGCAGGCGCTTTTTCAGAATCTCGTGGGCGAACTGACGCGGGGTCATCAGCGAAAGATCGCGCGAGAAGGGAAGCAGCAGAACCGCATCGACTCCGGTGGCTTCGAGCAGACGCAGTTTTTCCGGAAGCGGAGTCAGCAGCTTCAGATTCTGATCGGGACGCAGGATGCGGGCGGGGTGAGGGTCAAAGGTGACTGCCACCGATTGCGCGGACATGGTCTTTGCCCGCTGCACGATTTCGTCGAGAACATGGCGGTGAGCGCGGTGCACTCCGTCGAAGTTACCGACGCTGACGAGCGTGGGGCCGAAGTCGCGGGGGACGTCGTCGAGTTTGTGAAAAGTCTGCATTCGAAATCGTCGTTGGTCGTTAGTCGATGGTCGTTAGCGACGAATCTTCCACACTTTGGCGGCACGAACGCCAACGACAAGCGACCAACGACTAACGACGCCTTTACTCGAACTCAAATCTCAAACTCCAACTTCATTCCGTCGAAGGCCAGCTGCACGCCGGGCGGCAACGCCGCGTTGGTTGCCTCGTGCGGCAGGTCGTGGCAGATGTGGGTGAACAATGTGCGCTTCGGTTTTACTGCCTCCACGATCTGCAGCGACTGTTCGACGCTGGAATGCGTGGGATGCGGCTTGTAACGCAGCGCGTCGAGAAACAGGATGTCGAGGTTGCGCAGCTTCTCCAGCGTTTCGGCTGGGACTTCACTGTGATCAGTCAGATAGGCGGCCGATCCAAAACGGAAGCCCAGGATCGGGGTTTCTCCGTGGATGACCGTCAACGGCTCGAAGCGGGCGCCAAACAACTCGATGGGGCCTTCGATCGGATGCAGGTCGAGCTGCGGCAATCCGCCAAACTTATACTCCGGTTCAAAAATGTAGCGGAACATGTTGCGCAGGAATTCGCAGTCTCGCGGCGTGGCATAAAGCGGCAGCTTGCCCGGCTTGTGCTTATAAGTCAAGGGACGCAGGTCGTCGATGCCGAGGATGTGGTCGGCGTGCGTGTGGGTGTAGAGCACGGCATCGAGCTGAGTAATGTGTTCGCGCAACGCCTGTTCGCGAAAGTCGGGCGTCGAGTCGATCATGACGTGGCGGGCATGGTTGTGAGGAGCATGGCCATGAGGATCGTTGTAGCTGATCATCACGGAGGGGCGGGTGCGGCGATCGCGCGGGTCTTTGGAACAGCAGACGGCACAGTCGCAGCCGATGGTGGGAACTCCCATCGATGTGCCGCTGCCTAACACCGTCAGAATCGCGTGCATCAGCCGTTGGTTCCTGTAACTGGGCCGGGCGCTTGCGGCGGATGCGCTAGCGCGTTGGTCACTTCCACGTAGGCCATGCGCAGTTCGTAGAGGCAGTTCTGCAGGAATCCCTGCTCTTTAGGAGTGAGGTTGCCTTTGGTTTTTTCGGCGATCATGCCGAGCGTGTCGATGGTTTGCCGCGCGCCGATCAGGTCGACTCCGGGCTGACCGCCCTTCTCGTGCATCAGGCCGAGCTGCATCATGGCGGTCATATAGAGCGAAGCCATGAAGCGCTCAAAACTCATTTCGAGTTCTTTCGCCGAGTGTCCGCTCAGCTCGACGCGGGTATCCAGATCGCGCGACGACTGTTTGTAGGCGTCGTGCTGCGCCTGCTGTTCGGAGGCTGTCGGCGGTTCGGGAATATCTGATTCGGGAGTGGGCGGCGGTGGTGCGGGCGCGGCTTCTGGGATGGTTGCAACGGCAGCCGGAGCCGCTGATGCTGTCGCAGTCGCTGCGACGGGTGGTGCTTGTTCTTCACCGGAATCACGCAGCTCTCCCTCGGATGTGAACAAGCGGCGGTCGCTGACTTTGAATTCGCTTTCTTCTCTTCTTTTTTGCGCCATAGGTTTTACCTGATTTGTCGAACTCTGTTAGAGATTTACGCGATCGGGAGCGACGCCGGCTTCAGTTTGGCCATCCCCGCATGCAAATCTTTTCCCTCAGCTTCGCGTCGCAGATAACCCAATGCGACGGGCCGATCTCCGCCGGGCAATGGCAGAATCGCGCTGCTCGTGATTTCGCCGACTTCCTTTTCGTCAGCGCCGACGGTCGAGCCGATTATCGCGCTAACGATTTTCGCGCCCGGTTCCGGCAGCGTGCCCTCGACTGCGAACGCGGTGAATTGCCGGTGCACGGCGCCGCGGGAACGGATACGCTCCACGATCTCCTGGCCTAGATAGCACCCTTTGGTGAAATTCAAGGCGCGCGTCTGCGCAGTTTCTTGTGGCAAATCGCGATCGCGGATGTCAACGCCATACCGCGGGATGCCGTAACTGATCCGCCGAAGCTCGAGCGCCCCGGCCCCGACGGCGGCGGCTCCGGCCGCAACCAAGGCGTCCCACGTGGACTTCAGTTTGTCGGGCGCCAGCCAGATTTCGTACGAAGAGCCTGCGGAATTGTCGCCTCGCACATTGTCGCCTTGCACATTGTCGCCTCGGGCGTTGTCTCCTCGGACCAGGGTGCATTGCAGGCGGCCACACGCGCAATCGCATTGCGGCGAGCATAACTCTAGCGGCGCTAGATCAGGCGCATGGATTCCAGCTTTGTTCAGGACATCGCGCGCCTGGGGTCCAGCCAAGCCGATGGCCGCAACCGTTGCGCTCACGTCCGCCACCTCCACGTCGTCGGCAATGATGTATTTGTCGAAATGGGCGAGGACGTTTTCGCGCTGGCAGCCGTCGGTATCCACCATCAGCGAGTCGCCGAGGTTATAGGCGTAGAGATCCCCCTGGATGCGCCCCTGCGCGTTGAGCAGAAAACCGTAAAGGCCGTGGTTCGGGGCGAGATCGCGAACGTTGTTCGTAACCATGCCGTTCAGCCAGCGGACGCGGTCACCACCGGTCACGGCGATCTTGGCGCGAGTGCTCAGGTCGTAAATGCCGCAGCCTGAGAGCAAGGCCTGGAACTCGGCGCGGAGATCGCCGAAGTCGGGCGCAGTGGTCGCGCCACTGTGCTCACTCGGTTTCGCCCCGGAAAGTATCGTTGCTGTCATAAGTTCAACCTTACGATTATAGCGAAGGGTGTACTCCCAGAGGCGAACAGGCTTTTGACTCTCGCTTAACTCTCACAATCAGCAGATGACCGCCGCGTGGAAAACGTCGCAACGTTGGAGGGTGGAGGCGGCGGGATTCTCTCGCGACGTTTCATCTGCTATTAAATCGGCTATTAAAGCGAGGTCGCGGGTTTCTGAATAGTTCGAGGCTGTGCTAACGTTGCCAACGTGAGCGGGAAAAAGCGTATAGCCGTGATTGGGGGAGACGGGATCGGGAAAGAGGTCGTTCCGGAGGCCATCAGAGTCATGCAGGCGGCGGGTGCTGCCATCGAATTGACGCCGATCGACTGGGGAGCCGACCGCTATCTCGCCGACAAAGTCACAGTCCCGCCGGATGGCTTTGCTACCCTGGCTCGCGATTTCGACGCCATCATGGTTGGCGCTTTTGGCGATCCGCGCGTGCCCTCTAATGTTCATGCCAAGGAAATCCTGCTGGGCATGCGCTGCAAGATGGACTTGTATGCCAATGTCCGGCCGGTTCGGCTGATGGATGCGTCGCTTTGCCCGCTCAAAGGCATCGAACCTAAGGACCTCGATTTCGTGGTGATTCGCGAAAATACCGAGGGCGTTTATGGCGACCTGGGAGGAGTTTTTAAGCAGGGAACTGCGGACGAAGTTGCGATTCAGGAGGACATTAACACGCGTAAGGGAGTCGAGCGCATTATCCGCTACGCGTTTGAATTCTGCGCGAACAACAAGAAGGTGGATGGCTCGCCGCGGCGGCGCGTGCTGATGTGCGACAAATCGAATGCCATGACGCACGCCGGCGGCTTATGGCAGCGCGTGTTCAAAGAAGTGGCTTCCGAGTTTACGCACATTGAAACGCAGCACATGTACGTGGACGCGCTGTGCACGCAAATGGTGCGCGATCCGCGGGGGTTTGATGTCATCGTCACGAATAACATGTTCGGCGACATCATCACCGATCTCGCGGCGGGATTGCAGGGCGGGCTGGGGATGGCGGCGAGCGGCAATCTGCATCCGGGCAGCACATCTATGCGGTGTGTCGGGATGTTCGAGCCGGTGCATGGTTCCGCGCCACCGATGGCGGGGAAAAACATTGCCAATCCTTTCGGCGCGATTCTGACGGCGGCCATGATGCTGGCGCACTTGGGAATGGCGGGCGAGGCGCAGAAGATCGAAGCGGCGGTGCTCGAAGCCGTGCGACAGAAGAAAACGACGGCCGACATTGGCGGAACGCTGGGAACGCGCGAGGCGGGCGAGTGGGTGGCCGAGACGGTAGCCAGCCACTAAGGACTGCGTGAGGTCCGATTGTTTTTTGAAACAGAGATTTCTTAAGATAGAGGGAACATGAAGCTGTGGAAGTTCGCCGTCGCTGTTCTTTTATTCGCGTTGATGGATTGCGGAGCATGGTCGCAGAGCCAACCTCAACCTGCAGCCAACAACAATACCGTCGACAATCTTGGCCTCCAGATCCAAGATCAGAGTAGCGATCAGAATCACGATCAGCCGCAGACCGCCCCACCGCAGGCACCCGCGGGCGAGGGCGCCCGCGCCACACAAGCCACACAGGCCACACCAGACACCATCATTTCCTCCAAAGAGGGGAAGGAACTATTTCGCTCGGTGGATGAGATCCTGCAGTTTGCCAGCCAGGATACGGGCCTGCCGATCAAACACAAGGTGAAGCGCAGATTGACCAAGCGCGATGAGGTGCAGTCCTACTTAGAGAAGAGCATGAAGGATGACAAGGATGCCAAGCGACTGGAGAGGTCGTCGGCGGTGCTGAAGAAGTTTGGGCTGTTGCCGCGAAACTTCGACCTGCCCAACTTTCTGGTGGCGATGCTGCGCGAGCAGGTGGCCGGATACTACGACGTCAAAACCAAAACCGTGAATCTGCTGAACTGGCTGGACGTAGATTCGCAGAAGCCGGTGCTGGCACATGAGCTGACGCACGCGCTCCAGGATCAGTCGTTCGGCATCGAGAACTGGATGAAGGGATCGGACGAAAATGCTGATAAGAAAGACGATCCTAGTCCAGGCGATATCGTGAACGACGAAGAGACTTCAGCGCGGCAAGCGGTGGTTGAAGGCCAGGCGATGGTCGTGCTGCTGGATTATTCGCTGGCTCAAGCGGCTCCCGGGAAAACAGTGCTCAACGCGCCCCAGGTTGTCGAAGCGCTCAAACAAGGCATGCTGGTGGGTTCGGCGGACTCTCCGGCGTTTCGCGATGCTCCGATTTTTTTGAAAGAAGAGTTGACCTTCCCGTATCGCTACGGCCTCGACTTTACCGCCGCGCTGCTGCAGGCGGGTGGGAAGGAGCTGGCGTACGCGGGGGCATTCAAAGATCCGCCGAGGACGACCCGCGAAATCATGGAGCCCAAAACCTATCTTGTGCACGAGCAGTTGGAGCCGGTGAAGATAATCGATATGGACAAAGACTTCAAAGGTTACGAACCTTTCGATATCGGCGCCATGGGGGAGTTTGACGTGGATGTGCTGGTCGAGCAGTATGCGGGCCGGGAGGAGGCTGCGGCGATCTATCCGGCGTGGCGCGGCGGATACTATTTTGCCGGCAAGCTGAAAGGCGACAAATCGGCTCCGATCGGTGTGCTGTATATTTCCCGCTGGTCGACTCCGGCGAAGGCGTCGGAGTTCGCGGCGGTGTATGCGAAATCGCTAGCCAAGCGCTATCAGAAGCGGGAAGCGATGGGAAGCGACGGCAAAGTTGCGCAAGACGCGCCGCCGGTCGATTCGTGGCGAAGCTTGCGCGGGCGCCATGCCTGGCTGACCGAGGAGGGAGTGGTGGTGATTGAAGTCCGCGGCGATGCCGTGCTCGTCAGCGAAAGTCTGGACGACGAGACGACAAGGACGGTAGAAGCGGACTTTTGGCCTCCGGAAAAACCGCTGGACAAGGCCGCACCCGCTAAGCCATGAGTTTTAAAGCATGACTTTCCGTCTTGTATAATCGATAGTTCCGTAGTCATTCCCAACCCAATCAGGAGCGCGATTGCAGCAGGCAGAGATTGGCATAATCGGCGGCAGTGGTTTGTACCACATGCCGGGCTTCAACGGCGCGCACGAGGTCCAGCAGCAGACTCCTTTTGGAGATCCCTCCGATGCCTACATTCTGGGGACGCTCGACGGCCGCAAGGTAGCCTTTCTGGCGCGCCATGCTCGCGGACACAAGCTGCTGCCGAGCGAACTGAATTTTCGGGCTAATATTTACGGCTTCAAACAGCTGGGAGTCGAGCGCATTGTTTCGGTTTCGGCGGTGGGGTCGCTGAAGGAAGAGCACAAGCCGCTCGACTTCGTGATTCCGACGCAGTTTTTCGATCGCACCCGGCACCGCGTGGATACCTTCTTCGGCGACGGCATTGTGGCGCACGTTGGCTTTGGCGATCCCGTGTGTGCCGAAATGACGAAAGTGGTCCGCGGCGCGTGCCAGGCTGCTGGAGTATCCGCCAAGCTCGGGGGCACGTACGTCTGCATGGAGGGCCCGCAGTTTTCCACCAAGGCCGAGTCGAACGTGTATCGCAGTTGGGGCGCGGATGTGATCGGCATGACCAACCTGCAGGAAGCAAAGCTGGCACGCGAAGCCGAGATTTGCTACGTCACCATCGCCATGGTGACCGATTACGACTGCTGGCATCCGCATCATGATTCGGTGACGGTGGAGCAGATCGTTTCGGTGCTGGTGAAAAACGCGGAGAACGCCGCCAAGGTCGTGAAGGCCACAGTGTCGGCTATGCCGAAGGCCCGCAGCTGCAAGTGCGGATCGGCGCTGGCGCATGCCATTCTGACAGACCCGGCCAAGATTCCGGCGGCAACGAAAGAGAAGCTGAAGTTGATATTGGGAAAATACTTGAAGTAAGTCGTTGGTCGATGGTCGTTAGTCGCTGGTCGTTGGCGAACTTCAGTGAATATCGGCTGGAACTCTCCCGCAGTTACAGCGCGATTGCCCACGACTATCGACCAACGACCAACGACTTACTTATGGAGCCTCATGAGCATTTTGGTAGTAGGTTCAGTTGCTTTTGACACCATCACCACGCCTTCCGGCAGTGTGAAAGACATTCTCGGAGGGGCGGCTACTTACTTCGCGCTGGCTGCAAGTTACTTCACAGAGGTACGGGTCGTAGCCGTGGTGGGCGAAGACTTTACTCCCGAAAGCGAAGCCGTACTGACAAAACGCGGAGTGGACACCCGGGGCATCGAGCGTGCTGCGGGGAAAACCTTTCGCTGGGGCGGACAGTATCTCGACAACCTCAACGAGGCCAAGACCGACTTCACAGACCTGAATGTCTTCGAGAAGTTTCAGCCGCGCATTCCAAAGGAGTATGCGGACACGCAGTTCCTGTTCCTCGCGAACATCCAGCCCACACTGCAATCGGTAGTTCGATTGAAGATGGATGGTGTGCGACTGACTGGCTGCGACACCATGAATTTCTGGATCAAGGGCACGCCCAAAGAGTTGGCCGAGACCTTGAAGCTGGTGGATGTTCTGTTGATCAACGACACCGAGACCAAAATGTTGGCGGGGGAAAAGAATCTGCCGCGCGCGGCAAGAAAAGTGATTGCCATGGGACCGAGCGCGCTGGTCGTGAAGCACGGCGAGTACGGTGCGACTATCTTTTTTCGCGAAGGGGCCTTCGGCATCGGCAAGCATCCCTTTCGCGCGCCTGCGTTGCCGCTTGAAGAAGTAAAGGATCCGACGGGAGCCGGCGACTCATTTGCCGGCGGATTCATGGGCTACATCGCCTCGCAAGGCGAGATTAACCGTGAGGTGCTGAAGCGCGCTTTGTTTTACGGCGGCGTGATGGGATCGTTCGCCGTGGAACGCTTCGGAACGGAGCGACTGCAGAATCTTACGCGGGGGGAAATTGACGCGCGCTTCCAGATTTTCCGCGAACTGACGCACCTGGAGTAGGATCCGGTGTCGCGTCCTGCTAGTTCGTGGTTTAGATACAGGATGTCATCCTGAGCGAAGCGAAGGACCTATGAATTCTGGCGCTGCAAACAAATGCATAGGTCTTTCGCTTCGCTCAAGATGACAACGCAGATCTATGCGAATTTACGACAAACCACACCAGCGGTTTATCCTTGAAACCATGACAGAGCGCACGGTGAACGCAGAGCGAGTGTGAAGACCGCGTGAAGACAACTGCCGTTCCCAACGACGCCGTTCCCGACCATAGTTCAGCCCGCTTGGCCGGGATACCTGCCCTGGTGTCGCTGTTTTCATTTTTTTACTATTTTCGACACAGCGATCTTCTCCTCTACGGCGACGCGGTTGCGCACATCAATATTGCGCGGCGCGTATTCGATTCCCAGACTCCCGGTCTGCTGCAGTTGGGGACGGTGTGGCTGCCACTGCCTCATCTGCTGACGATCCCGTTCATCTTCTTCAATGCGATGTGGCAGAACGGCGCGGGCGGTTCGATTCCTTCGATGATCGCCTATGTGCTCGGGGTCATGGGAATATTTCGCCTGGTGCGCGGCACGTTGGCGGCCGATCTGCAAACAAAACCGGCAGCCGGCGTGGGAGCGTGGGCCGCGGCCTTCGCTTATGGAGCCAATCCCAACCTGATCTATATGCAGGCAACGGCGATGACGGAGTCTGTCTATCTGGCGCTGTTCGTCTGGGCTGTGGCGTACTTCGCGGAATTTATTCGGAGCCTGCCAAAAGATAAACCTGTAGATGCAAAACCCGCGCGGGCGGCCGGCTCTCCGCTGATGCGCTGCGCCTGGTGTCTGGCGGGCGCGGAACTTACGCGCTACGACGGGTGGTTTCTGGCGGGAGTGATGGGCGCGGCGGCGGTCGTCATTGCCCTGCGGCGATGGCAGCATCCCGCCGTGCGACGGGCAGCGGTGAAGTTCCTCGCGGGGATCGTGCTGGCTCCGACCCTGTGGCTGGCGTACAACGGAGTGGTTTATGGAAACGCGTTAGCGTTCGCGAATGGTCCCTACTCGGCGAAGGCGATTGAGCAGCGCGTGGGTGCGCCGAATCCGGCGCTACACAATGCAGCGGTCGCGGCCATTTATTTTTTGAAATCGGCGCAATTGAACATGGCGAATGGCAACTGGGGCCGATTCTGGCTCGCAGCAGTGTTCCTGGCGTTGGCTATCGGAGCATGGAAACTGCGGGCGCAATTGGCATCCATGCTGTTGCTGTGGGTTCCATTGGTGTTCTACGCGCTTTCGATTGCGTATGGCTCGGTGCCGCTTCATGTCTCCACGTGGTGGCCCTTTGTTGCTTTCAACCAGCGCTACGGACTCCAGTTGCTGCCAATGTTCGCGGTTTCAATCGGAGTGCTGACCGCATCGGTCTTTTCTCTGGGTGCGAAACGGCATAAGGGAAAAGTGGCGGCGATCATCTTTGCGCTGATGGTCGGCAGTTATGCATCGGTGTGGAAGGCGGGACCGCAATGCTTCAAGGAAGCGCAGAAGAACTGGGAGATTCGCGCTCCCTTGAATTCCGCGGTGGAGCGCGTGGTTGCGCGATTACCACGAAACTCAATGTTTCTGATGGACCTCTCGGAGCATGTAGGCATTATGGAACAGGCGGGCATTCCTCTGCGTCAAATAGTGAATAGCGAAGATCACCGTCCGTGGAAGCGGCCGTCCGATCCCGGAGGGCTGTGGGAGCGCGCGCTGGCTGATCCGCCGCGCTACGTGGATTTTGTGATTGTCTTCGATGGCGATGCCGTGGACCAGAGCGCGAATCGGACCAATCTTACGGAGTTGATGGAGATTCACGCGACTGGACAACCGCATGCGCGTATCTATTCCGCGGCGGTGCGGAACGCCCCGAATCAATCACGTTAACCCTTCCTGGAAAGCGGCACAGTAAGCGCCGGATGGCGGTGATAGAATCCGCTCGAAGCCGGTGAAGCTGCTATGAACTCACTCGATGAAGTCATTCGCTTGCTACGCAACGAACTGGGCGTGGTGCTAAGTTCGACGCTGGCGCGCTTGCTGCTGGCAGCAGCGCTGGGCGGCATCATCGGGCTCGAGCGCCAATTGCGGCACAGGCCGGCCGGGTTGCGCACGAATATGTTTATATGTTTCGGCGCGGCCATGTTCACGGTGCTGTCGCGGCAACTCGCGGGCGTGGAATCGGACAGCGCTCGGATCGCGGCGCAGATCATCCCGGGTATCGGCTTTATTGGCGCGGGCTCGATTCTGCACGCGAAGACGTCGGTGACCGGGTTGACGACAGCGGCAACGCTGTTTGTGGTGGCAGCCGTGGGGATGGCCGCGGGCGGCGGTTTGTATCTGACAGCGTGTTTTGCCACAGTCATCATTTTGTTTGCGCTCGTTCTGCTAGGGCAGATGGAACACGCGTTCTCGCTGAAGGCTTTTGTTACCACCTACGAGGTTACGGGCCGCAACGTGGACGGTATGTTGCGGGAAGTGAATCGCATCCTGGACGCCGAGCAACTTATTATGCACAGCGTGCACATCGCGAACGCCGACCCGGATTTCCGCATGGTGTTCTCGGTGGATGGTGAAGGTGATCAACAGAACGTATTTTCCATCCGGCTGCATGAGTCAACCGCCTTTGCCGTCGTGACGACGCTCGGGACCACCGAACACGAATGAGTGCCGACCAGAAAGCCCACGCATGAGCGCGCAGCAGAATCAGAGTCCATTAAACGCGAGATTCCCATTCACCAAGGCGTCGGCGTGCGGCAACGATTTCCTGCTGGCAGAGGGCGCGCATGTTTCCGATGACCTCAATGCGCTGACCCGCCGCTTGTGCGACCGCCATCGCGGCGTAGGCGCCGACGGCGTGGAATGGCTGTTTCCGGATGCGCAAGCCGATGTGAAAGCGCGGCTGATTAACGCCGATGGATCGGAGGCGGAAATTTCCGGCAACGGCACGCGCTGTGTGGCGGCGGAAATTTCTTCGCGAACGGGCAAAACGGAAGTTGTGGTCCGCACCGGCGCCGGACTGAAGACCTGCCAACTAGTCGGCCGGCAAGACTCCACGTTTGAATTCGAAGCCGATATGGGCCCACCCGAGATTGGCGGCGAGCTAGCGATTGAGACGATGTGGGTGCGGGCGGTGGGAACGAAAGTTTCGATGGGGAATCCGCACTTCGTGATTTTCGGGGATAACTTTCAGGAGGGATGGCAGCGGCAGGCGGCGCTGATCCAGACGCAGCCACAGTTTCCGCAGGGCACCAATGTGGTGTATGTGGTGGTGCATGGCGCCAATGAAATCGAGATCCGAATGTTCGAAAGGGGCGCGGGAGAGACGCAATCTTCGGGCACGGGATCGTGTGCGTCGGCGGTCGCCGCGATTGCGAGCGGGAAGGTCGCATCGCCGGTGACGGTGATTGCGCCCGGAGGCGCGCAGACGGTGCGCTGGGAGAATAAAATCTTTCTGCGAGGTCCGGCGACGCTCATCTGCCGTGGAGAATTCTTCGTTTAAGATCGAACTCAGATGGTTCCCACTTTCCAGAATTCGCGAATCAAGCCGCGCGCTCTCCGTCCGGGCGATAAGGTGGGAATCGTTGCGCCCGCGTCGAACGTGAAGCGCGAAATGCTGGAGGCGGGCTGTGATGGTCTTCGTCGCGCCGGTTATGAGCCGTTTTATTTGGAGTCGATCCTGGAGCGCGATCTGTATTTCGCCGGATCGGCGGAGCGCCGGGCGCGGGAACTGGAAGAAATGTTCGTGCGCGACGATGTCCATGCGATTGTTTGCGCGCGCGGAGGATATGGATCGAACTATCTGCTGCCCACACTGGATTCGAAGGCGGATTTGCCGGCGCTGGACTTGAAGAAGATCGCGGCGCATCCGAAGATTTTTGTGGGCTACAGCGACCTGACCACGCTGCTAACTTGGTTTGCCGATGCCGCCAACTTCGTAACTTTTCATGGTCCGATGGTGGCCAAGGATTTCGCGGTCGCCGATCCAAACGATGGCGTGGACCTGGCGTCGTGGCGGAACGCGGTGAGCGGCGCGGCGGAATGGGAGATCGGTGAGGGCTCAGGCGCGAAGCCATTGGTGACGGGAAGAGCGGAGGGAATTCTCTATGGCGGATGTCTTTCGATCCTGGTAGCCGCGCTGGGCACGCCTTATGACATCCGCACCGCGGGCACGATTCTTTTCCTGGAGGACCTCGCCGCCAAGCCCTACCAGATTGACCGCATGCTGATGCAGTTGAAGCTGGCCGGCAAGCTCAAAGATGTGCGCGGCATCGTCTTCGGCGAAATGATCGATTGCCGGCAGAGTCCGACGCAGGATTACACGCTGGAGGAAGTTGTGCTGCGAGTAGTCGGCGATCTGGGAATTCCGGTGGCGTTCGGCTTGCGATCGGGACACGTAGCACGCGCGAATGTCACGCTGCCGTTCGGCGTAAAAGCCCGGCTCGAAGTGGGTGGCGAGGTGAAGCTGAAGATTCTGGAATCGGCGACGACCGAATGACCAAACCCAAGCACATTCATCTCATCGGGATTTGCGGGACGGCGATGGCTTCGCTGGCTGGAATGCTGCAGGAGCGGGGCTTTCGCGTTACCGGCTCGGATGCGGCGGCGTATCCGCCGATGTCTACCTTTCTTGAGTCGCTGGGCATTCCGGTGGCGCAGCCGTTTGCCGAGGCCAATCTTGGTTCTCGCACCGATCCGCGTCCCGATCTGGTGGTCGTGGGCAACGCGCTTTCCCGCGGCAACGTGGAATTGGAACGCGTGCTCGACGAACGCATTCCATTCTGCTCGCTGCCGCAGATTCTGCATGATGAGTTTCTCGTGGGCAAAGAAGTTTTGGTGGTTGCCGGCACGCATGGCAAAACGACTACGACTTCGATGCTGGCTTGGATCTTCGAGACTGCGGGACTTCAACCCTCGTTCCTGATTGGAGGCATCGCCGAAAACTTCGGCCGCAGTTTCGGGCTGGGCGAAGGCAAGCATTTCATTTTGGAAGGCGACGAATACGACACGGCGTTCTTCGATAAGGGTCCGAAGTTTATGCACTACTTCCCGGATTCCGTGATTCTCACATCGGTCGAGTTCGATCATGCGGACATCTACAAGGATCTGGACGCGGTGGAAACGGCTTTCAATCGGCTGGTGAACCTGGTTCCGCGACGCGGGCGCATTGCCGGCTTTGATGGGGGTAAGAGCGACAGCACGAGCATGAGTTCGAGTATTGATCGCTGTCTGCAGAAAGCCTTCTGTCCCGTCGAACGTTATGGCACATCCAATCGCGCGTTCTGGAAAATTGAGAAGTTGAAGCTGAACGAGGGCCGAACTTCCTGGTCGGTTTTGCGCGATGGAAAACCCTGGGCCGATTTCGACTTCGCGCTTGGTGGGGAGTACAACGTCTGGAATGCGACGGCGGCGGCGGCGCTGGCGGCGAATTATGGAATTCCGAAAGATGCGATTGTGCAGGCTCTCAAAACATTTCGCAGCGTCAAGCGGCGGCTCGAAGTGAAGGCGGAGGTCAATGGGATCACGATCATCGACGACTTCGCGCATCATCCGACGGCGATCGAGCAGACGATTCGGGCCTTGCGAGCGCGCTATCCGCGCTCGCGGTTGTGGGTGGTGGTCGAGCCGCGTTCGAACACCATGCGCCGCAACGTGCTGCAGGATGCGTTCGCGCACAGCCTCGCGCTCGCCGATCAAATCGTGGTCGCGGCCATCTTTAAGTCGGAGGCGATACCGGAAGCGGAACGGCTCGACCTGAATCTTGTGATCGACCGAATCCAGAAGCGCGGAAAGCAGGCGCGCATCTTCGCCGATGCCGACGCCATCGTCAACGCGATTGCGCCTGAACTGCGCGAACCAGATGTGGTTGCCATTCTCTCCAATGGCGGATTCGGCGGCATCTATGAGAAGCTGCCTCAACGATTGCGCGAGTTCGGGCGGAAAGCGCTCGGGGCGCGGACGTTGGGAGTGAAGACGTAAGTGTTTCGCACCATTCTCATGCTCTTGTTTTGGGCCGCTGCGCTGCCTTTCGCTGCGCTCTTCGGAATCCCGTGGACTTACCTGACCAAGGACATCAGTTTTTTGTACGACACTTGCATGTGGGTCGCGTGGACCGGAGTGCGCTTTGCCGGCGTGAAGGTGCGGACTGTGGGGCTGGAAAAAATCGATCCGGCGCGAACTTATATTTTCATGTCGAATCATATCTCCAACCTGGATCCGCCGGTCACGCTGCCGCTCATCCCGCGCCGCACTTCGGTGATGGTGAAGAAAGAATTATTCAAGGTTCCAATTCTCGGCCAGATCATGCTGATCGGATCGCTGGTGCCAGTCGACCGGCGCAATCGCGATGCCGGCATCTCGGCGGTACGCGACGCGGTGAAAGCCATCGAACAGGGACTGAATATGACCATCTACGTGGAAGGGATGCGCTCGTTCGATGGCAAACTGCTGCCCTTCAAGAAGGGTCCGTTCTATATCGCCGAGGAGTGCAACGTGCCGGTCGTGCCGATCACGATTTCAGGCACCGAAGCCGTCATGCCGAAGGGGCGGTTTGCGATTCGTCCAGGGGCAGCGACGGTGACGGTGGAGTTTCACGATCCGATCGAGCCCTCCGCTTTCGGAGAGCGCGATTGCCTGATGGCCAAAGTGCGGGCGGCGATCAATGGCGGGCTTCCGGCGAAGTTGCGGGAGTAATCCCGGATACTGAGATTGCTGCATCATTAACGACGAGCCCGCCCAAGCGGAGCTTGAACGGGGCACCCTCGAGGGTTCAAATCGCCTGCGATAAGCTGGGCCACCCGCCCGGATGCCGACTGCCGTTACGAATTCCGAACAGAACCCGCGAACGCACTCAACCGGGACAGACTTGTTGTAAGGTGACCGCCTCACGGCTCTCCGGCCCTGCAAAGTCGGCACCCCCTCGCCGGCTAGCAAGGCCGTTGAGTCTGTTCTAAAGGGGTAAGGGTGGGCGTGTTCTGGTTCTGTGCAGAGCCGGGTGCCCACCCTTCGTTTTGTATAAGCAGAGTGTGAGGGAGCCCTGTCCAAGCTTCGCTCTGACCACTTGAATACGGAGCCGTTCACAACGTCCCATCTCATCCTCCAGAATTCATCAACTCGCCCGCCCCAGAGTACGTA